>Ga0070734_10000057_pt1 | contig 326548 bp, 253 predicted proteins | sample Coa_R1_8_FD_66444 | JGI IMG/M metagenome (GOLD analysis project Ga0070734, IMG submission 66444) | Surface soil microbial communities from Centralia Pennsylvania, which are recovering from an underground coalmine fire - Coalmine... | ecosystem: Environmental > Terrestrial > Soil >...
TATACCCGGGCCGCGACAGGTGTCAAGCGTCACTTTACGACGTAACTTATCCACGGCTAAATAAGACGTGGATTTCTAATCCGACGGTTGCAGGTTCGATTCCTGCCGCGCCTACCAGAACGCTGGTGATCACTCGCTGATGATGCGGTCAGCCCATTCAACTAATGACACATAATCCGCAGGGCCGCCCCATTTGGCTCCCCAATTGGTCAAGTCTGTTTCCGTGACCCCACGGGCCCGGGAGCAGGCTCCTCAAGCAAAAACGGGAATCCGCTTGGCGACAATTTTCGCCATCGTCTCAGTCAGCGGCGGCCAGCCTACGGGTTTCACCGAATCCACGGTTACTTTGCGCATCAAGTAGGTCGCTTCGGCGGTCAGGAAGATCTGCACGTCATGACCGGCATCGGACAACAGAAGCCCGTGGGAAAAGACAAACGACGCCCGTGTGGGATCATCTGTTCCCCAAGAACTTCTCATGAGAACATGTAGCTTTTTCGCTGTTGCCGACGGCTGCTGAGCCTGCACTTCCGCGGATGAAATAGTGGCGGCACCCGCAGCGAGTGCTGCCGCTAATTGCGTGGATTTTTCAAGGAATTTGCGACGACTTGCCATATCCAACCTCCGCACCGCGGGATTGTACCTGTTTAGTGGAGAGTTGTTGTTGAAAAATCGCCATTACGCTCAAACCCTAGGCTTGCTTGCGAGACGAGGCGAGGTGGGCAATTGTGAAAGTCACGCCCATCCCCTACAGCGGAAGCACAAGTAGCCACTTCCACCATCCGCAGAAAGCGGCGATGTCAAGCAGAATTCCCCCCCAATTCGGTATCGGATTGGGCAGGCCCTGTTTCAATGACGGCAAAAAAACAGACCAAACAGTGGCTGGCACAGCAAACATTGCTCCAAGGAGCGCAAGGCACGAGATTGCAAGCCCTCTATAACGCACAGAATTCTCCAACACCTTTGGGAAACGTTTCTTTATCAGGATATTGACAGTGCTGGATGTCAGGTAGCAGAAAACTGAAATTTGGCTGCCGATAGTAATCGACACTTCCTTGTGTTCCGGTCGGTTAACGTCAATTGTCGATGCAGTTCGCCCGGAAATCGGGGTTGAAGTATGGCTTTAACGCAGAGAGGATCCCTCACAACGATGCTCAGTTCCGGGAAAGAACTCGTATTGATCGATTTCTGACACGGAACCTCGGGGAAAATAGTGGACCCGTTTGGACGCACCGGAGTCCAAAACTGTCATTTCTACGGCTTGATTTGGGTCGTTGGGATTAATAGCGCTGCTTCGTGTTACAAGTTGTCCGTCACGCAAACCAGCTTTATACGCTTCGCTCTCTGGCCGGACTCCTTGAATAATCCCATTTCGATAAATCGAATCTACATCGAACCCTGCATCGAACTTGTGAATGGGTTTCTTTTCGACCCGAAAACAAGGACCTAGGGCTTTTAGTGGCAAGGGGATTGTTTTCCCCGATTCGATGTAGTCTCGAATATCAGCAATCACTCCTGACCCGGCCAATCCAGCGAGAATGGATGCGAGACTTTGGTCGGACAAAACTTGTTCAGACACTTCAGCTTTGCGTTTGAGCAGGCGCATAAAATTATCCAGCGTCTCGGTGCCATTGCTGTGCTCGACAATAGCGGCATTCCATTGGAGCGCGAGCAGTGTTCCTTGAAGATACGGAAGCCGTTGCGCATTCGAGTCATTGAAATACTGGGCGTTCACTTGCTGTTCGCCATAGTTCCGTGCTGGTGAAGACATGTATTCCGAATAGACCCCGTTGATCTCCTCCGCATATTGCTGTTGGTTCATTAATGATGCTCGCAGAAGCAGGAAACGTGCGTAGTAGTCGGTAAATCCTTCCGTAAACCAATAGACCGGATCTTTCGGATTGAGTTCTCCGAGTTGGACGGGATTCCAGGTGTGAAATGCCTCGTGTGCAAACAGAAACTGCACATCAGAAGTGAACTGCGTACCTGGAGACATAAACATCAAAAAACCGCCTTCAATTGCTGTACCTCCGTATTCTCCGGCGGGAGCATCCAGCGGAACGAGAGCTAAAACGTAGTTAGAGTGGTCTCGGTCGTCCCAGAATATTCGCTCGGTGGTAATCACCTTCGCAGCTAGTTCGGCTAAAGCAGCATCGTCGAATTGCCATTCGCCCCGAACGGCAAGATATACCTGAGAACCGGAGAGACTCGCTTTTTGAAGTCGGAAATCCCCGCCAACAAACAACCCATTTGAAAGCTTAAGAAGGGCGCTCGATTGTTGACAGGATTCATTCACTCCTAGGCTGTTTGCCAAGTTCCAGCCCGTGGGAAAATTCATCCACTCGAGAGAGACCGGAATTGAATCGCGCTCTGGAACCTCGGGATAGATGAGAAAGGTTCTGCCGGTCAGGACGAAATAGGTGGGATTCAATACAGGTCCGAATGACACTCCTGAGCCCGGATTTCGCCGCTCCGGTTGAAACAAGTATTCAAGGTGCACAGGTTTGCCACGTTCAAATGATAGATGGCGACGTGAGGGATTATCGGGGAATGCCGCCAACGACCCAGTTGTAGCTAGCTTTAGTTGATGGATGGATTTGTAAAGTTCGGTAGCTCCCTGCCACCCTGAGGGCAACACAAGATCGATCGCGGAGCGATTCTCAAACCTGAAAATTAAATTGACCTTCAGTGCGGGCTGCCCATCGATAGATGCGGGTTGAATCCGATAGGAAATGAAAGGGTGCGATTGAGGTAGGTTGCAAGTATCAGCGGCATGGGCATAACTAAGGCCAAGAATCATGAATAGAAGGGACAGAAAGCCGGCACGATTCATGTCGTATAGACTACCTCACCGCTGAGGCCGCGCTGAGTACTTCACGTCGGACTTGGTTATTGAAAACATCGCCATTGCACTCATCCCCTTCGACGGGGAACTTGAGCGCTTACGTTAACTCAGAGCTACAATCTTGTGGCGGATGCGTATTGACCCATCGTCACAGGCGAAAGCGTCGATCCGGCGAAGGACAATGGAGTGAGTGTAGGGGCCATCTCAATGAGCGCCTTTATGCTCGCCCTGAGCGGCGCTGGCTGGCGGGTGGTGGGATCGCTATTGTTAACGTCGGCTGTAATAATGGTAAGTGTTCATCAAGATTTAAGGCTGCGAGTCTGGATCGGCGCGGTTTTTGGGTTTTTGATGGCCATCGCGTTCAGCGTTTCCGCTCTGGTTACGGCCATTCGCGTGAACCTTCGGGGTGGTGCTGCGATATGCGCTGTGGTTCTCTGCTGCGAAATTTTTCTGACCCTGCGCTGGTCGCTTCGGAGAACTTCGGCGTAGGCACACCGGATGAAGGCGGCGGACACCGCCAAGCGCCCGGCTGGCAACAAGAATGCAGCTTCGTGTAGCGCTTGGGGCACGAGGCTGACACGAAGCCTTATCCAGGCTCCAGCAGAACACAGGGTCCCTCGACTCCGCTCGGGATGACAAAAGATGGTCAGAAGGGCAATCCCAAAGCTCCCGAGAGGAACCGCGCCACCGGCGACATCTTCCGACAAGCCGTCGCGAACGTGGTCATGAATTTTGCGTTGCACACCTGGGCATCGCTGAAATCAATGGCGGTCCCCAGATCGCGCAGCTTGAGATCCTCGACAAATTCGTGATCGCAGGGAAATCCACGCGGCGGGCGGGAAAGCTTGCTGGCATCGTCCCAGTTGAGCAGCTTGCGAATGGGGCGCCACTCGTCGCATCGCTCCACCATCGCCGTGCGAACCTTCAGCAACGTCGGTGCTTCGGGATGCCATAGCCCGCAAGCGGCGAAGCTTCCACCCGGTTCCAAATGCAGGTAAAACCCGGGCGAGTGCACGTCTTTCCCGCGGTGCGAGAAGCGCATCGCCAGGTGCGTCTTGTACGGCCGCTTGTCGGGGGAGAAACGCGTGTCGCGGTGGATCCTGAACAAAGACCCGCGCGAAGTCCGCGGATCGGCCACCAAGTACGGGGCAATGTCGTACAACGGTCTGGCAAAGTCCGTGATGAAGCGCAATGCCGGCTCGAAGGCGCAGGTTCGGTACTCGTCTTTATGCGCCAGAAACCAGTCGCGCTTGTTGTTACGCTTGAGACGCTTCAGCAAAGCAAACAGTTCGGGAGTAAAGTAGGCAGCCATAAGAAGGAAAGGCCATCTTACCTGAGTCTTAGCCGGGGGCGTTGCTCCGGCATTGCTTCGGTGGGGGCGGCACGTTAAGATACTTCGTACACATCTTCTCCGCTTTTTATCCCAGTAATTTTTCGCGGAAAGCGTCTTCGCGGGTGAGGAGTGTGCGACCCCGACGCAAGCGCAGACATCTGCCTGCTCGAACTCAGTCGAACGGAGCCGCCAGTGAACAAGGGGAAAACCGCGGTCATCGTAGGCGCCCAATGGGGCGACGAGGGCAAAGGCAAGATCGTTGACGTGCTCTCCGAGAATTTTTCAGTTGTAGCCCGCTACGCCGGCGGACATAATGCCGGCCACACCGTCATCATCAACGGGAAGAAATTCATCCTCCAGTTAGTTCCCTGCGGCGTACTGCGCACCGGATGCCGCAGCGTCATCGGCAATGGCGTCGTGCTCGATCCGCTGGCGTTTTTGAAGGAAGTTGGTGCCCTCCGTCAAACTGGGGTGAAGGTCGACGGCAATCTCTTCGTCTCGAATCGCGCTCACGTCATTCTTCCCTATCACCGGATGATCGAGCTGGCAGCGGAAAATGCGCCAGGGCGCGTAAAGATCGGCACAACCTCGCGCGGCATAGGTCCTGCCTATGAAGACAAAATGGGACGCCGCGGACTGCGTGTCGCCGATCTGCTCGATCTGCAGCTGCTGCGCAAGCACATCGAGAACGCCGTGCGCGAAAAGAACATGATCGCGCACGCTCTGTTCAATTCCGAACCGCTCGACGCCGACAAGATGTATACGGAATACGCCGAGGCCGCCGAGAAGATTGCGCCCTTTGTGGCCGACACGGCAGTACTGCTGAACCAGGCGCTGAATCTCGGCGAGTCGATCCTGTTCGAAGGTGCACAAGGTACGATGCTCGACATCGACCACGGCACGTATCCCTTCGTGACCTCGTCGAGCGCCACCTCCGGTGGGGCCGTCATCGGCACGGGCGTCGCTCCGAATGCAATCACCTCGGTCATCGGAATCACGAAAGCGTACTGTACGCGCGTGGGCGAAGGCCCATTCCCCTCGGAAGACAAAAGCGCAGCCGGCGACGAGATCCGCAAGCGTGGTAACGAATATGGCGCGGTCACGGGACGTCCCCGCCGCACGGGATGGCTGGATCTGCCGCTGCTTCGCTACTCCGGCATGATCAACGGGACCTCATGGCTGGTGGTCACCAAGCTGGACGTGCTCGATGAGCTTGCTGAAATTCCAGTTTGCGTGGGCTACAAAATCGACGGGAAAAAGACCTGCGACGCGCCCGCGCAGGCCAGTGGCTACGAAAAGATCGAGTGCATTTACGAGAACTTTCCCGGCTGGAAGACATCCACGGAAGGGATTACCGAATACGATCGCCTGCCGCGCCAGGCGCGGGAATACCTTTCATTCCTCGAAAGAGAGACCGGCGCGAAAATCGGCATGATTTCCACCGGTGCCGACCGCGACCATACCATCCTCACTCATGAGTTCCTTACAGGCTTGAAGGCGTTTGCCCAGAAAGCCTAGAATGTCCCTCCCGGCGACCCCGCCGTGCGGAAGGAGCGAACGATGGTGGTACTGGCGGTTACGTGGATGGCGAAGGTGGGGCACGAAGTAGAAGTGGCTGCGCTGTTTGAAAAGCTGACCGACCAATCCCGCAAAGAACCCGGCTGCACCATGTACCAGGCGCATCGGCACAAAACCGAACCGCGGCGGTTCTTCATTTACGAGCAGTACAAAGATGACGCCGCGCTCGAGGCCCATCGAACCGCTCCGCATTTCCTGCAGTTTGCGAAGAAGGATCTCCCGAAAATCGCCGACCGCGTGGAAGGACACCTGTTCGAACCATTGGGATAAATCAGTTCTCAGTTCTGGTTAAACCCGATTGGCAGCGGGCACTCGCGGCTTTGAAGAAGAACCCCTGCTCACTTCGCCTTGTCGCTCATCAACTCGCCGCCGGAAGCGTAGCTTTCCTTCGAGACTTCGTGGAATGCGACGACGATTGCCTCCCGCCGCGCTCCCGCTTCCTCGACCAAAGTATCAGTGATGCGCTTGGCAATCTTGCGCTTCTGGTCGGTGGTGCGACCGGCCAGCATTGTGATTTGTACCAGGGGCATGGAAGGTAGTTCTCAGCTCGAGAGAAGATCGTTGTTAAGAATTTATTGGTGCCATCGAAGGGACTCGAACCCCCACACCGTTGCCGGTACATGGACCTGAACCATGCGCGTCTGCCAATTCCGCCACGATGGCAAGTAGACTTTTGAAGCAGGAGCGCCGTGTCGCTGCCGCATCAGGAAGACCTGCATCCCTATTCTACAGGCGTGCCGCGCACTGTCAACGTGGTGCGGACGGGCTTTGCAGGACGAGGCGTCCCAACACCTGGGCGCACTGAAATCTGCCACGCCTTACGAAGGCTGCACTACCACGAAGGTGCTCGCGCCTCCGCGATTGATCAGCAACACTACCGGTTGTGCACCCGCCTGGCGCACCAGGCGCTCATACTCGGAAACGGATTCTACCGGCTTCCGGTTCACCTGTTCCACGACGTCGCCGCGTTGCAGGCCTGCTTCGGCGGCCGGGGACCCATCGGGAACATCCGTCACCACGACTCCCTTTATGTCGGACCCCAAGCCAAGCTGCTGGCGAATATCGTTCGTAAGTTCGGCCACCTGAACGCCGCGCATGGGACTGTTCTCAGTCGAGCCGGCTGGAGCGTTTGATTGTGCCTTGGTGTTTGGGGCCTCACCGAGAGTAAGCGACACGTCGCGAGTCTCTCCGTTATGAAGAACCTTGAGGTGTACAGCCGTTCCGGGTGCCATCGTTCCGACCTTTAGGCGCAGATCGTTGGGACCGTTGACCTGCTGTCCATTCACCTCGGTAATGACATCTCCCTGCTGCAAGCCCGCCTTTGCGCCGGGACTATTCGGGTCGACGTTGCCCACCAGGGCGCCTTTCTCCGCCGGAACATTGAAGGCTTTCGCGAGGTCAGGAGTCAGTTCCTGAATCCCAACGCCAATGTAGCCACGCATCACCTTCCCATGCTTGAGAAGTTGGTCCATCACGTACTTCGCCATGTTGATCGGAATGGCGAAGCCGATTCCCTGATTCCCCCCGGAATTGCCCGACAGGATGGCGGTATTGATCCCGATCAGCTCACCTCGATAATCCAGAAGAGCCCCGCCGGAGTTGCCAGGATTGATCGCCGCATCCGTCTGAATGAAATCTTCATAATCCTCAATATCCAGCCCATTACGGCCCGTAGCGCTGATGATTCCCATGGTCGCGGTCTCGCCGATGCCAAAGGGATTGCCAATGGCGAATGCGTAATCGCCGACCTGAAGCTTCGAGGAATCGCCGAGCGTAATGGTAGGAAGTCCGGAGGTAGCGATCTTCACGACTGCAATGTCCGTCTTCGGATCAGCGCCGATTACCTTACCCGGAAACTGGCGCTTGTCAGCCAGGATTACCCGGATTTCGGTGGCTTTGTCGATTACGTGATTATTGGTCAGAATGTATCCATCGGGGCTGATGATAACGCCCGAGCCCAGGCCGCGCTCACGTTCCTGTTGCGGCGCACGCGGATGCTGTCCAAAGAATTGTTGGAAGAAAGGATCGTTGAACAACGGTGACTGAGGCGTTTTCACAATTCGAGAGGAAGTAATGCTTACCACGGCCGGGAGTGCAGGCTTCAAAATACCGGCAAATCCAGTGCTGTTGTTGTAATTCCCCGGCCCCTGCGCGCGAGCCACAAAAACGGGCACAACTCTGCTGCCTCCCGGGAACGAGGCGCCAGCCCATACGTGGGCGAAGATGCCCAGCGCTGCACCGAAAAGGAAGATTACGATCAAGGCGAGCACGACTGCGGAACGTCGCATTTGCATCGTTTTTACAGTCATGGTCTCTCCTCGCCGCTTTGAAACAACTGTTTTACTCGGATGTTTGGAAGTAAAGTCCCGGCGCCCACGCACTCGAATTGCGAGACTCGGAGGCTGAAGTTACTGATTGCAGAGTTCCACACTTCTGAAAAGCCCATGCTTGAGTTGCGCCGTTGGACTATTTTGTTGCCCTGATTCGCAAATCAGAGTGATTTTTCTCATGCCGATAGCGAATTTCGGCACGCGGAAGGGGCAACCTCAAGAGATCGGAAAAGAGTCCAAACGAATCCTCAGCTTCCATGACAGGCACAAACCTGATTGTTTTTCGAGATCGTGCGGAACAACGGAGAGGCCCCGAACTTCTGCATTCGCTGCAACATGCGATCGACCATCTATCCGGCTGTAGCCGAGAGAACGTCTTAGAGGCGCTGCTCCTGGCGGGAGAGTTCGAGTGCGTACTGGAGGACAACCATTCGCCAGCCAGAAGGTCGGCCGCGGCGATCACTGAGGGGTTTGCCGACCTGCTGATGGGTGTCCGTGAAATCGCGCTGGCAGAAATCGCCAATCACGTCAAAACGATTGCTGAGCAACCGGTGCCCGAAATGGTGCACATATCTCCGCCGGAGGGGTTCTCCTACTACGCTCTTCATCCAGAGGATTTCGCTGAGGCGTGCGGGGAGTTAGCCGATCGCCGCTCGGTCGCCGTGATCGGCATTCGCAGTATAGGCACCACGCTGAGCGCTGTCGTTGCTGCAGCCTTCCGGCAACGCGGAGTGCCGGTTGCACGAATAACCGTTCGACCCACTGAACATCCATACGATCGTGCGGTTCATCTTCGCGCATCAGAAACCGCCTGGGTCGAACAGCAACGGGAAAGCGGCTCGACCTTTCTGGTTGTGGATGAAGGCCCGGGCCTGAGTGGGTCATCATTTCTGGCGACCGCGGAAGCCCTGGTGGATGCCGGTGTAGCGAGCGCAAATATCATCCTTATGGGAACGCGTGAAGCAGATCCCTGCAAACTCTGTGCACCAAATGCGGCGGAGCGCTGGCGCCGTTTTCGGTGGAAGAAGGTTCGTTCTACAATTCTGCGCCGCTTTTCCCAGTTCACAAATGTGAGCGGGGGAGAGTGGCGGCGTGAATTATTCGGGACAGGCACTGCATGGCCAGCCTCCTGGCCGGAGATGGAGCGCCTGAAGTTCCTTTCCCCCGATCGACGATTTCTCTTCAAATTTGACGGGCTCGGACGTTTCGGCAGCGAGGTACGTCACCGGGCAGAAGTGCTGTACAGAGCAGGTTACATTCCGAGTCTAGAAGGAAGCCGGGACGGAATGACCGCGTATCGTTTCGTTCCAGGCAAGGCACTGACGGATTCTGATCTCTCGCGCCCATTCCTGGAAACGATGGCGGAATATTGCGCATTTCGACGCAGCGAGTTTCCGTGTGCCGAAAACATGAATGGCAGCTTGGATCAGATGCTGCGGTTTAACTTCAGCCAGGAATTTGGCCGTGATCCGAAAGGATCAGAGAGGATTCTGCAGCCGACGTCAGCAACCATTGTTGATGGAAGAATGCAGCCGCACGAGTGGATCGCCGGCGACCGGGGAGAGATTTTTAAGATTGACGCCTGCACTCACGGTGATGATCACTTCTTTCCCGGCCCCACCGACATAGCGTGGGATCTGGCCGGGATCATCGTGGAGTGGAGACTTCCACCGGATGCTCGAGAATTTTTGCTGAGTGCTTTCCACAAGCGATCGGGAGTGGATATGACTGAGCGAATTGACGCTTTTACTTTGGCGTACACAGTTTTCCGCCTGGCGTTCTACAAGATGGCTCTTGGCGGAACCCAGGTAGAGGCGGAAAAACCCAGGCTGCGGAGCGCCTACGACTACTATCGACGCTCCGCCTGGGAGCTTTTCCAGAAACTTGGAGCCAAGTGCACCTAAGCCGCCCTATCGGCGCGAGTGTTGGCGGAGTCCGCAATTTGCGTCAGAAGCGCATCCGCATGCTTTTCTTCATCCAGCGTCTTGTCGAGCAATTCGGCATGGTCTGTATGGCCCAGGATCTCGGCAAAATTCCGCACCGTTCCGTACGCGGCCATTTCATAATGCTCGACTTTCTGTGCAGCAGCAATAATGCCGGCGTCGCGAACGGAATCATCGCTCGCGTCTTTGATCACATCTTCACCTTCCGTGATCAACGCGGCAATGCCCTTGCTCTTTTTGGACTCTACATCACCTGCGGACTGCTGCAAGATCCTTTCGAGGCGCGTGAGATGTCCACGCGTCTCTTCCAGGTGCGTTTCAAGCGCGCGCTTCAACTCTGGCTCGTGCGATTCCTTGATCATTTTCGGCAGCGCTTCGGTAATCTGGTCCTCCACCGAATACAACTGCTTCAGTTGGTCGATATAGAGCTTCCGGAGGCTATCAAGATTTGCTGAAAAGAACTTCATAGTGTTTACTCCCACAGAAATTTATTAAGGTCGAGACTACGGCCGCTGGCCGGCAATTGCCATACGGCAAAGACGGGATGCGCTCCGACTTCGTGTTATGTATCCAGGATCAAGCAGCCGAACGACCCCGTGATCTTCCTCCCCGGTGACTGGCCGCGCGCTTCTTGCCGGTCGTCCTTGCGCTTCCGGATTGAGTCTTCCGTGAAGAGGTTCGAGAGGAAGAGGCTCGCGACGAAGACCGAGCGGACGTTGATCGACCTGTTCCCGTCCGCGTGGAACGACTGCCGCTGCGATTGCTGCTGGTGGACGTGGAGCGGCCGCGGTCTCTGGCTTCTCGCGTGCGGGCCTGCGCAGTACCGCGGCTTACGATTTTGTTGAAGTTGCTTTTCTGGCCGCCCGCCGTCTGATCCTGTACGACCAGTGCAAGATTGTTTTCGTCAAACTTTTCGAACCACTCGTCCCACTCAATTTCCTCGAGCGATCCCTCGCCGGTATAGTCCGGGAAATCCAACCGGATAATGCCGGGATCTCCATCATGCTCCGTGCGAAGAACAGCCGAAGGTCTAGCGCCGCGTTCCTCTGCCCAGCGGCGGATCTCATCGTGGTCTGTGAGGGTGCGTGAGGACGCTCTGGATGCCATGTGCCTACTCCTTATGGAAACAGGTTTGCAACTGAGATGCCTCGACTAGGCAATAGGCTGCGACGGTTCTGAGGCTGGAACGGCGCCCCCGGCGGGAGAGAACACCGGTGGCTTGGTTGATCGGGACTGGCTTGCCTGCAACACGTAACCTTCGAACTCTTCGGCGCGGCGTTGCGAGCTATGTTGCTCCAGAACGCGCTGGCGGCCCCGATCCCCAATCCGTCGCAATTCGGCATCATCGGCATCGTTCAGGAGCTGGACGATCTGCTCGCGATTTTGGGCGACCAGGACTTCCTCCCCGGTACGCAGAATCGTATCCAAACCGGGCCAGCAATCCGACACGATAGGGCAGCCACAGGCAGCCGCTTCAAAAAGCCGCACGGAGGGTGAAAAGCCCCACTGCACCATGGCCTTGCGGGTCAGGTTCAGAGTCAAACGCGAGGAGGAGTAAAAGTGAGGATGCCAACGCGGTGAGAGATGACGAATGTGACGCACGTTGGCTGGCCATTTCGGGCGAGCAGGATATTGCGAGCCCGCCAGCACGAACCTTTTGTCGGGCAGGCACTTGGCCGTACCGGTGAACATCTCGTCTAATTTCGGTTGCCGGTCGCTGGCGTAGGTACCCATGTAGCTGAGGTCGCAGCTGTAGCGCACAAATCGTCGTCGAGGAAAGTACCTCTGGGGCTCAAAAGAACAATAACAAGGCACAGCGCGAGCCGCTCCAAATTCAGTTTGCAGCGTCTGGAGAATCGGTCCGCCGGTAAAGCTAAGGTATAAGTCGAAAATCTTGACTTGCTGAGGCCGCAGATACTCGGCACCCCCACGGCGAAGCTGGTCTAAGGTGATGGGGGTATCAATGTCATAGAAGGCCTTGACCGGAACTTTCGACTCGGCCAGCTCATCGGCCGCCCGGATACCATCGGGAAAGTACGAACCAAGTACCGCGACATCGCAGCCCGCGAGTTCCCGGCGAACCGTGCCTGCAATGGACCGCCAGCTCTTGAAAAGGCGCACATCACAGAAGTCCGGTTCGGGTAAGTCACGGTTGGAGGCATACCATTCCTCGTCTCGCTCGAAAAACACGATCTGGTGCTTCCTCTGATGCAATGCATGCAGAAGTGCCCGGAAGGTGGTGGCGTGACCATTCCCCCAGGAAGATGTGATCGATAGCCCCAGAACAACAATTTTCAAGCCTTACTCCTATGCCGCAATCTCAGTTGTACGATCTTGACGAGCGGGTCGACCCGCTGCCTGCTCCATGGTGACCGCGAACAGCTGTTGAAAGGCGGCATCCACTTCGCGGGCACGGGACTCATAAGTATGATCGCGGAGAGCACGATCCCTCATCGCCGTTCCAATCTCACGCGTTTGCGTTGTCGAGTGCTGCCGCAGTTGCTCCACAACATCGCTCGCCCCTCGGGCACAAAGGATTTCTTTTCCCGGGGCGAAAAATTGCTCAATTCCTGTCCATGCATCCGTGATCACGCAGGCTCCCGCCCCGGCGGCTTCAAACACCCGCGTCGGTGGCGAAAAGCCAACATCAGCCATGGATTGCCGGTTGACATTCAACACCATGCGCGCTGAAGAATTCACCGCATTATGGCGCTCGCTTCCGACGTGCCCGGTCCACCGAACATTCTCGGGCAGGTGCTTATCCCCCCAGCCTTCTCCTCCCAGTATGAATTTCATCTCCGGCGCCAGGCGAGCGGCGGCAAAAAAGAACTCTTCGACGCGCGCTTCGCGATCCGGGAGTCGGTGTCCCACGAATGCCAGGTCGCACTTCAACTCTGGCACTGATGGCACCGGAAAGTGGGAATCCGCGTCCAGCGCGTTGTAAATCGGAATGCAAGCCCTTGCTCCAAGCTCTTGGTAAGCCGCGACTATCGGCGGTCCGCCGCCGTAGGTAAAGATGGCATCGTAACCAGGGATTAATATCCGGAATTCATCGTTGGGATCGTCATTCAGGCGACTTAACGTTGCCGGTGCATCGACGTCCCAGAAAACGATTTTCGTTCGATTCGATCGGCAGGCGAGGACATCCTGCTCCAAGCGGACATCTTCGGCGCCCACACCACTATGCTTGACGACGATGTGGGCGTGAGAAGCTTCGTCCAGCAGTTGAGGAATATCTTCTGGCGACCGATATACCCGGACATCTGCATAACTCACGGTTTCCAAGTCACGGTGCTGCTGACGTCCATAGATATCCGGCTCCGCAAATGTAATTGAATATCCTAAGGCGTGTAGACTTTTATATATTCCGCGGTAGTAAGTTGCAGCTCCGTTCCAGTAAGTCGAGGTCAGGCTCGATCCGAAGACAAAGATATTCATCGTTCAAGCTCTCCGCAGATTTCTTCGAACAGCTGTGCACGGTGGCGGCAGGTATGACGATCACGAATGGTCTTCAAGGCCTGCGCTGAAAGTTGCTCACGCGCCCGCTCATCGTGCAGGAGGTGCGCGACTTCTGCTCGCATCGCTCGTCCATCCGGAACCGTAATGAAATCCTGACCGGGGGAGAACAATCCCTCCGTATCCGACCAGGGCGAGCACACAAGCGGAACTCCGCAGGCGAAGGCCTCGAACATTCGGATCGTGGGAATGCCGCTGAGCCCATTCGAATAACATCGCCGCGGAATATGAATCGTGAGTGCCGACCGGCTGTATACATCGGGAGTAGAAAGGTTCGGCAAGTAGCCCCGATAGTCAATACCGGCTTCCTGCAGGCGCCGCTTGGCATGTGCGGGGTAGCGCACCCCGTAAACCGCAGCCTTGCTGCGAGTTAATGTGGAGAGCGGCCCGATGAGGAATTCGTGTAACTCGCGAGTTCGCTCTTCATCGCCCCAATTGCCAATCCAGTTCACCTCGTTCGTGCCGTTTCCTGGCCGCGGAAAAAAACGATCCGTATCCGCAGCCTCATGGAACGTCCAGCATCGCGGAACTCCAAAAGCCTCCAGATATATCCGGCGAATCGCTTCTCCAAAAGCGAGCACCCCATCGAATCTCCGGGGATGAAGCCGGCGGATCTCCTCCGCGCTTGTGTAGGACCGGTGATGCGTGTCGTGGAAAAGGGCGCGGAAATGGTATTTCTCCCGAAGCCCCAAAATGGCTTCCACCATTTGAGGAGAATTCCACTCGTGCACCACCACCACATCCGCATCTCTCAGTTCCGCTTCCGCAAACTCCCTGAAGTTTCGCTGAGAATAGCTGCGCACGTCGAGATGCCGAAATGCCTTGCGGAAATCTTCAAGAGACTTGCCGGCGGCAGGTTCCTGCAACAAGTTGATGAATGACCATGAGTCGGAGGACTCATAGCATCGCACCTCGTGCCCGTTCCTTCTCAACTGGTCGACGAGCCCGCGCAGAAAATGTGCGTTCCCGTGATTCCAATCGGACCGCCAGGAATGCGCAAAGAATCTCAACCGGAGACGTGGGCTCATGCGGCTGACCTTTCGCGAACCAGACTGATGTAAAGCCCTTCATACTGCGCTACCATGCGCGTAGCTGTGAAGCATGAGCGGGCACGGTTATAGGCCCGTGTAGCGTAAAGCTCTCTCAAGTCAATTTGCTCAGCGAAGCGGAGGATTACCGCGGCTAAATCGTCAGGATCATTCTTCTGGAAGTACAGTGCGCTGTCTCCCCACAACTCGTGAAATACGGGGACATCATTGGCCACCAACGCGCATCGAGAGAGTGCCGCCTCCAGGGGGGACAGACCGAACGGTTCGTAACACGATGCCGCAACATAGATTGCCGACTCGGAATAGAGCTTCGACAGTTGTGCTTGATCCAGTTCGCCGTAAAAGCGAACATTCGCGGAAGGAACAGCTTCGAGTGGGGACGCTGCGCTTGCTTCGGGACCCCGAAGAGATCCCGCAATTCGAACCGGAATACCAAGATCACGAGCCAACAGCAGCGAGACCTGCTTGGCCTTGTCCCATACTCTTCCCACGGATAGCACAGAACATGTCCTGCCTTCGGCGGGACGGAACAGGGTTGGCGTGCGTCCGTTGTGAATTACCCTGGCATTGGGCAGTGGCCCGTAAATCTCCTCGATTGCGTCAAGCATCCACTCAGACGGGGTCACGACGGCATCCGCGGAATGGAGTCCTTCCGTGACCACGCTGGCGTACCACGAGAACCATTCGGTTCGCGGTGGATCGCAGTGATGCACGGATCGCCACCAACTTACAACGTCGCTGTGAGCCACTACGAGCTTTGGAACGTCGGCCTTCAGGCAGCCATAGCAGAACTGGTTCAGGTGCAATAACTCCGGCCGCGTTGCCCGAACGATTTTTTCCAGGAAGCGCATCGACTCATCGATCCCCGGCTGCGCTTCCTCCATCCATTCAAGCGGAAAAGTTGTCGGATAGAAGGACAGATTCTTTCTACGGAGCCAGGATCCCTGGGCCGCCGTTGGTTCGCCTCCAAAACTGACGAGCGTTACCCGATGCCCGTGATCGAGCAGGCCACACGCAAGCTCGCGCGTATAGGTCCATACGCCACCCACGGTATCGGCCGTGATTAATACGTGCACTCCAGTTCCTCAAGTGAGGCGGGATGGGATTCCTGGATATCGCTGTAACCTTTCTCTCGGAAGGTCTTCGTGTAGTACTGGTGCGCCCGTTCCCAAGCATAGTCATCCGGGGGGCCAAACATTTTCAGATAGTCGGGCGTTCCGGGAAATGGAAACATCGGGACGGGATCGCTGACCCACACGCCTCGTTTTTTGAGGTTCTCCTGCCAGGTGCGAATATCTTCTCGGCGGTCGTGATCGGTAAGAATCAGATTTGCCTGCACCCAGGGGATTCGGCTGCGCGCGTGAATCAGCAGTTCAGAAAGACGCTCCGTTGTGAGCTTGCAGCCTTTATTGAGATCGTCGCGGCCTTCATCTGTAATTGACTCAATGCCGCACTCCATGGAAATGCAGTGCGCTCGCCCTAGAAGGTCGAGGCTATCCTCATTCCACAGGTCGATACGGGTTTGCAGGCCAATTGTGATCGGACGCGCCGCAAGCTGTTCCAGAAGCTTGCGCACGTTCGGCCCAACTCCGAAGATCTCGTCAATGAAATAAATGTAAGTCACTCCTCGAGAGATCAGTCGATCGACTTCGTGCAGGACGACGGCGACGTCCCGCTCGCGATACTTATTGCGGAACAGGGTCTTATTACAGAAGGAGCAAGCCCACGGGCAGCCGCGCGCAAACTCCACTTCGGCGCCACGGCCTTCTTCTCCGTCGAAAACGTGATGACGATGGGTGTGGCGCTCGACGTTGTAGTTCTGAAATGTCAGCGCTCCAAGCCTGCGCATGTCGGTGACCGCCGAAGAAAGGGTGATGTGATCTCCGGAAGATGACCTCCAGCAGCAGCCTTCAATTTCCGACCAGGATGTTGAGGCAAGCTTCGGCAACACCTGGTCTGCTTCGCCGCGGAACACTACATCGCATTTCAGCTTTCGCAAGGTCGCCGCGGGGGTAGCGGAACTATGAGGTCCAATAGCAACTTTCACGGCTCCGCAATCGAGCGCGCGAAACCATTCTTGAGGAACACGCAACTCCGGCGGGGGACATCGCCAAAACAAATACGACGGGGCCGTGGGAATAACCAGAAAGTCCGGCGCAATGCCTGCAATCCGAGAAGCCGCTTCAGAAGTATCGATACCATCGGAATGAGCGTCGATCAGAAACGCCTCGTGACCAGCTGACTGAATCTGGTCGAAGGCGAAAAGCAGTTCCAGCGGATAATGCGGTTCCTGGCAGCCGAAATAAATGGAACCACGAAAGTTCCATGCAGGGTTCACCAGGGCGAACTTCACGAGGCAATCTCCCGCACGGTATCTGTGGGCATGGTGCCGGACGGAAGGGGAAATTGGACTGGAAGAAAAAGAGATTCGTTGTTCTTGTACCAATTACAAATGTCGTAAACCGTCTGTTCCACACCACGTTCCGGAAGCCAGCGTGCATGCTTGGCAAACTTGTCGAAGTCGGTGATGTAGACTGACTGATCTCCCGGACGCGCAGGCCGGAACCGGTACTGTGCCCGGACGCTCAACGCGCTCTCGATCAGCGAGATCAATTCCAAGAGCGAGATGGTATTGTCGGGGCCACCGCCGATGTTGTAGACCTGGCCCGCAGTCTTCTGCCGGTTTTCGTATGCCGCAGAAAAAGCGCGGAGCAAATCCTGAATGGCCAGCACGTCGCGCACCTGGCGCCCGTCGCCGAAAATCGAGATCGTTTTTCCCTGCAGTGCCGAATAGATAAAATGCGCCACCCACCCCTGGTCCTCGGTTCCAAACTGACGCGGACCCGCGATGCAAGACATCCGAAACACAACCGTCGGTATCCCGAACATGCGGGCGTAATCGTGCACATATTGATCGGCAGTACCCTTGGAGCATCCGTATGGCGAATAGAAATCCAGAGGCTGCGTCTCGCGAATCGAATCGCGCCCGCTGCAACGGCGCCGATCAAAGGCAAGCTGCGACGATCGCGATTGGCTGATGTGGCCGTACACCTTGTTGGTAGAAGTAAACAGCAGAAACGGACGCTGGCCGCCGAGGCGAGCTGCCTCAAGAATATTGAGCGTCCCTCCGGCGTTTACTTCAAAATCAGTCCGGGGATCGTCCACCGACGTGGTCACAGCGACCTGCGCGGCAAAGTGATAAATCTCGTTGGCCGGTGCAACCGCTTTTGTCACCGCCTCGCTGTCACGCACATCGCCGAGCGTCACGCGCAACCGGTTCTTGGCCTGTGGCAACTTCTGAAGCCATCGGAGATTGTGCTCCACATTCCGCCGCGATACGTTATCAAACACGTGGACGCTGGCATTCGTGTTGGTTAAGAGATGATGGGCCCAGTTGGAGCCCACAAATCCCGCACCGCCAAAAATCAAAATCGACCGATTTGGAGACGAAATATTCATGATGATGAATCAGGCGACCAGGCCTCGGACCGAAAGTTGTTTTAGTGCTTCCTCGGTGTGGTCGAATGCTTGCTGGGATTCGAGCCATTCCACAAGTTCCGAAACACCTTCTCGAAAACTCACCCGCGGGGAATAGCCTAGCGCACGCGAAATTCGACTGATATCCGCATAACAATGGCGGATGTCACCGGCGCGGTAGACTCCAGAAAGCTTGGGCTCAATCGCGCGTTCGAGCATGCGGGCAATTTCTTCGGCAACCTCCCTCACAGAAATCGGATTTCCCGATCCCACGTTCACCGCAGTGCCATCGGCTCCGGGGGAATGGAGCGCCAGTAAGTTTGCCTGCACAACGTCATGAATGTTGACGAAGTCGCGGGTTTGCTGTCCGTCCTCGAAGATCACTGGAGCGTTGCCGTTCATCAACCGCGAGGCAAAGATTGCCGCGACACCCGTGTAGGGATTGGACAGAGACTGGCGCGGTCCGTAGATGTTGAAGTAACGCAGCGCCACGGTTGGAATCCCATAAGTACGGCCGAAGAGCAGGACCATTTCCTCCTGCGTTTTCTTGGAGAGCGCATAGAGCGACGTGCATTGCAATGGCTTGTCTTCGTTTGTGGCAACGGGCGACACCTGTTCGTTGCATAGCGGGCAACGAAGCTCCCACGTTTTTTCCTTAAGTTGTGCATTGGTGCGCGGCTGCGGAGCAGTCTCCCCACAGGCAGGGCAAACGTAGCGTCCCTCTCCATAGATCGACATCGATGAGGCGACGATGAGTTTTTCGGGTTCGGAGCGGGTATCAAGAATCGCCTGCAGCAGATTGGCCGTTCCCTGGATATTGCTCGACGTATAATTCGCGATTTCGTACATCGACTGACCAACGCCGACGGCGGCGGCGAAGTGGTAAATCGCGTCGGCTCCGCGCACCACTTTTGTCAGTGCGGCCATATCGCGAACATCGCCTGCAATGAATTCCACCTCGGGAGATAGGTAGTCCGGATAACCCTCAGTGTGAACCTGCTTGGACAGATTATCGAAGACCCGGACGGAATATCCGAGAGCAAGGAGCGCGTCTGCGGTATGAGATCCTACAAAACCTGCTCCCCCAATAATGAGAACTTGCTTCATCACTCCGATTCCCAGGCACGTTGCCGTCGTGAGACATCGCTGAGATGAGTGGGAACCTGTGTAGGTTGCCGGGAGGCAAAGAACACGCGCACAGACGTCTGTTGACTCACCAACTACGAGGTTACGGTTCCAGTTCTGCGGTCAACGGGCTATTATCCGCCAACTTTGAAAAGGCTGACGCGTTCGTCGATGCCGACGTTGTGTCGGTGCGAGGATTCGCGTAACGGGCGACAGCCCACCCGGCGAAATCGGCGAAATCCTGCGGCGACCGCGGCGGGCTCGTATGATGCTGCCTTTCCCCTAAGTGTTCCGGGGTAAAGCACAGGGTCAGCGTGACCGAGAATTCCTGCAATGCGTGCATCTGATAATCGAACCAGGTCTGCGCTTCAGAACGAAACGAGTCGGCCCAACTCAAGCCGGTGCGCAAGAATTTCACTTTCAGACGGCGAAGCCATTCGACCGCGGAGTCCAACCGGGGATCACGAAAATGGAACCACTGGCAAATTCCCATGCCTTGCGGAAACTCCGCCATTGCGCACTTTGGCGCACCGTCTTCCCGAATCAACCCCATGTAGTAGTGCCGGTAATAGGCGCTGCCCTCGGCTTCCTTATGTCGCGTCGTCGCAGGCCATGCAGCCGGCAAATCGAACAAACTGTACCAGTGCACCCGCTCCACAATCGGTAGCAACAACTCTGCCGTCTTCTTCAGACCGAACGCCTGCACTTCTTCGGCGCCAAACGAGGACGCGCCGGCTTCCGAAACCCAGACCGGCTTGTTGGTCACCGCGCGGATTTCGTCAATTTTCTTCGGCCAATCGTGAATGGACCAATGATTCCAATCCAAGGGAAAGCCATGCAGAGCGACAGTGTCCACGGCCGCAAGGACTCCGTGACTGTCCATCAGCTTGATAAACTGCGGATCGATGGGCGACGTGCCTCCGAGCACAATCCGGAGTTTGGGATTCACCTTACGAATAGCTTGGGCCGCAAGAATAGCCAGGTTGGCGAACTTGTGCCAGTCCGGGTCAATATGAAAGTCCCAATGCGACAAGTTGTTCGGTTCGTTCCATAGCATCACGGCCTCGACCATTCGTTTATGCTCCCTCTTCGGGCGTCAACTCGCCCGCCAATTCCAGGTCCAGGATGTATTGCCCATAACGGCACACGCGGCGCGGTTCGCAGATCCAGGTTTCTTCTTCCGGATGAGAAAGAATTTCCAACCCAGCGCTTCGCAACATTGCCTCCGCGGCGGCGCAGTTCGGAATCCACCAATTCGTTGGGTCACCCGAATATTTTTGTTCGATGAAGTACATTGCGGGAAAGCGCGGGTTGGAAAACATTTCTTCCTGCCAGAATGAATAATCTTTGGCCCAAGCTTGCGATTCCCTGGAACCACGCAACATCGTCTGGAAGATCAACTTGCCTGCCACTTTCTTGACCACGGTATCGAGCGCCATCAGCGGATAGCGCAAATGATAGAGAACTCCCATAAAGATGACGTAATCAAAGCTGCCCGCTACGTTTTCGAGCTGATAAACGGAACCTTTGCGGAATTCGATGTCCAGGTCTAAGGTCGCAGCCGCAAAACGGGCCTGGTTGAGATAGCGGTCGTCGACATCGATACCGAGCACGCGGTCGGCGCCGCGCCGTTTCATCTCGATGCTATAGAACCCGGCATTGCAGCCAATATCGAGCACTGAAGCGCCGCTCAGGTCGAGAGGAATCCGCTGCGAAATCCTGTGCCACTTAATATTCGGAAAGTCCCCCAGGAAATGATTGGGCGCGGTATGAACTCCATGCAAGTTCAGGTTGTGAAACCATTCTCCGAGTTCCTGGATTTTCTGGGTAAGTGCTTCCGCCTCTGAAGAGTGTGAAGATGGCACCTGAGAAGCGCTGGACATTGAAAGACCATCCTATGTCGATGAGACAGCGTTTCGATGACATTCGGCTCAAATCAGATGCCTGAATCAATTGCGCACGCCTTTGGCGCTTCATGGCGCATCAACCCTGTTGGCGGCGCGACATCCAAAGCCCGTGTCCACGCAAACTGCACCATTCGCTCAGCCGTTCCCTCCGAAAGACGCGAAAGCGAGCGAGACGCAGATTATGGCGCGCATTCGCAGCAAGCGCGCGAAAATCGCGGTGATCGGGATGGGCCACGTTGGCCTGCCGACCGCGCTGGGTCTGGCTTCCCTGGGTTGGCAGGTTCTTGGGGTGGATTGTTCGCCCGAATTGGTTTCTCGGCTACAGGCTGGGGAAGCCACCTTCTATGAGCCAGGCCTTGCAGACCTACTTCAGCAGCACCTAGGCAAAAATTTTCTTCCGGTTCAGGATTTGGAAAAAGCCATTCGCGAGGCCACGATCTTATTTCTCTGCGTGGGAACGCCGCAGAAAACCACTGGAGAGGCCGACCTTAGCCAACTCGAGGCTGCGGCTCGGACGATCGCACAAAATCTAAACAGTTACAAGCTGATTGTGGAAAAGAGCACCGTCCCTGCAATCACGGCGCAATGGATCCAGCGAACCATCCGGCGTTACGCCAACAACGAGAACGGGCGCAAGCACTTGGATCGCATTGAATTCGATGTAGCCTCGAATCCTGAATTTCTGCAGGAGGGAGTGGCTCTGGACAATATTTCACGCCCCGAGCGAATTGTGTGTGGCGTTGATTCGGACCGCGCACGCGAAATTCTCGAAGAGATTTATCGGCCATTATCGGCTCCCCTGCTAATGACCGGCCTGAGCACGGCGGAGATCATCAAGCATGCGGCGAATTCGTTTCTCTCGATGAAGATTTCATTCATCAACATGGTTGCCGATCTCTGCGATGCTATCGGTGCCGACGTAACCAAAGTTGCCGAGGGCATTGGGATGGATCCGCGAATTGGTCCGGCCTTCTTGCAAGCTGGGATCGGTTTTGGCGGCTATTGCTTCCCCAAAGATCTGCGCGCGTTCATTTACCTCGCGGAAGAACACGGTGTGGATTTCTCGTTGCTGAAGCAAGTTGAAGCCATCAACGAGCGTCGCAGCGAGCTGTTCGTGAAAAAAGTTCGCAACGCGCTCTGGGTCCTGCACGACAAAACCATTGCCGCCCTGGGACTCTCATTCAAGCCCGGAACCGACGACACGCGCGAGTCGCCCAGCGTACGAATTGTGGATCGTTTATTGAGTGAAGGCGCGGCGCTCCGATTGCATGATCCCAAGGCGATGCCGCTGCTGCAAAAAGTTTTCCCACCGCAAGAAGGACGCCTCACCTATTGCGATTCGCCCTATTCGGCAGCACAGAATGCACACGCGCTCCTGATCCTCACCGATTGGCCCGAGTATAAACTTCTTGACTGGAATCAGCTCCGCGCCACAATGCAGCTGCCGCTGATTTTGGATGGTCGCAATCTGCTGGATCCAGCGACCGTTCGCAGCGCAGGATTCGAATATATTTCGATTGGACGGCCGGAAGCTCCGGGATTTCAGGGAACTGCCAGCTCGGTTTGAGACAGCACGCGTACGGCCTCGTGATAGCCGTGCAAGGTTCCAACATCCACGTAGACTTCGCCCCGCTTTACTCCGTTCACCACGCCACCGCGGGCAATGAATTCATTCACCAGAGTGCCGACGTAAACATCTCCGGGTTCGCGCTCACACCAGAGTTCGTGCAATGCGGCCAGCGTGCGCCCCGGCATCCGAAAAGCACCCCAGACCCAACTGGACCGCGGCGCATTCGCTTTCACTTCAACTTCCAGAACAAGTCCCCGCGGGTCACAGACCACCGCATCAAAGAGCTCCGGGCGCCGCACCTGAAATAACAGAAAGGAAAACTGCCGCGCGGGAAGTTCGAGAAATCCATCGAGCGGGAACCAAACGGTATCCGGCAATCCGATCAGAACTTCGTCTTCGCCAGAGATAAACGGCAAGGCAGTGAACAACGCGTCGCACAATCCGTCAGGATTCTGCTGAACGGCATAACAAATCGCGGTGTTGCCCAGTTTCCCGCCGAAATACTGCATGATGTCGGTCTTCCCCGGTGAGACCACAAAGCAGATGCGATCAGCTCCGGCCGTAATCATGCGCTCCACCAGGTATTCGCAGACAGCGCGGGGACGTTGTTCGTTGGCGTCAATCCGAGTTCCGACTGGAAGCAGTTCCTTTGAGAAAGCCAGCGGCTGAATGCGGGTACCGAGGCCGGCAGCGGGTATCACTCCCCAGGTGTGACTCATGCGACATCTCCAATCAAGCCCAACAATTCGATAGCACGGCTATCTGCGGTGTGTTGGGCTAACGTGCGCTCTTGAGATGCGCGGGCCAGCTTCGTGAGTTCATCGTCATTCAAGGCAATTGCCTCAAGGGCCTCTTCGGACGACTGTGCAATCAGGATTTCCTTGCCGGGCTCGAAGAATTTATCCAACCCCTCCCACCAGTCGCTCACCAGGGGAGTCCCGCAGGCTGCCGCCTCAAACAGGCGGGCCGAGGGGCAATATCCCATCTCCGACATGGCTGCCCGGGTCACATTCAGAGTCAAGCGCGAAGAAGAATAAAAAGCCGGATGCTGCGGCGGCGGAAGGTGGCGCACGAAATAGATATTCTCACTCCAGGGAAAATCCTGCGGATACAGCGCACCGGCAATGCAAAAGCGCTGGGCCGGCAACCGGGTGGCCGGCTTCAAGAAAAGCTCCTCGATCTGGGACTGCCGGTCAGCGGCATAGGTTCCAAGATACGAAAAGTCTGACGCGAACTGGGACTCGCTTTTGACGCGCTTATGGATGGCAGGATCGACACTGCCATATAAAGGAGCGACGCGCCTGGCGCCGAGACGCTTTTGCAGTTCCTCGAGGGCCCGCCCTCCGGTGTAGCTGAGCACCAGATCAAATGGTTCCAAGCCGAACTCGGGAATGTAATCCACCTTGCCCTCGCGGCTGAGGACGTTGAGAGTCACTGGCGTATCCAGATCGTAAAAGATGCTGCAGGTCTGGCAATCCAGAATTAAATTCGAGGCAACTCCTGCGTCCGGACAATAAGAAGTCACAATGGCGCAGTCCGCGGAACACACGGCCGCGGCTGCTTGCGTCTCGACCTCGCCCCAACTCGGATAGATTTCGAGCTTGTACCCCTCGGGAGCGATCAGATCACGATGCGTGCGGTAGTACGGAGTGTCCTTCTCAAAAAATGTGACGGAGTGCCCTTTTTGAGCAAGGGCCTTACAGAGCCCACGCCAGATTGTGGCGTGACCATTGCCCCAGGAAGAGCTGACCGCAAGCCCAAAAATGACGAGGCGCATAGCGTCAGCATCAATGATGCAAAAACGCCCTCAGATGCTGCAGGCCAACCTGCGACGGCCCTATGCATTGTTAAACGGGCAAAGCTCGGCAATGGAATCGCGGATCTCGATCAGATTGCCTTGCTCCAGCACAAGAATAATATTGCAGCAACGCAGCGTCTTTAGCCGATGGGCGATCATGAAAGTCGTTCGGCCCTGCATCAGGTTGGCCGTCACGTTGAGGATGACGGCCTCGGTGGTTAAGTCCACCGAACTGGTTGGTTCGTCCAGAATCAGGATCGGGCTATCGCGCAGGAAAGCCCGCGCCAGCGAGATCCGCTGGCGCTCTCCGCCGGAGAGAGCCGAACCGCGCTCACCGGCTTTGCTCTCATACCCCTCGGCCTGCTTGCTGATGAAGTCATGGGCGGAGGCCGCTTTGGCCGCAGCCACAATATCTTGATCCGTGGCTTGCGGTTTGCCATAAGCGATGTTCTCTGCGAGGCTCGCATCAAACAGGACGGGCTCCTGCAGGACGACCGCAAACTGCCGGCGGAGATCGCCAATGCGGTAATCGCGGAGATCCACTCCGTCCAGCAGGATTTGTCCTTGTGTGGGATCGTAGAACCTCATAATAAGATTGAGCATCGTCGTCTTCCCTGCTCCGCTGGTCCCGACGATCCCCACACGGGCTCCGGCAGGAATCTTGAATGAGAGGTTCCGCACGCCTCGGCCGCTGCTCTCGTACTCAAAGGAGACGTTACGAAACTCGAATTCTCCCTTGGCGCGCTCGATCGCTAGTGCTTCCGGACTCTCGGCAATTTCGGGGCGCTGATCGAGCAGCAAGAAACACCGCTCCAGGCTCGTCATCCAGCTTTGCAGGTCGCTGGTCTTATTCGTCAGCAGTTGGAGGGGCTGGTAGATCTGGGCAATATAAGCCATCACCAGCAGCAGCGAACCGATGGTGAGCACTCCGGCGCGGACATGCTTTACGCCGATGTAGAGCGATGCCGCAGTTCCCCCGGCAATTGTCAGCCCGATCAGGACATTGAAGATCGCCTGAGAGAGGGCCAGCCTGACCTGGCCGGAAAGTCGCTTGTCCGATCGGCGCACGAAACGCGCGTACTCGCGGTCCTCCTGCCCGAAGGCCTTGATCACGCGAATGCACCCCAGCACTTCCTGAATCACTGACATGGCGCTGCTGTCCAGTTCTTTCACGGCCTGTGAGCGGCTCCGCACCAGTCGGCTGCAGGCCAGAGTGAGCGCGAATAAGGGCGGGACGATCGACAATGCGACCAGCGCCAGTGCCAGATCGATTCTAGCGGTCACATAGATCATCGCCATGAGCGTCATCAGCGCGGTCAGCCAAGGAACCAATCCCTGGATCACCACATACTGAATCGCCGGAGCGTCGTGCTGAATGCGGTAGACGGAATCTGATGGATTGTAGCGATCGTGAAAGTACAGCGGCAGGCGCTGTACATGGTTGAGAAGCTTCGCCCGGAAACTCCACGCCAGTTTCTCTCCCGCATAGGTCTGCAGCCACCAACTGGCGAGCCCCTGCAAATTCACCACCACGGCCAAAGCGAGCAGAAGGGCGATCGCCCAGAATAAGGTCGAAGCCCGCGAATGGATCGCAAAGACCCTGGTCAGCGCGCGTGGTACGGGATTCGTGCCCAGAACGTAGTCCACCACGAGTTTCAGCGGCAATGGATAAAGAAGCGTAAGCGGCAGAGAAAACAGGCTCAACAACTCAATCAGTGCGAGTGAAAAGGAATAGTGTCGCGACTCCGCTAAAACTCGCAGCAGGACGGGGAACTTCGTTGAGGAACCCGAGGACACAGACGCAACCGGAGTCTTGTCGCTCACAATACCCCATGTACTTAGGTGGAGCAAGCATTATTAGGCCGCTTTAGCCGGGACGGGGAAAACAAGCAATTCTGCGCAAGAGCGGCAACAAACCTCAGGATTGAGGCAGGCCAGATCCTCGAAGCGGAACGTTCCTGTGCTTACCGAGATGATCCGGGCGCCCACGCTGCGGGCGGCCAGAATGTCGTCGGGGGTATCTCCGACAAAGCAGACGGACGCGCTAGTGCCCATGAGTTTCTGAGCGGCTCGTACCGCATAATCAAAAATTGCTGTTCTGAGTTCGAAGCGGTCGCCAAAGCTACCCACCAAAAAGAATGTCCGAAGTCGTGCCGCCGATACCTTCTTCCACCCCACGCTTTCCAGGTTTCCCGAGGCGACCCCCAGCAGTCTTCCGCCGTCCAGGATCTGAGCGAGCACTTCGGGAATTCCGGGACAAACATCCACCTTGAATTCTGCCTTGTGGAGGGCGACTTCGCGGCATACCACAGAAAGTAGCGTCTTCCGGCCGGCCTCAAATACCTCGTCGGAGATCCCGCACCGCTTCAAGGCCGCTCGCAGAATGGCGATGTCGGTCTTTCCGTGATAGGAAAGCCCCTCAATGTTGGTGTCAATCCCATAAACCTCGAGCATCCCCTGATGCAAGGCGTTCCAGTGCACCAAGTCTCGTGTGATCAGCAGCGTTCCGTCGATGTCGAAGAAGTAGGCGTCGGCTTGCAGCATTCGGGGGTTCGATGTTTGGGAACACCGCCGGGTTGACTACGAAACCTGCCGAAAATGGCGGATTCCGCCAAAACCGGGGGCCGCGCGATGCTATCCTTAATATTCATTTCGCACGCGAGGGCGTTGTCTATTCATGTCTGACCCAGCAACTTCTAAACCAGAAACATCGGACCACTCCACAGAATCCTTCGGCGAGATTCTCTCCAAGTTCCAGAAGAGCCATGCGCACAGGACCAGCGAAACCCAGCAATTGGAGGGCACGGTGATCAGTCTCACGCCGGAAGCTGTGCTCCTCGACATCGGGTACAAGTCGGAAGGAATTCTGCCGATTGCCGCGCTCCATGGAGAAACCGTCAAGCCAGGCGACAAGTTATTTGTCACCGTGAAGGGCCGCGATCCTGACGGGTATTACGAACTTTCGCGATTTAAAGTAGCCAAGCCGACCGACTGGTCTGCCTTAGAAAAAGCCTTTGCAGACAAATCCGCCGTGCTGGGCACCGTGACGGCTGCAGTAAAGGGCGGTTTCAGCGTCGATGTGGGGGTGCGTGCTTTCATGCCCGCCTCGCGAAGCGGTGCGCGCGACGCCGCCGAAATGCAGGAATTGATTGGGCAGGAGATTCGTTGCCGCATCATCAAGCTCGATGTCGCAGACGAAGACCTGGTCGTGGACCGTCGCGTGATCGCCGAAGAAGAAGAGCGATTCGCGAAGGATCGCCTTTATTCACAAATCACCGAAGGGCAAATCGTCAGTGGGACAGTCCGCAGCCTCACCGATTACGGCGCGTTCGTGGATATCGGCGGCGTCGATGCCCTTCTTCACGTAGCCGAGATCTCCTGGAGCCGGGTCAATAAACCTGCGGATGTTCTTTCCGTCGGACAGCAAATCGAAGTAAAAGTCCTAAAACTCGCGACCGAGGGCGACAAGCGCCGGATCTCCGTAGGATTGAAACAGCTCCAGCCGCATCCCTGGGATTCCGTCGCCGGCGCCCACAAAATTGGCGATCGCGTCCGCGGCACGATCACGCGCCTCGCCGATTTTGGCGCTTTTGTCGAACTCGAACCCGGCGTCGAAGGCCTGATTCACATCTCGGAAATGTCGTGGGCTAAAGGCAAGGTCCGCAAGCCCAGCGACGTCGTGAAACAAGGCGAAATCGTCGAAGCCATCATCCTCGGCCTGAATCCGGCCGAGCGCCGTATTTCTCTGGGCCTCAAGCAAGCCTTGGGAGATCCCTGGGCCGACATCGGGCAAAAGTTTAAAGTTGGCTCGCCTGTGGAAGGCCCGGTTACCAGCATCACGAAATTCGGCGCTTTCGTGCAAGTGTCGGAAGGAATCGAAGGGATGATCCACGTGAGCGACATCAGCGCGGAAAGGCGAATCAATCATCCGCAGGACGTCCTTCGAGTCGGACAAATCGTAAGAGCGCAGATTCTCGCCATCGATCCTGAAAAACGGCAGATGAAGCTGGGAATGAAGCAACTCGTGCCCACCGGACTGGACGAGTACGTAGCCGAACACAACGTAGGCGACACAGTAACCGGGCGGCTGGTGGAGGATGCCACAGATCCCGCTCGCGTGGAGCTTGGGGAAGGAATTTTCGCAACCTGCAAGATCGGTGCGCAGAAGCATTCCGAGGGCGAGACATCCCGTGCGGCAAAAGCCGACCTCTCCTCTTTAAGCTCTATGTTGCAAGCGCGCTGGAAGAGTGGACCCTCCGCGGCGGCCAAGACCGAACCCTTGCGCGCCGGTCAGGTTCGCAGCTTTCGGATTGTGAAGCTGGACCAGGCAGCGAAGACCATCGAGCTGGAACTGGCGTGATTTCTCGCGCGCCGTGTAATGGACTTTGGGGTAGCGCAGTGCTTCAGCGCTGCGATGAGGGCACCTGTGATTTCAGGGCTTCAGCCATCCGGGTGCAACAGAATCTCTGTCGGGTTGTCCTAAACCCAACCAGCTACGGATCGTATACCGAGCTCCCGTAGCCCTGCTTGCGGGCCATCTCCTGCATTTCTTCGAGCTGCTTCTCTTGCTCTTCCAGCTGCGTCTTCATCGACTCGACCTGTTGCTGTTTCTGGCGCTGACGCTCATTCCACTCCACGCAACCAGAAACGCAGTTGGCCGGCGCAAAGCTGATAGAGCTGTTCATACTGTCAATCTCGCCCTTCAGGGCGGCAATCGAATTTTTCTGGCTCTGAATTCGTGTTTTCCAGTAATCCGCCGGGGCTTTTCCGTCTTCGCCTTCGGGCGCCTCACCATCCTCCTCCTCGCCAGCGGAATTGGTTTTCAGCGTATGCGTAGGGCCGACGTGCTCCGGGATTTCATCATTCGTGATGATCTTCTTGGTCGCAGGGACGATCTGAGCGCTCTTGGCAGGTTTGCTCTCTTTTGCCGACGCGCCGTCCGCCCCAGTGTTCCCGGCCTCTTTCACCGGAGCACTGCTTTTCGTGTGAGCGTCCGGTGCGGTCTCCGAAGCAGTTTTGCCCGCCTGCTCCTTCTGCTGTTTCTGCAACCGGGATTGACAGGCAACATCCCCCAGAGAGGGCGCTTCATCTTGCGCGACGGCGGGAAGCGCAAGCAAAAGTGCCAGGCTGGCAAGTAAAAGCGAAACTCGCGAGAGCGATTGCATAAAATTGTCGCGTTCAAACCGCCGAAAGGGCAACGGTGCGCTCAAATTATGGTATCCCGGCGAAGTATGGTGGAAAGGTTACCTTCGTGATGGGCCAGCCTCACAGCTTGCGGGCCATGCCTCAAATTCGAAGTTGGCCAGACGCTCAGCGCACCTGAAACACTGCGATCGCCCGAGCCCCCAGCGTCAGCCGCACCTCGTTGGCCCCAAGCCCCGCGGCTGCGCTTCCGAACAGCAGTTGGAGATCTTGCGCGCCCTCCAGAGGCGTATCGCTGAGCGAAATCTTCAAATCCCGGGAAGATGGCGAATTGTTGTAGACGACCAGCAGCTTCTCTTCCGGCAGCTCTCGCAGGAACGCGTAATAGCTTCCATCCCACCCAATGTGCCACTGCTTGCCGCGCCGGAGCGCTGGATGCGCTTGTCGCAACGCCAAGAGCGATTGGACATGAGAAAAGAGCTCCTGTTGCTCAGGACTGCAACCAGTGGCCGTAAAAGCATTGCGCGGATCGCCGGGAAAGCCTCCGGGGAAATCGTGCCGGTTATCCGGATCGGCGCCGCCCGGCATCCCGATCTCATCTCCTGAATAAATTTGAGGAATTCCCCGCAACGTGAGCAGCAGCGAAAAAGCAGCCTTCAATTTCGCCGCATCGCTTCCCTTTTCGCTGATGAATCGTGGATGGTCGTGATTCCCAATGAACGTAACCAGCATCTCGGGATGGGGATAGAGCTCGTCATGCTCGAGTACGTCGATCACCCGCTGCATCGGTTCACTTTTAATGATCACGTCGCGCAAGGCAGATTCCAGCGGGAAATCGAACACGGTTGGCAAGCCGGAGTCGACGCCGTCGAACTGCTTGCGTCCACCTTCAAAGAATGAGGTCACAACCGGATCGCCATCAGCGACCTCGCCGATGCTGTTGATCTGCGGATAAACCTCACGAATGCGCTCGTGCCACCCGCTCCAGAATTGCCGCGAGGAATAAGGGAATGTATCAAGTCGGAAGCCATCCAGTTGCGCCATCTCGACCCACCACATCGCATTCTGCGCCAGATAATTTCCGAGTTCCGGATCATCTGGATTCAGGTCGGGTAATTTGCCCGCGAACCACCCTTCCAACGTCGCGCGGTACTCACGCGCCGACGCATGCGGATCAACCAATCCGGAAAAGTTGTATGAAGGATCCAGATGGTGCGCCGTCGAACCATGAAACCAGGTCGACGTAGGCGGATCGTTCGCCCAGGGATGCTTGGGCCCGGTGTGATTCGCAACATAGTCGATCAGCACCTTCATCCCCAGCTTGTGCGCATCCGCAACCAGCCCCTGATACTCCGCCATGGTCCCCATGTGATCGTCGAGCGCGTAGAAATCGACGACGTGATAGCCGTGATAATCCGAGTCGGTGTTTTTCCAAACCGGGGTCAGCCAGATGGTGTTGACTCCCAGATCGTGCAGATACTGCAGGTGATCGCGAACCCCACGCAGGTCACCGCCGTGATATGCCATCGGCTTGCTGCGGTCGTACACCCCGTTCGAGCCCGCCGGTCGATCATTGGAAACATCCCCGTCCGCGAATCGGTCCGGCATGATCAGGTAGATGGAATCGTCCCGAGAAACTCCCTGAAAATGTCCGGCAGACTGCTTCCTTTCGAGAAGCGGCAGCTGGATCTCAGTAGATCCCGAGGGACCGCGCAACAGTAAATGCGCTTCGCCAGCAGCAACTGTCGCACCGAGCCTGACCTGCACGAAAAGGTAATGCCCGTTCACCGAAGCCGTGGCCCGCATCACCTCCACATCTTTGCTCGCGCTCTCCGCTTTCACATCCGCGAGACTTCCTCCGGTTAAGAGCAGCGTGACTTCTGGAGTGAAATTGACCCACCAGTTCGGCGGCTCAATCTTGCGGACGCTCGGAGTCTGCCCCAGCCCTAACGTAGGCAGAAGCGCTTGCCACGCAAGCAGGCACAGAAATAACAATGAGAGCGTAAAGGAGCGTCTAGTTTTCATGGGTGCCGACGATCTGTCTGAGAATACCTCAGCGGGGTCAATCCTGGAGAAAATGCCGAGAGGCGCTCCTGTCTCCCCGCTCACTGAGTTCTCTGCCCCAACCGACCAATATCACGGGTATGAGCTCTCTATAGATACGCAACCGCTTTACTTTAAGGAGTCGATTCTCATGAGCCTCTGCTCCCGATCCGTGGTTTTTCGTTTGAGTTCTTCGAAGATCGCCAGTTCTTTCTTGGCTTGTTCGCTGTGTCCCTGATCGCGATAAAAAGTGAAGAGCAGATAGTGTGCGTTTTCCTGCTCGGGATCGGACTTAATAACAGCGTCCAGCAACTTGATGCCTTCGTCGATCTTGTTCTGTGCGCGATACACCTTAGCCATATCGATCTGTGCGTCGGCCAAGCCAGGTTGCACTGCGAGTGCCTGCAGAAGATGCTTCTGCGCGGAATCGATGTCGCCCTGCTGAAAGTACACGTCCCCCATGAAGAAATTGGTCATAGGATCATCCGGCGAGACTTTCAGTTCCTCTTTGAATTGCGCCAGCGCTTCATCGAAGCGCCCGCCTTCCCGGTAGAGCGTACCCAGAGCATAGTGCAGACCGGCGGCATCGGGCTTCTGCGCGATGGCTTTCTTGTATTCGTTTATGGCAGCCGGGTCTTGTCCCTGCAGGCGCAACATCTCGCCACGCAGTTGGAACATGCGATAGGAATCGGGCGCAGCTTTGGTTAACTCGACAAATGAGTCTGAGGCCAAATACATGGCAGCCTTGCCCTTGAAATAAAGCGCGTCGGGGTTGTTGGGTTCCAGTTCGACCCATCTACTGAGAACGGCAAGGGCCTTCTCATCTTTTTCCTGGCGCAGATAGGCGAGACCCAGATGGGCAACGACGACGGGATCGTTCTTGTCAGTCTGGTAGGCCTTTTCAAGCAGGGGAGTAGCTCGGCCGATGTCTCCGTTATTGAACCAGCTCAGTGCGAGAAGGACGCGGGTGTGATCGAGGTGAGGGTTGAGTTCGAGGGCCTTCTGCAGTTCGGTGATGGCCTTTTGGTATCGGGAGGACATGTACAAAGCCAGCCCGAGATTGGAATGTGCCATCGCCGAACCCGGATCCAGCTTGACGATTTGTTCATAGGCCTGGGCTGCCCGCTCAAACTGCTGCTCCTTGAGCGCGGCCTGCCCCTCATCGGAAAGACGTGCGAGATCGGCTGATTGGGCCGCAGCCGACGCGGGAATGGACACAAGGACTGAAAGCACCACGCTGATCAATAAAGCAAAGTTCGGCCAACAACCCTCGCGTCTGAAGCACGTGGGACCTTCGGGATGGAGGGCCTTTGTTGGAATCATTTCCGTGACGCGGTGTTCGGCAAATCGAACCGCTTCTACCGCCCGACGATTACGTTGACGTGCTGGGAACTATTTAATTCGTAAGCATCCTCGCGGGCTGAATCACGCGCGGAAGGCTGCATATTACCATTGCTGTCTGTAGCACGAACCTCGAGCGTGTACTTTCCCGGCATGGGTACTTGCCAGTCATACGACCACCGGGTCCAGGTATAAGGGGCAGGATTTGTATCTAGAGTCGCACTCTGCCATGTTTCTGCCGGGCCCCAACGGAGTTCTACTTTGAGAATGCTTGCTTCTCCGGCCCAAGCCAATCCTTCCGCTCGATAGATTTTCTCACGGATCTCTTCGTCGGGAGAGGGACGCAGGAACTTGGAATTCACCAGCATTCCAGTGATCGGCCGCCCGCTGCCTCCTTTTTCCTTCGTCACGTAATGCTTCTGCTGGAAATATCCTTGAAACGGCTGATCCGAGACTTCGATGCGAGTCAGCCACTTCACAGAATCCATCCCATACCAGCCCCCGACCAGAGCACGAAGCGGAAACCCATGGTCTGCCGGAAGCGGGGAGCCGTTCATTTCGTAAGCCAGTATGGTGGAATCGCGGATGGCTCTATCGATCGGAATTGCGCGGGCGAAGTTGGTCTCCGCAGGCAAATCCTCAGCCTTGCCCGAGTCAGCGCCATAAAGAATGACGTTGCTAGCTCCCGATTTGATTCCTGCTTGTTTGAGCAAGGCGGCTAAAGGAACTCCCGACCACATGGCATTCCCTACTCCCTTTCCGCCGGAGAGATTGCCAGCGCACTCCATGGTTAAGGCAAGGCGGACCGGAGTTGTGAGCAGCAAATCAGAGTAGGAAAGGTGCAGGGGCTCCGAAACCAGTCCGGTGATTTCCAGCTTCCAGGAGTCGGCATTCATTTGGGGGCTTGCAAAGTGATTGCGTACAAAGAAATCCGCGTTGGCAGTCAGCGGTCCGCGTTCGGGCTCCTTGGAAGCAGAACCGCGCTCTAAAAATTTGGCGGTGCGGGCCAGCAGAGCGCTTTGCGTGCACGGCACAAGCGCGGGGGAGACCAGCAGGCTGCGAAGAAAGTCGCGGCGCCGCAGAAATGGCGTTTTGAAGAATGGGCGAGAGTCGGACAAAGCGTTATTCCGGGCGGCCAGGGCCGTTTCGGGGATTCTTTTGTCAGAGGATTATACCGCGATTCCAGGTGAATCTTGACAAACTGCGGAGATCGCCGATATTGTTCCTAAGCGCTTATTTATCTAGCCGCAATTTTGCGTCTCCTTCAGCGCAGGCGAATCCGCAACAGAAAGGTTCTGCAGATGCCTGGTAGTCAGGTTTTGGCGGCGACATTGGTGCAACCCGGAACCTACGAAGTGCGGGAGTACCCGTTTCCCGAGCCCGAGCCCGGGTGTGTCGTTGTGAAGATGGAACTCTCCGGCATCTGTGGTACGGATAAGCACACGTATCAGGGCTACACCACGCAATATGCGGGCATCGGAGGCGGCAAGCAGATTCGCTTTCCCATCATCCAGGGACATGAAAATGTCGGCACCGTGGGGGCTATCGGCGGAAACGGCGAGTACCTCGACTTCGAGGGCATTCCGCTTAAGGTGGGAGACCGCGTTGTGGTTGGAGCGAATGTTTCGTGCGGTCATTGCTACTACTGCCGGCACGACTTCCCGTACTACTTCTGCCAGAACATGGTGGACTACGGCAACAATATGTGCGCGGCGGATCCACCACACCTTTTCGGCGGATGGTCGCAGTACATCTACATCGTGCCCGGGAGCTTTCTGGTGCGCGTACCCGATGATCTTCCTTCCGAAGTAGCGGTGCTGACCGAGGTCATGGCGGTCACGGTAGGGCTCGACCGCGCCAAGCAGATGTCGGTATTTCCGAGCGAGGCTTTCCTTTTTGACGATACAGTTGTGGTTTTGGGGGTAGGTGCGCTCGGCATGTGCTTCCTGATGAAGGCGCGCATGCTGGGGGCCGGAAACATCATCGCCGTGGATCTTTCCGACTACCGATTACAGTTTGCAAAGCGATTGGGCGCGGATCACGTCCTCAATGTGGGCAAGACTACTTTGTCGGAGCGCCTGGAATTCGTGCACAGTCTCACCCAGGGACGGGGCGCTGACATGGTGATCGAAACGGCCGGTGTCCCGCAGGCTGTGCCGGAAGCTCTCGACATGCTGCGACTGGGAGGGCTGCTGGTGGAAGCCGGGAATTTCTCCGACTTGGGTGAGATTCCGATCAGCCCGCATCGCCAGCTTTGCGCGAAGAGCGTGCGCATTTTAGGAGTTGGCGGCGAGGAGCCGGCCAGCTACGGGCCAAGCATGAGGCAGATGGCTCGCTACATGAAGAATTATCCGCTGAGCGAATTCGTTTCGCATCGCTATCCGCTGCGTGAGGTTGAAACCGCGGTTCGTAAGTCCATCGCGCCTGACTCCATGAAGGTGGCGATTGCACCATGGTCTTAAAGCTGTCCTGAGTTGCATGAAAGCATTTCCGTAAAACTTGTGCCGAGGAGAACATTGATGGGAAAGCTGGCGATTACCGGTGGTACACCGCTTCGAAAAAAGCGCTTTGATCCCTGGCCTGTTTATAGCGAGAAAGAAAGAGCCGCGCTGGAAGATGTTCTTACCAATCGGAACTGGGGCGGACAGCCGTTTCCGGGCAAGCACACAGAAGCTTTCGGCAAGAAGTTCGCCGAATACCACACGGCAAAGTACGGCCAGACCGTCAATACCGGCACAGTTGCAATTCAGGCAGCACTGAAGGCAATCGACATCCGTCCTGGCGACGAGGTGTTGGTACCTGCTTATACCTGGGAAGGTACGGTGGGACCGGTGCTGCTAGTGAACGCGGTTCCGGTGTTCGTGGACGTCGATCCAGATTCCTACTGCATGGATGCGAAACTGATCGAAGGATTGCTCACGCCCAAGACCCGCGCTATCTTGCCGGTGCACCTGGGTATGCGGTTCGCGGATCTGGACGCGATCATGGCGATCGCCAAGAAGCACAATCTTAAAGTCATCGAGGACTGTGCCCACGTGCATGGTGGGATGTGGCGTGATAAAGGCGCGGGCTCAACCGGGGACCTTGGTGCATTCAGTTTCCAGTCGAGCAAGCTGATGACGTCAGGCGAGGGCGGCGCCGTAATCACAAACAACCTGGAGTATTTCGAACGGGTGCAGACTTACGTCAACGCCGGCCGAAGAAGTGTAACCGACCAATACAAAAAACGGCTGATCGGCTTTAATTATCGTCTCGGAGAATTTCAGGCGGCGGTGCTGGGTCCCCAGCTTGAACGTCTGCCCGAGCAAGGCAAGGTACGCCAGGCCAACATGGACCATTTTGAGTCCCGGATTCGAAACATCAAGGGCATTGGCATGCTGAAACCCGAACCGCGTATCACGCGCCCTGCGCCTTACGGATATGTCATGAAGTATTTTGCGGCCCAGATGAAAGACATTCCACGCGCCGCTTTCGTAGGCGCGCTGCAACAGGAAGGTATCCCGTGCGATGGGTTGTTCTACGAACCAGTGTACTGCAGTTCGCTATTTCCTCTCGATCCGACCGATTATCCGGCGCTTAGCTGGGACCGGCCTGCGCCACTGGATCTGCGCAAAATGTACCGCTGTCCGGCCGCAGAGCAGGCGGCTTATCACGAGGCGATCTGGTTCTCACATCACCTCTTCCTTGGAACGAAGGAAGATGTGGACAGCATTGTGGATGCGATGCTGAAGATTATTGAGAACATCGAGGAGCTTCGCGGGCTGCAGCATGCGGCGATCAAGGCGCAAACGCTCAGCCGGGCGGATCGGGAAAGCTAAAAAGACAGTCAGGCCAAGGAGAACATCGATGGCATCGGTGCAGAGGGTGGGGTATGCCGTGGTGGGCTTGGGCGGCATATCCCAGGTAGCAGTGCTGCCGGCATTCGCGCACAGCGAGCACGCCGAATTAGTGTCGCTGGTCAGCGGGGACAAGGCCAAGGCCGAAAAACTGGCCGCGGAATTCAAAGCTCAGCGAGCATATACCTACTCGGAGTTGGCAGACTGTCTGAAGAATCCGCGGGTAGAAGCGGTCTACATTGCAACTCCGCCCGGCGAGCACGAAAGATATACGGTTGCCGCGGCCCGGGCGGGCAAGCATGTACTTTGCGAGAAGCCGTTAGCTGCCAATGTGAAACAAGCGCGGAATATGGTAGCGGCCTGCCGGCGGAATAAGGTCCGCTTGATGACCGCTTATCGGAAATACTTTGAACCAAGCACCGTCACTCTGAAGAAGATGATTGCCGGGGGAGAATTGGGACGGATTGACGCCATCCATACCCTGTTTGGGGAGCTTCGACCATATGGCGACAGTTCGCCGGCCTGGTTGTTTTCCAAAAAACTGTCTGGCGGGGGCCCCTTGATGGACCTCGGCGTCTACTGCATAAATACCTGCCGCTGGCTGGTGGGCGAGGATCCGGTTGCAGCCGAGGCCAGGAGTTGGGTTCGAGATCGACGCCGTTACAAGGAAGTCGAAGAAGGCATCGCTTTCCGGCTGGATTTCAAAAGCGGCCTGGTGCTGCAGGGGACCGCGGCCTACAGCTCCGTCTTTACCTCCTTTGTGCATGTCCACGGAGAAAAAGGCTGGGCCGAACTGGCGCCTGCGTTCGCTTTTGAGGATGAGCGGCGCCTGAGCGGGAAAATTGGCGGAAAATGGATGGAGCAGAAGTTCGGTCCGATCGACGAGTTTGCTCCCGAGTTGGATGAGTTTTCCAGGTGCATCCGGGAAAAGCGGGATCCCGAGCCTGACGGTGTCCAGGGATTGCGGGATCTCATCATCATCGATTCAATCTACAAGGCTGCAAAGACGGGGAAACCCGCGAAAATCAAATACCGCTAGAGAACGGAACAGGGTCATGGCAAAGCTCGGCATGGGAGTGGTGGGGGTCGGGACGATGGGCAAGCAGCACGCCCAGAACATTCGCAGCCTGATTCCTGAGGCGAAACTGGTAGCGGTTGCAGACGCCGACCTCAAGCGTGCTGAGCAGGCCGCGAAAGAGCTCGAGGTTCAACACTTCTACGGAAGCGTGGAAGCGCTGGTCGAGAACCCGGAGATCCAGGCAGTCGTGGTGGTAACTCCGGCCAAGTTCCACGGCGCCGCCATACGCGTTTGCGCACATGCCGGCAAGGATATTTTTTGCGAGAAGCCCTTCACGTTGACGCTCGAAGAAGCAGACCAGATTCTGGACCTCACCGCAAAAGCCGGTGTCCGCGTGCAGCTCGGACATGTGCGCCGATATGACCCGCCTAACGTTCGGGCCAAACAGAGAATCGAGGCCGGGGAGATCGGCGATCCAGTACTCTTCAAATCCCTTGCCAGAGACCCCTCGCCACCGCCAGTCAGCTATATGGCGAGCGGTGTGAATGGGATGTTTTTCCAGGATTCGACGGTACATGAGTTTGACCTGGGCCGCTGGCTGATGAACGATGAAATATCCGAGATCCACGCGTACGGGGGAGTGCTGGTCTTCCCCGAGATTGCGCAGTTCAACGACATCGATACTGCCATTCTGAATCTCAAGTTTTCGCGAGGAACGCTGGGCGCCGTCGAAAACTATATGCAATCCGGGTACGGCTATGACATCCGAACCGAGATTGTCGGTTCGAAAGGGACGATTATCACCGGATACTTGCAACATACGGCTGAGATGGTACTGACCGTGAACGGTGCCAAGACGGACGTGGTGGATCACTTCCTGTCCCGCTTCAGGGACGGGTACCTGCTTGAAATGCGCGACTTCGTGCAGACGATGCTGACGGACAAGGAACCAAAGACGGATGCCTTCGATGGGCGGCAAGCCGTGGCCGCGGCGGCCGCGGCCGAACAGTCTTACCGGAAAGGGCGTCCCATGACGGTCCAGAACCGCACTCGTGCGTCGGTACAGAGTGCTCGCTAGTTTTTGCCTTGGGTTGGCTGAATGATGAACTGCTGGATCATGCTGCGGTTGTGCTTTAGTTGCTCCTGGTGGGCGCGTGCGAGTTCCTGATATCGGCTGATTTCCGCCGAGGCTAAATCCATCTTGTTCATCCCGCGATAGAGCAGCGCCAGCCTGTAGTGCGGGACCTCCGATTTATCGTCCTCGCGGACGACCTCCAGATATTCGTCGACCGCTTTCTGGTCCTGTTTCTTCACAGCGTAAAGGGCGCCAAGCTCCAAATGGGCGGGAGGAAAGTCGCGACGCAGCCGGACCGATTTCTCCAGCAAAACTTGTGCTTCCTCAAAGGTGGCCGCCTTGCCTTTACTCAATTCCAGGCGAAACAACGCGGCACCCTGGCAAAATGCGAGTTCGGCGCTCTCCGGATGCGCTTTCCCCAGTCGTTCGAGCCGGGGAAGAAAAAGCGTCCAGTCCGTCGGCGGCAGCGAGTCAAGAACAGACTTCCAGGCACGGAGGGCTGCGGGAGAATCAGGATCAATTTCCAGCGCAGTGGTGAAGGCATCGGCCGCTTCCCGGTATTCGCGCACCGCGTAATGACTGAAGCCCAAGCCTAGAAATTGTCGGGAGGAATGGGGGAATTTCTGCGTTCCCACACGATATACCTCGGCAGCCGGGCCGAAGGTGAAGTGAGTGAGATATTCAATCCCCAGGTCGAAATAATATTGTTCGTTGTTGGGGTCGAGTTCCACGGCGCGTTGATAGTTCGCGACAGCCTGAGAATATTCTCCGGATTCCTCTTGCATCTGCCCGAGCGCGTCACTGACGGTGGCGGAGGGGTGCCCCGCCATTGCCTTGCGCAGGTGATCTATCGCTTGGGATGATTTCCCGGCATTTTTTTCGGCGAGGGCGAGATCCAGAGTTGCCAGCTCATTATTCGGATCGATTGCCAAGGCGGCTTCGAAACGTTGCATGGCGAGTTCGAAGGCGTCATGGTCGGCAAAGAGCAGGCCGAGTGTCAGGTTCTGGCTGGCACTCAGATTCGAGGGTGCTGGGGGCAGCGATTCCAACGACGGAACTGCTGTGGAGAGGGTCGAGCGTACTAGAGCGAGGTAGGTCTCGTAAGAGGAAGGGTCGAGGTCATACGCCCTGCGGTAGAACTGAGCGGCGTGCGAAAAATCGTTATTGCCTTCAGCGGCAACCCCGGCAAGAGCGTAGTACTTCATGGCCGGCCCGGGGTCCGGCGGTGGGGCAAGACGGTTGAGCACGTGCAGGGCTTCCGCGGGATGCTTTGCCTCGACGAGCGCGTGCGCCCATTCGTATCCAGCCTGAAAATCGCCGGGGCGCAGGCTCGATGCCTTCTGAAGAAACTTGGCGGCATCCTCGAATTTTTTCAGTTCCGCCAGGGAAGTACCAAGGCCGAGCAGTGCGTTGAAATTTGCGGGCTCTCGAGCATGCGCTTGGCGAAATGCTTCGGCGGCCTCCTCGGAGCGGCCCAGCTTCGAAAACAGAACGCCGAGGTTGTTGTAGCCCATCGCCGCTTGGGGCGAAAGGCGGATCACTTGGCGAAAGCTTTTTTCGGCTTCGTCGTTACGGCCCAGCTCCCCGGCGATCAACCCTCTCAGGTTGTACAAGGCGGGATCGCTTACGCCCGCATCAATGGCGCCATCAATGATTGAGAGCGATTCGGAAGGTTTCCCGGACTGGAAGAGTTGAATAGCTTTGTTGAATACTGTTTGTGCGTCATTCCCCTGACCCGCCGCCTGGCTCTTGAATGGGCTCACACAGATGGCAGTAAACAGGAGCATGGCAGGGATCAGTGATGGAGGGCGCCGCAATTTCAAAATGATTCCTGCCCGATTATGCCTTTGCCTTCCTGGACCACGATGAGTCGGTTGGCAGGTACGTGCTCCAGCGTTTGTTCTGAGCCACCGAGCCACCGGACCCGAAGGCGCGCTTCTTTCGCGCTACCGACACCGAAATGGAGGCGCAGGTCGTTCTGGGAGCAAAAGCTGCCGCCGCTGCGCACTTCCTGAATTTGGCGGCGATTCGCGGCATCGAGCAGAACCCGGGAGCCGATCGCTGCCCGATTCGTCTTCGTGCCAATCAACTTCACCAGCATCCAGTTGTTCGGGGGCGGATCCTGGTTGCGCAAAAGAGAAGGATAGTCATTCAGGTTGTTGATGGCGATGTCCAAGCGCCCGGTGTTAAAGATGTCTCCACAGGCGGCTCCACGGCTGCAATGCGAAGCAGCGAACGCCGGACCACTCTGGCCGGAGATGTTTGTGAAACGGCTGCCATCGAGATTCCGCATCAGGATCAGCTTGCTGTCGGTCTTGGCGAGCTGGTGCTGCAAGCCGCGGCCCGGCGGATAAATCGATCCACTGACAATAAGAATGTCGGGACGCCCATCGTCATCCACGTCCAAAAAAGCAGTGCCCCATTTTACGGAGCTGGTTTCACCTCCCAGGCCGGAAGGTACGGTCACATCGGCGAAAAATCCTTTTCCTTCATTGTGGAAGAGACTAGGAATCTCGTCGGAAAAATTGGTTTTAACGATGTCGAGCAGCCCATCGCCATCGTAATCGACTGAGTCCGCCCCCATCCCGCCTTGCGCATGCCCATTGGCATCGTAGGCCACCCCGGCCAACACACCGTTCTCGCGGAAGGTACCGTCGCGATTATTCATGAACAGAAGGCTGGGCGTGGAATCATCGGCGACGTAGATGTCGGGCCAGCCATCGTTGTCATAGTCTCCGACGCAGGGACTAAATCCGTACGTGGGCTCGGCTTTGGTAATGCCAGCAGCCTGGCTTACATTTGCGAATGTTCCATTTCCGTTATTGCGGTAGAGGAAACCTGAAGTACCCTTCAACCCGGCCACACCATAGAGAATAGGTGACTGTTGACCCACCAAGGCGGGATTGCTCTCGTAAAGAGTGAGTCCGTGTTCGTAGGCGACGTAGTTGCTCACGAAAAGATCAAGGTGCCCGTCGCGGTCGTAATCGAGAAAGGCTGCGCCGGTGTTCCAGTGGTTCTCCGACTCAAGAAGGCCGCTTTCACGAGTCACGTCGCTGAACGTGCCATTGCCATTGTTGTGATAGAGAACATTTTTGCCGTAATAGGTCACAAAGAGATCGAGGTTGCCATCGTTGTCATAATCGCCGACGCAGACGCCTTGTCCCCATCCCTGGCGGACGAGCCCGGCTTTTTCCGTGACGTCGGTGAAAGTGCCGTCCCGGTTGTTCTTGTACAGGTGATTGGTGGGTTCTTCACCTTTCGGGAAGCCGGATAACCCCCATCCGTTCACGATAAAGAGATCGAGCCATCCGTCGTTGTCGTAGTCGAACAGCGCAATGCCACCTCCGGTCGTGGACAGCAGGAAATCTTTGTCCTCGTGGCCGGCGATGATGGTTTTGGCCAGCAGGCCGGCATCTTTGCCGACATCAAGAAAACGGGGGAAATATTCGGGTTTGGAACCAGCCGAGAGAGCGGCCGCGGGGAAAGGACGAAGGGCACAACCCACGGCGGCTGCGGCTGCATGCTGAAGCCAGCGCCGTCGATTCATCATCGCCATTCTAAACTTGAGAGGAGTCGACCGGAAGTGCGCGGGGGGAAGGTCCCGATGTCCCCGCTGAATTGAAAAGTTCTTTCCTTATATAGCAAGATGCTTGAGGTACTCCCGTCCTGAAATCGCATTGGCCAGGGGCGCGTCAGCGCCCACTCCGCCGGGCAGAACATCGGCCTCGACCACAACCCATCCATTGAAACCGCCCGTCTTCAACAGCGAGACGACAGAAGGAAAATCGATGCTGCCTTTTCCAACTGGCGCGAAAATACCGTGCCGCACGGCTTGATGGAAGTTCATGCGCGCGTCGCGTGCTTCTTTGGCTTTGTGCTCGTAAAGATCCTTCAAATGTACACACCAGATTCGGGATACCTGTCTTTTCAGGAATGCGACAGCGTCTCCGCCGCCATAGGCGTAGTGTCCCGTGTCGAGGCAAAGACCGAGTTGATCTGCGGGAAATAAGGAGAAGAGATGGTCGACCTCCTCCGGTGTTTCCACGTGGCCGCCGGCGTGATGATGAAACGCAACGCGCAATCCAAACTTCTTGCAGAGCGAGATAATTTCACCGATTGCCCGGGCTGCCGTCTGCCATTGCGGCTCGGTCCATGATAATGCGTTTGCTTCTGTGCGCCGGCCAGAGACCGCGTTTCTCTCCGGCGTGATCTTATCCGACAAAATGAGCAGTTTTGCTCCGGCCGCGCTGATCAGTGTGGCCGAGCGCTCCACGTCGGCGAGGCTTCCTTGCAGAGCTGAGGCGTTCCCTAGTTCAATGTCGATAAATGCCGAGCACAGGGTGAGCGAGCGTTTGTCGAGTTCCTTCCGGAGCAACGCTGGATCGGTGGGAAGAAAGCCGTAGGGGCCGAGTTCCGTGCCACGGTACCCGGCTTCCGCCAATTCGTCGAGCACGCGCGTATAGGGATAATCGGCAGGGTACTCGATATGCTCCATGATGCCCCAACTGATCGGTGCGTTTGCTACCTGAATCGCCATGCTCGGTTCCCTCGTGGATCAGAGTAACAGGCAGGTGCCTGGATCGTACTTGTTAGGTCAGTGGGCCCGGGCAATTCAGGGAGGGCCGAGAGTTAGTGATCGGACGCAGGTTAAGCAGCATTCCGGGAAACAGAAAGTTCCGGCCGCCCTTAGATAGCGGCCGGAGAGTCAGAGAGCTTTTTAGAATTCCAGCTTGACGCCAAACTGGATCTCACGCTGATTGTCAGGGATCGTCTGAGTGATTGCCGCACCTCCAGGTGAGCGTGCGCTGCAGTCTGTGGGCAGAGTATTGGTACAGCTGAAATTCACAATCCCAGCCCCGCTACTGCCTCCGCCGGATCCCACGTTGGGCAGATTGAAATTGGGATGGTTGAAGATGTTGAAGAACTCGGCTCGGAAAGTCAACCCGAACCTCTCGCCCATGTGGAATGTTTTGTATGCCGAAAAATCGAAGTTGACCATGTCGGGACCGCGCAATATCGCTCGTCCGGCATCGCCGAAGTTACGAGCAGCGCACTGCCCGCCGCAGGCGCCCGGTGCTGAGGACAGTGCAGGAGCGACGAAAGCAGCCTGGTTGAACCAGCAATCGAGAGTCTGATGTCCCGGGTTGCTGCAGCCCACGTTCTGCTGGGTGGCAACATTGAAACTGAAATCCGTGGGGCTGTGAATCTGGTCCGGCCGCGGCGGGAACGCGCCGGTATTGGTCAGGTCACCTCCCATCAGCACGTCGAAAGCTTCTCCACTGCGTGCCCGAGTCACTCCCGCGACCTGCCAATCTCCGAGGACCGCCTGCACTACGCTGTTCGCCGAACTTCCAAAGTGTTTTTCTTTTCCATAGGGTAGTTCGTAGACGTAGCTCACCGTTAACTGGTGACGGAAGTCTGGCGTTGTGGGTCCCCTTTCTGCCGCCACATTATGGGCATTCTGAACGTCACACTGATTGACGTTGCCGTCCGCAGTTCCCAGGGATTTTGCAAAACTGTATGCAGCCAGGATGTTGAACCCGTTTTCGAAACGGTGTTCCAGGGATGTTTCTAGTCCGTTGTAGAACATGCTCAGCCGGGCGACATCCAACGGGAGCACCACGTTTAAGCCAGGGCGGGCGGAGAAATAGGGCCGCCCCTGGTTGTAGCCAAATGGGCCGGATCCGGAGAAGTTCGAATCCAGGGGGACCAAAGGCTGATTCAGGTTCGACGATTCGTGGTCAAACAAATTCGAGCTCTTCGTGCCAACATATCCGATGCGGTATATCCAGTTCTGGCTGAATTGCTGCTCGATGGTGAAGTTCCACTCATAGATTCTTGGAATTCTTCGAACCGGGTCGAAGGTTGAGCCGATGACTCCCGTGCTGCGCACCGTTCCAGTAGGATTGGCGGGGTCGGGTTGGACGAACGCCGCCGGAAAAGCGTTCAGCAACTGATTGGTTGTCGGATTCGAACTTGGATAATTGAACGACTGAACCGCCAGCGATGGCGGATTTAAGCCGAGATCATCGAAAATGTTGCCTTCGACGGCATAGAAGATCCCAAAGGCGCTGCGGACCACTGTTTTCGGGAGAACGTTCCAAGCCACACCGACGCGAGGCGCCCAATCATTCTTGTCGAACTTCACTCCGCCGTGGGAAGTGGTGTTGACCATGAGCGTGTTCAGGTCGAAGTTACCCACGGTGGGGCCGCCTGCCGGGGAAGCGATCTCATACCGCAAGCCCAGGTTCAGGGTCAGATTCGGAGTCACACGGACATCGTCCTGGACGAATTCCGAGAGGTCCCAGTAGCGTGTCGGATCGACGGTTCCGGCCAGGTGGTCCTGCAGGGTATTCTGCGGAATCCCAAGTATCGCATCGGCCAGTCCATAGCCGCTGTAATTGCCGCTGAACGTGAGCCAGCCCGACGGAGCTGTCTGCTGAAAGAAATTTCGTTGCTGCCGCCGGAAGTCAACGCCAAATTTGATCGAATTTTTTCCGTGCGTCCAGCTGAGGGTATCGGCTAATTGGTAAACGTTCTCGGCAATCGTTTCTGGCACCCACAGAGAGTCTCCCAGAGCTTGGTACCCGCTGATGAGAATCTTCGTCAGGCCGGAAGAATTTCCGCCGTGGTCGGCATTGGGGATACCGGCATTGTTTCCGGCGTTGCTGCCGAAATCCAGCGGCAGCGTGGCATCTTTGAAGCGGTTGTATCCTACCCTCACGTCGTTTAGCAAACCAGGATTGAAGATGTGATTCCAGTCCAGCGCTAAGCTTTGCACCCTGTTATCCAGGTTGCTGGACGTGCCTGAACCAGATCCACCGTCAACGTTAGGGAAATTGGATGGATTCGTGGCTTTTGGCGTGCCAATGGCGTAATGGGCGAAGAAGCGATCATTGGTTGAAATATTGTAGTCGTAGCGCGTCTCTAAATCGGTCTCATCAAACTTGTACTTCCCGTTGAAGATAAAGTTATTGGTGAGCCCAGCTCCGGCAATGTTGGGATTGGGAAAGAGGTTGATAATATTCTGGCCCACGCTGTTGATGCATCCGGACTGACTGCACGAAGGAATGGTGTTGCCGGTATAGGCGGGCCCACCGGGGAACGGGTCGGTTATCGGTGTGCTCAACTCGCTGAAATTCCCCGAATGCATCAGAACGGTTGGAACCGTGCTGATGAACGGCACTTCTTCCCGAATGTCAGTTCTCTGGATCGAACCAAACAGGAACATCTTATCCTTCACGATCGCGCCGCCCACTTGACCGCCATACTGGTTCCGCTGGAAACCCAGCGCACTGGTTGCAAAATAATTCCGCGCATCCAATTTGTTGTTGCGGATAAATTCCCAGGCAGAAGCGTGAAGCTGGTTGCTTCCGGAACGAAGGACGAGACTCACCATAGCGCCACCACGGCCGTATTCGGCGCTCATGGAGTTTTCCTCCACTCGGAATTCCTGAATGGCGTCCGGCGGCGGCTGAATGACTACTGTCCCGTTGCCGAATTCGTTATTGTCCATGCCATCCAGAAGATAGTTGTTGTCGAAAATGCGAAGTCCGTTGACTGAGAGCGAGGTGCCTGGCCGGTTGTTATCGGTGGATCCCGCGCCTGCGCTGGTGCCCGTAGCGCCCTCGTTAGCTCCTGGACCGAGATAGGCAAGTTTGAAAAAATTCCTGCCATTCAATGGCAGGTCGACGATGCGTTTCTCAGTTTCAATTGTGCCCAACGAAGAGGTCTCGGTCTGAAGTAGCGGCGGGGCATCGCTCACTTCCACGGTCTGGGAAATACTTCCAATTTTCAGAGAAACGTCAAAACGAAGGACCTGTGCAATGCCCAGATCGATGTTGCTCTGAACTACGCGCTGAAATCCTTGTTTTTGAAAACTGAGGGAGTACTTCCCAATCTTGAGAGCCGTGAAGGTGAAATTGCCGGAAGCGTCGCTAATGCTCGTGGTCGGAGTGGCTGTGTCCAATTGGGTAGCTGTGACCGTAACGCCAGGAATACGAGAGCCGGATGGATCAGAAACGGTGCCGACGATTCCGCCGGTGGTGACCTGGGCGAACAGAAGCGGCTGTTCTCTCGCCAGCAGTGCCAGCGCACAAACCAGAACTACCTGACAGCAGGTGCGTTTTGTCATAAGTGGCTCCCCTCAAGACACTTGCAACACCGCCACAAGCGATTTGTCGAACGTTGGATGTTTCAGTTCGGCCATAAGCGGTTAGCCAATGGCCCAGCTCCCCAAAGCTGTCAAATAAGCGGTTATCTAAATAGAACAGGTGTTCCTTCGCTGTCAAGCTTTTTCGTCGCCACGTGACTGTTTACATTGAATAAGCGGAATTATTCATGCCGCTTAGATGGAAAAACGATCTGCTAATCGGCCCGCGCCCGCTTCGAGACATTCCCTATCTCAGCCGGGAACTGTTCCACTGGAACCGTTCGCCTTTCTTGCATGGACCGGTAGATTGCCTCCACCGTCGACATATCGCGCAACCCTTCCATGCCGTCCGGCCCGGGATCATGTCCCTGGCGTATCCAGGTCGTGAATGCGTCAAGTTCGAGGGCGAATTCGTCGATGACCTTGAAAGTCTGCTCGAACCACTTGCCCTGGATCTTCCCGAACAAGCGTCGCTCTTCTTCGAACGCGAACGCCGGATTGAGTGCGGCCCACCCCTGCTCGCCATGTACCTGGACAAAGGAGGCGGCTCGCGCGCTGTAACTGGACGTTCCCTGGCAAACCAAGCCCCCGGGATGCGTCAGACGGAATGCAATACTGTCTTCGACCCCGCTGAAACGCTTTGGATCATCCGTCCAGGCTGCGGCCGTGGCGTCGATCGGCAACGTGCCTGCTAGCCACCGCATAGAGTTGACGCAGTATATTCCGAGATCAACAAGCGAACCGCCGCCGGATAACTGCCGGTTCAATTGCCATTTCTCGGCTTTGACCGGATCAACGATCTCCGTGTAGGTCGAGAAGATGTGTCGTAATCGCCCAAGTTTTCCGCCGGTAATGAGTTTCTTCAGAGCCACGCTACCCGGCTCAAAATACTTCCGATAGGCGATCATCAAGCGTACGGCATTCTTGCGGCAGGCCTCCACCATCCGGCGGCATTCCTCCACGCTGTTGGCCATCGGTTTCTCGCAGAGCACATGCTTTCCGGCGCCCGCCGCTCGAATTGTCTGCTCGGCATGAGCTGAGTTGACGGAGGCGATGAACACGGCATCGACCTCCGGTTGGCGAAGGCACTGGTCATAGTCTTCATAGGAATAACAATGCTTCACGCCGAACTTCTTGCCCAAAGCCCGCGCGCGTTCGATATCGTGGCTAACGAGTGCTACCAGGCGCGACTTCCTGCTGTGACGAAAAGCGGGAAGGACTGATATTTCAGCAATACTGCCCAGTCCGATCACTGCGTAGCCAACCGGTTTTTTACCTGCCACGATGCATCCTTCTGGTGCTGGATTTAAGCACTGCTTGAATTTTGGGAAACCTGTGTAATATCTTCCCAGCAACGGCTTGTCCAACTGCGTTCGACCGCTGCCATGACCTCTGCCACGCGGAGTGCTTCCCGCAGTCCGGGCTCTTCCTGCTTGTTTTCGTGAATGGACTTAAGGAAATGATGCGCTTCAATCGTTTTTAAGTCGTCGTAGCCAAGGCCGGTGCCCGTCGCGGGATTGAAGCGGCTGTGGAGCGGATAATTCGGTCCGGTTACGATTCGCGCGTATCCATCATGCGCCTTGTTTTCTCCTGGGAGAAAGACGTTCAACTCGTTCATCCGCTCGAAATTCCAGCTTAGAGCGCCTTGCGTGCCTTCAATCTCGAATGACCAGTCGCACTTGTGACCCTGAATCACGCGGCACACTTCGAGTGTCCCGTGCGCGCCATTCGCAAACTGCACAAGGGCACCCACATAGTCCTCGTTGGTGACCTGTTTCAGTTGGCCTTTTGATGCCGGACGCTGTGGAATGAAGGTTTCATGGTTTGCCACGGTTCGTTTGATTGGCCCGGCCATGAAGAGGCTCATGTCGATTACATGCGACAGCAAGTCGCCCGAGACGCCCGAGCCGGAGAATTCCCGCTCGAAACGCCAGGAAAGCGGAGTCGCGGGATTGGAAGCGTAACCGGCAAGGAAGCGTCCGCGAAAATGGGTCAGCCGGCCCAGTTTGCCCATTGCGATCAACTCCCGTGCGTACTGGACCATGGGAGCCCAACGATAGTTGAAGCCGACCCAATTCAGAACCCCCACTCGCCGCGCCGCGCGCTCGATCTCTGCGGTTTCGTCCAGATTTCTACCAACCGGCTTCTCGCAAGAGATATGTTTTCCGGCCGCGGCGGCAGCCAGCGCGATCTCGCGATGCAGGTAATTCGGCGTCGTGATGTCGACCACATCAACCTCAGGATCGGCAATCACCTCTCGCCAGCTTGTGGTGGAGCGCACAAAGTTGAAGCGCTGTTGTGCTTCGCGGGCGCGAGACTCCGATTCATCGGCGCAAGTCACGAGTCGAGCACGGATACCGCTGTCGGGAAAACGATCGAACGCCTGCAGATAAGCGCGGCTGTGGGCAGTTCCCATCCACCCCGCGCCGATCAGGCCTATGCCAACGATTTTGGTCATTTTCAGGTCCGGTCTGGAAACAATCTAGCCAAACTACAAAGGCGAATACCGAGACTGGATCGCCTAATCAGGATTGGGCAGCATCGCCTCGCGCACAAGCCCTTCAAGGTCATGACAAGCGGCGATAAACTGACGGAGAGTGCGGCGTGTAGGAGCGAAAGAATCGAATTCGTCCAGGGAAAGCCCGCCCTCGATCGAAGCCCGACGAAAATCAGCAAATTTACGGGAGAGTTCCTCGACGATCGCGTCGCGCACGGGATCGTCAATGCGATTTCGAACCGGGACATCGCTAGCGTTGAAGCGGACTTGCCAGGCGTAGGGAGGCGAAATCACCACGTCGCCCCCGATCAATTCACTCCAATGCATGTGGTTACGGAAGGCCGCCGAGAGCAGGCGGATCCGGTACCCGCGCTGTTGAAAGAGCCGATAAGTCTTCTTGAAAACGGCCACGCCCGCCCACTCCAGATAGCCCGGATCGATGGTGATGTTCTCTTTTTCGGCGACAACCTTCAGCCAGTCGTCGAGCCGGCCCACCATGATGGTGCAAACCGGGCCCATCGAGTCGATGTCCTTCCCTTCGTGTTGCCGTCGAGTAAGCCCCCTCTCGACTGCCTCCGCCACAGCGATGCATTGCGGTAAGGTGAAGGACACGGTGGCGTTGATACTCACTCCCCGGTAAGTCGCCTCTTCGATGGCGGGAATTCCCGCGCGGGTCGCGGGAATTTTTACGATCATGTTGGGTGCAAGCTGGCTAAACTCCTCCGCCTGCGAAACAATCGCCTTGCTGTCACGGTACAGCCGGGGATCGGTCTGGATGGAGAGGCGTCCATTCCGCCCGTGATGGAAATCGAAAATTGGCTTCAGCAGTGCCGCCGCTTTGGCGGAGATTTCCCGGACCAACTGCCAAGAAATCTTGCTCTCAGTGGCCGGAGGGGTCGCTTGAATCAATTCGTTCAGCCGATCCTTCCATGACGCCATTTCCTTTTTCAGTACGCCGAGCACAATGACCGGATTGCAAGTGGCCCCTACAGCGCCGTGTTCAATGGAATAGCTCAGCTCCTGAATGGAAGCGGAATCGTTCCACAAGCAGGTCGGGGTTCTCTGCGTCATCTCGTGAAGCGGACTTTTATACGTCACCGGGGCTATGACTTGCGACATAAAATTCCTCCAGAAGCGCTCAGGCTGCTGAACCGGCGCCGCGCATCACCGCACAAGGCTTCGACTGCAAGTGGGAAGTCTCAGCGGCTACTGCGATTTCCAACGCCCGCAAACCGTCCTCACCCGTGACGCGCAATGGACGATCGTGCCGGATGTTGTGAACAAAATCTCGCAATTCCGCCACATAGGCCCCCTCAAACCTGGTCAGAAAATGATCTTCCAGAACTTGGTTTCCGCCTCCTTTGGCGAGGAACATAACCGGTGTTTGCTGCAGCGTACCCACCAGAATGGATCCTTTCGATCCGACGATTTCGGTGCGGATGTCATATCCATAGGCCGCCTGCACGAAGGATTCGATGTTTCCGATCGCACCCCGCCGGTACTTGAGATTTACGACGCTGGCCACAATGTCGCCGTGCTGTGCTACCTCTGGTCGGATGGCCACTGTGGTGTAAGTCTGGACTTCGGCAACCTCATCGTCCATAAGCCACCGCGCCAAATCGAAATCGTGAATCGTGTTGTTGTAAAGCAGCATGCCATTGAGTTTGGCTTGATAGGAAGCGATGGGAGGGGCGTCGCGGTCGCGGCCGAGAGATTTGAAAATAACCGGTTCGCCGATTTCGCCCGCTTCTACCCGTTTGCGCGCGGCCGAATAGCCGGCATCGTAGCGCCGCATAAATCCGATTTGCAGCCGTACTCCAGCTTTCTCGACGGCGCGGAGGGCTGCGATCGCATCTGCCAAATTTAAAGCGATCGGCTTCTCGCAAAGGATATCCTTGCCAGCTGCGGCCGCACTGCAAATGGCCGCGGCATGGAATTTGTCGGGAGCCGCAACGATGACGCAGTCTACTGCCTTTAAGGCAAGCATCTCATCCAGAGAAGAGAAGCAATGCTCGACCTCCAGTTCCCGCGCCACGTGGCGAGCTCTTTCGGTAGCGGGATCAGCGATAGCGACGAGACGAGCCTCGCCCCCGAGCATGCGGATGTTTTCAGCATGGCGCTGGCCCATATCACCCACGCCCAGTATTCCAATTCCCAGTTTTTTCGCAGTCAACCCGTCCACCTTAGCGCTTTGCACGATCGGCTAAATTCGGCATTCTTGTCAGATTCCTTGTTCCTCAGTCCAAAACGCTGTGGGTGAGGATACTGCAAGTTTTTTAAAAGCGCCAGTGCAAAACAAACCGCTTAGATATTCGGCCGCAGACCGGGATCTTTCATAGTAGTTTATAAGGAGTTCGCAACTTTGCGAAAATGGTTTGCATACGCACGATGACCTCGTCAAAATTTCTCTGTGGTATGGTAAAGCCTTGCCGGGCCGCAACCCCTTTGGCACCGTACGCTGTCTTTGCCCGGACTTTCCTTTATGAGTGAGCCCACCAAGCGAACCCGGTCTGCGGAGCGAGCTTCGAAAGCTCCAAGCATTTACGATGTGGCTCGAGAGGCGAAGGTCTCCGTCTTCACCGTATCGGCAGTCATCAACGAAACCGGGCGCGTGAGCTCAACTTTACGTCGACGCGTAGAAGCGGCCATCCGCAAACTGAACTACAGGCCAAACCTCCTTGCTCGCAGCCTGGCAAAGCGGCAGACGCACACTCTGGGTATGGTCGTGACCGACATTGCTAACCCGTTTTTCCCGGCGATTGTGCGGGCCGCCGAGGATGCCGCGCAGAAGGCGGGCTATAGCATGCTCCTTTGCAATAGCGACGACAAGCCAGACAAAGAAGCGTTGTATCTGGAACTGCTCATCTCCAAACGGGTCGACGGTATCATCCTCTGCAAAACCCCGGTACCTTTGTCGATCGCGCAGCAGCGAATGCTGGAAGAATCGAAGGTCCCCGTCGTTCTGCTGATGCGGACGTGTTCTGGCCTGAAGACAGATGTTGTACAAACTAACGATCGCCAAGGCGCAATGGAGGCGATTGCTCACCTGGCGCGGATCGGGCATAAGCGGATTGCGTTCGTTAGCGGGCCGCTGGATGTGAGTAATGCACGCGCGCGCCGTCAGGGTTATGCCAAGGCGCTAGAGCAGTGGAACCTCGAGTACGTTCCCGAACTGACATTTGAGGGCGACTATCGCATCAATTCCGGGTTGCGTGCCGGCCATGCTCTGTTGCCGCATCGTCCGGATGCCGTGCTGGTCACGAATTATTTGATGACCATCGGGTTAATGACTGCAGCGGACGAGATCGGAATGTCCTGCCCGGGCGATTTCGGACTCGTAAGCTTCGATGATTATCCCTGGTTAGGCTGCTTCCACCCGCGGCTGACTACGATCGAGCTGCCGAAGTTTGAATTAGGAGATACGGCGGTCCGGCTCCTTCTCGAGCGTCTTCAAGAGAAGCGCACCAATCCTGTCACCATTAGTCTGGCGCCGCAGTTGAGAGTACGGGAATCCTGCGGATTCATGTTACGTACCGGCAAGCTGCCTGCCTCACCGGTCGAACTTGTCGGAGAACACTAAACTTCGAGTCCGCGGCCACAGGACGGGCGCGAATCGAATGTTCGTGTTACGACTCGCTGAAATCCATCGTGACGGGATGCCCCAGCGCCTTGGTCTTGACGACGACGTAAATTCCCCCCGCGACGACCCAGATTCCGCCCGCGACCAGGGTTGAGTTCTGCAGTCCCAGAAAAATCACGAGGCAAAAAAGGAATCCCAGGCTGGGGACCATGACATCGAGAAACGGCTTGCGTTTGCCCCGCAGTTCGCGCGAAAACCCGAAGTGGCGAACAGCCGCCAGATTCACTGCCATGAACGCCATCAACGCTCCGAAATTGAGAATCTCGACCGAGCGCTCCCACCCCATAGTCAGCGTACCGAGATACGCCAGAATCCCCGCGATGATCACGTTGTAAGATGGGTTACCGCGCTCGGCATTGAGATGACCAAAAATCTTTTGCGGCAGAACATTATCCCGGCCCATGCCGTAAAGCAGACGCACGGCTCCGAGCAGTCCTGCCAGTCCGCAGGCAAGGCTTGATACCAAAAGGACAACTGCGAATGCCACGAATAGATGGTACCCGCCGACGACTCGCGCAACGTCCATGAAGGCGGTTTCAGGATTCGCCAGTGTACGGTAGTCCGGCCAGATTCGCTGAGCAAGGTAGACTTGGAATGCCGCAAACAGTCCGGTGAAAACGCAGACGAGAACCGATGCCAGCAGGACGTTTCGTCGCGGATTTTCCACCTCTTCGGCCAGGATACTGACGCCATCGAATCCGATATAGGTAGTCGCGGCCAGAGCCGTTCCCGCTGCGATCGCTCGCACGCTGAATGTGCGCGGATCATAGAACGGCGCAGCGGAAACCAATCCGTGCCAGTGCTGGTGCGAGAAGATGTACCAAAGCGCTTCGCCAAGGAAGGCGATCATTACCACAGACATGAAAGCGAGAAGAATCTGGTTGGCGCGCGCGGTAGTGCGGATTCCAAACCAGCACAGCAGAGTCATAAAGCCCACGGCGAAGGCCGATAGAAGTGCAAAGGGTACCGAGGGAAGCAATCTCTGAATGGTGAGTGCCGCGTAGAGGCTGTTCTGCAGAGGCTGGAAAAGATACTCCAGGAACATAGCCCATCCCACGATGAAGCCGATTTGCGAATTGAAACTGCGGCTGGCGTAGGTATAGACCGACCCGGCCGAAGGATATACGGTAGCCATCCTTCCAAAACTTACGGCCGTAGCCGCCATGGCCACCATTCCGGCCAGCAGAGTAATCACAGCATGTCCTTGGGAGAGCACCTGCGCTTCCCCGAACATGGGCACAACAGCAATGGGTGAGGTCAGAATGATCCCGTAATAAACCAGATCCCATAAACCGAGCACGCGCTTCAGCTTGGGTCGTGTAGGTGTCTCGAGGCTCGTGGTCTGCACTTGGATCTCGTCCGCTTTCCCGTACTTGGCAATGATCACCGCCGCGGCGGCCGGAATGCTTCCTGCGTTTCAGAAGATGCGCTGCTTTTCACGAGCCTGCACGTAGTTGGCGCGCGCAGCCTGCACCGACTCAACATCCGAAACCTCAGCAATCGGCACATCCCACCAGGATTCATATCCGGGAACGCGCTTGTCATACGAGGTTTCGATTACGATCACCGAAGTGGTCGGGCGTGCCTGAGCAGCAATTAACTCGCTCCGCAGTTCATCGCGGGTTCCGGCTCGGACCGCATGCGCCCCTAAACTCTGCGCATTCGCGACAAAATCGACCGGGATGGGAGCACCTTCCAGTTTCTTGTTCTTCCGGTAACGGTATTCAGTTCCCATCCCTTGGTTGCCGCAGGCCCGGCTGAGGCCGCCAATACTGGAGAATCCATGGTTGTCGAGCAGAACGATGATTAGCTTTTGGCCTTCCTGCACGGCGGTTGCGATTTCCTGTGCCATCATCAGGTAAGAACCATCGCCGACCATCACGTATACGTCGCGATCAGGAGCGGCCATTCTGACACCCAGTCCCCCGGCAATCTCATATCCCATGCACGAGTAACCATATTCCATGTGGTAGCCATTGGGATCGCGGGTTCGCCACAGCTTGTGCAAGTCGCCTGGCAGACTGCCGGCGGCGCAGACGAGCACGTCCCGGGGACGCGAAATTTCGTTCACCACTCCGATGACCTCTCCCTGGCTGATCGGTAAACCGGCGTTAAGGTTGTAGATGCGATCCACTTCTTTTTCCCACTCTGCCCGGTAGGCCCGCATTTTCGTGGCATAGGGTTCCGACACCCGGAAATCTTTCAGCAGTGCAGCCAGCTCTTGAATCGTAACCTTGGCATCTCCGACCAGCGGCAAGGCAGCCTGCTTACCTGCATCGAATCCACTGACATTGATGTTGATGAATCGAACCGCGGGATTCTGAAATGCACTTTGCGAGCAAGTAGTGAAGTCGCTGTACCGGGTACCCACTCCGATGATCAAGTCGGCTTCGCGCGCTAAGCGGTTTGCCCCTGGGGTACCGGTCACTCCGATGGCTCCGAGGCATTGTGGATGCTCGTAGCATAACGATCCCTTTCCAGCCTGGGTTTCCACCACCGGTATTCCCGTCTTGCCAGCGAAGTCTCCCAATGCCGCGCTTGCTTCGGAGTAGATTACGCCACCGCCTGCTACGAGTAAGGGGCAATGGGACGAGCGGATCCACTCCGCCGCCGACTGCAACAGTTTGCTGTCGCACCGGGGACGGGCGATCGTCCACACCCGCTTGCGGAAAAAATGCTCCGGGTACTCGTACGCCTCCGCCTGCACGTCTTGTGGCAGACCTAACACAACAGCGCCGGTTTCCGCCGGCGAAGTGAGGACGCGCATCGCAGCGGGGAGGGCGGTAAGGATCTGCTCTGGGCGTTCAATGCGGTCCCAATAGCGTGCTACCGGTTTAAAGCAATCGTTGACGGAAATATTCTGGGTTGACGGTGATTCCAATTGTTGCAGCACGGGAGCCACATCCCTGCGGGCGAAGATGTCTCCTGGCAGAAGCAGTACGGGAAGGCGGTTCACGGTCGCAACCGCGGCGCCCGTCACCATGTTCGTGGCGCCAGGTCCAATCGAGGTGGTGCAAACCAGAGTGCGAAGCCGGTTACTGGTCTTCGCGAACGCGGATGCCGTGTGAACCATCGCCTGTTCATTCCGAACCAAGCAGTAGGGGAGATCTGAATCCTGTTCCAGGGCCTGACCCATCCCGGCAACGTTTCCGTGACCAAAGATGCCCAGACAGGCTTCGAAAAAACGGTGTTCCTCACCATCGCGCTCGCTGTATTGATTCTTCAGGAAGGCTACGACGGCTTGCGCCATGGTCATGCGTCTTTTCATAGATGCAGGTCCCGTGGAATGAAAGTGCCGAACGGCTGGCGCGATATCATGATTATCCTCTCACGAGAGGTAAGCGTGCGTCGGTTTCTTTCCAGGTATCTCGAATCCAGACGTGATGCGGGTCCTCCGTGATAGCGAGCGTTCGCGAAGTTCCAGCGAGAAAATTCAGGTAGTACACGTCGTAGCCCGGTCCCGCTACAACCGGATGGAACCCGCTATGCACCAACACGACATCCCCGTCGCGCGCTTTCAAAGTTCGATCACCGCCGTGCTTTCCCGCATACAGGTGTTGCAACGCGAACGCGTCGGGTTGTTTCATGCGGTAATAGTAGATCTCATCGAGGTCCACTTCCTGGGGCGGAGCGTGCACATCGTGTTTGTGAGGGGGATAGCTGGACCAGTTCCCACCTGGGGTGTAAACCTCGATGACGACGAGTTTATCGGCGGGGAACGCAGGGCTAATAACGTCGACAATCTGGCGCGAGACATTTCCACCGCCCCGAAGATTGCTGGAAACATCTGACGGCGTGATCAGCTTGGCTTCCAACCGAGCCTGCGAGGGTACCCGGCACTCCGCAATTTCACAAATGCTTTCCGCTTTGAAGACCACCTGGTTGCCCGGGGGAGAGTAGATGGCATACGGGAAGCCATCAAAGACATTCCGGCGCTTGCCGATTTTTTGCGGTCCGCTTCCCCAATCCGCAAAACAGGTCCCTCCCAAAAGAACGAAGGCAGTCTCTTCCCTGTCACTGTGCGCCTGATAAGTTTGGCCGGGAAGCAGGCGCCGCACGTAGAAGCTCATCCACTCCCAGTTTGCTGCTTCTCGCGGCAGTTCCAAAAGATGGCCGGATTGGTCTGGCGGGATTTCGCGCGAATGTACGAGGAACTCGGTTTTGGACATATGCTCTCGGCTAAAAGGGCAGAATTCGCACTGGCTCTGCCAAACGAGCTAACCGCTTTGACAATATTGCAAATGCGCCGGGTGTTGTCAACGAAACCTTCCGGAGCAAAGAGAATAGTAGCTGCCGCAGCCTCTGGCACGGGCCCGAACACCTGGGAAGACTTGCCCGGCGCGCCCATACACGCTATGCAGCTCCGAGTTTGTCATACAAGGCAGGTTCGTGTAATCAATCTCAACTCGTTCTAAAGCTCGGAGTCGAAAGCACCGGACGAACATTGGCTCTGGCTCGTTTGGAATCGCGGTAATCGCCTGGACTACGTCCGTAAAGGATGGGTATGGAAGAACTCGGTAGCGGGGTGCAGTGGTTTAAAAATGCACCTCTGGGGATGCGCCTCATTGAGTCTGCGGTACCGCATGCGAAACACATTCCCTGCATCGCCACCGACTGCAACCGAGTTTGATCCTCAAAGGAGCTACCAAATTGACCAGTACAGCAAAACCGTAATTGCGCAAAGCGCGGCGAGTTGAAGACGCCAATCGAAAATACCGCGAAATCTTTCGCGATGCCGGTTCCAGCTCACAGTGAGCTGCTCCAGTTTTTGAGGATCAGTTTTCTTTGTAAACGAGGAGACCGTGAAAAGAGTTAAAACGCCAACGAGGCTGCCCCAAAGACCACGATACGTGTAATTGAGTGTGAGTTTCGCGTGTAGCCAAGGGAACAGCGCGGCTCCACGCGAAGGCCCCATTAGTTGATCTGTTACGAAGAGAACCGCCAGTATGCATCCTACGATCACTGACGCTAAGGCTCCTTTAGCAGTCACGCGCTTGCTGAGGATTCCGAAAATGATAGCCGGAGCAACCGGCATCGTCAGATAGATCGAAACGGTCTGCAGGTATTTGTAGAGCCCATCCGGCGTTTTGTAGACGGCGTATGCGGCCATGACTCCAAACAGAGTAGCGATCACGATCACCACTCGACCCAATAATACCTGCGTTTGCTCGCTGGTGCGGGGACGGAAATGGAGAATGAAGTCGCGAACTGTGAGTGTGGAAACCGAATTCATTACAGAGAGGGTCGACGAGATTAGAGATGCCAGCAAAGCTGCCAGGACAAGTCCTCGAATACCGGTCGGAAGCAGTTCGTTCAAGAGTGTGACAAAGGTGGTTTTGCTTTCCCTCCCCGGAAAGAGAGCTAATGCAATGACCCCGGGGAGCGCAAAAATGAAAACCGGCAAGAACTTGAGAACGATGGTGAACATTCCACCCCATCGTGCCTGGTCGATGTTGCGTGCGCCTAGTACGCGCTGCACATTGACTTGATCGACTCCCCAGTAAAAAATGCCGCCGTAGAAAGCGGAAAGAATCACTCCTAAAAAAGGATAGTTCGCATCGTCATAGGGTTTGGCAATATGGACCGCTTGAGGCACGCGAGACGCCAAAGCATGCCATCCGCCGACCTTGTGTAAACCGGTGAGCACCATGAGACCGCAACCCAGAATGATGATGCCGGTCTGAATGGAATCTGTGTACGCGATCGCAGTGAAACCACCAATGATGGTTACGCACGCCGCAACAGCTCCCATGATCCACACTACCGTCATCACATCCCAACCGACCAATCCCCGCAACACGAGGGCGCCCGCATAGAGATGGAATGCCATCTTGGTCGTGATGGAAATGATTAACATCAGCCCAGAAAACAGCGCCCGTGCCGCAGGATGGTAACGGGTTTCAAGAAACTCGGGAGTGGTGAACACGCGATTGCGAATGTAGAACGGATAAAGAAAAGCGGCTGCAAAACCAACGCAGATACACGTTGTAAGCTCTACGGTGCCGGCTGCGAGCCCGTAGCGGTAGGAATCACCTGACAGCCCGACGAGATGTTCGGCTCCGATATTGGTGGCAAAAAGGGACGCCCCCACCAGCGGCCAAGATAAGCTCCGATCCGCCAGAAAAAAATGGGCACTATCACTCGATGATTTCTTGCGGATTGCGAGATACAGCCCAAGCAGAATGCTAAAACTCAATACTACCAGACAGACACACCAGTCGATCCACTGTAGGGAAAAGGACATGTGAGAACCCGTTTTTGAATGTGAACGGCTAGAGCAGCATCCTGATCGGCTCTGCGGAACGGGAAGTATCCTACACTATCAGTTTCACTTTTCGATTAGTGCTCCGTATTACGGAACGGGTGCAACGAACGCGACAAATCGATCGTATCACTGGTAGTCCAGTGAAAATCATTTCCGTTCGGCAATGCTTGAGGGACCCGTAGCGGTTATTTCGGCAGAAAACTTTTGGGCGAGACTTGGCTCGCCAACCTTCTCGGCGCTCAATTTTGCTATCAACTTTGCCTGATGTGCCGCCGCGCTTTTTAATCCGAGTTTCTGATAAATGCGATTCAGCTGGTAATGATCTTCGGTCGAATCTGGGCGCAGCTCCACACAAACTTCCATCCAGTGGCGTGCTTCGCTGGTTTGATGGGTCCAGGCAAGCGCCCGTCCAAGAGAGCAACTGGCAACGGGATTCCGCGCAGCGAGTCGATTCGCCCGCTGAAGCCGCGGTATAGCTTCCTCAGCAGCCGCATAGTCACCCGCAAGGTAGGCCCTGCGAAACATAAGAGCTCCACACCAAATGTTAGAAGAAAGATCGTTCGGGTTGGAGTTGGCCCGCTTGCATATTGCCTGCACCGCCACTGACGAGGGTCCAACCACGCTATCTGCCTGTGTAGCACCGAGGTAAGCCATCGCCCGTCCTGACTCGGGATCAAGCTCGTTGGCACGTAAGAAGGCGGCGACGCTGTCCTCGTATCGTTCCATGAAGTAATAAGCCATCCCCAATCCGACGTACGTACGAGCGGAACTTGGGAATAGCTGCGCGGCTTGCTCGAAAGCCTCTGCTGCAGTTGCATATGTGCCAGACTCCAACAGCGCTGAACCGAGTGAAAGTCGATAGCGCTCTTCTTTCGGTGCGAGCATGACCGCAGTCTCATGGCTGTGAATCGCGGCAGGCAGATCTCCAGTTCGTGCTTCAGCATCACCGGCCAGGTCTTCGACGTCAGCTGAATCCTGCTTCTCACGCAATGGTTTGAGGGTGGAGATCGCGTTTTCGTATTGCCGCGAAGCATACTGTTCGACTGCAAGGTTATAAATTAAAGTGTCGTTGGCACCACCATCGAAAAGTCTGACTGCGCGCTGAAATTCCTCCGCAGCATCTTTGTGTTCATTAGCTGAGGACAGTAATTCCGCGGAGTGAACGTGGAGATCGAATTCCTCATCCGCCGGAAGACTAAGACCACGGAGACGATCCAGAGTGCCTGAGAAGTCCACATCGGAGGCAAGTTGAGCCCGCAATAAAAGCAATCCAGTCTCGGGATCGGGGCGTTTCACAAAAAGCGGGGAGAGATGGTCGATGCATGCTTTCCATTCTCCGGCTTGGGATTCGGTCAGCGCTGCCATTCGAGCCAATTGTGAATCTGTCGGCATGACCTTCAGAGCCCGTTCAATTGCGCTGGCGGCGCCCGGCGCATCGCCCAGTCCTGATCGGATTGAAGCCTCAAGACGAAAGTAGCGAACGCGCGCAGTTGGCTCCTGCGGCGGAGGGATCATGCGGATATTTGCGGAGGCTTCTTTGTACTTGTGCTTCGCAGACAAAACGACCGCGTACTGCATGCGCGCCCGGGTGAGTTTGGGAAAGCGGCGCACGATATCTGTCAGCATTAGCTCAGCTTCGTCGAATGATCCCTGGCCCATGTAGAACGAAGAAAATTGCAGAGCGGCATCGGGCGACTCGGGATGAAGACGGCAAGCCTCGCGATATTGTTCTTCCGCCCTGCCATCCTCTTTCGTCTTCGTGTAGAGATCTGCCAGAAGCAATCGTGCACTCAAGTTCGACGGATCGGTTTCAAGCTCTTGCTGCAGCGCCCGAATGGCATCTTCGACCTTTCCTGCTTCTGCAAGGCCGCGTGCACGCTGTGTGACGGAAATCTTCGCTGTTTGAGCAGGTGCCGCTGAAGGCACCATCAGTGTAAGTAACGCGATCGACCCCGCCGAAAGAAAACATCGATTCGCTATTTTCCACCAAACAACTCTGTTCATAATGCTCTGATCACGGTACCTTGCGAACGAGGTCTGCTACTCGCCATTGTACGGACTTGGTGCACTCTTAGCCGTCGTCGCGTTCAACCCAATCTGGACATCGTTCGTGGAAGCATTGTGAATCTGGATGGGGCCCGAAAACAGATTCCCAGAAATTACAGCCCGATTGATCGCCGGCCCCAAATCGACGTGTGGCTTATTGGCCCGAAACTCGCAGCCCTGGACCAACAGACTGCCACCGTTTGCCTGGATCGCCGCCACCTGGGGCCCATCTTTCTCATACTCTTGTTCAGTTCCGACGAACTCTTCCGCCCATTCCACAAAAGTGCAACCACTGAAGCTTACGGTCCCGCTGCCCGCTATTTTCGCAATCTGATGGCAAGGACCCCAGAAAGCGCTGTTGCTGATCCGAACGACTCCGCGATTGGTGGCCAGAACATCGATCATCGTCGGGTCTTGTCCCTGAAATGAGGTGAATTCGCCATTGGCGATCAGAAGAGCAAACGCATCGCACTGTTCCACCAGGATTCCACGGTTACAGTTATCCGCTCCTATGCCCAGGAAATTACCATTGCAGGCGCCTTCGGCAGTTTCCACGAACTTGTACCCTGTTTTGTAGGCATAACAAAAAGTGTTGAGCACGTATTCCCAGTCCGCACGCCCAAAAATAAAAGCCTCTGCATTTTGGAGCTGCCAGCGCATCAGCCTCGGGTCCATGCTCCACCAGGGATTGAAGTGAACGTTTTCGATGCGGCCGATGTCGAGAATGGAGTCGACCCAGATTCCGCGACGCAAGGGCTGCCCGGTAACATTGCGAATGTTGTGGCGTTCGTTATGGCTGGCGTCGATACCCTGGTAGGGGTTTAGCATTTCTACATCCAAGACTGCCGGATTCTTGCCGCGCATCGCAATCGTCCACGGATAGGGAACGGGATTTGCATGAGCCTGTTGTTCTGGATAATAGATGGTCAGCCCGGCGATCGAACTATTGGAGTTTAGGGTCACGAACGGAGTTCCCGATTCCATTCCACGGCCAGCCACGACCAACAACGCCGTACCATCGTCTCCCGGCCTGGACTGACCAGCATCGCGTAGGCCGGTATGAGACGGAACACAGCCGAAAGAACCCCGAAGCGTAACGCCTGGAGGGATGTTCAGGGAAGCTTTGAATAGATGCTTGCCAGGTCCCGCATAGACAATCCCGCCGCCAGACTTGCCGGCGGCATCGAGCGCACTCTGGAACGACGCTGTATTGTCGGTTTCTGCGTCCGCGACCGCACCGAAATCATGCACATTAATCCAAGGCGCAGCCGCAGGGTTTGGCGGTGGCGCGGAGGCCCGGCGCGGTCCTGCCTGACCGAGGATTCCTGCTCCCCACCACAGAACTTCACGTCTCGATGCTGATGCATTCCAACGCATGACGGACTCCAGTGGGAATCGAGGCACGCGGACGTCCCGGCGCCTCAGGAACTACCCATCACCACGTGGCATTTTACATGGCGTCCGTATAGCGGACGAATATCCGCTTTTAGTTGACGATCTGGGACGGATTCTGTAGCATGAGCCCGCTTCTACAGGCAATTTTCTCGCGGGTTCGGCCAAGGGCATGCGATGCGGCTGGACCATGCGGCTGTCAAAGGGGCGAATCATCAAGAGTGAGGGTAGAGCGCGATAATGAGCAAGAAAGGAATTTCCAGGCGTAGTTGTTTAGCATTGTTAGGGGCGGGGGCTGCTGCGGTGATCACGCCCGCCATTGGGGAAACAAGCCAGAAGTCGAGCAAGACCACTTCGCAAGAATCCAAGACAGAAGTAGCGAGAGTCGCAACCCAGAGCGAAATCGAGGAACTCAAAGAACTCGGAGCGCAGCGTAACTACGCTCCGACTCCGGTCCAAACCAGACCAGAATTCACATCCACGCAACAGGTTGGATGCGAGATTCCGCTTCGCGACGGATGGGAAATCGTCGGCGCTGATAACAGCAATCCCCCCGGGCAGTATCCTTCCGACACTCCCTGGATCAAGACCGAGATGCCCAGGCCAGTGCAATATGCGCTCATGGAAGCTGGCTTGGTACCTAATTTGTGGATCGGAGAAAATTTCAAGAAGCTCCAATGGATTCAGCAGCGGGACTGGTATCTGCGGCGTCGCTTTGTGATTCCGGAATCCTGGCGCGATTCCACCATACGCCTACGCTTTGATGGCATGGACTATCTCGGGTTAGTTTGGTTGGACGGCGATTTTCTGGGTGGACACGAAGGCGCATACGGCGGACCCACATTCGATATCACTACACGAGTAACCCCCAAAAAAGAGCACGAACTCCTGGTAAGGCTGCTGCACGAACCGCACGACCTCATTCCTAACTTTGAGAGTTCCAGCGAAAACCGCAATCCAAGGGTGGTTAAGCCAGATGCTCAGGATGCGGAGAGTTACCAGTGGGGAAATCGTTATCGTTCGATGGGGCTTTATCAACCGATTCGCCTGGTGGCTACCGGACAGGCCTATATGGAAGCGCCGTTTGTACGCACTGACTCCATCGGAACGGATTCCGCTACTCTGTGGGCACAGGCGATGTTGACCAACACTGGGGCTGCGTTCGATGGAGTCATTGAAGCGCGAATCGTGGAGCTATCGAATCAAGTCGTGTGGGAGGGGAAGTCTCGGCAGAAAGTTCCCGCTGGAAATTCCTTCTGGGAACAGGAAATCGAACTCGGTCATCCGAAGCTGTGGTGGCCTAACGGAATGGGAGAGCAACCACTCTATCATTTAGAGCTGAAGCTGTCGAAAGACGGCAAGCAAGTGGATTTCATCACCAGCCGGTTTGGCATTCGGATGTTACAGCTGAAGCGAAACCCGCTGAGTCCGGACAGCCCACGCGCAACCCCCGCCGACAAGACTCTCGAGGACGAGGCGTACCGCTATCTCTGGGTTGTGAACGGACGTCCTTTCTACGCCAAGGGCGCCTGCTGGATGACGAGCGATGACGTGCTCGTCCTCTCGCCCGAGCGTGAAGAATGGATGATCCGCGCAGCAAAGCAGAGCGGGTTCAATTTGCTGCGGCTCAACGGAGGCACCTCGATCTTCGAGACGGAGCAGTTCTATAACCTCTGCGACGAGAATGGAATTCTCGTCTGGCAAGAAGTGCCGCTGAATTGGGCCGATACTCCAGGAACGACAACGCTGCCTGTGTGGCGCGAACAATTGACCCAAAATGTTTTGCGCTTTCGACAACATCCTTCGACCGCGATTTATGTTGGAGGAAACGAGTTCGATCCGTTTGCCGACGGCATAGAGCCTCTTTTGGGACTGGTCCGCGAAATCTTCGCAGGTTACGACAGCAGCCGCCCGTTCCGCATGAATTCCCCTTGCGGTGGAGATTATCACGCATACGAGCCTCAGGAAATCTACACCGCCGACGAAAATTGGTATCACAAGCTGTTCGATCGAGGACACAACTTCATCTCAGAATGGTCATTCAGTAGCTTCGCAAATATGTCGTTGCTGAAGCGCATCATCCCGCCGGAGGAACTGGCACAGAAGCCCGTTGGCTATGATGTCGAGCTGTTCAAGCGCAAGTACCCGACGGTTCGCGATCGCAGCGCCGAGCTCTGGTATACGTTCAACAAGAGCTGGCAAAAGGCTACCTGGTACGCGGATTTCGGAAAAGCCGACCTCGACGAAGTCATCGAGTGCAGCCAGATGGGGTACGAGCACAATATGGGCTGTGTGCTCGAGCAATGGCGCGCCCAATTCCCGTACACAGGCGGAGAGGCGTTGTGGACCTACAATTCGCTTGGCCCAATCTGCAATAGCTGGGCCATGATCGATTGGTGCGGACAGCCTCAGATTCCTTTCTACGCGGCTAAACGTGCCAACGAACCTGTACACGTCATGGCTGATACTGGTTTCTTCTCCTGGGGTCCTGGGGACACATTCACAGCAGCCGTATTTGCGCTGAATGATGCTAACAAGAGTATGCAGGGGGGGCGATTCCGCGCTCGCGTTTACGATCAACAATTGCGAGCAGTGCATCGAGAAGAGTGGACAGGGGATATCCCCTCAAACGGACGGGCCAGCGAATCCCACCTTATTTCGTGGCCGATCCCCCCGAACACTCCCGAGGGATACCTTTTTTTCGAGTTGAGTTTGAGTGATGCCGAAGGCAGGGCACTCTCCCGAAGAGCGTATTGGCTCCGTATCGTAAAGATGCTGGCAGATCCCGAGGCTCGGAAACGCTGGCAAGCAGGTCCTGTTCCCGAACCGGTCAATCAGACTGGGCCTTGGTTGAAACCGCAACTTCAGACGCTGCGGACTACTTTGCGAGCGACAGCGAAATTTGAGAGCCAGTCCGAAAATGAATCCGCTGTGAGTCTTACGATCGAAAACTCTGGTGAAGTGCCTGCCTATCCGGTCCGCATTGATCTGACTCCCGAGGTCTACTCTGTCTTGTGGGATGACAACTATTTCTGGCTTGCTCCGGGAGAAACAATTACTTTACGCGGAACCGTACGCACGGATATGAGGGGGATGGATCCAATCACAAATCCGCCAATCGCGAATCGGACGGACCTGCTTGTGCGCGTCTCGGCTTGGAATGCCCCCGCAATCGAGTTGCGCCCGAGCTAGCACTAAACGAAAGCGCGATTGTTTTGTGCGAAACTGTACCAGCTTTTTTCTGCCTTGGAGCTGAAATGAAACTACGTTATCTCTGCATCGCAGGAGTTCTCTGTGTTGTGTGCTGGGCTCAGGATTTCCAGGGATCCTGGCAAGCTTCGGTCCAGGAGTACGGGAATTTCGTCGGTTACGTGCTTCACATTTCAAAATCGAATGGGGTGACGACCGCAACATTCGATGAACCAGGCAGTTTTGTATTCGGCAGTCCTTTGGATTCGATTTCGGCAGAAAACTCTACTCTGCAATTCCGAGTTGGGCTGACGTCATATGGGGGAACGCTCTCCAAAGACTCGAAACAAATTGAGGGAAACTGGTCGGTGGGGGGTCAAACTCAGCATGTCATCTGGCAGCATGCAAAATCCATTTCGAGTCCTGCTGAAGCAGTTGCAACAAGGCTGCAATCTCTCATGTATCTTCCCGCGGAAAAATGGAAGATTCACGCAGGCGATATTTCCCATGCAGAAGCAGTTGATCTCGACGATAGTTCCTGGGAGCAGGTAGGACCCGGCACCTTTGCTCCTGAAGAAGCAGCATGGTATCGACGCTGGATCGAGATACCTAAAACTCTCAATGGATACGATCTGACGGGTAGCAAGATATGGTTCGATTTTCAATACGATGCCAATGGTCCGGTAACCGAAATCGTCTACTTCAATGGGCGGCGCGTGGCCATGGGAGACAGTCTCGAGCCTATCGTATTGTTTGAACAAGCTCATCCCGGCGACAAGGTTCTGGTAGCAGTCAAGTTACTGCGTTCGGTTGATCGAAAGCATTTTTTTGGGGTGCGCCTTGCCATCGATTTTCCCAGCACGCGGCCAAACCCGGCAAGATTATTTCAGGAGATGGGAACTGTCTCGATATTGGCACCGAATTCGCCGGCCTCTCAGATGATGCGCGATGAACTCGCGCAATCAAGCGCTGCCGTGGACCTGATTGCTCTGAGTCGTTCCGATCAGACGGCCTTCGATTCCTCTTTGACGAAAGCTCGTGCACTCCTGCAGCCCGCGAAGACTGGTATGCAGCAGACTTCGCTTCGCCTGACCGGCAATTCTCACATTGACGCTGCGTGGCTCTGGCCTTGGACGGAGACCGTCGACGTGGTCCGGCGGACGTTCGGCACTGCGCTGCAACTGATGGACGAATATCCGGAATTTACCTACACCCAATCAGCGGCTGCATACAGCGATTGGATATTCCGAAAATATCCATCCATGCATGAGCAGATCCTTAATCGGGTAAAGCAAGGCCGTTGGGAAATGGTTGGCGGCATGTGGGTCGAGCCCGACTTGAATATGCCGGACGGCGAATCGCTTGTCCGCCAATTGCTGATCGGAAAGCGCTACTTTAAAGACAAGTTTGGAGTTGATGTTCGCATCGGATGGAATCCGGATTCCTTCGGATACACCTGGCAGTTGCCACAGATTTACAAGAAGTCGGGTATCGATTATTTCGTCACACAGAAGATGGCATGGAACGATACCAACCAGCTTCCGTTAAAGGTTTTCTGGTGGCAATCTCCAGATGGTAGCCGGGTTTTGACCTATTTTCCGCATGATTACGGCAATGACGCCGAACCTTTGAGAATGGCGCGGGACATTGCCACAAGCCAATCTCTGAATCACGGTATTCCGGAGATGATGCACCTGTTTGGAGTAGGCGACCATGGTGGCGGGCCAACCAGGGCGATGCTTGATGAAGGCATGCACTGGACCGGTCCTGATGTAATTTTTCCGAAGACGAGCTTCGGAGTGGCACAGGGCTTCTTTTCAGATATCGAAGTCAAAGCAGATACCGAGCATTCACCCGTCTGGAATTACAAGTCGCTAGCAACCGGTGCTGCCCATTTAGCGCTTGCGCCGGAGGGCAAGTTCAGTTTGCCCGTGTGGAACGATGAACTGTACTTTGAATATCATCGCGGTGTTTTCACCACACAAGCGCAACACAAGCGTAATATGCGCGAAAGTGAAGAGCAGGTGCTGAACGCTGAGAAATTGTCATCTCTGGCGTGGCTTTCGGGCGATCCTTATCCAGAAGCAGATTTGACGAAATCCTGGGAGAAGGTTTTATTCAATCAATTCCACGACTTGGCGGCTGGCTCCGGCATAGGAGAGATTTATCGTGACGCGCAACTGGATTACGACTCTGTGCGCCTGGTGACAGATCGGATCCGTTCTCATGCGTTGCAGACGATCGCGAGCCAGATCGACACGCGCGGACCCGCGAGCGGCGTTCCGGTACTCGTCGTCAATCCTCTGGCGTGGGACAGAACGGACCTCGCCACCATCGAAGTGCAAATGCCCGAAAGGATCGAAGGAAATAGCCTCTCGGTTCTTAACGCAAAGGGCGAGCCTGAGATTTTCCAGGTACTCTCGCAGAACTCCACGGTCAACAGTTATCGGCTGCTTGTGAAAGTTAACGATGTGCCGTCACTCGGGTATCGCGTTCTACATGTGGCCCCCGGCGCCAATAAGGTTGAAACGGATTTGACGGTGCATGGATTGACGCTCGAGAATTCGAAGCTGCGCGTTGGGATTGACGCTCAGACCGGCTGTATCACTAGCCTTTTCGACAAAGTATCTCAGTTCGAGGCAATTGCAACCGGTGGGTGTGGGAACGAGTTGGTGGCTTTCAAGGACACGCCGAAAGATTACGATGCTTGGAATATCGACAGTGATTTTGACCAACAGTTCACAAAGCTGGATATGGTCGACTCAATCAAAGTTACCGAACAGGGCCCAGCCAGAGCAACGATCCGGGTGGTGCGCACCTGGCAACACTCCAAGTTCGTTCAAGATATTTCACTTTACGCAGATCTTGACCGGGTGGACATCCGGAATGAATTCGATTGGCATGAGAATCACATTCTTCTGAAGGCGGCGTTCCCCTTGGCCGCTTCGTCCAACGAAGCGACGTATGAGATCCCATACGGTGCCATCAATCGGCCGACGACCCGCAACAACAGTTTCGAAGATGCAAAATTTGAAGTTCCTGCCCTGCGCTGGGCCGACTTGGGCGACGGCAAACATGGATTTAGTCTAATCAATGAATCTAAGTACGGATATGACTGCAAAGGGAATGTGTTGCGAATCTCACTTCTACGATCACCGACCTGGCCCGATCCGAATGCGGACCGTGGCCATCAAAGTTTCAGCTATTCTCTTTATCCCCATCCCGGCGATTGGAAGCAGGTTTTAACGGTTCGTCGCGGGTATGAATTCAATTACAAACTCCTCACGGAGCAAGTGCAATCTCACACCGGGACTCTTCCGCCGGAGAATGAGTTCGTGAAAATTGCGGAGAACCACGTCGTCCTTACCGCGATCAAGAAGACAGTTGATGGTGATGCCCTGTTGCTGCGTCTTTACGAGTGGGCCGGGCAACCCGGCGATGTGGAGATTACGGTGCCCAAGGGCGCAACTGCTGCGCAGCTTACGAACCTGATGGAGCAACCGGAAGGATCTCCCCTGGCGGTTGCCGACGGCAAGAAGATCACCGTGCCGGTGCATCCTTACGAGATCGTCTCAGTCCGGGTCGTATATCCGAATAAGGCAGGTTTAGCTGAGGGATCAAAGATGCAGGAAGCTGTCCAGTGAAATAGTTTCTCGATAATTCACGAGTGTGGCTCTTCAATGGTCAAAATCCGGTCCACATCGAGATTGCGCAGTTCCTGCTTAATTCCACTTGGCCAGTCAATCAACAACTCCCGAATACGTCGGTTTGCGCCTAATCCGAAATGTACCCGGCTGTCACTGGAAGACGCGTAACCGACCGCGGTAGTGCCATGGTTCCATTGTGATTTGCCGTCCTCAGTTGTAATGCGGATCCGTGCACCAATGCCCATCCGGTTGCTTTTGCTCCCAACGAGCTTCAGCAATATCCAGTGATGGTTGTTTTCTGAGACGTTGCGAAAGAGCTTCACGGGTCCGCCGAGGACGGTGACGACCGCGTCCACTCGCCCGTCATTGTCGAGGTCGCCGAAGGCCACGCCACGGTGAGCGGCTTCCAGTTGAAAATCAGGCCCCGCACTGGCGCTTACATCCTTGAATTTTCCATTGCCCAAGTTCCGAAACAATGAATTCGGTTCTGTATAGTGGCGGGTCGGATAGACAAGATTAATGTTGTCAACAACGTTGGAACGAGCGACGAATAGGTCTTTCCAGCCATCATTATCAAAATCGGCCATACCATTGCCCCACCCGGACATGAGGCCAGTGGCCAAGGCAATGCCCGAGGAAGCCGTGACGTCGGAAAAAGTGCCATCTCCTTGATTCAAATAAAGCGGAAAGGTTTCATGCTCGATTGCGGTGTGCCAGATGTCAGGACGGCCATCATTATTAATATCCCGAAAATCGGCTCCCATCCCCGACAGTGCCACGCCAGATGCCGCATAGGACACGCCTGCCTCCAGGCCGATTTCTTCGAACTTTTTTCCTCCTAGATTGTGAAAAAGGAAGTTCGGAGTGGTATCGTTCGCAACAAACGCATCCAGAAACCCGTCGCCGTCGAAGTCGGCGAAAGAAACGCTCATTCCCTTCCCCATGGCTGCCGCAATGCCGGTCTCGACGGAAACGTCTGTAAATGTTCCGTCTCCATTGTTGCGATAAAGCGTATTGTGTAGGGGCGCGTAATACTTAGGATGGCAATATCCGCGGACCTTGCCATCGATGGGGCATACTGGGTCTTTATTTACTTCCCAAGCGCAATAGTTCACCACGAACAGGTCCAGCAGTCCGTCATTGTTGTAATCGAACCAGCCGGCGCCCACCGACCACATTTTTTTGCCATCCAGTAAACCGCCACTCACCCGGGCTTTGGCCGTCACATCGGTGAATGTTCCATCTCCATTGTTGTGAAATAGCTGATTACCGGTCACGTTGGCGACAAAGAAGTCCGGTTTCCCATCATTGTCGTAGTCGCCGACGGCCACACCCATTCCATAGCCATCTCCCGCGACCCCCGCTTTTTCGGTCACGTCCGTGAAGGTTCCATCGTGATTGTTATGGAAGAGCCGGTTCCAATACTGTGAAGATTCTTTCTGTAGAGAGGGAATGGCAGCGCCGCTAACCAGGTAGATGTCGAGGAATCCGTCGTTGTCGTAATCGAACAATGCAACACCGCCAACCATTGTTTCCGGCTGATTCTTATTTGGCGTAGGGGAGTTGGCAGTCACAAAGTGCAAGCCGCTTTTTTGTGCCACCTCTTCAAATCGAATCGTTGCTGGCGGCAAGGTAGAGGATTGATGCTGTGCCCACAACCTGGGCGACGGAAAACAAAGCAACCCGGCGCTCGCCGCAGCCTTGCCGATAAATGTTCGTCGATTCATAAAAGAGAGCAACTGCATTCACGCTATTGCACTGCGCGAAAGTCGTTATCTTAAACCAGGCTGGGTGGAAGCATTCCGATTTCGGAAAGAAGGGTGCGAAACAAAAGGGAGCCTGTTCTCCAGGCTCCCTTGCTTGGGGGGACTAAAACGTGTAGCGGAATGCGAACTGAATCTCGCGCTGGTTGTCAGGGAGAGTTCCGTTAATCTGAGCACCGCCGTTGTTATTGGGGTTGCGGTTCGGCAACCCAAATTGGGGATGGTTAAAGATATTGAAGAATTCCGCGCGGAACTGCACCTGCTGCCGCTCGGTGATCGCGAAACTCTTCGATGTCGAGAAATCAAAGTTAACCTGGTGAGGCCCAACCAGGGAACCGTCGCGAGCATTGCCGAAAACATGCGCAGAAGTCTGGCCGGGGGCCAGAGGGGGAAGTACAAAAACTGCAGGGTTGTACCAGCAGGTCAGCGACTGATGGCCCGGTGTGGGGCATCCCAAGGCCGTCTGTCCCGCTGTATCAAAGGAGAAGTCGTACGGATTGTGGACCATGTCCGGCATATAGGCAGTTCCCGTGTTGCTGGCGTCGTAAGACCAGAATGGAGTGAAATGCTCTCCGCTGCGTATAGTCGTGATTCCACCAACCTGCCACCCGCCCGCGACCGCGTTCTCGAATGAATTCATGCCTGAACCAAAGGCTCGACCTCTTCCGAACGGTAACTGGTAGGTGTAGCTGACTGTGAACCGATGGCGGAAGTCTGGGTCGATATTGCCCCTCTGCGCCCCCGGATCTGACGCAATCTGAGTGTTCCCCGTATGAGCTCCTTGCCAGCTGCCGGTATCGTGAGACCAGGTGTAGGCCCCGAGGAAGGTAAAGCCGTTGGAGAACCGCTTCTCAAGCTTCGTTTCCAGGGCATGGAAGTTGATATCGAAATCAGGGTAGTCGATGGGATTGATCACCGACAGGTAAGGCAGAACACCGAAGTATGGTCTGCCATAATTGCCAGTACCCAAAGGATCCAAGGCCGGATTGGAACTGAAATTCGTGTCCAGCGGCTGCAGTGGTTGGTTCAGATTGCTATCTTCATTGTTCCAGATCCCGGTTGCGCGGGTGCCCACGTAGCCCACATTGAGGACCCAGTTCTGAGCGAGTTGCCGCTGCACTGTAAAATTCCACTCCAATACACGCGGTGCCTTGCGCACCGGCCCGGTCGTTTTTACCTGACCAGAGGGAGAGGCGGGATTTTCGTTTGGCAGCTGAGCTGGGAATCCGGAATCAATACTGGTAGCTGGACTCGGAATGGCGCTGGACGGCGTGTTGAGTTGGTAATACTGCAAGCTTGGCGGATTTTCGCCAATGTCGTTGAATTGATTCCCTTCGGGCGCGTAGAAGATTCCGAATGCGCTGCTGACGACGGTCTTGCGGTCACTGAGCGGAGACCAAGCGAAACCCACGCGCGGACCAAAGTCCTTCTTGTCGTAGCCTACACCTGCATTCGACACGGCATTGGGACCAAAATTCAGGTCGACCACATTCGTCTTCAGGTTGAAATTTCCCACCTGTCCGCCCACTGGCGAGAAGATGTCATAGCGCATCCCAAGATTCAGAGTGAGGTTGCTTGAGACCCGCCAGTCATCCTGGATAAATTCACCGAGCTCGAAGAAACGCGTGTGATCCTTGTAGGCAAGCCCATCTTGCTCTCTGTAGTTCGGCAATCCAAGCAGCAGGTCCGCGAGTCCGTTGGATGCGTTACTGCCAGTGCTCTGAACTGTAAATTGACCGGAAAACGAAAACTGACCGAAGGCCGCCTGTGATTGAAAGAAATTGCGCTGATACCGCCGGTAATCGACGCCCAACTTGATCGTGTGCTTGCCCCGGACCCAGCTAAGAGAGTCGGCGAGTTGATAGGTGTTGTCCGCCGATAATTCCGGGATCCAGTTGGAATTCCCTAGATTGTTGTAGCCATTGATGCCGATGTTCGCCAGACCCGAGGTCTGCTCGTTGCCTCGATTGGCATTGGGAATCCCAACCTGATCGGATATGTTTTGATTAAAGTCGACCGGTGTGGAATGTACCCCATACCGGATGAACGCAAATCGAAGATCGTTCAGCATCGTGTTGCCAAACGTGTGGGTGTAGCCGATAGCGTGATTCTGCTCGCGCATATTCTGGTTCCCGCCGCAGCATCCTCCTGCCAAGCCTGGCAGGGGTACAGGTGCATATTGGGGACGATTTTCGAATGACGAATGCCCGAACAACTGGTTGTGATCATTGATTCTGTGGTCAATCCGGATATCAAATTGATCGCCAGTCCACGTCGCAACTGGGGAGTAAATAAAATTACCGGGACTCCAAATGTCGGGATTGGGGCGGTTCGGAAGAGGGAAAAGATTGATCAGATTCTGTCCAATTTTATCGATTCTGCCCGCAGGGATCACGTATGGGTTAGCGGGATTCAGGAGCTGCCGGTTGCCATTGGAATCGGTCGTATTGGGATCATATAGAACCATTCCCAGCTCGCTGAAGTCTCCAGCCCTCATCTTAGCCGTCGGAACGGTGTCGATGTCCGTAAGGCCTTCATGCAGGCGCGACCCTTGGTAGTCGCCAAAAAAGAAGGTTCGATTCTTGATGATCGGTCCACCAATGAAGGCCCCAAACTGGTTGCGATGCAGTGGCGCCTTCGGGCCGCTCGACACGGTATCAAAATAGTTTCTGGCGTCGAGCACATCATTTCGCATGTATTCGAAAGCTCCACCGTGCACCTGGTTCGTACCGGATTTCAGGGCCGCATTTACCGCAGCGCCGCCACGACCGAATTCGGCTTTCATGGAATTCTCCTCGACGCGGAACTCTCCAATGGCATCGGGAGAAGGATTGACCGCGATCGTTCCGTCACCAATTCCATTGTTGTCGACGCCATCGAGAAGAAAATTGTTGTCGAACGCCCATAGCCCGTTCACTGCCAACTGAATACCGGGACGATTGTCATCGGTAGAACCGCTTAGGCCAATTCCCGAACTTGATCCCTGAGAGGAACCTGGGCCCAGCCACGCTAATTGCGTGAAAAGCCGTCCATTCAGCGGCAGGTCCACAATTCGCTGCTGGGTCTCCACTGTGCCCAGCGAAGAAGTCTCTGTCGCGATCAACGGGGATGCAGCGCTGACCTCCGTTGTCTGAGTTGTCTTTCCCACACTCAGTTTGAGATCTACGTGCACCACCTGGTTAACGTTCAGCTCGATTCCCGTTTGCACGGTTTTCTGGAAACCGCTGGAAGTGGCTTCAACCGAGTAGGTGCCAATGTGCAAGAGACTGGCGGTAAAACTTCCGTCGTTGCCGGTGGTGAGAGTCCAAGTTTGCCCGGTACCCAGGTTCGTCACTGTTACTGTCGCGCCCGCCACAACCGCATTGGATTGATCGAATACCGTTCCGTTGATACTGGCGCGATCGATTTGGGCCTGGGTGGCAATGGTGGTGGAGGCCAGGATTGCCAGGAAAGCAACTACGTGGAAGAGATTCCTACGCGTGGTCATGCTGCCTCCGGGTGCCAATTTTATTTTTTCGTCAAAGCGCTTAGCACAGCTGGCCCAATTCTTCCAAAACGGCGTCATGCTACAGAAATACTTCATCTGGCGTCAAGCAAAAAAGGAACTATGTCCGTATTACGGAGAGCAGGAGATTTAATCCGAGGGATACGAGACGGTCCGCCTGTGATTCCGCAACAATCCCGCTGGCAGAGCTGTCGGAGACAACATGCGCGACAGAACTAAGGCCGAATTTCGAACTTCCTCTTGAACTTGGACCAATTTCGGTTGCATGCGGCTGGCAGGGCCAGAGATGCTGAGACCGGCGATGGGCCGCCCCGTTTGATCGAAAATAGGAGCTGCCACACACACGACCCCAGACAGGTTTTCCTCCATGTCGAGTGCCACACCTCGTTCCCGAACAGAAGCCATGTGCTCTAGCAGATGTTTCTTCTGGGTGATCGTTTTTGGAGTCTGTCGAATCAAGGGATTCTGTGCGAGCAGTGCCTCAATCTCGCTCTGCGGTAGAAATGCGAGCATGGCTTTTCCCAATGCGGTGCAATGAATAGGGTTCAGTTCGCCTGGAATTGCTGCGATTCGCAGAGCGCTGGGGCTCTGCAATACCTCCAGGTAAGCGACCTGGCCATTCTCTAGAGCTCCCAAATTGATGGTCTCTCCAAAGCGCAGCATTAAATTCTGCATGACGGATCTTGACAGCGATCGTAGCTGCCGAAAATGGACGGCCGGTCCGGTTAGTTCGAAGAATTTTGCCGTCAAATGATAGTGAGATTTAACTTCGTCTCGCTCGACATAGCCCAACTTCTCGAGAGAATAAAGAATGCGGTGAACCGTAGTTCGCGCAAATGGAACCGCCCGAGACAAGTCCGCAAAGGCGACGGATTTCTGTCCCCCACTCTCCACGAAGAATTCTAATACAGAAAAAATCTTGCCCATGACCTCAATGTAGTTCTTGTCAGCTTGTATATGCTGCAACTTGGGTCGTCTCTTTAGCACCTTAATCTCCTTTCAGCGCGCCATATCCTTTCACAAACTTATCGGCCGGTCATTGTGTCGCGATACTTCCGGTCGCGCCTTATCGAAATCACATTGCTTAGCACGGTATCACATCCGTGATCCGGACACCCCACATTTCTCTCGCACTGGATCGCAATTAGGTATCCTGGCAGAGAAACACCGAATTTGTTCCGTATAACGGATTTATGTCAGAGATTTGACTTATGTTCCGCTGTATCGTTATGATCCCGCCTGCGGCGGATCGGTGCTGGGCATTTAAAAGTTCGATGCTAACTGAGCGGTCGATTTTCTTATCTGGTGATCAGTTGGAGGTGAGGACCACATTGATCAAGAGCAGGTTGCGAGCCAAGCTACAGGCTGGATCTTTCGTCAGAGTCGTCCTAATCAATCGTGTAACTGATCCGTGGTTGACCGAGGTTGCTGGTCAGATCGGGTTTGATGTGGTGTGGTTCGACATGGAGCACCGGGCTCATGGCTATAACGTCATCGATGGCCTTTCGTTGGCCTGCCGTTCAACGGGCGTCGATTTGATGGTACGCATATGCAAGAACGGTTATACCAGCGCCATGCGTGCTTTAGAGTTCGGTGCAACTGGCATTATGGTGCCCCATTGCTGTAGCCCTGAAGAGGCGCGCCAGTGGGTCGATTGGACCCGATTCCCTCCCCAGGGGAAGCGAGGGTTCGATAATGCGGGGGCAGACGCTAATTTCTCATTGGCTAACTCCCTCGACTTTCTTCAGGAACGGAATCGTGAAACCTTTCTTGTCGTTCAAATTGAAGATCGAGAGGCAGTCGATTGTGTGGATGCGATTGCCGCCGTTGAAGGAGTGGACCTTCTCTTCGTCGGACCGGCAGATCTGAGCATGAGTTATGGTGTCCCGCTCCAACGTCAGCATCCTCTGATACAAGGTGCACTTGACAAGGTGGCGAATGCAGCAGCGAAAAATGGCAAATGGTGGGGCACGGTTACCGAAACGCCGGAATCTGCCCAGCAAGAAATTGACCGAGGAGCTCGCATGGTCACCTGCGCTGACGATCACTTCTTGCTCGTTCGCGGCCTGCAAGATGCCTATCGCCAGTTTAAAGACATTGGGATTCATTGATGCCTCCTTTAAGAACAGATCTGCGCACTCGGCACACTCATATCTATCCTGGAGCTGACCTCATTGAGTGTGAAATCGTTGGCCGGCCGCTGCACTTACCGGTCCTCAGAGAGGGAGCTTCGGCACTGCTCATAGACTGCGGAACGCGCAAACACGCTCTCGAAGATGTGCCGGCTGCGTTCAAGTACTTCAGCTTAGAAGCCGCAGAGCTCGATTGGCTGGTGATCACACATCCTGACGGAGATCATTGTGGCGGCACCGGCGAGATTAAAGCTCAGAATCCCCACGTCCAAATTGCTTGTGGCGATGCCGACCGTGATCTGGTCGAATCGCCTGAATACCTGTTCAATTTTCGCTATGACGCCTACCGGCGACATCATGGAATATTTTTCGATGATAAAACTGCGAAAGAAATAAGGGCATGCTCATCCTCACCTCAAGATGTGGATTTCACCCTAGTAGGTGGCGAGATTATTCGTCTTGGCCGAGACCGGATTGTGGAGATCTGGCACTTGCCCGGTCATAGCAATGGACATTTGGGCGTTTACGATCGCACTCACCAGACGCTGTACTACGGCGACGCCATTCAAGGAGCAGGTTATCGATCCATCGACGGAGGCTGGGCGCTTTGTCCCACTTATCTTTACGTGGATGCTTACCTTCAGACGATCCGGACAATCGAAACTTCCCCGGCCGAAATCATTGTGGGTTGTCACTGGCCTATATTGAGTGGAAGAGATGCCATCCAGCAGTTTTGCGCTGAGTCGAGGAATTTCGTGTTGCAGGCCGATCGATTGATCCTCGATTATATGGAGAGTCATGCCTCGGGCGTCTCTCTGCGTGAATTGTGCGAGAAACTCTCCCCCGAACTGGGAGACTGGCCACACAACGTCCATCTTGAATTGGCAAATGCCCTTTCGGGACATTTAGATCGCGGAGTGCAGCGCGGGCATTTCAGGGTAGATCGCTCGACCAGCCCTTTTATATACACACTTAATAGATCTTAAGTTTGGCACGGGGTTGATGCCCCAGGTGAAAAAGCTTGGAATCCGGACACCTTCAACGGCAACCGCTCAAGATAGATAACCAGATTCGTCGTGCGGTCATTACCGGGGCAGCGAACGGCTTGGGACTTGCGATCGCGCGTCGTTTGTATGCCGGCGGAGCTGCGGTATTACTTGTCGATCGCGACAGCGCCGTTCTATCAAGAGTCACGGAAAAAGAATTCCAGCCCAGAACAGCTTTTGGCTTCGTCTGCGACTTATCAGAACCTGACGCGGCTTCCGCCGTATTTGACGAAGTTGCCCGGAACCTGGGACTGGCCGACGCGCTCATAAATAATGCGGCCTGGAGCTTCCACAAGCCAATGCTCGAAGTATCCCTCGAGGAGTTTGATCGGGTTGTAGCTGTGAATCAACGAGCCCCTTTTTTTTTAGCTCAGCAGTTCCTGCGCCATATCTCGCAGGCTGACGAACGTCCACCGGATCCGGTCATCATCAATATCGCTTCCGTGAATGCCCTGGCTGGAAATGCAAACCTTGTGCCGTACGCTGGCACAAAGGGAGCCTTAGTTGCTATGACTCGAGCGATGGCGGTCGAGATGTCGGAAATGAAAGTGCGAGTCAACGCAATAAGCCCAGCTGCAGTGGAGACATATGTAACCAAGAACCTCATTGCATCGGGTGTTATCGATCCCCCAACGCTATTAGAGCATTACCTAGTTAAGCGATTCGCGACTTGTGAAGAAATCGCGGAGCTCGTCTCATACCTCTGTAGCGCTTCGGCAACTTATGTCAATGGTGCTAACTGGTTGATTGACGGCGGATATCTCTGCCAGTAGCCACAGTGGAATTGTGATCCGGTGGTAATTATAGGAACTTTTACCGCTAATCGAGGCTAGTACTGGATGAAAATAACCAAGTTTGAAGTATTTCTCCTAGGCGCTGCTTGGCAAGCACAGTTAAACTCGGGAACTCCTCGTGTTATTGATGGTTCTCATAATATGCCAACCGCCCCAGGATCGAGAGTTGAAGTGCACGAATCTATTTTCGCCCGACATCCCGAGGATTCGGATGCCAAACTGAATATGTTTTCTGGCGACTGGGAACAATGTATGTGTCGATAAACGGTCTCATTCCTTTTGCCAGTTACACACTCAGGAGCTTAGTGACTGTATGTCTCTCAGAGGTCTTCATAGCTTACTGCTACCGCTGCTATTCGTTTGCGGAAGTGTGACGGCGCAGCAGGCGCCCAGCGGAAACCTAGCTCTTACCGCTAGAGCTACGGTATCCAGCGCGGAGGAAGGTACCAGAGCGGAGAACCTCAATGACGGTGATATTGCTCACACGCAGTGGAATGCGAAAGATGGATCGAGTCCTGCCGAGTCTTGGGCTCAACTGGACTGGGCGGCGCCCGTTACATTTCAAGAAGTTGTGATCCGACAAGATGGTGACCCGAAATTAAAGCATGTCAACCTTGAAATCCGAGATGTCGCTGGCCATTGGCAAGTGCTTGAATCGATTGGAGATTCTGAACACCTCCTGTCCCGGTTGATTCTGGCCCAATTCCCTGAACAGAAAGCAACCGCACTGCGACTATCCTCTTTCGCAGGGCATATCAGTATTAATGAAGTTGAGGTTTACGACAGAAACGACCCGCCGGTGATCGTGTTCGGCTCCGATCTCTTGAACCATATCTTTGGAGTGGTCACCGATGGCTTTGGCACATTGCCGTTTGCAAACGTGACCGTGAACCTGCAAGGCACCGCAGGAGGCCAACCTTGGCACGCCGCCGCCGTGACCGACGCAGGAGGTCTCTTTCAAGTTGATATACCGGTTGGGCTCGAAGGTAAAGTTACGGCTTCGGCAGAAGTCTCCAAGGGTAGATCGGCGAGCACGATGATGCACGCCGGCGATCTTAGCCCCGGACTTAGCCTTTCAGATACCAATGCCTCGCTGGTAGATCTCGGTGGCATTTGGCGCTTTCAGCCGGATCCCGATTCCAACTTTGTTCAATCCGACAGACCCGATCGAGATTGGAAAGAAATCCATGTGCCTTCCCACTGGATGATGGAAGGTTTTGATACTCGAACGGGGGCCGGCGGTTATCGCCGGCACTTTCAAATTCCCGCAAGTTTTCGCGGTCGACGCATCAAATTGCTTTTTGAAGGCGTTTACAGCGGAGCGGAGGTGTGGGTCAATGGACAGCGCATCGGGTCTCACGAAGGCGGCTTTGCTCCATTCGAACTGGACATCACGGAGGCAGCGCACATTGGAGCGGACAATCTATTGGCTGTTCTGGTTCGCGAGGATACAATCTCGTCGCATTTGGACGACATGAGCCATTATGCAAATTTTCCTCTGGCTGGAATTTTCCGTCCTGTCCGCGTCTTTAGCTTGCCCTTATTGCACATTCGTCGCTTCCATGTGCAAACAGCATTTGATTCGGATTATAAGAACGCTTCCTTGATGTTAGATCTTTCCGTGGAGAATGAATCTGGCCAACCGGTGAAGAATGCCTCCATTAACTTCGCACTCGAAGATCCCGAGGGAAACCGTATCCCGCTCGCAAACGATCATATCGATATCTCGCTGCCGGCATGGTCGCGGCTTGAACAGCGAATTCATTTTGAAGTTACAAGTCCAGAGCACTGGGAAGCCGAGCATCCTCAGCTCTATAGATTAATCGCGCGAGTAGCTTCAGCAGATGCTGGAAATGAATCAGTCTCGCGACGAGTAGGTTTTCGGCAAGTGGAGATTCGTGGGACAGAATTTCTTATTAATGGAATACCGGTGAAGTTGCGAGGTACAGGCTATTTTGAGGCGACTCCTCTGGGTGGCCGAGTAGTCACTCCTGATCTTTTGCGGCGCGACTTGCAAATGATGAAGGACGCGAACTTGGATGCATTCCGGACCGAGGTCGTTCTGCCCCTTGAAGATCTATACGATGACGCTGACGAGATGGGCTTCTACGTTGAAGCGGAAAGTCCTTTTTGCTGGGTGGACGAAAGCTCAGACTTGAGGTACCTGCCGGTCTTCGTACAACGAACCGCCGAGATCCTCGATCGAGATCGTTCTCATCCTAGCGTGATTATCTGGTCGGTCGGGAACGAAAGTTCCTGGGGACCGGACTTTGAAGCTGCCCACCAATTCGTGAAAAAGCACGATTTGACGCGCCCTACAAGCGCCGGCCAAAGCGCAACCCTCGAACTCGATACCATGCACAACCCAATCTCGCTCGTTCGTATGAAGGAACGAGAGGATGTAACAGTTCCTATTCTGTGGGATGAAAGTTTTTGCGTCTTCCAGGGGCGACTTTGGGGTGATACGCGTGAGACTTGGCTTGATCCGGGGGATCGCGACTATTACATCAGCCCGTTGATCGAGATCTGGGATGCTGTACAGAAGAGTAAGAACGTGCAAGGAAGCATGATTTGGGCCTGGGTGGACGATATTTTTCTGGTCCCTGGGCGCGACTCTGAGTATGGCCGAGGCGGCATAGGCAAGCCAGAACACCCATTGGATGGCATTTACCATATGCCAGGTCGCGGAATAGTCGGCGACGCTCCTTGGGGGTTGGTGGACGGCTGGCGTCGCAAGAAGCCTGAATTTTGGCACATCAAAATGCTCATGAATCCCGTACACATGCAACAGCGCGATCTTGTCGGGTGGAAACCGGGAGACGCTATAACGTTCACTGTCGACAATCGGTACGAATTCACGAATCTTTCGGAGTTAACTCTGGAATGGTCGATTGGAGCACAGCACGGAATTCTGCATCCGGATGTCCCTCCCCGCCATTCGGGGCTCATTTCAATTCCGTTTGACTCGCATGTGAAGGTCGGCGACGTTTTGTCCTTGCGTTTCATGGAGCACGAGGGACGACTTGTGCTTCCTCATCGCATGCAGCTGGGAGTGGCTGTGCTCCCTACATCGGAATCTCCGAAGCCTTCGCCGCTTCGCTACCTGCACGAGCCCTATTGGTTGGGAGGACCGATGGAGCGGTTTGTCGGCGACAATTTCGAGATCACATTCGACGGAAGCAATGGCCGTATCCGGCGCGCTCTCGTGAATCGACACTCGGTTCTGTATGGCACTCCAAAACTTCACATTCTGCCAATCCAGTCCACGCTTAGTGAGTTTCCTGCTTATGAGACGTGGAGGCTTACTAAGCCGATCGATATCCACCCAGTCGGAGATGACTACGAGATTACCGAGACTGGTGCTTACCGCGACTTTGCTGGTGAGATGCGCTACCGTGTTACGCCCCAAGGAAGTCTCCGCGTGAGCTACGACTTCACCTACACGGGAACTGACACGCGCGCTCGAGAGATTGGGCTGCAATTTGGCGTTCCGCTCTGGTGTGACAAACTGCAATGGCGCCGAATAGGCGAATGGACTGTCTATCCTGACGATCACATTGGGCGGAATGATGGCTCGGCAATGGCTCACAGTTCAGTCGCACAAACAGTACCGCCAGCTCAGACCTATGCGCTCGATGACACTCCTATAGGCACAAATGACTTTCGCAGCACGAAGCGCAACTTTGTTTTTGCATTGCTAAGCGACAAGGAAGGGTACGGGGTCGGCATGGAAGCGGTTGGAGCGCAGCATCTTCGGGCATCCGTCGATACTGACGTAATCGAAGTCAACGTCAATGATTGGTTTGGCGGTGTTGCGGCTACTGCATGGGGGGAATGGTGGCAGAACTACGGCCAGGGACGCGAACTTCGCTCGGATGATCCGAATGAAGGCATTTCCCATAACAAAGTCAGTGGAAGCATGCAACTCTATTTACTCGGCCCGGAAAACTCAGCAATATGGCTGCACCGAATGCAAACAACTCCGACTACCTCTGAATTACAGCAATAGGGGTGAAAGTGCAACCCGATTCTAAGAAGGCGACTGATCTGGGATGACAACGACGCGGCGTAATTTCTTGAGGGCAGCTGGTATAAGCGCTGTCGCTATGGCTAACCCTCTTTCGGCCCAGCCTGCCGCGGGATTAGTTGAGGTGTCTAACTCGCAACGGCCTTGGACTATTCAGGCTTGGGTAACAGATGATGACCGCCGACTCTTGCATGCGGCCCCCTTAGCGTCGAGCGCCCCGGCAGACACCATTGCGGAATACCTCATTGAGGTTGATGTTGAACAGAAGTTTCAGACCATCCTCGGGTTTGGCGCAGCTTTTACAGATGGCTCCTGCTACCTTTTGAAGGAGCTGTCTCCTGCCGTTCGTGAGGAACTTTTTCATCGTCTCTTCCACCCTTCGGAAATGGGTTTGAGCGTCTGTCGCACGTGTATCGGGTCATCTGACCATTCAGCTTCACTCTACAGCTTCAACGATGGCGATGCAGACCCGGAACTTACAAGGTTTTCTATTGATCATGATCGCTCTTACATCATTCCGATTCTGCGTGAAGCGAGGCGTATAAGCCCCGATTTGTTTCTCTTATCCTCTCCCTGGAGTCCGCCTGGTTGGATGAAAGATAACGGTTCAATGCTCGGTGGGTGCATGCGGCACACTTATATGCCGTCGTACGCCAATTACTTTGTACGCTTTCTTCAGGAATACGAGAAAGCGGGAGTCCCGATTCAAGCGGTCACAGTACAAAATGAAGTTGACGCGGACCAGCAGGGAATGATGCCAGCTTGTTTTTGGCCTCAGGATTACGAGGCAGACTTTGTTCGATTGCATCTTGGACCGACTTTCGAACGACGCAGGCTCTCAACGAAGATTTGGATCATTGACCATAACTATAACCTTTGGGGACGGGCCATCGCCGAATTGGAAACTGCGGGTGTTCACAAATACACAAACTCCGTTGCCTGGCATGGATACAGCGGGAATCCCGAGTGGATGATGCGGGTGCAGAAGGCGTTCCCCGAGCTTGAGATGCATTGGACTGAGGGTAGTCCAGACCACGACGATCCTGAGTACCTGAAGTGTTGGGCCACTTGGGGACAGAAATTCAGCGACATTCTTCAGAATGGCTGCCGCTCGATCACGGGATGGTGCTTGGTGACGGATGAGCGGGGTAAGCCAAATATTGGCCCGTATCCTCTGGGTGGTCTAATGACCATCGACTCAAAATCAAAACAGGTCTATCACAGCGGACAATATTGGGCCCTCGAACACTTTTCCCGCTTTATCAAGCGAGGAGCCGTACGTTTGCAAACCCGTAGCTCGATGAAAGAAGTTGCCCATTGCGCATTTGCAAATCCCGACGGTTCCTTGACCATTGTGCTTACAAATTCGGGAGCAGCTAGAGCTTGCGAACTGCTATTAAGGGGAAATGCTACAAAGCTTTCGCTTTCGGCAAATTCCATCACTACGCTTTTGTATTCGCAGGAAGGTGGAACAACCTGAGAATTGTCGCTTCTGTCCAAGTGGACGCCATACTAGTGAGTGAATGAATGTGGAGAATCGGTGACTATCGTTAAGACTCGGCGTGAATTTATCGGCATTGGAGTAACCAGAACGGCCGCTCCCGCCGCACGCGCACAAGAGCCGGCGGTGATCTCCAGCCCAACAACAGCCTCTGCTTTGGGCAACGCAAAAACTTGGATTACTGACGAGCATCGACGACTTCAGCCCGCTGCCTCTCTAGAGTGGGTAGCCGCGCCGGCAACGGATGATCTCGAAACCATCACGATCAACCCTGAGAAGAAGTATCAGGAGATCCTTGGATTTGGCGGAGCTTTCTCGGACGCGTCTTGTTACATGTTCAGCCAGTTGTCGCCTGCAGCGCGCGCCGAACTCTTTCACACGCTGTTCGATCCTTCGCAGATGGCGCTGAACGTCTGCCGCACTTGTATCGGAGCAGCAGATTCCGCAACCAAGGTCTACAGCTACGATGATGGAGAAGTCGATCCCGACCTGGATCGCTTCACCATCCAGCATGATCGTGAGTACATCCTGCCGATTCTGCGCCAGGCACGAACTCTGAACCCAGAGTTATTTCTGTTTGCGTCGCCCTGGAGCCCACCGGGATGGATGAAGTCGAACGGTTCGATGCTGGGGGGATGTATGCGTCACACTTACATGCCGTCCTATGCGAACTACTTCCTGAAGTATTTGCGCGCCTATGCCGCCGAAGGCGTTCCTATTCACGCTGTGACCATTCAGAACGAAGTTGATGCCGACCAGGACGGTACCATGCCTGCTTGCGCCTGGCCACAGGACTACGAAGCTGACTTTGTAACTATGCATCTCGGCCCACTCTTACAACGAAGTGGTGTGCAGACCCAAATCTGGCTCATCGATCACAATTACAACCTGTGGGGCCGCGCGATTGGTGAACTCGAGACTCCCGATGTACTGAAATATAGCAATGCGATTGCGTGGCACGGCTACGCAGGTGAACCGGAGTGGATCAATCGTGTGCAGGATGCCTTCCCGCAAGTAGAAATGTACTGGACGGAGGGAGGGCCTATCTACACGGCACCGGAGTATTTACGCGAATGGGCGAACTGGTCTCGGACTTTCACTGATGCTCTCCGTAACTGCTGCCGTTCAGTCACCGTGTGGAATCTCGCGACCAATGAGCATGGAAGACCATACGTTGGCGCTGGTGCTTCTGGAGTTGGAGGGGCCATGATCATTGACTCCAGCACTAAGCAAATTTCTTTCAGCGGTCAGTTTTGGGCGCTTGGGCATTTCTCCCATTTTATTCAGAGAGGCGCATATCGAATCGATTCCCGAAGCGCCGATAAGTCGCTCCATCATTGCGCGTTCCAGAATCCTGATAAGTCATTTGTGATAGTCCTTACCAATCCAGGCAGCGAACGGAGACTTCGCCTTCGATTGGAGCGCCAGGTAGCAACACTTGCCCTGGCAAAAGACTCAGTAACTACCGTTGTAGCTCCTGTCAGGCTTTAATATGCACTGTGGATATTGGCTATGCGATTAGACAACAACAAGAAACCAGTTTGAGTGCAAGCTTTGTAAGGGGAGTCGCAGCAAGTACGCCTAGAGCAGCCTCGGGTGGGATTCCCTGCCTGTCTGGTTTTGCGTCTAAGCGAATGCAGCTAACTGGGATTAGCGGAAAATGCGATCATTACAATCAAAAGTTCTTGACAATGCAGATCTGGCGGCGATATAAGGCGTCAAGTGTATAAGCGGTTAGTGCAAGTTATTGTATTCAGCTCGGCTCGTGCGGAACTCAGTTAATTCAATTCGGAGTCCACGTGTTTCTGGGAAGGACTCTGCCTAGGAGGTTTCTGATGAACTTAATCCGACCTAAAACCAAGTCTCTCGTGAAACAGCTTGGCGGACTTTGTGGGCGCGCGCCCCTTAAGACTATCGACGACGCGGGGAGTACTTCGCTCGTGATTGTTTTCGCTATTCTCTCCTTAGTGACATTGTTTTTGGTTACTCCAGCCGTGGCCGACATTACTTCGGCTACCGTCTCTGGAGTAGTTACTGATTCCAGCGGAGCTACTTTGCCGGGTTCGCTGATTGTCGCCACTAATGAACAGACAGGCATTCGAACGGCAGCGACTTCGGATGTCAAGGGTTTCTATTCAATGCCAGCTTTGCCGGTCGGGTCCTACCAGCTGGAGGTCACAAAAAAAGGATTCAAGACCTACATCCAGTCAGGCCTGTTGCTGCGCGTGAACGACTCCGTCCGAGTCGATGTCAGTTTGGCTGTGGGCAACATAGAAGAGCACATCAGCGTCACGGCAGATGCGGTTCACGTGGAAACCACGAACTCTCAAATGGGCGAAGTAATCAATACAGAGAAGATCGAGTCGGTACCTTTGAACGGGCGTGCGTATACCGACCTGCTCGCCTTGCAACCGGGTGTTTCGCCGGTGTCTTCGGGACTTTCTGGAGGCATGGGTGGTCAATTTACATCGACGGGTTTCGCCATCCAGCAAGTTTCCGGGGAACTCAATCCCGGCAATCTTTCAGTGAATGGAATGCGAGAGGCAGCCAATGGCTTCCTGCTGAACGGGGCGCCGGTGCAAGAGACAGCGTTTTCCGGCACGGCCATAATCCCCAATCTCGACTCGATAGAGGAATTCCGAATCATCACCAACAACTTCGATGCCGAATACGGCAATTATGCCGGCGGTCAGATCAACGTGGTGACCAAGTCAGGAACGAATTCATGGCATGGTAGCGCGTTCGAGTTCCTGCGCAATACGGTTCTGGACGCAACCCAGTACGTTCTTTCAACTAAGCAGGTAGGACAGGCGCTGTTCCGTCAAAACCAGTTCGGTGGCACCTTCGGCGGTCCGATCAAGCGAAACAAACTATTTTTCTTCGCAGATTATCAGGGCACAAGGGTAGCACAGGGGTCTAATAGCAACTCGGCCCCGGTCCCAAGCCTGGCGGAGCGCGGTGGAGATTTTTCCGCCCTCGCCAGTCAGCTGACGGGTACGGTGCAGGGTGCCAATTGGGCCAACCAGCTCTCGCAGGCCCTCGGTTACGCCGTCACTGCGGGGGAGAACTACTACACCACCGCCTGTACTAGCAATACGCAGTGTGTTTTCCCGAATGCCCACATTCCGACAGCCGGCTTCTCTGCAATATCCAAGAACCTCCTGCAATACATTCCTCAACCAAACGGAGTAAATTCTGCAAATCAACCTACTTATACTTCTGGCAAGATTCCTACTACTCTTCAGGATAATAAAGGAGGCGGCCGTCTTGATCTCAATACTAGTTTCGGTCTGCTCTCTGGCTACTACTTCTTCGACCAAAACACCCTGTTCAATCCAAATCCTGTGGAGCCCGGTTTCGGAAATGGTTCCAGCGGCCGGGATCAACTCATCGATCTGGGCGACACGAAAACTTTGGGAGGTACCGCCGTCAACGAAGCCCGTATCAGCTATACGCGTCTCTACGAAGTTGTGAATGAACCCTTCGGCGGGATCGGTTCCGGCCTCCTGGCACAGCTTGGCTTTACTGGCATCGTTCCTTCCGTGCCGCAATTCGCCGGCGTGCCGCAGATTAATTTCAACTCCTTCGGCATCGGTTCGGGAGCTTCTCCATTACCCATCATCGAAAACACCTACGCTTTCCTCGACAACTATACGAAAGTCATAGGCAGTCATAGCTTCAAGTTTGGCGGACAGTTTCGCTATATCCAGATGGTCGAAAAAAATCTCGGATCGAACGGTTCCTACAGTTTTAACAACAACGCCGAGACCGGAATCGACTTTGCCGACTTTCTGATCGGCGCGCCAAACTCGTACGGTCAAGGTCAGGGTTATCCTTCCAACGGACGCAGTCGTTATATCGGCGCGTACGCGCAGGATAGTTGGCGCGTGCGCCATGACCTGACGCTGAATTACGGGCTGCGCTGGGACGTCAGCCGGCCTTGGTCCGAGCAGCACAATCAGATTCAGACCATCATCCCCGGCGAGCAATCACTCGTGTTCCCGGGGTCGCCGACCGGCTGGGTCTTTCCTGGTGATCCGCACGTTCCATCCACCTTGGCACCGACTCGCTGGAACAACTTCGCGCCCCGCATCGGCCTGGCATACTCGCCCTCCGCCCACAGTGGCCTCGACAAACTCACGGGCGGCCCGGGAAATTTCAGCGTTCGCGCCGCGTACGGAAAGTTCTATACGACTTTCGAGGGCGCGACTAACTTTAACGAAATTGGCGATGCGCCCTTTGGCTATTTCTACGGCAGCCCCACACCGCCAGAATTTGCGAATCCATTTATCAGTCGCAGCACGGGACAGAATTATGGCCAACGTTTCCCTGCGCCACCTCCGCCATATAGCGTGTCCCCGAAGAACCCAGATACCTCGATCAACTGGGCAAACTTCCTGTCCATCGGCAGTTCGCCCGCCTTCTACTATAGAAACGTTCTTCCATATTCGGAGGACTACGAACTCGCCCTTGACCGTCAACTTCCGTCTGGCCTGCTTCTGACCATCGCCTACGTGGGCACTCAGGGCCATCACTTGCTCTCGGCCGAAGAAGCCAATCCCGGGATCCCAGCTCTCTGTCTGCAATTGGCGTCCCAAGGGTGCGGACCGTTCCAGGAAAATAACACCTACACGGTCGCTGGTCAGACTCTTTATGGCACACGTGGTCCCTTAAGCGGCGGCATCAATGGCACTCCCTTCTTCACCAGCGATGCTTATTTCAAAACGATCGGAAATTCGGATTACAACTCTCTCCAACTCACGCTAAGGCGATCCCGGGGAAGATTCAGCTTCCTGGCCGGCTACACCTATTCCAAATCAATGGATAACAGTTCTGGATATGGCGAATCCGTCGATGTGCTCAACCCAAATCTGAAAGCCTTGTCGGCATTTAACGTGACGAACAATTTCATTGTCAGTCAAGACTTCAGGCTGCCCTTCGATATGATTGCGCGCAATCGCTTGACCAATGGCTGGACCATCAGTTCGATCACACGATTTTCGACCGGCGAACCCGTTACTTTGCTCGAGACGGATGACAGGTCGTTGCTGGGAACTTCAGGCTCAGGTCCCATTCAGTTGCCGATCGATACACCCAACTACACTCCCGGTTCGCTGGGCTTTAACAATCCCCGCTCAGGCAAGCCCTATTTCAATACGTCCCTGTTCAGCCAAGAGCCGATGGGGCAACTGGGTAGCGCCCCACGGCGATTCTTCCACGGTCCCGGTATCAACAACTGGGACATTGCCATTGAGAAGGACACCAAAATCACGGAAGGAACAAGCGTGGAGTTCCGAAGCGAGTTTTTCAACGCCTTTAACCATGCGCAGTTCAATCAACCCGACGGTAATGTCAATGACAGCAACTTCGGAATGGTGAGTTCTGCGGGTGCGCCGCGCATCATGCAGTTCGCGCTAAAGGTCCTGTTCTGATGTTTCGATCTTGGCGAAAGATGATGAGGAATGCTCGACACCTGTAGAACTCGGGCAGGGCCGGCTCGGTCGCAACAGAATTGTGAGGCAAAAAGAATTTGTCCGCTTTTTGTCCGCCGTTGAGCCCGAATCGGCCTGATTTTGCCCTATCGAGATCGATTCTGAACTAAGCCGCGGGATGTGGATAAGCTTGGCGGGATCAGCAGATACGAGGAAAATCCTGGAGGCGCGGGTCGGAATCGAACCGACGCATAAAGGTTTTGCAGACCTCTCCCTTACCACTTGGGTACCGCGCCCCTGAACATAAAGTAGCGCCCCGGCTTCAAAAAGTCCACTGCGAGGGCACGAGCCGGTGGGGGACAGAATCTGGAGCGGGAGACGGGATTTGAACCCGCGACTTCGACCTTGGCAAGGTCGCACTCTACCGCTGAGTTACTCCCGCTCGATCCGACCTATTCTACCGCATGGCGCTCTGGCTGCCAATTCGCCACGCCCTCAGGCAACGTGACTCCGGTACCAGGCGTGCCTGCAAACTTTCGACCGCAAGCCGCTTCGGCTGCTATATTGGGGGCAGTATGGACCTTGAACAAAGGATAGCCGAGATCGAATGGCTCGAGCGCATGTTCGAGGAGCCCGATATCCGGCCCTTAACCCCCGACGATGTCGCAGCGGCCAATCGGAGCCACGATGCCAAGCTCGCCAACAGCCCGTGGTTTCGTCTCTGGCAAAACTACGGCGTGTGTTGCCGTCCCAGTCCGCCCGTGCTCCGATTCGGTGAGAGCGATAGATAGTCCTGCCAAATCTTCCAATGTGAGTATCGCTCCGCTGCCCGCACTGCTGCGACCCGCTCCCTTGTTACTCGCTTCCTTCCCGTTCTGACATCTGTCCCGCAAGAAATTCGATTCCGCGTTTGCCTATGGGCACGAGCGTTCTATAAAATCAAAAGTTTGCTGCCCGCTCTGCGACGCCGCAAGCACGTTCCTCCCGAATTTTTACTGGCGAGTTTTCTTATATGAAAATCCATGAGTATCAGGCAAAGGGAATCCTTAGGAAATATGGTGTGACTGTCCCGCGCGGATCGATGGCCGCCACCCGCGAAGAGGCAGAGGCGGTTGCGAAGGATTTGCTCAACTCTGGCGCGACCGGAATTGTGGTCAAAGCACAGATCCACGCAGGAGGCCGCGGCAAAGGCGGCGGCGTAAAGATTGCCAAGTCAGTGGACGAGGCCGGCGAACTCGCCGCCCGCATGCTCGGCATGAAGTTGGTCACTCATCAGACGGGACCGGAAGGCCGCATCGTCCGCCGTCTGCTGATCGAAGAGACCCTGCCGATCGAGAAGGAGCTTTATCTCGGCATTCTGGTGGACCGCGCCGAGGGCAAGCCCGTGTTCATGGCTTCCGCCGCCGGTGGAATGGAGATCGAGCAGGTCGCCGCGGAAAATCCCGACGCGATTCTGAAGCAGCACATCGATCCCGGCATGGGCCTCGAAGCCTTCCAGGCGCGCAAGATCGCCTTCACGCTGGGACTGAACCAGAGGCAGATTAACCCGGCCGTGCAGTTTCTGACCAGCCTGTACAAGGGATTTCTCGATACGGACGCTTCCCTGCTCGAGATCAATCCGTTCATCACCACAACGGACGGCCGCCTGTTCGCCCTCGACGCGAAGATCAATTTCGACGACAACGCCTTGTTCCGGCACCCGGATCTGCGAGAACTCCGCGACATTAGCGAAGAAGATCCGCTGGAAGTCGAAGCCTCCAAGTACAGCCTGAATTACATCAAACTCGACGGAAATGTGGGCTGCATGGTGAACGGCGCCGGCCTGGCGATGGCCACTATGGACATCATCAAGTACGCCGGCGGAATGCCGGCCAACTTCCTGGACGTGGGCGGCGGCGCTAATTCCGAACAAGTGGCACACGCTTTCGAAATACTGCTCAGCGACAAGAACGTGAAGGCGGTGCTGATCAACATCTTCGGCGGCATCCTGCGAGTGGACACCCTAGCGACCGGCGTCGTCGATGCGGCCCGTAAGACGAATATCAAGCTGCCAGTAGTGCTACGCCTGGAAGGAACGAATGTCGACGAAGGCAAGAAAATACTGAATAGCTCAGGCCTGAATTTCGTCGTAACCGATACCATGAAAGACGCCGCCGACAAAGTAGTGGCCGCCGCTCGGGGCACATTGGGCGTCACCGAGTGGCGATAAGCACAGTGGAACAGCGGCCCTTCAGGGCGGCATAAAGATTTCCCATCGATTGGGAGCGTTAGCCTGTGCTGAATTGAGGAATTTCATATGGCAATCTTAGTTGATAAAAATACCCGAGTCCTGGTGCAAGGCCTGACCGGGCGCGAGGGCACATTTCATGCAAAAGCCAGCGCGGCCTACGGCACACAAATCGTCGGCGGAGTCACCCCCGGCAAAGGCGGGACCACCCACGAGGGCTGGCCGATCTTCAACACAGTCGAGGTGGCGGTCGACAAGACCGGCGCGAACGCAAGCGTGATTTTTGTCCCTCCGCCATTCGCGGCTGACGCCATCATGGAGGCCGCCGATGCCGAGATCGACCTGATTGTCTGCATCACGGAAGGCATTCCAACGCTCGACATGGTCAAGGCTTGGGAATTCCTCCAGAACCGCCGCTCCCGCCTGATTGGCCCCAACTGTCCCGGCATTATCTCGCCGGGAAAATGCAAAATCGGTATCATGCCGGCCTCGATCCACAAAGAAGGATCGATCGGCATCGTCTCGCGGTCCGGCACGCTCACGTACGAAGCGGTACATCAGTTGACGCAACGCGGAATCGGCCAATCGACGGCCATTGGCATTGGCGGCGATCCCATCATCGGCACGACCTTCGTCGATGCCCTCGACCTGTTCAATCGCGATCCCGAAACCGAAGCCGTAATCATGATCGGCGAGATCGGCGGCAACGCCGAAGAGACCGCGGCCGAGTTCGTTAAGTCTCATATGAAGAAGCCGGTGGTCGGTTTCATTGCCGGACAGACCGCGCCTCCGGGACGCCGCATGGGCCATGCTGGCGCGATCATCTCCGGAGGAAAAGGAACCGCCGCCGAAAAGATCAAAGCGCTGGAAGCATCTGGAATCCGAGTAGCAAAATCCCCGGCAGCGATCGGAGAAACGCTCGCCGCCGCTCTAGGGGTTCACGCATAACCGGCGCACGGGAGCCTTGTTCAGCCGGACAGCCGAGGGCGGTTGTCCCCATGTTGTGACGCTATTTGTAAAAATCTAAGTTCAATCTAACTGAGAACTGAGAACGCATGAAGACCTTGCAACGCACCCTGACCATCGTCAAACCCGACGCCGTGCGCAAAAACGCCATCGGCGACATCATCGAACAGTTCGAAAAGAACGGATTCCGCATCCTCGCCATGAAGATGCTGGAAATCTCCAAGCACCAGGCTGAGCAGTTTTACGCTGTGCATGCCAGCCGGCCGTTCTTCAACACGCTCACGAATTTCATGTCGAGCGGTCCGATCGTGGTGCTCGCGCTCGAAAAGGAGAACGCCATCGCCGATCTCCGCAAGCTGATGGGCGCCACCAATCCCGCCAATGCGGAAGAGGGCACCATCCGCAAAAAGTGGGCTACCAATATCGAGCACAATGCGATTCACGGCTCTGACGCCGAAGATACGGCCCGTTTCGAACTGAGCTTCTTTTTCGCGGGATACGAGCTGGCCAAGTAGCTTCCTCAATTCTTCAGTGGTTGATCCGTGCTTTCTGCGGGAGGGTGGGGACTTTGACGTCCGCCCCGATGCGAATCTGAATCTCGGTCCTTATGGTCGTCTCACACCTGGCACCCTTGGATAGTGGGACGCCAGTTTTTTGCTCCTCCGGTGCTTTGCTTGTGATAAGTTGCCCAGCGCTTGCGGGCCGGCCTGCATTTTTCCGCTCCTTCGGAGCTGGGGCTTTCAGAATTGACGGGCGTTTACGCGGGATAGGGTTCCGTTGGCCCTCAGCGACCGAAGCCGCAGCCTGGATGGCGGATTCAATGGCGCGACTAGAAGTCGTGACATTTTCCGTTCGTGGCGTCCCGGAGATTGCTGGTAGTGTCTGCTGCGCGACGCTCGCTTCGCGAGCGGGGGGAGGATGCCTCCGCCCCTATACGGGTTTTTTGTTTTTTGTATTGTGCCGATTTCGGCAGCGAATTCTCTGTTTTCGGCCGGGATCGGAAATCTGAAATTCCGGGCCTGCTGTACAGAACGCGACCAGGATGGGGCTCCCGCGCTTACGATGGGATAAAGCGGTTTATTCGATGATTTTGAGCTTCGAAGATGCGCGGCGCGTTGTGGAAGAACACGCGGCCTCTGTTCGCACGAACGCCATAGAGTCCGTGGATCTGCTGGCCGCGGCGGGACGTGTGCTCGCCGAAGCAGTGGCCGCCGACCGCGACATTCCTCCCTTTGCCCGCTCGACTCGCGACGGATATGCCCTGCGCTCAGCGGATCTGTCGCGCTTGCCCGCACGCCTGAACGTGATCGGCGAGATTCGCGCCGGAGAAAAACTGGAAGCTATTCCGGCGAGTGTTAGCCCCGGTCAGGCGGTCTCGATCATGACGGGCGCACCAGTTCCCGCAGGGGCGGATGCCGTCGTGATGGTGGAGTACACGTCGCGACACGGGGAACAAGTCGAGATCACGAAGAAGATCGCAGCAGGAGAGAACATTGTTCCACGCGGAGCCGAAGCGGCGCGCGCACGTCTACTGCTCGACCGCGGCATGCGATTGAATGAGGCATCAATTGCTCTGGCCGCTTCGGTAGGCAAGTCGCAGGTGGCGGTTTATGGTCGGCCTCAGGTTGGAGTTCTGAGCACAGGGGACGAAATCGTGGATGTCAGTGCGAGCCCAAGTCCCACTCAGATTCGGAATTCCAACAGCTACTCTTTGGCCGTACAGATTCAGCAGGCTGGCGGCGAGCCTGTGGTGCTTCCCATTGCGCCGGACGAGCCCGCCCGATTGCGAGCTCTCATTGAAGAAGGTCTGAAGACGGACCTGCTGTTGATGACCGGCGGCGTTTCGATGGGTCGATACGACTTGGTGGAGCAGGTTCTCGCAGAACTCGGAGCTGAGTTTTTCTTTACCGGCGCAAAGATCCAACCCGGCAAGCCGGTGGTGTTCGGACGTTGTAGCGCGGGCGCCGCCGCGCGCGAAATGCCGGGTTATTTTTTCGGCCTTCCCGGGAATCCCATCTCGACGATGGTGACCTTCGAACTGTTCGCGAGGCCGATGCTGGAAGCGTTGTCTGGTCAACATCCGCGTAAGCTCCTGTTCTTGCAGGCGCGATTGAAATCCGAAATCCGCGTGAAGACAGGGTTACGGCGGTTTCTTCCCGCGACGTTGTCGGGTGAGTTCGAGAATTCTCATGTCGAACTCGTACCCTGGCAGGGATCGGGAGATATTGCCGCAACGGCGCGTGCGAATTGTTATGCCGTGATTCCCCCGGATCGCGAGCATCTCGCCACCGGGGACTGGATCTCGATCTTGATGCGTTAGAGTTCGCGTGCGCGCATCATCAGCCCTGAAGGGCAGAGCTCCTTAGGCTCCTGACGCGGCCCTTAAGGGCCGCTCTTCCACCGGCCTGCATGTAAGATAGAAAAAAGCTCATGACGAAACTTTCGCATTACGACGGCTCCGGTCGCGCACGGATGGTGGACGTTTCCGGAAAATCGGCCTCGAAGCGAGAGGCGGAGGCGAGCGCGTTCGTGGCGCTGAGCCCGGAGGTGCTCGCAGCATTGCCGAAAAATCCCAAGGGGGACGCGCTGGAAGTGGCGCGGGTCGCGGGAATCATGGCTGCTAAGCGCACGTCGGAATTGATTCCGCTGTGCCATCCCCTGCCCCTCTCGTTCGTTGATGTCGACATGCGGCTGTGCGAGAATGGCCTCGCTATCACCTCGAAAGTTGCCACCACTGCCGAAACCGGCGTGGAGATGGAAGCGCTGGTCGCGGCCAGCGTCGCGGCTTTAACTGTGTACGATATGTGTAAGGCGGCCGACAAGGGAATCGCAATCCGCGAGATCGCGCTGGAGCGCAAGTCCGGCGGTAAAAGCGGCGAATATCGCCGCCAGAAGAAATAGTTCATGGCCAACAACGTCAAGCTGCTGGTGGTGGAAGACAATCCGATGGTGCTGCGGATGCTGGAGCAGGCCCTGTCTCCGCTGGCACAAGTCACCAGCGCTTCCGACGCTGCCGACGCGTTGCTCAAAGCGGTTGACGATCCTCCCGAGCTAGTGATTTGCGATTACCGGCTGCCGGGGATGGATGGCCGCCAGCTTCTGGAAAAATTAAAAAGCCGGCCGGCTACCGCGAATTTCTCCAGCGTGCTGATGGCCAGCAAAGCGGACATCGCGGAGCGCCTCTCGCCTCAGGATGCCGCTGACGACTACCTTGAAAAACCATTCTTCCTGAAAGAAGCGACGCGCCGTATCAAGCGCATGATCGACCGCATCGCGCTGGAGAAGATGGCGAAGACCGCTCCTTCCGACGGTGTGGTGCGAGGCAGCCTGGCGCAGATGAACGTCATCGACCTGATGCAGTCACTGGAGATGGGCCGGAAGAGCTGCCAACTGACTCTTACAAACGAAGGCGAGCGGTGCGAAGTGTTTTTTGTCGAAGGCCAGGTGAAGCACGCCACCTATGGATCTCTCGTCGGCGACCAAGCCGTTTTTAAAGTCTTGCGCTGGACGGGCGGAAGTTTCCAGCTCGACTTTGAAGGCAAGACGGATAAGGAAACGACCCAACTCAACACGCAGGGATTGCTGATGGAAGGTCTGCGCCTGCTCGACGAATCGCAGCGCGACGGAGGCGAAGCGGAAGCCACGGCCTCTGCCGCCACTTCAACTCCTGTTGCGTCGACTGCGCCAACTTCAAGTCCGACAGCCCGCAAGGAAGAAGAGGAAGATGTCCTCCTCGACAGCTGAACCGCAGCGGCTTACGGCGGCTGTGGTGACGGTAAGCGACTCCTGCGCGCGCGGGGAGCGCGAGGACCTTTCGGGTCCGGCGGTCGCGCGAGAGCTTCAAAAGCATCAGTTCGAGATTACTCACCGCGAAATCGTCGCTGACGAGTCAGACCGAATTCAGCAACTCCTGATTCGACTGGCTCCCCACGTTCGGCTGATTACAACCACCGGGGGAACGGGGATCGCGAAGGGCGATGTGACTCCCGAGGCGACGATTGCGGTTTGCGAACGGCTTCTCGACGGCGTGGCGGAGAGGATGCGCAGCGAGGGCGCGAGGAAAACTGCTTTCGCCGCGCTGAGCCGCGGAGTATGCGGGGTGCGCGGCGGGACCCTCATTTTGAATCTGCCGGGCAGTCCGGCCGGCGCAGTGGAGTCTCTGGAGTCTGTGGCGATGCTGTTGCCGCACGCGATCGATCTGCTGGCCGGGAGAACTGAGCACAAGCACAGCCGTGATTAAGCTGGACGGGGTTCTTTCGATCGCGCTCAGGAAGGGCTGCGACCTATTCTGGCACCTGCCGTGCTCATCCGAGTCTTACCGGATCCCAGAATCGACTGGCCTGGGTAAACGTCGGGGAGCATTTTCCCATCGTCGATGAGCAGCGTTCCTCCGACGATCAGGAAGTGCACGCCCACACTCGGTTGGTTGGGCTTCTCGAATGTCGCTCGGTCTGCGATCGTTTCGGGATCGAAGACCACGATGTCAGCGTCGGCGCCCTCCTGCAAGCGTCCTTTGCCGTGGGCCGCGGGGGTTGAGCGCTCGAGCAGCTGTGCCGGCATGAGCGTCATTTTTCGCAAGGCTTCCATCAAGGTCAGCGATTTCTTCTCGCGCACATACTGGGCGAGCACGCGCGAGTATGTGCCGGCGTTGCGCGGATGTCCCAGAGCACCATCGCTGGCGATCATAATCAGAGGATTCGGAATAGTCGCGTCAATCATTTCCTGGGTATTGGCGAAGATGAGCGCCGACTGCGGATTGCTGGAATTGTGCAGTTCTTCAAATCGTTCTTTGGTGAGATGCTCGCCGGTAGCGAGCAGAACGAGATTGCTGTAATCAATACCTAATCGCTCGCGCCAGCCGGGATTGAAGACTGCCGAGTTGAGCGTGGTCATCCCGGCGATGTAGGGATAGGCCTCGGTGGTGATATCAAGCCCGCGCTCCCGGGCTCCTTGAATCAACGACAGGCAGTCCGGCGTATCGAGCAGGCAGGTACTGTTGACGTGCACGATGTGCAGCCGGGCTCCGCTGATCGCAGCCGCTCCGATGACTTCTTCGACGGATTCGATCGCAGAGCCGGGCTCGGTATGCCCGAAACTGCGGATATGTGTGTAGACGGGCAGGTTGCGGTCTGCGGCCACGCGGAACATGTCGATTACTTCTAATCTCGTAGCGCCCGGCGTGTATTGAATCCCCATGCCAATACCGAGCGCCCCTGCATCGATCTCGTCGCGCAAGCGCTGCTCGATTTTTGAAATCTGGTCTGCGCTCGCAGCATCGTTCGTCGCCGGACCGCTTTTGGGAAGAATATCGGGAATGCCTTCCTTCGGTTCGATCACCAGGGGCGGCAGCGGCGATCCAAATACGCGCGCTCGCGCTGCGACATGGCTTGCGGTCGTGCCGTAGTCGATGAGGGAGTGACCGGCTTTCAAATTTAGAAATTCCGCGACGTCGGGCACGCCAATCTCCATTTCGAGGGCCGTCGTGACTCCATCAAAAGCTTTGAGGCGCTGGCTCACCAGGTCCTGCCCATGCTGATGCAGGTCGATAAAGCCGGGAGCCGCAACGAGGCCAGCCGCATGCAGCGTTCGTTTTCCCTGCAGCGGTTCAGAAGAAATGCGCACAATCTTTCCGTCGCGAATGCCGATATAACGCACCGCGTCTAGTCGGGTCTCAGGATCCATGGCGCGGGCGCCTTCGATCACCAGATCAAATTGCTGCCCGAAGAGAAATGGGCACAACAGTAGGAAGCAGACGGATAAAGAGGTTCGTCGCATCATCGTCCGCGATGATATCAGGGTCGCACGGGTCAGACGAATGGTGCTGCTTCAAAGACCTGACATCGCCTCCGTCGTCACGTAAACTAATTTTTCTTGAAAACGATTGGACACATCCTGGCCCGCTACACCGCATGGATCTGGGGCTTGCTGAAGGTGCTGGGAATTTGGGGTGTGTTTGTGATTGCGTTCGCCGACAGCGCATTGTTAGGCATGCCCATAGACGCGATCGTGGCGACCTACGTCTACCAGGATCGCCATCGGTTTCTGATCTACATTCTGATGGCGTCCGCGGGGTCGGCGCTGGGCAGCATTCCGCTCTATATCATTGGATACATTGGCGGCGAGAAGGTCCTACGCAAGCGGATCAGCGAAGCGCGGTTCCTGAAAATCCATCAGTCATTTGAGGAGCATGAATTCTGGGCACTGATGTTTCCGGGAATGCTGCCGCCGCCCATGCCATTCAAAATATTCGTCTTGGGCGCGGCAGTGTTCGAGATGCGGTTCGATCATTTTCTGCTGGCAATTTTCGCGGGCAGGTTTGTGCGGTTTCTTGTGCTTTCATTGCTGACGTTATATTTCGGGCCGCACATTCTGCAACTTGCCGGCCCCGTTTTGAAACATCTCTATTGGGTACTGATCGGGCTCGCTATTATCGGGTTCACGGGATGGTGGTTGCGTCGGCGCAAAGCAGCGCAGGACGCCTCGCAGAAGTAGGCGCCACATCAGAAAGTTTGGACTAGAACTAAATTGCGGCTCTCGGATTGCTGGAGCGATTCAGCCATCCCGTAAGCGCTTGTAGGGCGACGGGAGCGGCGAACATCAGCGAAGCAAAGAGGATATCTCCTATGACTGCGCGGCGGAAGAATGGCAGGCCGGCATCGTAGCAAAGCATGAGCCCGGAGAAGGTTCTGGGATACATGTTCCACGCGGCCCACACGGCAAAATTGCTGATTGCGAAAAATGATATAGAACCGGCCAGGACAGTCGCGAGGATGCGAATCGGGCCGGCGCTTTGCCGGATTGTAGTGCCCAGCCACAGCATCGCGGCATACCAGGCCCAGGTCACAAAGTGATCCCACGAGAAGGGATAGCGATAGACCATTGTCGTGAGGAAGACGTCGGACGCCGCTAGCAGCGCGAGCGGAACCCAGGCGCGATGACGCGGTCCGCGGGCTCCAAAGAACAGGAGCGCGGCCCCGACCGGCGTAAACGCCATGGGGTGGGGTAGAAAGCGAACGGCGATCGCGAAGAGAATGAATACGTAAGCGAGCATTGGCCTTACCTCGAGAGGATTTCCTATTTTCCGCGCTCAAGCGATGGAACGTCAAGCCGGAGCTGCGAGTCATCGATTCCCGCCGGGTTCCGGGACGAGCACCTGATCGGGTCCGGTGCCGAAAAGATCCCCTAGCACGTGCAGGTTTTTATCAAGCTCCACGGACGCTCCAAGTGCGCTGCGGGCTCGCTCACCGCTGCGGCTTTGATTCCCACGCAGAAGGTGGGGCCCTTGCAGATACCGCAAATCTTCAAAATGCACGATGTACGCTCCGGGGGGAGAATCGGCTGTCTGGGTTTCAGTGAACGGAAACTGCGCCCAGTCGAGATATACCCGGCCCATACACGAGCGCTTGGCCGCCAAGGTAATCGCCGTCTCTTCCGGCTTATAACGAATCTCCATGTCGTTTTCCGGATCAACATCTGGCCCCAGCGAATTGACGGGAGCGAGGGCAAAAAACGCAGGCGTCTCGACTACTCCGTACCATTGGAAAGGATTGATCCAATCTGGATAGGCAGAGACGCGAATCGGGTCGATATCTTGGTAAGTGCGCGCTTCGAGCGCATTCACGGCGCGCCGATGCTCGTAATCGCGAACACCCCACAGTAAAACGACACCGATCAGGGCCAAACCTGCCGCCAACCGCCCACTCGGTCCACGTTGACGCGCGCCGATTTCGCGATCAATCAGGCCGAACAGCGCGGGCGCAACCAGACCCAGGAGAAGAAAAGCGAACATCACGGGCTCGAAGATGAAAACGATGTCCCACGAATACCACTTCTCCCAAAAAGGCCAGAACGGGCGCACGCCGTAATTGTTGGTGTAGTCGAGCAGGATGTGACTGAGACCTGCCAGGCAGGCGTAGAGAAAAAGCACTCCCCAGCGCGGCGGCAGGCTGGGATTGTTGGTGCGGCGCCCGCGGATTCGCCAGATCAGGTAGACAAATCCGACCACGACCGCAGCGCAGATGGGCGCTCCCAGGAAGGAATGCGTAAACCCTCTGTGATGGGCGAATCCAAAGGCTGGACCGTGAAGACGGCCGAACACGTCGAGATCGGGGGCTTCGGCGGCCAGCGTGAGCGTGAGGGTTGCCAGACCAGTCTTGCGGTTGAGCCCGGCTCGGCCCATACAGGCGCCGGTCAGAAAGTGGGTGACGGGTTCCAATCGGTTTGGAAGATTCTATTGTGCCGTGAGGAAAGTCGCCAAGTTCTGAAATCTCCCAGTTCACGGACCATTTACTTCGAGGGCGCAAGCAGAGTCAGCGCGTCGGGGACGATTGTGATTTCCACGGGGAGCGTTCCGATCAGTTCTCCGTCGGCTTCCACGTAAATTCTCTGCATCTTTGCCAACTCTGTATCCATATACTGGCAAGAGGCCTTTTTGGCGTGAGCCAGATCAATCCCTGGAACGCTCCAGCGAGTCCGCAGCAATCCGCGCGTGACATAAGCGAGAAATGCCAGGCGGCTGCGCGTGCGGCACAAGATCAGGCGCATGTCGTCGCGCGAGAGCGATGATCCCGGAGCCAATTCGCGCAGAACGCCTCCGAAATCACGAATACGAACGCTCAGTAGTTCGGTCACCTGCGCGGATTTGCTGTCTCCCGAATCGCTCTCCGAATACTCGACATGGAACCTCGTCATTGGATAAGTAAACCAAAGGTGCCAAGCCTTGGCGTAATAGGCGGCCATACCCAGGCGCTGTTTTATTCCAGCCAGGAGTTTGTAGAACAGATGGGCGTCGACACCCACTCCGGCGGTGATGACGAAATACCGGGCGGAGGAGTTCCCTTGCAGATTGGTGTATTTGATATGACCAAGAGCGATCCGGCGCGGCAGGGCATGCAAAGCGGCCTTGGCGGCGCCAACCACATTGAGCGGAAGATGCAGATCGTGGGCCAGCGCATTCGCAGTGCCTAGAGGAAGGATCCCGAGGGCGGCCGGCGAATGCGCCAGCACTTGCGCGATGTTGTGAATGGTGCCATCGCCGCCACAGGCAAAGACCGTATCGCAGCCGGAATTGATCGCGTGCCGCGCAGCTTCCCCAGCTTTGTCGGGGGAGTCGGTCGGAACCAAGTCGGCTTGGATTCCCGCAGTCCGCAGGACTTGCAGAGCAGCCTCAAGACTCTGCAAACGCCCTTTGGCGCGGCGCCCGGAGGCTGGGTTATAGAGTAAAGCTACTTTGCGCATGAGGATGAAGCAGGATTTTACCGGAACGAGCTCAAAATGAGTTCTCACTCGGGTATCTGGCTTCCCTTCGTGTAGGACTCCTTCGCGTTCGTCTCGGGGCAGGCGAGGCGGCCGTCGCTACATGGTTCCTCTCGCATATAATTTTTCGGAATGCCCGCCAAGGACATTGAAAAACAGATTGAAGCGCTGCGTGAGAAGATCAGGCATCACGAGTATCTCTACCACGTGCTGGACCGGCCGGAGATCAGCGACTTCGATTTTGACCAGCTGATGCAGGAACTGCGGCAGTTGGAATCCGAGCATCCCGCGCTGGTCACTCCCGACTCTCCGACGCAGCGGGTAGGCGGCAAGCCACGCGAGGGATTTGTAAAAGTTCGGCATTCCTCGCCAATGCTCTCCCTCGACAACACCTATAACGAAGTGGAATTGCGCGACTGGGAACGGCGGGTTCACGAACTGACCGGCCGCAAGGAGGTAGATTACGTCTGCGAGCTGAAGCTGGACGGCATGTCACTGTCGCTCGGGTATGACGATGGACATCTGGTGCGGGGCGTAACCCGCGGCGACGGCACTGTGGGCGAAGATGTCACCCTCAACGTTCGCACGGTGCGATCGGTCCCGCTGTCGGTTCGCAAAGAGCGGCTGAAGAAAGCAGGTATTCCCGCCGACTTCGAGGTGCGCGGTGAATTATTGATGCCCACGGCGGCTTTTAAGAAGCTGAATGAGGAACGCGAGCGCAATGGACTTCCAACCTTTGCGAATCCACGGAACTTCACGGCGGGGACCGTCCGCCAGCTGGATCCCAGCATCACCGCGCAGCGGCCTCTCGACTATTTTGCATACACGCTGCTGCAAAATGGTCGGACCTACTTCGACCGCCATTCGCAAACACTGGATGCGCTCGAAGCGGCGGGATTCAAAGTCAATCCGCACCGCAAGCTGGTGCACTCGATGCAGGAAGTCTGGAATTTCATCCAGCAGTGGGAAGAAAAACGCGATTCCCTGCCCTACGAAATTGACGGAATCGTGGTGAAGGTTGACCGCACCGGGCTGCAGGATGAACTGGGCTATACGGGGAAAGCGCCGCGCTGGGCGATTGCATACAAGTACGCGGCACGGGCAGGGATCACTCAATTGCAGAACGTTCGCTGGCAGGTCGGACGCACTGGGAAACTGACGCCGGTGGCGGAACTTGCTCCGGTGTTGATCGGGGGCACGACAGTCCGCAACGCAACGCTGCACAACATGGATGAAGTCGAGCGGCTCGGAGTAAAAATCGGAGACTGGGTGCAGGTGGAGCGCGGCGGCGATGTCATTCCGAAAGTCGCAAAGGTTGATGAGAATCATCCCCGCGGCGACAAGCCGATTGAGGTCCCCGAGAAATGCCCGGTATGTGGGACCAAAGTGGTGCGCACTGAGGGCGAAGTCGACTATCGCTGCGTCAATGCGAATTGCCCGGCCAAGCTTCGGGAAACGATTCTGCACTTTGCGTCGCGCGGCGTGATGAACATTGATGGCATGGGCGATGCGCTCGTGAATCAGCTCACGGATCGCGGTCTGGTGAAGGATGTCGCCGACATTTACAAGCTGACCAAGAAAGACCTGTTGAGCCTGGAGCGCATGGGCGACAAATCGGCACAGAACATTCTGGACGAGATTGAGAACTCCAAGACATTGCCTCTGGAACGGGTCATCTACGGCCTTGGCATTCGGTTCGTGGGCGCGCGTACGGCGCAATTCCTCGCCGAACACTTCGGATCGATGGACGCGCTCGCGAAAGCCGGTGTCGAGGAACTGCAGAATGTCAATGAAGTCGGGCCGCGGATTGCGGAGAGTATCGCCGAATTCTTCAGCATTGCGGCAAATCGCAAGCTAGTGGAACGGCTTGGCGAGGCGGGATTGGCATTCCAGGGTCAAACAAAAGAACGTGGAACGAAGCTGGCGGGAAAGACATTTGTTCTGACGGGCACGCTGGCCAAGTACACGCGCGACGAGGCCAAGAAAATGATTGAAGATGCCGGCGGTCGCGTCTCGGGCTCGGTGAGCAAGAAGACAGATTTCGTCGTCGCCGGCGCCGATGCCGGATCGAAGCTCGACAAAGCCCGCGAGCTCGGTGTGGCCGTGATCGATGAAGAAGAGATGGAGAAGCTGGCAGGCTAGGCGCGTATGAAACAAAGCAAAAGCGAGCCTGATCCCGAGCCCTCGACGCAACCTGCGAATCCCCCCCTCTCGCACTCTGGTCCCGTGCTTTATCTCGTCGCTACGCCGATCGGGAACCTCGAAGATATCACCCTACGCGCGTTGCGCATTCTGAAGGAAGTCGACGTGATCGCCTGCGAAGACACCAGGCAAACCCAGAAGCTGCTGAATCATTACGCCATCGCTACGCGCACCATCAGCTATCACGAACATAACGAAATGACGCGCTCAGCCGAATTGGTCAAGTCCATGCAGGAGGGTGCCAGCGTAGCTCTCGTCTCGGATGCGGGCATGCCGGGCATTTCGGATCCCGGATATCGGCTGATTACGCTGGCCATTCGGCACAATTTGCCGGTGGTTCCGGTTCCCGGCGTTTCAGCGTTCGTCGCCGCTCTCGCCGCCAGCGGCCTGCCTACGGATTCGTTTTGTTTTCGCGGATTCTTGCCGGCAAAACGTGGGGAGCGAATTACTCTGCTGGAGAACCTGAGAAGCTCAGCTCTCACGGAAGTTTATTATGAAGCTCCGCATCGGTTGATGGACGCGCTTCAAGACATTCTTGCGGTACTCGGGGAATCTCGACAGGTGGTCGTCGCGCGCGAGGTGACGAAGATTCACGAGGAGTTCGTGCGGGGGCGTGCAGGAGAAGTTCTGGAGAACATTAAATCCCGCGATGGAATCAAGGGGGAAATCACGCTGCTGATTGCCAAAGCTGAAAACGAAGAACCGGGCCGCGCATCGCAGACAACCGTCCGGCAACGTGTGCAACAAATCATGGCGGAAGAAAAAGTAGATCAGAAATTGGCGCTGAAGAAAGTGGCGAAGGAGCGCGGCGTCTCTAAAAGCGAGGCCTACCGGGAGTTACAGCGGGACAAATGAATATAGGGACAGCCGCCTCGGATTTACGCCACGAAAAGCCCGCTGTGCCGTCACGACCCTGCTGCTTGCTATAATCAAAGATTACCTTCATGAGCGGGAAACGACTGATACGATCGACGACAGTTTTGTCGGTGCGCTTGGGCGGAAGCGTCGTGCTGGCCGGAGACGGCCAGGTCACGCTGGGCGAGTCCGTTATTAAGCATACGGCCAAGAAGATTCGCCGCCTCTATAACGACAAGATTTTGTCTGGATTTGCCGGTTCAACGGCAGATGCATTCACGCTTTTCAGCCGCTTCGAAGCCAAGCTCGAGCAATATCACGGGAATCTGGGCCGGGCAGCGGTGGAGCTGGCGAAAGATTGGCGCACCGACAAGTTCCTGCGCCACCTCGAAGCTTTATTGCTGGTCTGTGACAAGGAGCAGACCTACTTGCTGAGTGGCCAGGGCGACGTTATCGAGCCCGATACCGGCATTGCGGCCATCGGTAGCGGCGGCCCGTATGCCCAAGCCGCCGCCCAGGCGCTCGCCGAGCACACCCAGCTCTCGGCTCGGCAAATTGCTGAAGAAGCTATGAAGATTGCGGGCAAAATGTGCATCTATACCAATGAGAGAGTAACGATTGAGGAGTTGTAGTCCCCCGAGAGCCGGGTTCTCAGCAGAAAGCCGGAAACTGAGAACTGGCAACTGAGAACTGGTTCTATGGCCATTTACCTTCCCTCTACCGCTGAAGAAGAACAGCTGGCGCTGGACGAACTCACGCCGCGCGAAATCGTCGTCGAGCTCGACAAACACGTCATCGGGCAAAAAGACGCCAAGCGCGCCGTGGCGATTGCGTTGCGCAACCGCACGCGCCGGCAGAAGCTCGCTCCCGATCTCGCTGAAGAAATTATCCCGAAGAACATCATCATGATCGGACCAACCGGCGTGGGCAAAACCGAGATTGCGCGCCGTCTGGCCAAGCTGGCGAATTCACCGTTTCTGAAAGTGGAAGCTTCAAAATTCACTGAAGTCGGTTACGTGGGCCGCGATGTGGAATCGATGGTGCGCGACCTGGTCGAGATCGCCATCGATAACGTGCGCGAAGAAAAGCTGGAAGACGTTGCCGATAAAGCCGAACTGAATGCCGAAGAGCGGCTGCTGGATATTTTGCTGCCGCCTTCTCCACCGCCGCGTCCCGAACCGGGTTCTACCAGCGGTGGCGTCGTGATTGATAGCAGTACGGCGTTGGCCGAGTCTTCCACCCGCACGCGCGAAAAGCTGCGTCAGCAATTACGTGAAGGCAAGCTTGATGAACGCATGGTCGAGATTGATGTCCGGGAGCGCAATTTTCCCTCCTTCGAAATCATCTCCAACCAGGGTGTAGAGGAGATGGACGTCAACATTAAAGACATGTTGCCGAACATCTTTGGACAGCGCACCAAGAAGCGGAAGATGAAGGTGAACGAGGCCTTCGAGTATCTGATCCAGGAAGAGGAGCACCGGCTCATCGACATGGATCAGGTGACGCGCACCGCGATTGATCGAGTCGAGAACGCCGGGATCGTCTTCCTCGACGAAATCGACAAGATCGCCGGTCGTGAAGGCGGCCATGGGCCCGACGTTTCGCGCGAAGGGGTCCAACGCGACATCCTGCCGATCGTCGAGGGCACCACGGTGAACACGCGCTATGGCATGGTGCGCACGGATCACATCCTTTTCATCGCGGCCGGCGCTTTTCACGTTTCTAAGCCCAGCGATCTGATTCCTGAACTGCAGGGACGCTTCCCGATTCGCGTCGAGTTGCAATCGCTGACTATGGAAGATTTCGTGCGGATTCTTACCGAGCCGAAGTCGTCGCTGGTGAAGCAGTACACGGCATTGCTCGAGACCGAAGGCGTGAAACTGGAGTTCACGCCGCAGGCTTTGCAAGAAATTGCCCGCTTCGCATTTCGCGTCAACGAGAGCACCGAGAACATCGGGGCACGCCGACTGCATACGATCATGGAGCGGGTGCTGGATGAGTTGAGCTTTGAGGCTCCGGAGAAAAAAGGCCAGCAGGTTACGGTCGACGCCGATTACGTGAGCAAAATGCTGACCGATATCGTGAAAGACCAGGATTTGAGCCGGTACATCCTCTAGCAGCATTTCGATTTGAGTATGCTTGGCTTTGCTGGAATCGCGAACTCCTAACCGAGTCCTCTTGAAAACCGCGCGGGCGAGTCGCCCGCGGCCGCACAATCCTGTTATTCTCCCCACTCCATGAAATCTATCGATCGCACACGGCTGCAGTCCCTGATGCAACGCGAGCAGAAGAAGTTTGTGGACGAGCGTCCGAAGTCCAAGGCGCTGTTCGACCGCGCCCGCAAGTCGCTGCTGGCGGGCGTTCCCATGAATTGGATGGTCAAGTGGGCGGGCGCATTTCCTCCGTTCGTGCGCGAGGCGCAGGGGGCGCACTTCTTTGACGTCGATGGCCATCGTTATATCGATTTCTGTCTCGGCGACACAGGAGCCATGACCGGTCATTCTCCATCCGCCATCGTAAAGGCCGTCGACGATCAAGTGCGCCGGGGCATCACGCTCATGCTTCCCGGAGAAGACGCGATCATAGTTGCGGAGGAATTGCAGAAGCGATTCCATCTTCCATACTGGCAATTCGCCCTCACCGCAACCGACGCCAATCGTTTCTCGATTCGCTTGGCGCGCCAGATCACCAACCGTCCGCAGATTCTAGTATTCAACTGGTGCTACCACGGCACGGTAGATGAGAGCTTCATCACGTTACATTCCGACGGAACTTCGGGCCCGAGACCGGGAAACATTGGGCCTCCGGTTGATCCGGCAGTCACGACGAAAGTAGTGGAGTTCAACGACATTCCCGCGCTGGAACAGGCTCTGGCCGACAACGACGTGGCCTGCGTGCTGGCCGAACCCGCCATGACGAATGTCGGGATCGTACATCCGCAGCCGGGATACCACGAGGCTCTGCGTGATCTGACGCGCAAGCACAAGACGTTGCTTATCATCGACGAGACGCATACCATCTGCACCGGCCCAGGAGGATTCACCCGGGTTCACAATCTTGATCCCGATATCCTTGTCTTTGGCAAGGCGATTGGAGCAGGCATTCCCGGCGCGGCTTACGGGTTCTCGCAACAAGTCGCGGAGCGGATCCTGGCCAGGCAGGAGCTTGAGAACTGCGATGTGGGCGGCATTGGAGGCACGCTGGCCGGCAACGCCCTTTCCCTCGCCGCCATGCGTGCCGCTCTGACGAAAGTTCTTACTAGTGAAGCCTTCGATCGCATGATGCCCATGGCCGAGCGCTGGGCCGACGGCGTTGCCGGTGCCATCGGCAAGGCAGAACTTCCCTGGCACGTCACACGCCTGGGATGCCGCGCAGAATACATGTTCGGTCCGAAGCCGAAGAACGGTAGCGAAGCCCACAACGCCATGGACTTCGAACTCGAGCGCTTCATGCATCTCTATGCCATGAACCGCGGGATCCTGCTGACTCCGTTTCACAACATGGCGTTGATGTCACCTCAGACCGAAGCCGCCGACGTCGATCGCCACACCCAGGTCTTTCGCGAAGCAGTGAGGGAACTCACCGCGTAGGGAGAAGTCGACTCTCGCTTTTCTTCGTGCGCCTTCGTGCCCTCCAGTTGAAGGATTTTCCCCGTGTTGCCTGGAGTCCTCCGTGGTAAATGATTTCTGATACTCTATCGTTCCCGAATGAAATCTGGTTTTCGCAGCTGGCCGGTCGGCGTTCTCGTGCTATGCACGGCCTGCGCAAACATCGGCCCTCCGCAGCCTCCCTCGCTTCAACTGCCTGAGCCTCCGGCAGACTTGCGAGCATCCCGCAAGGGAGATCGGGTCACCCTGACATGGGGCATTCCAACGCAAACGACGGACCGGCAGACCATCCGGAGCGTCGGCCCGACGCGGATCTGTCGCGGCCTTGAACCAACGCTGACCGACTGCAAAAACCCGATCGGCGAAGCGCCGGGCACCGCAACTGTTGGAGTCAAGTCCGTAAAACCTGGAACAAAACGATCTTCGCGCCCAATAAACTCCGATTCCTACACGGACGCACTTCCGGCATCCATGGAGAGCGATGACCCGAACAGTTATGTCAGCTATGTGGTCGAAGTCGAGAACACCAAAGGCCGCGCGGCAGGGCCGTCGAATTCTGTTCGCGTCCCCTTGATCAGAACACTTCCGCCTCCTCCGGACTTTTCTGCGAAAGTAACCGCCCAAGGCGTGGAATCAAGCTGGACCGGCTCAATTCCGGCCTCAGTCCCTACCAATGTCAGCTATGTGTACCGCATCTATCGCCGCCAGGAGGGACGTTCCGAGCAGGTTCAGGTCGCCGAAATTCCCATCGACGACAAGCACAATTTCTCCCTCATCGACTCGAATATCGAATGGGAAAAAACGTACGACTACCACCTCGATGTCGTGACCATCATCAATGAGCCCAACAAGGCGAAGATGGAAGTTCCCGGCGCCGACTCTGCTGAAATCAAAGTCTTCGCCCATGACGTGTTTCCCCCGGGAGTGCCTTCCAGCGTGCAGGCGGTCTCCTCTGGTCCGGGGCAGCCGCCGTTCGTGGACCTGATCTGGGCTCCGGACAGTGACGCCGATCTGGCGGGCTACAACGTCTATCGCCGCGAAGAAAGCACCACGCCAGTGAAACTAAATACGACACTGGTCACTACTCCGGCATACCGCGACAGCCAGGTGCTTCCGGGAAAAACGTACTTCTATTCCGTCGCGGCCGTCGATCTGCGCGGGAATGAGAGCGCCAGGTCGGAGGAGGCCAGCGAGACGGTGCCCTAAAGGCAAAGTTTCAACGTTGCAGAGTCATTTTGCGGAGTACAGAGGTGGCCTGGCGATAATGGCGACCCTCGCAAAGCATCTGCTTCTTGCTAGGCAGAACAGCGAAAATGGAGCACAATCTAGGCGGGACCGGAGGTTTGGCCGATTGAAAATCTCGCAGAAAGGGCTCTACGCGCTGCAGGCAATGATGACGCTAGCCCGGCGCCATGAGCAGGGAGCGATCAAAATTCGTGAAATCGCCGCGGAAAGTAATCTCCCGGAGAAGTTTCTTGAGTTAATTCTTCTGGAAATGAAGAATGCCCGCATCGTGGACAGCGTTCGTGGTGCGCGCGGCGGCTATCGCCTGCGCCGCGATCCGTCCCAGATTCCCCTGAGCGACATCATCCGTCTGATCGATGGCCCGCTGGCGCCGCTGGGCGACGCCGAGCAATTGCGCGGGTGGATCGCCAAAGATGCCGATCACCGGGCGCTGTACGAGGTTTTTCTGGCAGTGCGCGATGCCGCCGCAAAAATCCTCGAGAATACGACTATTGCCGACCTGGTGAATGGGGGAAAAGGAAAGAAACCCGGGGCGAAACTGGCCGCGGCCGGGGCCAAGAGAAGCGGAAACGGCGGATAGTCTGGAATCCAGCCACCACCACCGTTTCTTCCGATCGCGACAAGACCCAAACGGGTCTTATTCCGGGATTCCCTCTTTCTCCCTTTCAGGCTCCTACGACAATCGAACACTAAGCGGCAGCCAGCATCATGTTGTCGAGCCGGACGTAGCTGGCTTCCATTCCCTTCTCCATGCCGGTGGCGAGCATGGTGGAGCGGGTTTGCGTGTCGGGCAGGGTCATGCGCATGGTCATCAGTGTGCCTGCGCCATCGGGTTCGAAGTTCGTCTCGACATGATTGTCGGGCGACGGATCCGGCAGGTGCATGCGCTCGACGTGAACAATCCTGCTGTACGGCTTCAGTTCGATGAATTCGCCGGTGATGTGGAATCCGTGGCCCTTGCCGTTCTTCCACTCGTAGCGAAACTTTCCGCCGGGGCGAGCTGCGTTGATGCAGACCGGCATGGTCCAGCCTTCTGGGCCGAGCAGCCATTGCTGGAGAAGTTTGCAGTCGGTGTGGGCGCGGTAGACAGCCTCCGGAGATGCCGCGAAGCGCCGGGTTACGATGACGTGAGTATCGCCTTCAGTTTTTAGCGTGAGTTTGCTCATAGGATTTTCCTCTCATTTCGTTTTTTCCATCGCGGCCAGAACCCCGTCCAGCCGGTCGTAGTTTTTCTCAAGAGCCTGGCGCAACATGGCCAGCCAGCGATCCATCGCCTCAATGCCGGGCTTCGACAGGCGTCGCGGCCGTTTCGTGCCCTCAATTCGAGTCACAATCAGGCCAGCCTCTTCGAGCACCTTCAGGTGCTGGGAGATTGCCGGCTGGGTCATGTCAAACGGTTTTGCCAGTTCGTTCACCGTGGCTTCGCCGAGCGCCAGGCGAGCCAGAATGGCTCGCCGCGTGGGATCAGCCAAGGCTGCGAACGAGGCGTTCAGATCCGGGTGATTTGCCATAAGCATTAACTTATATAAGATATTGGTTATTGTCAAACGAAATCTTGTACTCGTTTTCAAGGTGCGTCGAAGGTGCCCTATTTTGGACCTGAAACTGGTTTTGGGAGGAGTGCGCTGAAATTGGCGCGGACTGACTAAGACGATCGGCCTAGCTGCAAAATCGCGATTGCAGTCATCTTCCGATCAATTTCAAGTGGACTGAATGAAAGAACTCGAAATTTAAGTGAAATCGGCTGATAGCCTAGTTGACGTTGCCTCCGGTTGTCCTTCACTTCTGGATTTTGAGTAATCGACATCTCTTTTCTCGGTCATGGCTTGAGAGGAGGTTAATCGTCGGTTCTCTCTGCGAGTGGCCGGGCGTAGCGTACCAGAGATATCAAGAATTTTCCTGGTTCCTCCGTCATCGGCAGATGCGCCGAGTTCTCGAACCATACCAACTCCTTCGATGGAGCTGTTACCTTCGTGAACCATTCGGCTGCGACTTCGGAGTTGACGTTGAAATCATAGCGACCAGCAAAGACGATAAGAGGGCAGTTCAGTTTTCGAATTCCGCTCAGATCTTGGTTGAGAACCTCCGACAGAAGGTGCTGCTCGGAGAAGTCGTTGCCCCGCCAGATGCGTGAAATCTCCTCGTCCGTGTAATCCGGCGACAGCTGCGCAAGTGCACTCTCGGCGGAGTTGCCTTGGCGGTGAGCCATGACGCCCCCGTAAAAGTCCAGCCACTTCCGCTGGGTATAGATGTCTTTGAGTGGGGTGCGCTTACCCGGCACAAAGTATGGAGCAATAGCCTCCAATTCGCGCACCGCCTCTGAGTTTCCCGCGCGGTGTGCGGAATCCAGAGCGAAAGCCCAACCACGGCGTTCGCTCTCAGGCCCGTCGATCAACTGGCCCACACCAATGTAGGCGTACAACCAGTCAGGATGGCGCTTGGCTAATTCCAGACCCAGATAGCTGCCCCAAGAATGGCCAATCACGAATATTTTTTCTTTGCCCAGTTCCTTGCGAATCCATCTCGTCATCTCTTCGGTGTCAGCAACCATGCGCTCAAGGGTCATGGTCGGGCCAATCGTTGCTGGGTCATTGAGGAGATACGTTTTCCCCGCTCCCCGCTGGTCCCATTGCACGACTGTGAAGTATTCTTCCCATCCACGGGTGAACCACCAGCTCATCGGCATGGAAACATAACCGGGCCCGCCGTGGATCAGCAGAAGCACTGGGTTGCGCTTGTCTGCTCCTCGTATCGAGACCCACTGCTCTATCCCGCCGATCCGAACCTTATCCAAGCGTTCGACACCATTGGGCGTCACAATCTTGCGTGCATCGGCGATGATGAGGGTCGCTTTAGCCCGGCTGAACGGCTTTGGCGTCTGCTCATCCCCTGCAGAGCCCAGAACAGAGAGAACCGCGAGAAGAGAGACCAAATTGCGGACATCCCTAAGCGTGAAGGTAAGTGTCATTACCCTACCTTACAGCGGCTCGCACCTGCCAACTAAACGTTACGTGGCGAAAAATCCCCATTTCACTCAAATTCCCGGTGAGCCGGAACTTGAGCGCTATCCGCCGGCTTACAGCTCCCCCTTCTTCCGAAGTGTTAGACTCTTCCCCCATGTCGACGTTCATTCTGGTACACGGGGCGTGGCAGTCCATCGGTACGTGGGATCGGCTGTGCCCGTTGCTGCAGAGAGACGGCCACAAGGTGATCACGCCGATTCTTCGCGGGCTTGGCACTGACCAGAGTCATCTGACGGGGGACATCACGCTCCATTGGCACATCGAGGATGTTGCCGCGGAGTTGGCCGCCCTGCCAGGGACGGCGGTGTTGGTGGGGCACAGCTACGCCGGCATGATCATCAGCGGCGCAGCAGAGGCGTATCCAGACAAAGTAAACAGACTCGTCTATCTGGATGCCTTCATTCCAGAAGATGGGCAATGCGCACTGGACCTGCTTCCGCCGGACGTAGGTGCATATTTCCGTAAGATTGCGCGAGAGCGCGGCGACGGCTGGCGGCTTCCGGGCGGAGAAAATCAATTAGATCTCTGGGGGCTGAGGCCGGGAGAGGCTCGAGATTTTGTGCGGGCGAGGCTATGCGATTTCAGTTTGCGATGCTTCGAAGAACCGGTACGTCTCGGTGAGAATCGCAAGTCCAAGATTCCGGCGGCATTCGTGAGTTGTGTGGCGGCGGGATATCCAGCGCGACCGTTCTTCGAGCCCTTTGCCAGGAAAGCTCGCGCTTCGGGCTGGCACGTCTATGAATTGGACACCGGCCACGATTGTCACGTTGAGAGTCCCGGAGACGTCGCGAACGTCTTGCTTTCTGGTGCTACGAATGCCTAGCTCTTGCAAAAGTCCCGCAGCATTGGCCTTGCCGAAACGGGGATTGAGATGCGAGGGATGCCCCTTCGGTGTTCCGAAATTCGGATCGACTCTCTGGTCACGAGATGCTGAAACCTTTGCTGCTCAAGTGAATTCCGCGATATTCACAGTGGAGTCACAAACTCCGTGTTCCTCCTCCACATCGATGAGACTCGATCAATCACGCGGAAAGCCGCTCCTGTCGCGGATGTCCCGCAAATTGAGTTGCGCGTTTGCCCCAATTCCGGTCACACGCCTGTGAACAGGCTGCACTCGGTTGAAAACACATGTACTTACAAAGTCATATTTTTCATTGACCAAAAAATTAGAAGGAGTACAAGAGGATCGTTCTTTGACAGCTTCTCAAGTTTTACCGGTTGGTGCGGCGTCCGGGGCTCGAGCGAAGTCACCTTCTTGATCGAAAGGTTGGGAAGGAGGGCTAGCAAGGGTCTATAGCAAAGCGCTGGTCGAGGCGAACGGAGAAGATATGTTGAAGGCAAGATAGAGTTCCGAGGCGCAGGGTAGGTTTATCCGGTTGGCGGTGAGCCCGGAGCCCGAGCAAAGATCGCGCGCGGCACCCCGCAAGGGAGGCAGCGAGAGCAGGTCGAGCAAGGGTCAAACGCGAGCTACTGGCCGAGACGAATGGACCCCGCATCACCTCGGAACTCTTATTTTTTTCTTACCCCCGACTTCAAATGAATCGTACCCACCTGCCTTACAAAGGCTTCCCCGTTCGAAATTGAATAATCCTGCGCCGGTCGCGCTTGGATGGCCGCTTCTGCGGCGCGGGTGTGTAAGTCATTCCCGCCTTGCGCTGCGCAGCAGCTTTGGCGCGTAGCTCCCGGCTTTCCTCGGTCTCCCGATAGAGCGTCTGGGCCACAGCAGCAGGCCCACGCACATCGCTCAGCAGCAGGACTTCGATCTCGAAGTCGCCACCCTCGGTTTTAATCTGGAGCATGTCTCCCATGCGAACATCGCGAGCCGGCTTGACTGGGAGATTCCGGGATTGCACTCTGCCCAGCTCACAAGCCCGGGCGGCGAGGCTGCGCGTTTTGAAAAACCGGGCTGCCCAAAGCCATTTGTCGATTCTGACGGTATCCATGTGCCTACGCCGCGGTTGCAAACTGCGGACGCAACCTGCCAATGTAGATACATTATGCCGGAACTCCCCGACATTTCCGCATATCTCACCGCGCTCGAGGCTCGAATCGTCGGGCAACCTCTCGAGCAGGTGCGCCTGGCAAGCCCTTTCCTGCTGCGAAGCGTGCAGCCTCCCATCAAGAGCGTAGAAGGGCGCGTCGTCAAAGGGCTACGGCGGCTGGGAAAGCGCATCGCGATCGGTGTCGAAGGCGATCTCTGGCTCGTGCTTCACCTGATGATCGCCGGTCGCCTGCACTGGAAGGCGCGCGGCGCCAAGCTGTCAGGCCGCCAGAATCTCGCTGCGTTCGACTTTCCCAATGGCTCGCTTGTGCTCACCGAAGCGGGCGCCAAGCACCGCGCATCGCTCTACGTGGTCCAAGGCGAAGAAGCTTTGCAGGCTATGGACCCGGGCGGAATCGATGTCTTCGCCAGCAGCCTCGATTCATTCCGCTCAGCGATGACCGCCGAAAACCGGACGTTGAAGCGCGCCCTCACCGATCCCCGGATCTTGAGTGGAATCGGCAATGCGTATTCAGACGAGATCCTGCATGCCGCGCAGTTATCCCCGATCACGCTGACGCAAAAACTTAACCCGGAAGAATGGCAACGGCTTTACACGGCAACGCGCGCAACGCTTCGCGGCTGGATGGACCAACTCGGAGCGGAAGCCGCTGTCGGGTTTCCGGAAAAAGTAACTGCCTTCCGTAAAGATATGGCCGTGCACGGACGCTATGGAATGCCTTGTCCCCGCTGTGGAGAAAAGATTCAGCGGATTCGCTATGCCGACAACGAGACCAATTATTGTGCCAAGTGCCAGACCGGAGGGAAAGTTCTGGCCGACCGCAGCCTCTCACGCCTAATGGGATCAGACTGGCCCCGCACCCTGGATGAGTTAGAGGCCCTGAAGAAACGATGAATTCGTGCTCCTAGTTCGCCGAGGCAACGGGCTCCCGGGAACCGGGCTGTGGCTTGGTTGCGATCGGCAGTTGGTGAGGGTGTGGTTTGACCTTCGCTAGTTTAAGCAGGAGTTTTTCAATTTTGCGATGTTCGTGCGACTGGGGAAGAGTGCTGGAGGTCATGCTTTTATTCTATCGTTACCAGCACCCCCACGATAGTGGCCTTCGCGACAACTTAACCCCAGAAAAACGATTTTCACGCCGCTACAGAAGCGCCATGTGATTGCATATAGGGATCTTAGCCACCAGCAGAGATGACGGCCGCTTTTCCACAATTCTTTTGTGATGGATGTCCTTGCCTGTGAGTTTCGCGTTCCGCTATCGTTCGTTGGGTTGCGCAAGGGGTTTGTACCTCAAGTTTTTCCAATTTGGAACAACTCAGGAAAACGATTCGAGCGAAGCTCTTTGGAATCCAAGATTTTGGCTGCAAATGATTGTCGTGCATAGATCGTTCTGCTGATTTGGCGCTAAGTCGCTGATTCCAATAAACCATAGGTGGAGGGTGCGAAGAGTACGAGGGGTGCAATGAAACTCCTCGCAAGTTCCATTTTGGGAAATTCCCGCGGGCCCAACAACTTCCTTCGAAAAATTAACGGGCGAGTTCCTGACCGAGCATAGCCGGATTACTCGCGAAAGAGAGCCCGGTTTCCAGATCGATAACGCGATCCCGAACCAGTAGAGCGATCTCGCAGTCGAAGTGCTGCATGCCCTCGGAAGCGCCAGCCTTGATTGCGTCGAGAAGACTCTTGTTGTCGCGCTCCCCTTTTTCGATGCACTCGCGCGTGCGCGCATTCGCCTTTAAAACTTCAAAGGCGGCAACTCTGCCGCTGCGGTCGGATTTCGACATCAGTCGCTGACAGATGATGTAGCGGAAGGATTTCCCAAACCGTTCCCGCACCGATTGCTGTTCCGCTGGAGAGAACGAGCTTACGATCCGTTCCACGGTTTTCGAGGCATCCACCGTATTCAAGCTGGAAAAGACCAGATGTCCAGTTTCGGCGGCTTCGAGAACGATCTCAATCGTCTCGCGATCCCGCATCTCGCCCACAAGGATAACCTTTGGAGCCTGCCGCATCGCCGAACGCAACGCATGGGCGAAGCTCGGCGTGTCGCTGTGCAGTTCGCGCTGATGAATCGTCGAGCACTTGTGATTGTGCAGGAATTCGATCGGGTCTTCGATCGTGATGATGTGGTAACACTTTTCCTGGTTGATTCGATCCAGCAGCACCGCCAGTGTTGAGGATTTGCCAGATCCCGCGGCTCCGGTGACCAACACAATGCCGTCGCGCAACCGCGTCACATCGCTTAATTGGCCAGGCATGCGCAGAGATTCGAAATCCGGAATCGTGGTGGGAATCACCCGCATGACGACGGCGCAACTGCCGCGCTGAATGAAGACATTGACGCGAAAGCGCGCCAGTCCCGGCAAACCATAGGAAATGTCGCAAGCACCATGCTCGCGCAGGGTCGTGATGGCCTGCTTGTTGTCGCCGATCAGGTCGGCGGCGATGTGCCGCGTGTCATCAGCACTGAGCTGCGCAAATCCGGTCACCTGGACCGGGATCATCTGCCCGTAAACCTGCACCTGCGGCGGGCGCCCGGGCGAGAAAATGAGGTCGCTGACTTTGTCGGCAGCCCGCAACATCGCGCCCAGCAGGGCCGGAGTCGCAACCCGTCCGTCGCCGGAGAAATCCTCAAGAGCTACCGAGATGGGTGAAATGGTTGGCGCTGCCATTCGTCCTCACAACTCAGGAATCGCATGCACCACAGAAGGGAGATCAAACGGAATACTTCAACTGTACCGCGAGGCAGGAGCAACGCGAAGGGACAGCAAGTACATAGCCTTCGGTAATACATAAACCCCTAATAGCAGGGTGCGGTATGAAAGTGAACCAGGGCGGAGCGGAGGCCGCCCTGATGGGAAACGATTGCGAACAAGCTACTTCTTGGCCGCTTTCTTCTTGCCGAAGGTGGTTTCAACCGAAGCGCCAATGCTGGTCAGCATCTGCTTGGCAGCATCGGCGTAGGTGCCGGTTGGCTGTAGTTCCAGATACTTCTGGAATGCTTCGGCCGTTCCGGAGGGCGCTTCCATCTTGCCATCCTTGGATAGAGTCGCTTTGCCGATCATATTGACACCCTTCCAGTAGTAGGCGTCGGCCTTGTTGGGATCGGCGGCGATGACCTTATCGAAAGCCGTGATCGCATCATCGACTTTGCCGGCATTGGTGAGAACGGCACCCGTATTGAAGTAATACTGCGAAGCGGCGCTCGGATCGGTCTGAGCCGCCAGCGCATAGGTCTTAACGGCGTCGTCGGTTTTTCCGGCTTTGGCGTACGCTTCAGCCATATTGTTGTAGTAAGCGGCGAGCGTCTTGGACTGCGCGTTCGCATCTTTATCCGGTGTTTTCTGCTTGAGCTCAATTGCCTTCTGGTAGTCTTCCACCGCCGAGTCGAGGCGCTTGGTTTTTTCTGCAGGATCGGTCTGCTTCACCGCGGAGAGCCGGTAATAGTCGGCCAGTTTGAACCAGATCAGGTCGCGGGTGGGATCCATCTGATTCGCGGCCGTCAGTTCTGCGATGGCGCCATCATAGTTGCCGGCATCAGCATCGGTCTTGGCGGCATTCAGCTTCTCGTTGAGCGATTTGACGGTAGTGACTTCCTTCTCCTGTTTTGCCTTCTGCTCCTGCATCTGCTTGAGCTGTTCGGCTGAGAGGCCCACACCTTTGGCTGCGTTCTCCTGCTCTTTTTTAAGGTCGAAATCGAGGGTGTTTTCATCAAGCTGGACTGTGAAGCCATTGGCATGGTCGAGTTCCTTGCCGGCCTTCTGATCGTCGGCATTCTTGAAAAGCTGTACGTTGTACTTACCGGGAGTGATGCCCAGCGAAAAGTACTCGCCTTTCTTGTTAGTCTTCAGGCTGTACTTCTGACCGTTATCCAGATTGGTGTAAACGACGATGGCGTCGGGGATGGGATTGCCTTGTGGGTCCCTGGCCGCCCCTTTGACGGTTCCGGAATTCTGCGCCAGGACGGAAGGAACACTCAGTCCCAGCATAAGAAGGAAAAGAATGATAGCGAAGTGTTTTTTCATATTGCCTCCCGGCAACTTAAGACTGAATCGCGTACGGAATGGGATCGTGCGCTCCCGCCGCCTGAAAAGCGCGCAGCCGCAACACGCAGCTGTCGCACACGCCGCAAGCCTCGTCCTCACGGCTGTAGCATGACCAAGTTAAATCCAAGGGCGCACCAAGTTCAAGGCCAAGGCGCACAATCTCTGCTTTTCGCATGGCGATGAGCGGGGTCACGATTTTGATCCGGCCTTCCCTGGTGCCCGCCTTCACGACGGCATTGAAGGCTTCATAGTACGCCGGACGGCAGTCGGGATACCCGGAACTGTCTGGTTCGACCGCGCCGATGTAGACCTTCTCAGCCCCTAAAACCTCAGCCCAGCTCACAGCTACCGCGAGAAAATGGGCATTGCGGAAAGGCACGTAGGTCACGGGAACGCCTTGTCCGAGCGACTCAGCCGTAGGGACGGCGATGCTTTCCTCGGTGAGAGCGGACCCTCCAATCATCGACAGGGCCTCGTTGCGAACCACCAGCTTGTCGTGAATGTTCAGACGCCGGCAGATCGCCAGGAAGGATTGCCGTTCGCGCTCCTCGGTCCGTTGGCCGTAACTTACGTGGACGGCGGCGGCATCATGGTCACGGGCGGCCAGCGCGGCACAGACGCAGGAATCCATGCCTCCGCTGAGAAGCACTACCGCGCGCGATTTGATCGTGTTCACCACATCAATAACTCAACTTTATGGATTGTCGATTTGCGATCGCCGATTTTCCGATTGAAGCTCTTGCAGTCGAAAATCCCAAGTCGACAATCGGAAATCCCTAGACTCCCTTGACCGCCGGGTCCCAGATAAACTTATGCAGCTGAAGCCCGAGCCTTGCAGGGGCATTGTCGGCGAGCATCCATTCCGCGAGTTCTTGCGGATCGAGCTGACAATGCGAACTGTCGCGGGCGCCGGTAGCATCTTTGCGAAAGACCGGCGAGAACAGCACCGCATTGACGCGGGAGGCGAGGTCGTACTGCCGCGTAAAATCCAGCGCAAATTCGTAGTCGGCACGGCTGCTAAGAACGAACTTGATCTCATCTTCGCTTGTCAGCGCTTGCAGATTTTCCATACGGAATGTGCCGCCCTCGCCGGAGTCGGGGCATTTCACGTCCACAATCTTCACGACCGAATCCGGTACACGTTCGAGGGGACGCTCTCCACTAGTTTCAAGAAGGATCTTGTAGCCGTCTGCGAGCAAAGCCTCCATCAGTGGAACCACTTCCCTCTCCTGCAGCATGGGCTCTCCGCCGGTAATTTCGACGAGACCGCTACCCGGAGAAAGCTTCCGGACCTCATCGTGAACTTGCTCGATCGTCATTTTGCGGCCACCTTGGAAGGTATATTCGCTGTCGCACCAGGTGCAGCGCAGATTGCATCCCGTCAGGCGCACGAAAACACAGGGCAGACCTGCATAGGTGGATTCGCCCTGCAACGATTTGTAGATTTCGGTCAGTTGCATGAAAAAAAACTCTTAGCCTTAGGTCTCAGCAAAGCCCCCGCGCGAGACGCGCGGATGTATTCGAGCCGGAAATGCCCGCTACAGCTTATTCGCTGTACTTCGCCGTGGTCGTATCGGTTTCAAAAACCGTGACGTCCTTTATGCGGACGCGGCCGTTGGTGGCGCGCTGCAGTCGCGCGTTCGACTCATCGAAGAAATATTTGGCTAGATTCTCGGCCGAGGGATTGATCACCGTAAAGGGCTCAATTTCATTGATCATCTGGTGATCGAGCCGCTCGATGACGTGCCGCATCACTTCGCGCAGGTCTTTGAAGTCCAGCAGCAGGCCGGCCTTGTCGAGTTCGGCGCCCGACAGGGTCACACGGATCTTGTAATTGTGGCCATGCGGATTCTCGCACTTGCCCTTGTAATTGCGCAGGTAGTGCCCCGCGGCAAAGGAATCTTCTACCGTAACCTCGAACATGCCCCTCCCTCACACACGCGCCAAAACGGCCAAAGTTCGCAATCTTTATTGTAGCGCGTGGGAATGGCTTGCACTTGACTCTCCCCTGCTTGGACTGTAGGTTTGCCGATTGATTTCTGTTCTCGAAGGAGCCTCATGCCGCGCTATTTTCGCAGTTCGATGCTTGGGTTTGCTCTCGTCTATGCCTTCGCCGCACATGGCTTAAGGATTGGCTCCGAAGAATTTCTCCACCAGTCGTATTTCGGTAGTCCTTTGGTAGTTCGGCAGGCTCTCCACGAATGTCCGCCCGTATTGCTTCTTCAGGATGCGATTGTCGAGCAGCACGAGCAGGCCGCGGTCGTGTAGAGATCGGATGAGGCGGCCGAAGCCTTGCTTCAAGGTGATCACGGCGGATGGAACCTGATACTGAAAGAACGCATTTCCGCCGGAGGAGTCGATAGCCTTTACTCGGGCGGCAACGACCGGATCCGTTGGAACGGCGAACGGGAGGCGGTCGATGATTACGCAACTCAACTGCTCGCCTTGCACGTCCACACCTTGCCAGAAAGACGACGTGGCGAACAGCACCGCGTTTGGCGTCAGGCGGAATTCTTCGAGCAAGGCGCTCTTGGGCGCATCACCCTGCCGGAGTATGGGAAATTCCAGCTCTCCAAGCAGGCGTTGGTGGATTTCGTTCATTTGCGCATAGCTCGTGAAGAGCACGAAGGCGCGGCCGCGCGTGATCTCCAACAGCTTTCGAATGCACTCGGCGGCTTTCGCTACAAACTGCGGCGTGCGTGGATCGGGCAAATCAGGCGGAACGTAGAACAACGCCTGGCTTTCGTAATCGAAGTGCGAAGGCAGCACCGATTCACGGGCGTGTTCGAGACCGAGGCGCTGCCGGATGTAGTCGAATCCTCCGCCGACGGCCAGGGTTGCGGAGGTGAGCACCGCAGATTCCAGTTTTGACCAGAGGCATTCGCGAAGGATCGGGCCGACGTCGATGGGCGTGGCTTGCAGAAAAACATTTTGGCGAGTGCGAATGCCCTCAGGGGACGAAGCTCTGATATTTTTTTCGCGCTTTTCCGAACGGCTTAAGCCGTATCCTTCCCGGTTCAGTCCGCGCGCGCCGCGGCGCTCGATCCAGAACACAGTGTTGCGGTCGTCGGACTCCATGGCGAATCCGAGTTGCACCTGAATTTCCTGGGCGCGCCGCACGAAGTTGAAGATCTCTTCCGGCTTCTGCGGGACCGATTCAAGTTCTCCCGCCAGGCGAGTGAGGGCCTGATTCAGAGCGAGGAATTCGTCTCCGTTTTCTTCGAGGAATTCGCGGCGGGTCTCGAAGGCGAACCGCCCATCTCCCGCTGGCAGGAGCGAAAAAAACAATTGTGAGCGCTCGCGCAGACTGCCAAGAGCGCCGGAGAGCGCGGGCGACGGAATCTTGTTCTGCTGGAGGGCATGTTCGATATCCCGCGCCAATTCTTCTACTCGTAAATTGCTGACGGAGATGCCGAAGTAGTTTCCGGCGACATCTTCGAGTTCATGTGCTTCGTCAAAAACGACGGCGGCCGCTTCGGGCAGGACGCCAGCATCGGGAGCCCCGTCAGCCTGCAGCTTGATCGCGAGGTCGGCGAAGAAGAGGTGGTGATTGACGATGATGATGTCGCTCTCCATCGCGCGGCGGCGCATCTCAGTGATGAAGCACCGTTCCCACTGGCTGCATTTCTGTCCGGTGCAGGCCTCGGCGCGGGCGTCGAGTTTGTGCCAGAGCAGGCTGGCCTCGGGCAATTCGGCCAGTTCGGCGCGGTCGCCGGTGCTGGTGTTTTTCTCCCATGCAGCAATGGCTCGATATTGCTCGATCTCTTCCAAGCCGCTCAGTACAGGTTGGTCGGTGAGGTCGTAAAGCTTCTTGCGACAGAGATAATTGTTGCGGCCCTTCATGTAGCAGACCGAGAGGCGTGAGTTCGATCCCGCGAAAAGCGCGTGCTCGAGGAAAGGTACGTCTTTGTAAAAAAGCTGCTCCTGGAGATTTTTTGTTCCCGTAGAAATGATGACGCGCTTCCCGGAGCGAATGACCGGAAGGAGATAGGCCAGCGTTTTGCCGGTACCGGTGCCGGCTTCGACGATGAGGTGGCGTTTCTCTTCAAGCGCCTGCTCGACGGCTTGCGCCATCTGGAGCTGCCCACGGCGGAACTCATAAGCGGGATGCGTGCGCGAGAGAACTCCGCCAGGAGCGAAAAATTGATAGAGGGACGCGTCCTTGCCGCCAGGTGCAGGCCGTGGTTGCTGAACGGACGGTACGGGCTGAGAAGGCACAGACACGGGAGTCTCTATAATAGCGAGTTCTTCGTTCTTCGTTCTCGAGCAAGGGTTGTGACGAAATCAGAGTCTTCCAACTCGGCGTTCATGCCAACGGTTGCGATCGTCGGACGCCCGAACGTCGGCAAGTCGACACTCTTTAATCGCATTGTTGGTTCGCGGCGGGCGATCGTCGGCGACGAACCGGGCATCACGCGCGACCGGCTCTATGGAGAGGCAGAGTGGCTAGGACGGAAGTTTCGCCTGGTCGACACGGGCGGAATTCTTCCCGAAGAAAAAGATCTGATTCCGGCGGAAATCTTCCGGCAGGCGCGTATGGCCCTGGAAGAGGCAGCGGCGATCGTATTCGTCGTCGATGGTCGCACTGAACTGGCGGCGCCTGACCTTGAATTGGCGCGATTGCTGCGCAAATCCAACAAGCCAATTTTTCTCGCGATTAATAAAATCGACAGCGAGAAGCAGGCGGATCTGGTCGGCGATTTTCATCGGCTGGGGATTCCTGAAATGTTTCCGCTATCGTCGGAGCACGGCCGCGGCGTGGATGATTTGCTGGATGCCGTGATAGAGACTCTTCCAAAAACCCTCACCCCCGAGGACGTGGGGCACGGAGAGGAATCAGAGCCGAGCCACGAGGTGAAGGTCGCCATCATCGGGCATCCGAATGTCGGGAAATCGACATTGCTGAATCGGCTGACCTCTTCGGAGCGGGCTATTGTTTCGCCCATCCCGGGGACGACCCGGGACGCCATCGACGAACTGGTCGAGCACGACGGACGGCAATTTCGATTTATCGACACGGCGGGGATCCGTCGCAAAGGCAAGACTCATCTCATGGCCGAGAAGCTTTCGGTGGTGATGGCGCGCAAGCATCTGGAATCGGCGGATATCGCGCTGCTGGTGATTGATGCCACCGAAGGAGTCAGCCAACTCGACGCCGCTATCGCCGGTTATGCGCACGAGAGCGGGAGGTCCATCATCATCGTCGTTAATAAGTGGGATTTGTGGGGTGGCGCAAATGACCGCGGTCACGACTCCAAAGACAGGGCGCGGACCGGGGCGTCCGCGCCACATAAGCAGATGGCGCACAATCGCGCGGGATATGAGGAGCGCCTCCGATATGAGCTGAAATTTCTCCATTACGCTCCAGTCGTCTTTATCTCCGCGCAGAGCGGCAAGGGGACTGAGAGGATCTTTCCCTTGCTCGAGCAGGTCGCCGACGAGCGCCGCAAGCGCATTCCCACGTCCGCGATGAATCGGTTCTTGGAGCACGTGGATTTCGATCGGGCTTCGGTGCCCGTGCGGCAGCGGGTGAAAATTCTCTACATGACGCAGGCTGCGGTGGCGCCACCGACCTTTGTGCTCTTTACGGATCGCGCCGTGAAGCTGCATTTTTCCTATCAGCGTTTTCTGGAAAACCAGATTCGTCACGCTTTCGGCTTTTTCGGCACGCCCATCTGGATCAAGACGCGGGCACGGAATACGTGAGCGAGCCTTTGCCCGCACGCACGCGAAGAGTAATATCTCAGCGATGAAAAAACTCCTGTCGTCCATTCTGGTTCTATTGCTTGCACTGTTTCTGCTGGCGGCGGACAAGAACCTCAAGATTCCCTCTATGCCGGCGGCAGTCTCGAGCAATGCCGTGGTGGCGATGCACGGCGGACTTGATGTTTATTCGTTCATGGGCATCGGTCCCAAGAAAACGTGGGACGACGTGACCAATCAAGTTTTCGTGCTACACATTTCATCGGCGAAGTGGGGTACGGTGCGCCCGGTGCCCGGGGTTGGCGGCCGACTCGGAGCTTCGGCAGTTGCGCTCAAGAATCAGATCCTGGTCTTGGGCGGATTCCTTGTGGACAAGCAAGGCGATGAACTCACGGTTTCCGACGTCAACTCCTATTTTCCCGAAGCCCATCGCTGGTTTCGTGCGGAAGATATGCCGGTTGCCGTCGACAACGCGGTGGTCGGACTTAATCGCGATCGCTATGTTTACTTGATAGGCGGGAGATCAAAAACTGGGCCGGTGAATAATGTGCAAGTTTACGACGTTCAGAAAAACACATGGAGCCAGGCCACCCCGTTTCCTGGTACTCCGGTCTATGGACATGCGGGCGGACTGGGCGATGAGACTATCGTATTTGTCGATGGCGCGAAGAAGAACACGTCGGGCAGCGTGCCAGTATATGTGCCATCAGACGAATGCTGGATGGGCAAAATTGATCACAAAGATCCCGACAAGATCGTCTGGAGCAAGCTGCCTCCCCACCCGGGGAAAGCACGTTTCGGCACGGTAGCCGGGGCGCGGGAAAAGGACCGCTGGATCATATTTTCCGGTGGATCCCCCACCGTCCACAACTTCAAAGGGCTGGATGCGGATGGAAAACCGGTCCAGATTTCCAGTTTGACCTTCGGCTTCGACGTGCGAGCGAACCGATGGGAAACAATTACTGAGGACACCCCGGACCCGCGCAGCGACACGCGAGGCATCGTTACCACCCCGATCGGAGACATGATCGTCGGAGGATTAGTGAGCAACGCAGCGGTGACGTCGCGGGCCGGGTTGATCCCGAAAAAATGAGGGCATTCTAATCGTTCGCGCCAAAGTGGATATTCCGAAACTGCGATCCGGTTTCGGGAATAGCAGCCAATAAGAGTACCTTCGTTATCTCGCCGCGGGTGGCTTGCCGCATTAGCCTGAAGATGCACAAGCAAGCGGATATCCACTCATACCTCCTGAGGCGGCGGCTGGAAAAATCCGGCCGCCGTTTTCTATTGGTCGCTTGCAGCCGGTTACAGTAAAATGCATGCAGCGTCGTTTTCGTTTCCCGTGGGGACCAGCACTTTTAAACGATCCGCGCCGAGGAACGCCATGTTCAAGCCGCGTTAAGTTCCGACCTTCCTGAGCCCGTTCCGCGGGTCTCTCTCCTGGATTCATATTTCATCACGCAGCCGATCCTTAGAGGTCTGCGCACCCGAGGGTGCATATGGACGTTATTTCAACAACGACTGCCGCCAATACAACAAAACGGCCAGATACGCTGTGGAGCGAACTGATCGAAGCTGTACGCGGTTCCCATCAGGACTACACCACAGGCGGATTGAACCGCGCCATTCTTCTGCTTGCAGTGCCCATGGTGCTGGAGATGGTACTGGAATCGCTCTTCGCTGTAGTGGACGTTTTCTGGGTGGGAAGGCTGGGAGCCGACGCGGTCGCCACCGTGGGACTCACCGAGTCAATGCTCAGCCTGGTCTTTGCGGTGGGCATGGGGCTCAGCCTGTCCACTACTGCGATGGTCGCGCGGCGGACGGGAGAGAAGGATGCGGAGGGAGCTGCTGACGCGGCGGTGCAGGCGATCCTGCTCGGGTTCGCGGTTTCGATCCTAATTGGGATTCCCTGCTTCTTTTTCGCTCCGAACTTGTTGCGTTTGATGGGCGCATCCGACGCGATCGTTTCGGTCGGGACCGGATATGCGCGGATTGCTTTGGGCGGCAGCTTCGCCGTCTTGCTGCTGTTCCTGAATAACGCGATCTTCCGCGGAGTCGGCGATGCCGCGATTGCCATGCGCCTGCTCTGGATTTCGAACATCCTGAACCTGATTCTCGACCCCTGCCTGATCTTTGGAGTGGGTCCATTTCCTCGGATGGGGGTGACTGGGGCGGCATTGGCAACGTTCTCCGGCCGCAGCATTGGCGTGATGTATCAGTTTTATCGCCTGTTGAAGGGAACGGAGCGGATTCGCATTTTGCGGCGGCAGATTCGCGTCCACTTTGAAGTGTTGTGGCGGTTGCTGCGCGTGTCGCTGACTGGAATTCTCCAATTCGCCATTGCACACACCAGCTGGATTGGGCTGGTGCGCATTGTCAGCGTCTTTGGCGCGGCTGCCCTGGCGGGATATACGATTGCCATCCGCATCGTCATCTTCGTGATTCTGCCCTCGTGGGGGCTGAGCAATGCCGCAGCCACGCTTGTGGGGCAGAATCTCGGCGCGCGCGAACCCGAGCGTGCTGAGGCTGCTGTCTGGCGCACCGGAGTTTACAACATGATCTTCCTGGGATCGGTAGGAGTGCTCTTTATCTTCTTCGCCGAACCGGTAGTGCGCCTGTTCACGAATGACCCTGCGGTGGTGCGGCTGGGCGCGGCATCGTTGCGCATCGTCAGTTACGGGAATCTCGGATACGCATTTTTCATGGTGATGATGCAGGCATTCAACGGAGCGGGCGACACGATCACTCCAACCATCGTGAACCTGTTCGGATTCTGGCTGTTTGAGATTCCGCTGGCTTATTTCCTGGCCATGCCGCTGCACATGCGCTCCAACGGAGTGTACTTCTCCATCGCCATCGCGGAGTCGGCAATGGCGGTCGCCAGCGCCATTTTGTTCAAGCGCGGCAAGTGGAAACTGCAGAAGATCTGAGGGATAGGAAATTGGGGCGGGAGGTACGGTGTCGAACCGTCATCTCCGGGATGGAGCCCCGGCGCATTGCCGAAGTTATGCTACTCCCGCGTCGGAGGTAAAACGCCCGATCAAGTTAGAAGATGCGGGCGAGCATGTCAATACACACGAGATAAGCTGCTGCCTTAAGTTGAGCATCAGGTCAGCGCAGCGGCGAAGCGATTCGTGTTGACTCTACATCGTTCTCCGCCTTAGGCTGAGGCTGTTCCCTGTGGGGCACGTCGGCGATTCCGCCGAAAGGGCCACGCCCGCCCGCTGAAAAATCTCAGCAGGAGTGCGCTCATGCCCACCCTAGAAACTTATCGAAAACGAGCAAAGCTGCTGGTTCGCTGGCACCGCGAAGGCAATTATTCCGTCGGCGGAAGAGTGCGTCAGCTCGAACGCTATCGATCTCTTACCGATCGCGAGGTGCTCGCGCTAAAGTTCACACTTACGCTCGCCCAGGAGATCATCGCAACTGAAGCCGGCCATCAAAGTTGGGCCGAACTGAAATTCGCCTCGGCCAAAACGCCTAAGCACCCTCGCGAAAAGACCGGCCGGCCGCTCCTTAAGAAGGCGATTCCGATCCTGTTCGTCCGCGTCACGGCGAGCGCGACCTTTTTCCGGGAGAAACTGGGCTTTGCTGTCGATTTCCTTCACGGCTTGCCTCCATTTTACGGGGCAGTTTCGCGCGATGGGGTTTGCCTGCACCTCCGCTTCGTGGGGCGCCCATTTTTCGCAGAAGCCGTCGCTCAGGAGAAGGAATTGATTTTGGGTTCTATCGAAGTAGCAAATGTGCAGGCGCTATTTGAGGAGTTCAAGCCGCGCGGTGTCGAATTCCCCCAGAAAATCAAGAAACAGGCGTGGGGTGGGACCGATTTTCAAGTACGAGATCCCGATGGGAACGTCCTCTCATTCGTTACATACGACCACAAGGATAGGGATTGAAGCGAACTACAGCCAGCCTTTGGTTCGAGCGATGCGCGCAGCTTCCACGCGATTGCTGGCGCCCAACTTGCTGATCGCTTCGGAGAGGTAATTACGGACGGTTCCGTCGGAGAGGCCTAATTCCCCGGCAATATCGATGCTAGCCATGCCCTCTCCGGCTAAGCGGAGGACTTGGCGCTCGCGGTCGGTCAGCGGATCCATTTCGCCCCAGGCCTCGGTGGCAAGTTCGGGATGGATGACACGCAAGCCTTGATGTACGCGGCGAACCGCCTGGGCGAGTTCTTCGGCGCGCATGTCTTTGAGCAGATATCCGGAGGCTCCGGCTTCCAGGGCTCGACGCAGATATCCGGTGCGGGCGAAAGTGGTGACGATGATGACGCGCGTGCCGGTGCGGCGATGTTTCAATTCCGCCGCGACATCAAGGCCGCTCATGTGGGGCATTTCAATGTCGGTGATAAAAACGTCAGGCTTGTGCGCGACCACGCAATCCAAGGCTTCTTTTCCATTTCGCGCCTGAGCGACCACCGCAATGTCGCCTTCCATCTCGAGCAAGGCAGCAAGCGCGCCCAGCACCATGCCCTGGTCTTCGGCGAGCACGACGCGGATCGACTTGCGTCCGCTCCTGGATGCTTCTTTGGTCAACGGATTCAATTGTGCAAGCTTTCAGCTTTGTCGGTATCGTGGGACGCGGCGTCTTTCAGAGGCAGTGTGATTGTGAGTGTTGTTCCGTCCTGATTGCTGCGTTGCAGCGTGCCGCCCAGCATCTCGACGCGCTCGCGCATGCCCCGCAAGCCGTTGCCTTCCACGCTCGATGAGCCAAGGCCGTCGTCCTCAATCACCAACTGGCAAGAACCGTTCTGCTGCTCCAGATGCAGGCGACAGGTGCGGGCCCGGGCATGGCGCAAAACATTGGTGACGCCCTCGCGCACAGCCAAGGATAAAACGCTTTCCTGCATCGGAGGTAATTGCAACGTAGTCGCAGCATCGCATTGGACGTTCACACCGGCGGTTTCAAGCGTCGACTTGGCATGCGCCAGTTCCGCCGCAAGTCCTTTGGCACGGTAACCCCGGATTGCATCACGAACCTCGGTGAGCGCCTGGCGGGAAATCTCCTCGACTTCGCGAATCTCCTTTGCGGCTCGTGCCGGATCGCGGTCCATCAATTTGCCAGCCAGTTCCGACTTCAACGTAATCACCGAGAGGGTGTGCCCCAGGATGTCGTGCAGATCCCGGGCAATACGCTCGCGCTCGGCGACTTTGGCAAGATGCTCGATTTCTTCGTTGGCCTTGCGCAGGCGGCAATTCAAGCGATTGCGCTCGGCAAAGAATGTGTTTCCCCCGCCGATCATGAGAGGGAAAACTGTGGAAAAAAACAAAGCCCAGCGGTTGATGTGCAGCGCCAGGCCTTGTACGGCGGTGGCGGCGCCAATTGTGAACAATCCCAGCCAAGCCGATCTTTGAGTCTTGACACAAAACGGCAGCATGGCCGCCGCAAAGATGAAGAATGTGGCGCCGTTCGAGTTGATGAACTGGAAGAGAAGCCCGAGCAGCGCCATTCCCGTAACGTGCAGCAGGCCTCTGGGATTTTCCAGGAAGAACAGCCCGAAGTAGAGAATTAGAAAAACCGCTGCTCCCGCCGCATCGAGCGCCCATAGACGCAGGCTTGCATGATCTACGATGGGCTCGATAAAGAAGAAACCAAGATACAAAACCCAGACGAGCGGACTCCAGCCGTGATCTTTGTCTTTGAGAACCTTACCCCACGGCTTCAGTTTCCACGGATTGCCGTTTGAAGAGATCTCTCGATTAAAAGCAATCAGCGGCATAGATCTATTGTCGTCCCTCCGGTCAATTCCGGCCACTCCGTAATCGCGGCCGGGCACTGTACCACACCAGCATCGCCGCGGGAACGAGTGCCAGCAGCCACTTCTCGCTAGCAAACAATGCAGCAATGCCAAGCGATATTAGAACGAGGCCAGCTGAAATCGATTTCTTCATGGGTGCGCTCATTTCTCACTTCCCCCCGTAACGATTAGCCGTACATCTGCTCCTGATCGCGCTGGAACCCGATCCGTGCGACACCCATGCAAATCATGGTGAATGCGATCAGGATCTCCCAATGCGTCAGGTTCGATCCGTTTCGTCCTGCTCCCACAACGCTCAAAGCCAGTTGCGACAAGTGATAGGGCGGCAGCACCAGCGCGATCTGCTGCAGGAATTTCGGCAAGAACATGAACGGCACCCACAAGCCGCTGCAGAACGACATGGGCAGATAAATCAGGTTGATGGTCGGCGGCGCCGAATTCGGGCCGGTGAAATATCCGAGGGCAAGCCCCATGGCGGAAAACGGCACCGAGCCTGCGACCAGCGTTCCCACTAATTTCGCGAACTCGAGAATGGGCATCCGCACACCGCCAAACAAAATTCCTAAGGCAAACAGAGCGAGCACGATCGTGGCGCTGAATACCATGCTCGTGATCACCTTGGCGAAGAAGTAGGCGAACGGCGGCATGGGGCTGGCGCGCTTCACCTGAAGCCATCCGAGTCCGCGATCCGCCGACAGGCCCGCCGCCGTGCCGAACAGCGACGCTCCCATGACTCCGAATGTGCCGTACGTCGCGATCAAATAGGTCGGGGCTCCGGTATGGCCTATGGCTTCCTTCGAATAAAGAAAAAGCCCGAAGAGCACGTAGAACATCAGGGGAAAGCTCAAAACCGAGGCGGTGTACATGGGAATCCGGAAATTCTTGAGGAACTCGTACTTCGTTTCCTTCAGATAAATGGTTGCGGTATGTGCGGGCGAGCGCGGAATCCGCAGACTGCTCAGCGCCATGGTGGAAGTGGTCATAATTTCTCTCCTTCTTTGCCTCGTCAAAAAATGTTCAGCTCGTCTGATTTCCATTCCGCACTGCATCCTGGGTGAGGGCGAGGAATGCTTCTTCCAAGCCGGCGGCTGTGATTTCCAGTCCAGAGACGGTTTCGTCGTCGGCCAACAATTCTCGGACCACTCGCTCGGCGTCACTGGTGCGAATTTCGAGCGCTTCTCGATCTTCTTTCACCTCGATCACGCCGGGAATCGAACGCACCGCATTCAGGTTCAGTCGGGTTACGCATCGAATTTTTTTTCCGCTGGTCTGGGCCTTGATTTCTGCAGGAGTTCCTTCGGCAATAATCTCGCCCTTATTGATAACCACAATGCGATCCGCCAGAGAGTCCGCCTCCTGCAGGTAATGTGTGGTAAGCAAAATGGTTTTGCCGCGGCGGGCGAGATCGCGAATCTCTTCCCACAACAGGCGTCGAGCCTCGACGTCAAGACCGACCGTCGGCTCGTCCAGAAACAGCAGATCCGGGTCCCCGCATATAGCCAAGGCAAAGAGGACACGCTGCTTCTGACCACCAGAGAGTTCCGCAAACTTCCGGTCCCGCAATCTCTCCAAGCCAGCAGCAGCGAGAACATCGCTGGCTGGCATGGGATTCCGGTAATAGCTGGAGAACAGGTCGATGTGTTCGCGTACGCGGAGCGTTTCCGGAACCCGGCCTACCTGCAACATGGCTCCCGTTCTCGTTCGGTTTTCGGGATTGGTTGGGTCGCCACCCAGAACTCGCACCTTCCCTGAGTTGGGAGGCGTTAATCCGAGGAGGAGCTTTACGGCAGTGGTTTTCCCCGCTCCGTTGGGTCCGAGCAGAGCGGCGATCTCGCCGGCACGTACGCAAAAATTCACGTTGCGAAGCGCTTGGACCGAGCCGTAGTTCTTGTTCACGGATTCCAGGCTGGCTACCGTGAATCCTGATTGCACGTCTTCTCCGCTGATTTTTTCCAGGGTGGCTCTCATCTGTCCTCCATCGTGCTGCCCGGCTGTGTGGCTTACTTTGCAACGGTAGTTGCATCATCCAGCAGTTGCGATTTCCGCAGTAGTGCCATCCATCACGCGCCTGGCGTGACAAATGTCATCAAGCCCCGCTCGGACAAATCAAGGCCAGCCTTGTTACGAAATGCGAACACCCACAGGATTTTCACAACTGAAAGCGCGGCGATTCCGGGCACATCAATTGCGATCCCGAGGCTGGTAGAAGTCGTGTCTGGCGAGGTTCCCCGGCTTGTCCGGATTTCAGAACGGGCTTGGAAATACAGCGTTTTCCATAATTCCACGCTGAGAACAGAGTGAAGTTCTGCTATCATCCACGAGCAAGTGTTCGGGGGCCTTTTTTATGTTGCCTGCGGGGAAAAGTCTTCGCACTCTACGGGAAAAACTTGGGCTTACGATGCGCGACGTTGAAACTTTCAGCAGCCGCATCGCAGAGAAATATCGCAACGAAGAGTTCTCTGTACCGCCCAGCCGCCTCTCGGATATCGAGAGCAAGGGAATCCTTCCCAACATCTATCGTCTTTACGCTCTGTCGGTAATCTACCGGCGCGATTTGCGCGACCTGATGTCTTGGTATGGAGTGGACATGAACAATGTCGCGGCCGATCTTGGATTGGTGTCGCCCCCGAAATCACATGTCTCCGATGCGTTGGTGGGACTGGCTAACGTGCAGGTCCCGACCCGAATTGATCCCGCATTTGACGAGCGCCGCACCACAAATCTCGGCCGGATGGTCGAACAATGGGGACTGGTGCCGCTGGCTTATCTGGCGCAATTCGCCACCAGCGACTTCACATACGGCTACATCGGGATGCAGGATTTCACCATGTACCCGATACTTCCCCCCGGCAGCTTCATCCAGGTGGATGAGTCGAAGAACCATGTACAGGAAGGTTCGTGGCGCTCGGAATACGAGCGTCCGATCTATTTTGTGGAAACACGCGAAGGACACACTTGCTGCTGGTGCAGCATGCGCAGGGAAGAAATCATTCTGCAGCCACACCCCTTGTCGCCGGTTCCGGTGCGGATTCTCCGGCATCCGCAGGAGGCTGAAGTCTTAGGGCAGGTTGTGGGAGTGGCTATGAAGCTGAGCGAATGGCACGCACTGGAGTCTCCTTCAAACTCGAAAGTGCCGCCAGCACTGAACTGAGATGTAGCGCGGTGGCCGAGTCTTTGGCCGATCCAGGCAACAACGCCTCGAAATGCTCTTGCATACCCTTGATGTAATCGGTGGCGGGGACGCCCCTTTGCCCGCAGGACTGCTCCACGTCCTCGACCAAGAGCCGTAGAGGCATCCGAAGAACACTGCTCACTACTTCGCGGTGAGCCATGCGCAAGGCACGTTGCGCAGCTTCTCTGCCGTGAACCTCCTCGATGCCCCAGTGCTCATAGCCCGCCTGTCCACGCCGCAACGACGCCAGGTAAGCTAATTTCCCGAGTAACCCACACACGGCGGCCAGAGTGGTTCCTTTCAGATCTTCGAGGGCGGATTTCAGAGTCATTTTTGATGTTTTCGTTACAAATTCCGAACTGAATTCCTTTCCTGACTCGCTGTGGCGTTTTCTCCTTTTCGTGCAAGGATCACGGGTCTATTTGCATTTCCAAAAGGAGAAAAAACAATGAAACGCATGCTACTGGTTGTCAGCGCCGCAGTTCTGTTTATCGCCACACTCGCAGTTCCAACCGCAGTCCTGGCCGACGGCAATGGCGGTGGCAACGGATGTGGCACGGTTCTGTGCAAACCGTAAGTCTAATTTTGCACAAAACTAAGTGGCCTACACAGAAAAGTCCCCGGACTTACGAAATCCGGACAAGATTGTAGAGTTCGTTGTCGCCTGCAGCATGTCGCGGTATAGTGCCCAAGGCTATGCTGCAGGCGCACTCCATTCTTTGGCATTATCTTTGGGTTGCGCCGCATGTTCTGCAAGTAGCCCTTGGCATTTTTCTTTGGCACAAGGGGCTTAGCCGCAAATTTCCTGCCTTTTTCAGTTTTGCCCTCATCGATGGTTTCGCTCAAATCATTCTATACACTGCTGACGTAGACCCAAAGATTTCGCCATTAACCTATTGGCATTTGCATTGGGGAACCCTGATCCTGGAAGGCGTGCTGAAAGCTGCGGTAATTGCTGAGATTTTTGGGCACGTCTTAGGCTCCTACGAAACGTTGGCGCGGCTTGGAAAAAACCTAATCCAGGCTGCGGGAGTTGTTTTAGCCCTGGCCGCAGCCGTCGCCGCGGCTTACGTACCAAAAAGTGATATTCAGGGTCTGGTATTGCACGTTTTCCTTTTAGAACAAGCCATCTACCTCGTCGAATCCGGCCTACTTGCATCGATTATTCTGCTTTCCTGGTACTTCCACCTTTCCTGGGGTCGTCAAATTTTTGGGATCGCACTGGGATTTGGGATTTCCTCTTGCGTACACCTGGCGACCTGGGCTTTGATAACGAACGCAGCATTTCCGCCAGCTAAACGGACCCTCCTCACCTTCTTGAATATGGGCACATACCACTTCTGTGTGCTGGTGTGGTGGTACCTCCTGGCGTTTCAAGAGGATGAAAATCTTCAGCCCCCCCCCACTATTCCCCCCGATGACCATCTTTCGCTCTGGAATCGGGAACTGGAGCGACTTTTACAACAATGAGTATCGCAATCATTCTCGTTGTAGCCGCACTGGTTTGTCTGCTTGTAATCGTAGGAATGGCGGTAGTCCGAAAGCCACAGCTTTCGGCTGCCTCAAGCGGTCAGATTCAACCGCTCGACATTGATGCCTTTCGGAACCTGATTGATCCTCGCGAACACGAATACCTGCGCAGCCGTCTGTCGCCCCGCGAGTTCCGGCGAGTTCAACGCAAGCGGTTGCGGGCTGCCACGGCCTACATCCGGGTGGCGGAACAGAACGCTGCCTTCCTGGTGAAAATCGGGCAAATGGCGCTTGCCTCTCCCGAACCGGACAAGGCCAAAGCGGCGCGACAGTTGATTGACGAAGCATTGCTTTTGCGGCGTAACGCCACGATTGCCATCCTGCGGATTCAGATCGCAGCGGTTTGGCCCAGCGGTCAATTTCAGGGTGGCGCGATCCTGGAGCGGTATCGATCGGTCGATCGCTCCGCGATGCTACTGGCACGCCTGCAGAATCCGGCGGCCACCGCGCGCGTTTCCGCGTCATGATTTGCAACATCTTGCGGGTCGCCACAGGATGTCAATGTTGAATTTCGAAACATAGTTCCTTCCCCAACTTGCCGTTCTCCATTACCTTAGGCACCTGCTTACAGACTTGTTTTCGGACGCTCTCCTGATGTACAAACCACCGAAGTCACTCGGTCCCACTACTTCGTGAGTACTTCGGCCATCCGCCGCCGTTACCGTTTCTGCTGCCCGCTCGCCACTGCGAGTCCAAGGGAGATCTCTATGCTAGGCCCAGTGAAGTCGATTCTTGTGTTTCTGTCTTCGATCCTGCTTCTTACAGCATCGGCATTTGCCCAGGGTGGCGCCGCCACCGGCGACCTGCACGTAACCGTGAAAGATCCCAAGGGCAACGTGGTTACCAATGCCACGGTGACGGTGCGCGATGTGGCCAAAGGTTTGGAACGAACTGCCACCAGCGACGGCCAGGGCGGCTATAGCGCGCGCCTCCTGCCACCTGGTAATTATTCGGTAACGGTCGAGGCGCCGCAGTTCACGAAGACGGAAAACACTGGCGTCAGCATCACGGTGGGCGGCCTGGTGGAATTGCCCGTGACTCTCTCGGTCGCCGGAGGAAAAGAAATCGTCGAAGTTAGTGCGCAAGCGGACCTGGTGGAAACATCACGCAGTTCCACGACGGACACGATTGGCCAGCGCCGGATCGACAATCTCCCGATCAATGGCCGCAATTACATCAACTTCACGCTCACCGACTCCCAGGTCGTGCGGGACAACGCGCCATTCCTCGGCGCAGGACAGACTTCCGGCCTCAACATGAGCGGGCAGAGGGCTCGCTCAAATCTTGTCAACGTCGACGGCGCCGATGCGACAGATAACTCAACGGACGGAGTTCGATCCACGGTCTCGCAGGAAGCGGTACAGGAATTTCAGATCATCACCAACAACTATGCGGCCGAGTACGGACGCGCCTCCGGCGGAGTAGTGAATATCATCACCCGTTCGGGTTCAAACGCGTTCCACGGCGATCTCTTCGGATATTTGCGAAATCGTAACTTTCAGGCGGTAAACCCATTCAGCACCGTTCCAAATCCGGCGTATACACGCGTGCAGGCCGGGGCAGCGTTCGGGGGGCCGATCAAGAAAGACAAAACATTTTTCTATTTCTCCTACGAGATCACTCGCCGCCACGAGACTGGGTTTTCAGCGATCGCCCCAGTGGGCAATCTTGGCTACTATGGGCTGCAGAACTTCGATACGGCGACCACTGCCGGCGGCGCGGTGCCATTGCCTTTCGGCACTATTCAAGTAACCCCGCAACAGGCAGCGTTCCTGGGCGGCCTAACTCCGGTGCAGGTAGGAGCGATTGGACTTACAAATCTCGAACAATATGAGTTCGTTCTCGGCGCCTCTTCAGGGATGGCACTGAATGGAGTTTGGCCTACTGGCCTGACTGGATTTCCTGGTATCAGCGGATTTGCCACGAGTTGTTCCGCTCCGCCCTGTTTTGTGCCTGCATCGTACGTGAGTCTGGCTTCGCAGGTGGGGAACTTTCCGGTCTTTGAGGGAACCAGTCTCTACTCTTTGCGCATCGATCACAACATTAATAGCAACAATCGACTAACCTTGCGCGGAAACGTGAGTCCCAGCACGATCACCGGACTGGAAGCGAGCGGCGAGGACCAGCCGATCGGGCAGAATGCTTACTCACGCACTTCCCAGCAAAGTTATCGCGATGCCACCGGAGTTCTGCAAGACACCTGGACAATCGGCACAAACAAGGTGAACGAATTCCGTTTCCAGTACGCTCGCCGGGGTCTCTCATACTTCTACAACACCGCAACTCCTTCGGGCAGCTTCACGGCCATGAACATCACTGGTTATGCATACTTGGGCCGTGAACCTTATTCGTACATCCAGCGCGTCGAACAACGCTATCAATTTACCGACAACTTCTCCTGGACGATTGGCCGGCATGAAACTAAGTTTGGAGTGGATTTCAATTTCCTTCCGCTGGATGCTACCTTTAGCGTAAATTACGGCGGACTATTCGACTTCGGAAATTCCGCAGCTTTCCCCGCTCCATTCCCAACTTTGAACGCAGTCCAGTCTTACGGGGCCGGACTGCCCGGCGACTTTGTCCAAGGCCTCGGCAGCCCTTCGGATTCATTCAACAATATTCCGATCGGAGCATTCTGGCAGGACTCCTGGCGGATGAATTCTCACGTAACACTTAATTATGGCGTGCGATATGACGTGGAGATTCCGCCCGCCTTTAAACCGGTCACTCCGCTAGGGCAGGCAGGCTATGCCTTCCTGGGGCTGCAAAAAGGCATCCAGGCCGATACCAATAACATCCAGCCTCGATTGGGTCTGGCCTGGGATCCCAAAGGAGACGGGAAAACCGTGGTACGTGCCTCTTACGGAATATTTTATGACCATCCTTTGCTGGGACTTTATTTCCTGGGCGACGCTTCTGACGGTTCTTCCAGCGGACAGTTGGCCTTTCCAGGAACTGGAACCTGCGGTGGTCCGGGAAATCCGGCGAATCTGAATGCGATTCCAATCTTTCAGGGAACGTTGAATGGCAGCAACTGCACGGCGGGACCGGCGGCACTGACTTCGGCGCTCGGCTACTTACCCAACCAGCAACGGTTCACCGCTCTAAATTTCCCGAACTCTTTATTTCTCAACCAGCACTACCTGACTGCCGGTTTCCCACTATTCGAACAGCCATTCGGATATCCGCAAGGCAAGAATTTCGTGTTCGCCTATGCGCAACAGGCAAACCTGAGCGTCGAGCGCGACCTTGGGCATGGCTTCGCCTTGAACTTGGCTTACAACTTCAACGGGGGCCGACATCTGAATCGCCCGATCAATGCAAACACGCAACGTGGCGACTTGTTGATGGCGAACTTCCAGGCTGCACTTTCTGACCCGACCTCCTATGCCAAGGCGGGCGGGCCCTTGGGCGTGGGCTCCGGTCCCTCAGCTCTCGGATTCGCTCCCTGCGGCGTGAATCCATCAGGGCAGCCTTGGGTATCGGCCGCTCTCATGAGCTTTTTCCGCCCCGGCGGCGTCAATCCTTCGATTGCAAACGCCCTCACGGCTGCAGGCGCTGGGGTCTGTGTAAGCATGTTTGCACCCGGAGTTTTGCAGTTCTTGCAAGCCTCAGGCTACAGCCTCGGGGGGATGAACACAGCTTGCAACCCGGCTACACTGGCCGGCTGCGTTCCCTTTGGCGACATGGACGCCAACTATTCCAATGGCAGTTCGATTTATCACGGCTTCAGTGCCAACCTGCGGAAGCGTTTCGCGAACCACTACGAGTTCCTGGCTTCCTACACCTGGTCGCATGCGATCGACGATTCGACCGATCTGCAATCCACACTCACGCCGCAAGACAGTTACTATCCTGGCTTGGACCGCTCCAATTCGTTGTTTGATCAACGTCACCGATTCGTATTCAGCGGCGTATATCAGACCGGCAGCGTGGGCACGGGAGCCGCCCGAAAACTATTGAGCGACTGGACTTTCGCCCCCATCGTCGAAGTCGCTTCCGGTCGCCCCTTCAACATCATCACTGGTGGTGGCGATAATCTTCAGCAGTCGGCCCTCACATCGCGCCCCAACACGTTCGTGACTCCGGCCTGCACGGCGCTTGGATATCAGCCGGTGCCATCGAAATACTCTCCTAGTGGAGTCTTTCAGGAGCCCTGCCTCGCTGACTTTAACGGCACGCTGCTTTCCCTGGATGGCAATCTCGGACGCAACGCGGCGGTTCAGCCCTGGACAGTTTTTGACGATCTTCGTGTCGCCCGGCGCATCAATTTCACAGAGCGCATCAACGTCGACCTGATCGCCGACATGTTCAATATTGCTAACAAAATGAATGTGTCTGCGGTCAGTCCACTTTTCACCAACGCCGGGCTGGCTACGGCGGCTTACGATCCACGGCAGTTCCAATTTGCGATGAAAGTGAACTGGTAACTGGAAGACGTTTGCACAGAGGGCCCGCGAGGATGCGGGCCTTTTGCTTTCTTTGCAAATTCCGAAATGCTGCGAACCTCCCCGTCCCCGCTGGCGTAATCTGTAAAGAAACGTTCTGAAAGGCGCCATGTATGTCTAATCCTGAGATCATTCCTCCTGCCGAACCAACGCCGCCCCCGCAGCCGCAACCACCGCAATACACCATATTCCGAGGCCCGAATGGTATCCGGGCCGGCTGGCGCGTGCTTATATTCCTGGCAATTATTGCGGGGATCGCGGGCGGTATCGCTCTCGTAATCGGAATGATTGTTGCCTTAAGCCACGGGCGGGCAAAGGCACGGACCGGCTTCGGCGTTTCCGGTCTCACTCCCCTGGGCCTGAGCATCAGTGAAGGCACCATGTTTGCCGTGACTGTGCTGGCGGCGTGGATCATGGCTCGCATTGAGCATCGCCGGTTCGGGCAATACGGATTGCCCGGACGCCATGCGTTTCGCAAGGATTTCTGGATCGGCACCCTGGTGGGCTTCTCGGCAATCTCAAGCTGCTTGTTCGCCATGTTCGCGCTCCACGGCTTTCAGGTGACTGGGCTCGCCATCCATGGGAACACAATTGTCACGGCGACTCTGGCGTGGGGTATCACGTTCATTCTGGTCGGGTTGGCGGAAGAGTTCTCGTTTCGCGGATATCTTCAGTACACGCTGACGACCGGCATGGGATTCTGGCCGTCGGCCATCCTGTTGTCATTGCTTTTCGGCCTGGCTCATCGTGGCAACCCCGGGGAAACCTGGTTTGGTCTGCTTTCGGTCGTGTTCTTTGGACTGCTCTTTTGTTTATTCCTGCGACGTCGCGGAAACCTCTGGTGGGCCGTAGGATTCCACGCAGGATGGGACTGGGGTCAGACGTACTTCTATGGTGTGCCCGACAGCGGGCTGCTGCCTTATCACAACCTCCTCAATTCCAGCTTCAGCGGGCCTCGCTGGCTGACCGGAGGCACAGTTGGACCGGAGGCGAGCGTCTTTACGCCGATCGTGCTGGGAATCGTGGCCATCCTGTTTGCGCTTGCCTACCGGCAGAACTTGTATGTGACCGATGGCTCAGCGCATATACACCCGAGGTCGGACCTCAGCCCTCAGACTTCGGTCTGAAATTAACTCCTGCCAGAGGTACCGGGGCTCGCAGTTGAGGTCGGAAGTCTACGGTCGGATGTTAAACTTCTTCCATCCTTGGCGCTTGCCGGAGCTTTCTCTCTTCATGCCTGAAACCTACATGCCAACCGCGCGCACGCGTGTGGTTCGCGAACCGCAGCGCGCGATCTATGATCGCGAAACCGTGTACCGCATTCTCGATGAAGGATTTCTCTGCCACGTCGGCTTTGTTGCCGATGGACAGCCATTTGTCATTCCGACGTCCTACGGCCGCGAGCAGGCCAATCTCTACATTCACGGCTCGGCCGCAAGCCGGATGTTGCGCAATCTGAAGGGCGGTGTTCCAGTCTGCGTGACCGTGACGCTGCTTGATGGATTAGTCCTGGCGCGGAGCGTCTTTAATCATTCAATGAACTACCGTTCAGTCGTAATTCTGGGCCAGGCGGTACTGGTAGAAGACCCGGAAGAGAAACTCGCGGGACTGCGCAGCCTTTCTGAGCATATCCTTCCCGGACGCTGGGACGATGCCCGTCAGCCGAATGAACAGGAATTGAAGGCCACTTCGGTGCTGCGTCTGCCGATTGAAGAATTCTCCGCCAAAGTTCGCAACGGGCCGCCCATTGATGATGAGGAGGATTATTCGTTTCCGACGTGGGCGGGCGTGATACCGCTGGAGATGAGTCCCGGCACGCTCATAAACGATCCGAGACTCGATGCCCGGCTGGAAGCTCCGCCGTACGTCCGAAACTACGCCCGCCCGAAATAGCCTTGCTCATTCTGCGCAGGGGGCTCGCGCAATTGCAGTAACGAGTAAAGAATGATTGCCTTGAACCAGATGGGAATTCTCGGGCCACTTCCGGCGACGAGGAGGGGATTAAGGCTGGGATCTCCGAAATGCGCGATGACGAGGAGAATAAACAACAACATCTTCATGAGGACCGCTCTTTATTCCGACGTCACGATTAGTTGACAGACCTCTGGCGGAAGGCTGCAGAAGCGTTGAGTTGCTGCGCGCAACGGCGCCGTCGCTCTGGCGGGTCTTCGCCCAAGCGGCTGCTGGTCGACTTCATCATAGCGGCACACGCCTTGCTGGCCGCGGATCGCCTGCTCACACTCGCTCCCTCGCGGCACCAGCAGAATTTCCCCCAGCTCATCTGATCTGATTTTGGAATCAGGGTACCAGCAGCAGCTTTCCTGCCAAGGCCCGCGATTCGAGGTCGTGATGAGCCTGTGCCGCTTCCGCCAAAGGATACTTCTTGGCAATCCGCAAGTTGAGCCTGCCCTCGGCGATCATGCGGAATAACAACGTGGTCCGTGCGATCAATTCGTCCCGCGTCGCGGTGAAATGGGCGAGCGTGGTTCGCGCCATGTAGAGGGAGCCTTTTTCCGAGAGCTTGGCCGGATCCACGGGCGGCACGGGGCCGCTGGACATTCCATAGAGCACCAGCATGCCGCGCAGCTTCATCACATTGAGGTTCTTCTCAAACGTCGCCTTGCCCACGCCGTCATAAACGACGTCCACGCCCCTGCCCCCGGTTAAGCGCTTCACTTCTTCTTCGAAATCCTGCCTGGTAAAGACAATTGCTTCATCTGCGCCGGCTTCGCGAGCCAGCACAGCCTTCTCGTCGCTGGATACCGTGCCGATGACCCGCGCCCCGATGGCATGCGCCAGTTGCACAACCAGCAGTCCGACCCCTCCCGCGGCAGCATGCACCAGAACCGTCTCGCCCGCTTTGAGCTTGTGCGCATCGTGCACGAGGTAATGCGCGGTCAGACCGTGCATCATCGCGGCTGTAGCCTGCTCGTCGCTGATGCCCGGCGGCACGGACACAAGATGCTCCTCGGCAGCAACCACATATTCGGCGTAGGAACCCAGAATTCCGCTCCAGGCGACGCGGTCGCCTACTTTGACCAGCTTTGCCTGCGGCCCGACTGCTGTCACGATGCCCGCGCCCTCCTGCCCCGGAATGAAGGGCAGGGGCGTCCGCAGCCTGCCATCACGAAACTGTACGTCGATCGAGTTCACGCCGGCCACTGCTACCTTCAGCAAGGCTTCTTTGAGCTTTGTCTGAGGAACGGGCACTTCCGCCAACTCCATCACTTCGGGACCGCCGGTGCGCTGGACGAGAATGGCTTTCATGGATTGGACTCTTTGTGTGATACGAGTTCTATCCTGAGGCGCGCTTTTTGTGCGAGGGACCTGTGAAACTTGTCGCCGCGTCGATAACGGCGCCAGTTGCAGAGGTCCTTCACCTCGCTCAGGATGACAATCAAATTAAACGACTCGAACTTACGGGATCAGCAGCAACTTTCCTGTGGTCTTTCTGCCTTCCAGTTCGCGGTGAGCCCGCTGCACTTCAGCCAGCGGATAAGTGTGCTCGATCCGCAATTTCAGCTTCCCGGCTGCGATCATGCCGAAGACCGCGCCTGCCCGCTCCATCAATTCTTCGCGTGAGGCGATGTAATGACCGAGCGTGGGACGCGTCACGAACAGCGATCCCTTCGTCGAAAGCTCGATCAAGTCGAACGGCGGCACCGCGCCGCTGGAACCGCCATACAGTACCATCATCCCGCGCGGGCGAAGAATGTTGAGCCCCTTCGCGAATGTGGTCTTGCCCACCGAATCATAGACGACGTCCACGCCCTTGCCGGCAGTCAGCCGCTTCGTCTCAGCTTCGAAGTCCTGCTGCGTATAGAGGATGATTTCGTCGGCGCCCGCCTCGCGCGCGAACTTTGCCTTCTCCTCTGTCGAAACCGTCGCGATCACGCGTGCGCCGATATTATGCGCCATCTGCGTGAGCAATAAGCCAACGCCTCCCGCAGCGGCATGGACCAGCGCCGTTTCGCCGCGCTTCAGCGAATATGTGCTGTGGGAGAGATAATGCGCCGTCATGCCCTGCAACATCGCCGCGGCGCCTTGCTGATCGGTGACACCCGCAGGGATCGGCACGAGCCGTTCGGCCGGAACTGACGCATATTCGGCGTACGACCCCATCGGCCCGGCCCAGGCCACGCGGTCACCATTCTTGACGGTGGTCACGCTGGCGCCCACGGCGTTCACAACCCCAGCACCTTCCTGGCCGAGAACGAAAGGGACTGCGACTTTGTAGCGTCCCTCGCGCTGATACACGTCGATAAAGTTCACCCCGGAAGCGGACAATTTAACGACCGCGTCGTTGGTCTTAGGCTCGGGAACTGGTAAGTCAACAAATTCCATTGCCTCGGGCCCGCCGGTTTTCTTGACTTGAATGGCTTTCACGGATTCACCGCGACCGGACAAAGTTTACGGCATGTGATTCTACCTGCAAGGGACGTATGTAGTCTCTGCCGAGAGTAAAGTTCTGGCCTTGCATTTAGATCGCAATAGAGCGCTGCCACATCGCGGCACTCTGCTAAACTGCTTCGTCCAAGGAGCACCTATGGCCGAGCACGCACCGCAGAGTCTCTCGAACCACACACGCTTCGATCCCTGGTTTCATTTCTTTATAGGACCCGTCTTCTTTCTGGGCCTGATCTTGTCGCTGGTTCATTTCTTCGCGCACATCTCCGAAGGCGGCTTTCGCGATCATTTCCATGCGGCTCTGTTGGTCTTGTTCGCCTTTGCTCTATTGGTGCTGGCCTTCAAAGTGCGCCTCTATGCGTTGAAGGTACAGGACCGGGTCATTCGCCTGGAGGAGCGCCTGCGGCTGATGCAACTTCTTCCGGAGCCTCTGCGCACCCGCATTCCCGAACTGACCGAAGATCAACTGATCGCACTGCGTTTCGCCTCCGATGCCGAATTGCCGAAACTGGCGGAGCGTGCGATGAATGAGAAACTCAACCGCAAGCAGATCAAGCAGGCAATCCAGAGCTGGCGCCCGGATTACTGGCGTGTCTGAGTTGGAAAACCAGCGCGGCCCGGGCAAGGAAATTTCGTACCCACGGCTGGCTGGGCTGGCCCTTCTTTTCTTCTTGATCGCCGCAGGACTGGGATATCCGGCGCTGACCCGCTATGACCCACCACAGGTTCCTAGCCTAAGTGACGTGCGGAGTTATGTGGCGCTCGTGATGGGAAGTGAACCGGCCGGGCCGCCCCATCTTCGCTTTCGAAAGCTTGTCCCCTGGATCGCAGCCCCGTTTTATCACCTGGCAAAAGGGCATGTTGGGAGCTGGGATCCTGCCATATTCGGACTGCTCGTGGCCGATTCGCTGTTCGTAGCCGGGACCGCGTTACTGATCATAGTTCTGGCCACAAAGGTGTTCAGCTACCCGGTATCGCTGCTCGCGGCAATGCTGTATCTCGTCAATTTCGCCGTCCCGAATCTCCGGCTCGTAGGGCTGGTAGATGCGGGCGAAGGATTTTTTCTGCTCGCGCTGCTCTGGGCTTTGTCCGAGGATCTATTTTGGATTCTTCCTGCGATCGGGATTCTCGGCGCGCTCACGAAAGAGTCGTTTATTCCATTCAGCATTGTCTTCGAGACTGTCTGGTGGATCGTGGTTCGCCGGCAATTGGACTCACCTCTACAAAAGCTGATGTGGATTGTTGTCAGCTGGCTTGCAGCCCTGCTCGCATTTTTCGGCGTGCAATGGTCGGTCGACCAGCGCTTTGTCGCTCCATGGCAATTCGCCGCGGGTCTGCACCGAAATCGGAATTATCTCGGACACCTGGCGTCATCGTTGTGGGATCGAGAATTCTGGTACATCTTCCTCTGGTTGCTGCCGCTGGGTATTCCGCATTTAAGAAGATTTCCGAAATCGTGGCTCTGGCCACTAGGTGCCACTTCTTTGACCGCATTTGCGCTAGACGCATACTATGCCGGAGCTCCCGGCACCATCGGGAGAGCGTTATTCAGCATCGCAGGGCCGGTGCTCGCTCTCTCAGCGGCATCCTTCCTTCTGACGAGTCCCCAGGGTATTTCCCCTAAGTCGCTTCAGGATTGAAACGGAGCAAAGCCTGCACTCGGCATCAACCCCGACTCGCGCGGAGGGCATCAGAGTTAAGGTAACTGCGCTAAACCGTGTCTAAAGTAATGGTGCAGGTCTCTTTTAGGCGATTGACCAGACCGCGACGTCCGCTTACCATTTTTGGTAGAATTCACCGTTCCTCTACACAGCGAGTTCTGCGCATCTTGTAGATGGCTATGCGATTAGCCCACACCTATTTTCGGATGACTGTTTTGTCGGTGCTGATCGCGGCGGCCTGCGGATGCCAGAGTGCGCACAAACCAGCGAACCTGCTGCCGCCCGCGGCGGCGCCAGCGTTAAAGCCGGGTGCGCAGGCCGGGACGCCTCAGGCGCCCGCTGTGAGCCAGCCTGCCACTCCGCAGGCGGCCCCGGCCCCTGATCCAGTTTCTCCGCCGGCCTCCACCCAAGCCAGCCAGTCGAGTACGCCCGCTCCCGAACCCATCGCCGATCTCATTGCGAAGGTGGAAAAGAGCTATCAGGCAGGCATGGTGAACTATCACGCCGGCAATACCGAGCAGGCTAAACAGAATTTCGATGACGCGATGAACGCCATGCTGGGCAGTAACTTCGATATCCGCTCGGATGCCCGGCTGGAAAGGGAATTCGACCGTGTCGTGCAAGGGGTCAACGAACTTTACCCCGGAGGCACCGACTCGGAAGCTAGTCAAGAAGCGCAGCAACAATCCGAGGATCAGCAAAAGTCCGAACCTGCGCCCATAGACGAGACCAATGGGCTGACGCCTTCCGCTGATGCCCGGACCAAGGCAAAGGCAGAAGCGGAAGTAAAGAATACTCATTCCGATCTGCCGCTGATGATGACTGACCAGGTCGCGGGATACATCGCGTACTTCCAGGGCCGCGGGCGTGGAGTGTTCGAGCGCGCTCTGTCCCGCTCCGGCCGCTATCATGACATGATTATCAGCACGCTCAAGCAAGAGGGCGCGCCTCAGGATTTGATCTACCTTGCGCAAGCGGAATCCGGATTTCATCCCCTGGCGGTTTCGCGCGCCGGCGCCCGCGGAATTTGGCAATTCATGGCAAGCCGCGCCCGCGGATATGGCTTGAGCCACAACATGTGGGTGGATGACCGTCAAGATCCGGAAAAATCCACACGCGCCGCAGCCCGCCACCTCAAGGATCTGTACGCGCAGTTCGGTGACTGGTACCTGGCCATGGCTGCTTACAACTCAGGTCCGGGGACGGTGCAAGCCGCAGTCAAGCGCACCGGATATGCGGATTTTTGGGAGCTTTATCAGCGCAATGTTCTCCCGAAAGAAACGCGCAATTATGTGCCCATCATTCTGGCAGTGACCATCATGGCTAAGAATCCGGCGCAGTATGGGTTCGAAAACGTGGTGATGGAACATCCGCCGGATTACGACACGGTCACGATCGACTATCCTGTGGATCTGCGGCTGGTGGCGCAGTGCATTGATTCGAGTTCGGCGGAATTGCAGGATCTGAATCCCAGCCTGCTGCGCCTGAGCACGCCACGCGAAGGGAAATATCAGCTGCATCTGCCCGCCGGAACCCGCGACCAGTACCTCGCAGCGATCTCCGACATTCCGCCCGATATGCGGCTGTGGTGGCGCTACCATACCGTGCGCCCGGGCGATACCGTTGCTTCGCTGGCGCACGTCTACCACGTGACGGCGCGCTCGATCCTGGAAACGAACCACCTCGACAGCACCCAACTTGATGCCGATGCCAAGCTGGTGATTCCGATCGCACCCGGCAAGCATCCGAGCGATACGGCCACCTATGCCCGCCGGATCACTCGCTACAAGGTTCGCAAGGGAGACACAATTCAGACCGTCGCCGAGAACTTCGGCGTCTCACCGCAGATGCTGCGGCGCTGGAACGGCCTTCATGGTGACAGCCTCCGCGGACGGAAGGTCCTCGCGCTCCACCTCCCGATCTCGCCGCGCATGGGCGAGGCCGAAGTCGCACACAGCAGCAAGTCGAAACCCTCCAAAACCGAGACGGCCAGCGTGAAGCCTCCCAGCAAATCGGCGCAGATTGCCCGTTTGAAAGATGAATCTGATGAAGATGCTGCGAGTTCCAGGAAGACCGTCCTCCACCATCGGGTGAAGTCTGGCGAGACGTTTTATTCGATCGCGAGTCTCTACAACACCACGGTCGCTGCCCTGAAGCGTGAAAACCGCAACATCGCAGTGCTGCGCCCGGGCATGATCCTGACCATCCAGCCAATGCGGTAAAGTCACACGCGCCCCCCTTGGCAACTTCTAAGCCAGCGACACCTCCGCGACCATTTTCCCCTTTGTCGCCCGGCAACACTTATATCTTCTCGATCACTTCAGAACCGGATGGCCGTGCGAACATGCAACCTGCTGCGCTCCGTACGTCCTTCCCGTCCGGGTTCGCCAGTGTCGTATCGGCAGCAATCATCATCGCCTCGGGCTCTGCCTCGCAGCAGATCCACAGAAATGCCATTGTCGTGAACCAGTTCTCGCAACCACGAACTGAGGCAGCCGTCCGGAGATGATGGCGGAATCGAGACACCCCGAACTCCGCGCCCAGCAGCCATTCTCGGCGACTTCCTGAAATTTTATTTACAGTCTTTTCATCTGACGTTCATCTGCTTGTGACCTGCCGTTCACTTCCCTTTGCTACTCCTAGGAGGCATCTCAGCAATCTCCCAGGAGGAAAATATGCGTGTCTCGCGCGGTATTTGTGTGGGCCTGTCTGCCCTGCTGCTGGCGGCGGGAATGGCTGTTGCTCAAAGCACGACCAGTCAGATTAAACGCGTGCTGTTAATCAGTGTGGACGGCATGCATGCTGTCGATTACGTAAATTGCGCCAATGGCATCGTTACGGCCAACAGTGGCCAGCCCTATTGTCCGGCAATGGCTACCCTGGGCACGACCGGTGTCAACTATGTCGCGGCCAGCACGTCAAAACCGTCAGACTCATTCCCCGGATTGACGGCGATCGTCACGGGTGGCAGCCCGGCTCTGACGGGCGTCTATTATGACGTTGCTTATTCGAGGAACTTCGACGCTCCAGCCCAAACGACTGGCAACGGCCTGGGCGCCGGCCCGTGCACTCCCTATGCCGCACCAACCGGGACTACCACTGAGTACGAAGAAGGCATCGATATCGACCAGACGAAGGTCAACGGCGGCGCACCCGGCGCGTCCCTGACCGATGGCACCATCGCCTCGATCGATCCCAAGAGACTGATTCGCGATCCCAGCCGCGGTTGTGCTCCTGTTTGGCCCTGGGAATGGGTCCGGGTTAACAGCATCTTCAGCGTAATTCACAGCGCGGGCGGCTATGCGGCATGGTCTGACAAGCACCCGGCGTACTCTTCCGTCGCTTCCGGAATCGGACCGAGCGCGCTCGACGACTTCTACGCGCCGGAGATCAACTCCACCGTCATCGGCCTTCCTGGTGTAAAAACGCCAACCGGCATCTCCTGTGCCGCAATCCGCGACAAGGGCTCCGACCTGACCGCGTGGACCAATAGCTTCGAGAACATTCAGTGCTATGACACCTTGAAAGTTGATGCCGTCCTGAACTGGATAGATGGCAAGAGCCACCTCGGCAATAAGACCACCAAGGTACCGACTATCTTCGGCATGAACTTCCAGGCAGTAAGCGTGGGCCAGAAGCTCATTGAGAAGAGCAACAGCACCAAAGGCGGTTATCTGGACGCTGCCGGCACGCCGAGCGCCGCGCTGATCAACGAATTCCAGTTCGTCGACGCCTCGATAGCGGCATTCGTCAGTGAACTGAAGAAGAAGGGGCTGTACGATTCGACCCTGATCGTGATCACTGCCAAGCACGGACAGTCGCCGATTGACCCTAGCCGCTATGTCGGCCAGACGATCAATGGCACCTCGCCCGTCACTTTGCTGTCCAACGCCGGCTACATTCCGTGGTCGGAGTCTACCAACAATCCCACCGGCATCGGACCGACCGAAGATGACGTTTCTCTGGTCTGGCTGAAAGATTCCGCTGATACCGATGCCGCCGTTTCCATCATCGAGCAGAATGCCGATGCTACGACAGGCGTCGGTCTTGGCCAGATTTTCTACGGACCCTCGCTCGAACTGAACTACAACAACCCGACCAACGATCCACGTACGCCGGACATCATCGTAACCCCGAATGTCGGCGTCACTTACTCGGGCAGCCACGCAAAACAGGCAGAACACGGCGGGTTCGCGCATGATGACACGAACGTCGTTCTGTTGCTCTCGAATCCGAGCTACACGCCCAGGACGGTCTACTCCGGGGTGGGCACCGCTCAGGTAGCGCCGACCATTCTCAGAGCCTTGGGTCTCAATCCTGGGCTTCTGGAAGCCGTTCGCGTGGAGGGAACGCCCGTTCTTCCCGCGGTTCAGTTCTAAATTCGCCGTAAAAGAATCGTCACCGACAGACGCTCCTTCGGGAGCGTCTGTTGCTTTAGCCGAGGCAACCGGGCCAAGGGTTCATTTTGTGACTGCCTCGATTTGTAAACAGCGAATGTTTTTCCTTCCCATGGCCCCGGCGTGTGTGATAACAGAATGAACGTCTGATGTGTTTGCAGTCCTTGCAGGCTGCACCGAACGTCGTGCTATAATCGCCCGCCGTTCCAGCTAAGTAGTTCCGGTGGTCTTTTAAATTTCTCTCGTGCCTGCAGCCAGGGCGGTGTTCGACCCCGGCCGCCACTGAAATCAGGAGGAGCAATGACGTTCTACGACCCCACGCTCTACGGACGTGACGAAGAAGACGATTTTGGCGATAGCGGCGCTTATAACGAGTCGCTCGAAGAAGATTTCGAGGAGGAAGAGGAGGAAGAAGAAGAGCCGGGGATGGGTGAAGCCGAAGTGGTCGAACCCGAACCGGTAGCGGCGCCGCCAGCGCCTGCGGCACCGCCTGCTCCTACCGCGCGCAAGCCGAAACCAAAGCCCAAGAAAGCCGCGAAAAAAGCGCCAGCGAAGAAAGCGGCGAAGAAAAAACCCGCGAAGAAGAAAGCCGCCAAGAAACCAGCCAAGAAAAAAACAGCGAAAAGGCCGGCTAAAAAAGTGAAGAAAGGCAAGAAGCGCCGCTAGGGTTGGATGGATCCCCAACGGAAGTCTTCGCCAGCCAGCAACGTGATTGAAATTTGGAACCGCGCCCTCAACAGGGCGCGTTTTTACTTCTTGGCCCCAACCGCGCCCAGGCACTTGCCATAGAGCTCCAGCAGGCGCTCGGCGTAATCTTCCGGCTTGGCGGCTGCCCCGGAGCCTCCAAATCCTACACCAGTTGAGGTCGTTCGTCCGTAGCCGGTGGTCATGGCTACAAATTTCATCAGATCCAATGCGATGTCTTCATTGCGGCGCCCGGCGCCCGAGCCTGTGGCGGGAGCTTCGTCCATGATGCCCTCTCCTCTTCCGGAAACTACAGGTGTTGGTTCGTCTTCGTCTTCGAAATCCTGCATGATGGCACTACTCTGCTGCGATGATAGCAGAGCCGCGCGGTGGATTGGATTCAGCTTCATGCGTTGATAGCCAGCCCGTAAACGCTGTTGGAGGCATCGAGCATCGCCTCGGCCAACGTGGGATGCGCGTGGATCGTCCACATCAGATCTTCGACGGTCGCTTCCAGTTCCATGGCCGCCACAGCTTCGGCGATCAATTCGGTCGCCTGCGGTCCGATGATGTGAACCCCGAGAATCTCCCCGTAATCCGCATCGGAAACGATTTTGATGAAGCCCTCGTGCTGGCCGACAATCGATGCCCGTGAGTTTGCCGTAAACGGGAATTTTCCGATCTTCACGTTGTAGCCGGCCTCGCGCGCCTTGGTTTCGGTTAGTCCGACACTGCCAATTTCGGGATGGCAATACGTGGCCCCGGGAATGTGTTCGGGATTGATCGGCTTGCCGCCCTTTCCCGCAATTTTGGACACTGCGACCAGCGCTTCCATCGCGCCGACGTGCGCCAACTGCGGTGTGCCGAGGACGATGTCACCGACGGCGTAGACTCCGGGCTCGGAAGTCTGCATCCAGGAATCCGTCTGGATGAACTCGCGCTCCGGCTTGATCTTTGTTTTTTCCAATCCGATGTTCTGCGTCCGCGGTTTGCGGCCCACCGCGATCAGGATCTTCTCTGCATCAATCTTCTGCTGCTTGCCGTCGACGGTGATCGTTACAGTAACGCCGGTCTTGGTCTTCTCAACTTTGTCGACCTTCGCGCTGGTATGGAAATTAATGCCGCGCTTGCGAAAGACGCGCGCGAGTTCCTTGGAGACTTCTTCATCTTCCACCGGAACCAGCCGCGGCAGCATTTCGATGATCGTGACTTCGCAGTCGAACGAACGATAGATCGACGCAAACTCCACTCCGACCGCCCCCGCCCCGACAATCACCAGCGATTTCGGAATGTCTTTCAGGCTAAGAATTTCAATGTTCGTTAGAACGCGGTCATTCACTTCCAACCCGGGCAGCATGCGCGCTTCCGATCCGGTCGCGAGAATCACATTCTTCGCTTTGATCTGATGCGTTTTGCCGTCATTGGTGATCTCGACCGTGTGGATACCGTTGTGCGCCGGACCAGTCAGCTTACCGTACCCCTTGATGGTCTCGACTTTGTTTTTCTTCATCAGGAAGTCGAGGCCTTTCGTGTGCTTGGTGACGATCTTGTTCTTGCGGTCCTGAATGGCCGCCCAGTTCAGCTTCCGCGTATCCACGCCTTCAATGCCAAACTCTTTGGCTTCTTTCAAGTGATCCCACAATTCCGCGTTGAACAGCAGCGCCTTGGTCGGAATGCAGCCCACATGGAGGCAGGTTCCGCCGAGGAATCCGTCCTTTTCGATGAGTGCGGTTTTCAGGCCGTATTGGCCGGCGCGGATGGCGCCGGTATATCCGGCGGGCCCGCTGCCAATGATGGCTACGTCATAAATGGTTTCTGGCAAAGTCGTGCTCCTCCAGTAGGAACAGATGAGAATGGGCAAACGAATGATTCTAGAACAGGGTCGATGTGGGGACCAAACACGAGGGCCCTAACAATCGGTCTTTGTTGAGCCTAACGGGCAAGCCCGTGAGATCATAAAGCGTCAGCTTCGGAGGACTCCGATGTGCGACCTTATTGAGTTCTTCTGCGATTTGGATGAACTGGGCGCATGGATTCTTTCGAAAACCATTCTCGTGGCATCGTATCGGGTATTTCCAAGGAAACCCAGAGGGCATGATATGAGCGAATCGGCCTGGTAGCGATCCTTCTGCAAAACAGCCTCGCTTTGCGAGGCTGTTTTTTCGCTCAGGATGACAATATGAAAAGCTGGCTCAGTTGCCTTCGTTGCTGGCTCGCTTCCAGGAGATCAGCTCGCCGATCGTCGAGCTGGTGCTCGAAACCGGCTGCTTGTAGGCTTCCACTTCCGATCGCGAAGCTTCCTCGCCCACGGCTCGGATGCTGAGCCCGACTTTCTTCTCCTCCGGGCTCATTTTGATGATTTTGAAATCGTGCTCAATGCCTGGCTCCAGATGCAGCGGCTGTCCGTTTTCGTCCACGGCTTCGGACTTGTGGCATAGCCCTTCCACGCCGTCGGCGATTTCGACGAATGCGCCGAACGCTGCCACCCGCAGGACCTTCCCGTGCACGACATCACCGATATGATGCGTCGCGAAGAAACTTTCCCAGACATCGGGCTGAAGCTGCTTCACGCCGAGGGACAGGCGCCGCTTGTCGGGCTCGATTGCCAGCACCACAGCCTTTACGCGGTCGCCTTTCTTCAGCACTTCCGAAGGATGCTTCACGCGCTTGGTCCAGCTTAGATTGCTGACGTGCACCAGGCCATCGATGCCGTCTTCAATTTCGATGAAGGCCCCGAAATCGGTCAGATTGCGAACGCGGCCTTCCACTGTCATTCCCACCGGGAAGCGCTCATGCAGCGAATCCCACGGATTGGACGCCAACTGGCGCATGCCGAGCGAAATCCGTCGCTCAGCGGGATTCACGTTGAGCACGACGCACTCGACCTGATCGCCCACGTTGACCAGCTTCGACGGGTGCTTCATCCGCTTTGACCAGGTCATCTCGCTCACATGGACCAGGCCTTCGATTCCCTGCTCCAGTTCCACGAAGGCTCCGTAGTCGGTCACGCTGATCACGCGTCCGGAAACATGCGCGCCCACTGGATAACGAGCCTCGGCATCAAGCCACGGATCGGGCGTGAGTTGCTTGAATCCCAGCGACACCCGCTGCTTATCTTTGTCGTACTTCAGAACCTTGACCTGAATCTGATCGCCAACATTCACCAGATCCTTGGGGTGCGTGAGCCGCCCCCAGGACATGTCTGTGATGTGCAGCAGGCCATCGAGCCCGCCGAGATCGACGAACGCGCCATACTCGGTCAGATTTTTCACGACTCCGGTCAAGACCGAGCCTTCTTCCAAGTGCTCCAGCGTCTTATTACGCCGCTCCTGCTGTTCGCCTTCCAGCAATTCCTTGCGGGACACCACGATGTTGCCGCGCTTCTTGTTCAGCTTGATGACGGCAACTTCAATTGTCTGCCCCTTCATGCCGTCCAGATTGCGCACTGGACGCAAGTCCACTTGCGAACCAGGCAGGAACGCATGGGCTCCCATAATGTCGACGGTCAGTCCACCTTTGATTCGATCGATCACCACAGCCTTAATCGGCTTCTTGTCGTGGTGCGCCTTCTCAATCTCCTCCCAGGCGTGAATGCGCTGCGCCTTCTGGTGCGAGAGGTTGATGTAGCCCTCTTCGGTCTCGCCCTTCTCGCGCATCACGTCTATCTCGTCGCCGGGCTGGAACTTCGGCTTGCCCTCGTGATCGAGCACTTCGGCGATCGGCAGCATACCTTCCGACTTCGCGCCAACGTCCACCACGACATGGGTCGGCGTCAACTTCAGCACGGTGCCACGGATGACCCGGTCGTCACTCACAGCCTCCTCAGCTTCGGTAGTGAAATTCTCCAAAGCCTGGGCGAAATCCTCGCCCGCGGCTGGCTTTTCCTCTGCTGGAGCCGCCGCTGAAGCTTGCCCTTGGGCCGTTTCTTGTGTGCTGTCTGCGGCCTCCTCCGACTGGTTCTGCGCAGTGGTCGGTTCGGCTTCACTCGTGAGGGTTGTGGTTGAGTTGGAATCGTGGCTGGTGGGTGCGAAGGTGGTTTCGTCGAACAAGGTCATGCCTCTCTGATCAGATGCGGGGCCTGCGTTGCGGACTGCTGGAGGAGTCGTTAGGTTGTGGTGGGCCCACCCTGGCGAGTGAGCTTGGACAATCCCAGCTGTCGGACGTTTTACAGAGAACCCGCGTCCAATGGGAACTTTCTCGACTATAGCAACCGCCCACGAACAGTGTCAAACCGAAATCCTGCCGAGTGTTACGGCAAGGTTTCAATGGCCGAAAACGGCGCTTCGGACGTGGAATCTGCGCATCAATCAGCGTCAGTTCAGGCAAGTCTTAGCAAGGAATCAGCTGTCATGCTGAGCGCAGCCCCTCGTCCCGCGCGGTGAAATCGTCGCCCACTCGAAGCATCTACTCGAAACCGGTTTCTCACGGAGCCTTCCTTCCGCCAAATGCATTCCATCTGCTAACCTGCCCTGCTATGGACTACCTCTGGACCCCGTGGCGCTATGCCTATGTGTCGGCCACTGAGAAGACTGCGGAATGCGTATTCTGCAGCGCTGTGAAGGAGTCTGACGACTCCAAAGCCCACATCATCCATCGCGGCCAGCATTGCTTCGTGATCCTGAACGCGTTCCCCTACACGCCGGGGCACGTGATGATCGTTCCCTACGCGCATTTGGACGAACTCCAGAAATTGCCCTCGGGAGCGGCCCAGGAGATGATGGCGCTGTCGCAGCTCATGGAAACAGTCCTTCGCCAGCTCTATCACCCGGATGGCATCAACCTTGGCATGAATATTGGAAAGGCGGCGGGAGCCGGGATCGCCGGGCACATCCACATGCATGTGCTGCCTCGCTGGGTGGCCGACGCAAATTTCGTCTCGGTAGTCGGAGAAACGCGCGTCTTGCCTGAAACTCTTGACGTAACCTGGGAACGTATGCGCAAGGAGATGAGCACGCTTCTCCATGCGCCGATCGCTGAACCTGCGCTAAGAACCGGCAAAAGCGAGGACTGAGAAGCAGCCCCAAAATTCGGTTTTGAAAGTGTGCGGCTTGCGGTCGCGCCGTTCGAATCCATTAAAAAAGCAGACGCCTTAGCCCCTGCGGACCGATTTAGTCTACTGCTTCATCGCAAGACGGCCTCTCAAACCCGAAAGCTCTTTTTTCGCGAGCTTTGCGAAACCGTGGGTCCCACTTCGCAAAATTGACGGCATCTTCACTTCACCCTAGAATCGCTAAGAGCCAGTTGTTTCTCGCGATCCACTCACAGACATGCCACTTTACGAATACGAATGTACGAAGTGCGGCCACCGCTTCGAGAAAATTCGGAAATTTTCTGATAAGCAGATCACCAAGTGCCCCGAGTGCGGAGGCCGGGTCGAACAAATGCTCTCGGCGCCAGCCGTGCAATTCAAAGGGTCGGGATGGTACGTCACCGATTACGCCAAGAAATCAGGCGCTCCCGCCTCTGATTCCGGCAGCAAAGAAACCAAGAAAGAGTCCAAGACAGAAACCGCGGCGAAGGAAAGTCCTTCAAAGAAGGCCGATAAGAGCAAGTAGCAGCGGTTTTGGAATAACTAGAGATTCCTCGCTTCGCATGGCATGACAGGAAGGTCTCCGGATACCAGCAGAGTCGAGTAAAAGGAGTCTAGTAAAACTGGTTACCCCCTATTGGATACTGCCTCCCGGGTTCAGTTCCCTCACGAAGTGTTCTTCGATCCTCGTAAACAGGTCCACCCGCGCGTCGTGGCCCGAGATGCTGTGGGTCTTGTTGGGATAAATCATGAAATCAAACTTCTTCCCCGCCTTAATCAGCGCCTCAACCATCTGCACGCTGTTAGAGAAGTGCACGTTATCGTCGCCGGTGCCGTGAACTAGTAGTAAAGCTCCATGCAACTTGTCAGCGGCGCTGCCGACGTTGGACTCGTCGTACCCGGTTTTGTCTTCCTTCAAGAGGCCGTAGTACCGCTCCATGTAAATCGAGTCGTAGTTGCGGGCGTCAGTCACTGGAGCTACGGCCACGCCGGCGCGAAAACGGTTGGAATGCGTCATCGAATAAAGAGTCATGGATCCGCCATTCGACCATCCCCAGATCGCGACGCGGTCGTTATCCAGTTGCGGATACTTCTCCAGCAACTGATCGAGAGCTGTCAGCTGATCCCTCAATTCCACCGCGCCGAACTCATGCCGGATGGCGAGTTGGAATTTCCTATCGCGGTTGGGCGTGCCGCGATTGTCGACCGCGAAAATGGCAAAGCCTTTCCGCGCCAGAATCTCGTCAAACGGATCAGGCGGGCTCTTCACCACCATCTGCGCCGCCGGTCCGCCATAGATGTTTATGATCACCGGAATCTTCGCGCCAGCCGGGGCGTCCGGAGGCAGCAACAACCGCCCATAGAGGTTGGTCCCGTCGTCCGCCTTGAATTCGAGGTATTCCGGCGTCCGCAAGCCATATTCCGCAATCGCATCTCTGGAGTGCCAGATCTCCTTACACGAGCCGCCCGGAGCACAAAGAAATGACTGCGGCGATGCATGAGGCCCCATATAGGTATACGTGTAATGCTTCCCGTCGTCGGCGAACTTGGCGAAATGCATTCCCTCTTCCGTGGTCAGCGCCTTGAATCCCGAGCCGTCGAGTTGCACGGAATAAACCTGCGTCTGCCGCGGATCATCCTTATTCGCGGTGAAGAATACTGTGCCCGAGTCCTCATCCACGCCATCAACCCCAAGCACTTCGTAATCGCCCTTCTCGAGCTCGCGCTCAAGATGAGCGTCCGCAAGCAACGGATCCTCCTTGTGGAAGCTGTAGAGATACAGATGCGTGTTGCCGTCGCGCCAGCTCGGCCAGATGAACCCGCCTGTCTTCTTCAGGAACGGAATCTCGATATGCTCGAAATCGATCCAGCCATCGGAAGTCGTTTCCGTGAATATGACTCTCGATCTGCCACTCTTCACATCCACGAAATACAAACCCACCTTGTCCTGTGCGCGATTGACGACCGCGGCCCAGACAATGCCTTCTTTCACCCAGCCGAAGCGGGGGACATAAATATCCTCGTCGCTGCCGAGTGAAAGCCAATGCACTTTCCCGCCGCCCGCATCCACGACTCCCAGCTTCACCGCGGGATTCGGATCGCCCACTTGCGGATACTTCTGCTGATCGAGCGTGGCATGCGTCGGGACCAGGTTGGTCAGGGGATACGTTGGCACTTTGCTCTCATCCATGTGCATGAAGACGATCTGCTTGCTGTCAGGCGACCAGAAATAATTGCTGCGCACTCCCAACTCTTCCGCATAGACCCAGTCGATCTCTCCATTCAACAAGTCGTCCCCGGTATCGTGCGTGAGCTGCCGCTCATCTTCCCCGCTAATCGACCGAACAAACAGATTGTGCTTGCGCAGATACGCCACATGCTTGCTGTCAGGAGAGAACTGCGGCGCCTCGCTTGGATCGGAGCCGGAAGTGAACTGCACCGCGGTTTGAGTGCCCAGATCAAACAACCACAGCTGGCCCAACGAATCAAAAAGCATGTGCTTGGAATTCGGCGCCCACACATAGGCGGCCACGTGATAACGCGTTAACCGCTCCTTCTCGCGTTCGTTCTTGATTTTGTTGACATCGGGGACCAGAGACGACATTTTCTCTGCGCTTACCAGCACCTTCTTTTCCCCGGTGGCCGCGTCCACATACCACAATTCGCCCTTCTCCTCGTTTTCACTGCGCTGTACGTAGCTCAGCTTCGTGCCATCCGGACTCCACTCGACGTTTTCGGGGGCCGGTCCCGCTAATCCTCCGGGCTGATAGATCGCATCAATCGTCAGGGGCTTGGCGGGCGCATTCTGCGCCCCGGAGTGAATCGCAAGAAAAGTGAACCCGCACAGGACAAAGCAGCACAACAGCAGGTGTCGTTTCACCAAGGAACCTCGCAGGAAAGAAGTAATGACGTCACGACGACGGAAGGAAAAAGTGTACACCGCCAGGGTCTTAGCATCCACAGTCGAGGCCGTAGACTATGCGACTGAAGTTTCCCCCAGATTCCCCTTTGATCCTGAGTGGCCCCCGTGGTGAAAACGCAGGCCAAATCGCGTGCTAAAATGAATGAAGCCGGATGCTCCCAGACATAGAAAACCTATTGCGCCTGCAGGAAGCGGATAAGGAAATTCGCCGCCTGCAGGATGAAATCGCCGAACTCCCCAAACGCGTCGCCGTCATCGAACAGAAGCTCGCCGGAACCAAGGCCCAACTGGAAAAAGCCCAGGCCGCGGTAAAGGCCGATGAGGCTGCCAAGCGCAAGCAAGAGACGACGATTTCCGACCTCCGCGGCAAGATTTCCAAGTACCGCGACCAGTCCCTCGACGTAAAGACGAATGAGCAGTACAAAGCCCTGCTACACGAGATTCAGTTTGCTGAAAAAGAGATCGCCGCAACCGAGGACAAGATCCTCGAAATCATGGTGAACGCGGACGTGCGCGACAAAGAAGTGAAAGCCGCGCAAGCCGACCTGAAAACACACACATCCGAAATCGAAAAAGAAAAAGAGCAGGCGCGCCTGCGAACTGCCGAGGACCAAAAGCTTCTTACCGAATGGCGCAGCAAACGCGATCAGCTCCGCACCGGAATTGCCGAGGATCTTCTCCGCCAGTATGAGCGCGTTTCGAAGTTCCGCGGCACCGGCATCGCCGAAGTCCGCGGTCAGAAGTGTATGGGCTGCCAGTTCATGCTCCGTCCGCAAATTTACAACGACATTCGTTCTGGCGACAAAATCGTCTATTGCGACTCCTGCCAGCGCGTCCTGTACCTGAATCCTGCCGAGGAGAAGGTCGAGGAGAAGCCGGTGCTCCATCGCCCTCGCCGTCATCATCCGAAAATTGATGCCTCACAGGCCTGGTACTACCGTTCCGACTACGGCGATACCGGCGAGGTCTACATCTCACTGACGAACTCCGGCGGCCGGTCCAGCCGCCGCGTCTACGAGATTCACACCGGACGCATGATTGGCGACATCCTCATCCGTGAAGGCGAATTCCGCCAGGCATTCCCTGAAGACATCACCGGAGCCATCCGCCTGAATGGAGACTGGGACGAAGAAGAACTGGATGCCTGGGGTACCGAGGTCCCAATGGTGGTGCTGGACGCACTTTATGCCGACCTGGAACTCGCCCGCTACGAGATGAAAACCCGAGCCTCCGCCGCACCCGAACCCACTGCCGCAGTAGCCCAAGGCCCAGCAGCCAGTTAGGCCCTTCCACAAAAGCACGGTAGCTGTTTTGAAAGGGCACACCTCCTGGCAGGCCGGCAAATCTATATAAGAATTTTGCCTTAGCGTCCGAGAGGGGCACATCAGGGCCTAAAGGCCATGTCAGCCTCGATCCCGTGACGCTTCTCACTTCCAAGAATTAAAGGGCGAGATCTTCCATTCGGCTTTTGTCTGCACCGAGAAAGGGAATGATGTCAACTGCCCCTCCGTTTGATCGCGCGGACTGGGCAGCCGCAGGCATTACCATAGCTTCATGCCGCCGACTCCCGCAAAATTTGATCTCCCAAAGCTCAAGCTTTCTCCTCGCGGCGCCGCCCGCCTGAAATCCGGACACGTCTGGGTCTACCGTTCTGATCTCCTTTCCGCCGACGGGATCCCTCCCGGTTCCCTGGTCGCCGTCTCTGACCCGCGCGGAAAACCACTTGGCACGGCTCTCTATTCCAGTTCCTCGCAGATAGCCATCCGCTTGATTTCCCGGGAGCCGGTCGCTGATTTTCCCGGCCTAATTCGCCGCCGAATAGCCGATGCCATCGCCTACCGCGAACAGGTTGTGCGCGACACCAACGGCTACCGGGTCATCTTTAGCGAAGCAGATTTCCTTCCGGGCCTCATCGTCGACCTTTACAACGACATTCTTACTCTGCAGATTCTTACCCAGGCGATGGACGCCAACCTTGTCCGGGAAACTGTCATCTCTCATTTAAAGGGTCTTCTCAATCCTGCCGCGATCGCCGAACGGGTAGATCCGCGCGTTCGTGAACTGGAAACTCTACCTCCTCGCTCCTCAGGGCTGCTTGCGGGAGACAAATCCTCCACCACGTTCACCATGAACGCCGTCGAATTCCATTACGACGCCAGCGAAGGCCAGAAAACCGGAGCCTTCCTTGACCAGCGCGAAAACTACGCCGCTGCCGTGCAGTATGCCCACGGAGAAGCTCTCGATGTCTTCTGCTACCAGGGCGGATTTGCTCTGCATCTCGCGCCGCGCTGCTCGCAGGTGACCGGAGTGGATAGTTCGCGTCCTGCGCTGGAAGTGGCCGACCAGAATGCCGTCCTCAATCGGAAGCTGCTGGGCGGGAAAGAAATCGAATGGATTGAGGCCAACGCCTTCGATCTGCTAAAAGACTATGCCGCCGGCGGTCGACGCTACGACACGATCGTTCTGGACCCTCCAGCCTTTGCCAAGAGCAAGCGCGATCTGGATTCCGCGCTCCGCGGCTATAAAGAACTCAATCTCCGCGCCCTGAAAATGCTCCGGTCCGGCGGCATTCTCGTCACCTGTTCCTGCTCCTATCACGTCAGCCAGTCCCGCTTCCTGGAGATGCTCGCCGAAGCAGGCAATGACGCGCACCGCAACTTGCGTGTGATCGAAATTCGTGGACAGGCCAAAGATCACCCGATTCTGCCAAACGTGCCAGAAACAGCGTATCTGAAATGCATCATTGCCTGCGTAAGTAACTGAAATTAAATGCAATATAAATATTGACAATAACACGCTCAACTTTTATGATTCGTCCGTGCTAAGCAAGCATCGAATCAGTTGACCGAAGCTCCAAGGGCATCCGCCGAGCCGGTCTCAAAAGGCTTATCGAACCAGATAAATTCTGAAGGAGGATTAAGTCATGACCGTTTTAACCCGTTGGGAGCCGTTCCGTGAATTTTCTACCCTGCAAGACCGCATGAACCGCCTGTTCCGCGAGTCCTACCAGGACGCCGGCCGGGATGAATCGCTGACCGCAACCAGTTTTGCCCCCGCCGTCGACGTTTACGAAGACGAGCACAAAGTCACCTTGAAGATTGAAGTGCCCGGAATTGAAGAGAAAGACATCGATGTGCGCGTCGAGAACAACACTCTCACCGTTCAGGGCGAGCGCAAGATCGAGAAAGAAGAGAAGGAAGAAAATTATCGGCGCGTGGAGCGTCAGTACGGAAGCTTCACCCGCACCTTCACTCTGCCTTCGACCGTGGATAATGAGCACGTAACTGCGAACTATGACAAGGGCGTATTGAAGATCACGCTGCCCAAGAAAGCCGAAGCCAAGCCGAAGCAGATCAAGGTCAATGTCGGCTCCGAAAAGCAGATCGAAGGCAAAGGCCCTACCAAAGCGGCGTAAGTCGGAGCTCGTGTAGACCCGGAGAACGTGGAAGTGCGGCGCTTCAGCGCCGCGTTAAGAGGTAAAAAGAATGCGGGGTTTAGCCCCTGTGAACGGGAGGCGGCAGAGGTAACCGCCTCCCGTTTTATTTAGAATCTAAGCGTCTTGTCATTCTGAGCGAGACGAAGAACGGATTCAGTTCTGCTCGACGCACAGCGAGCACATAGATCCTTCGCTTCGCCGAGAATGACAGAGCTGAAAAAGGAATAAAAGTCATGCCGACCCGTTGGGACAAATTCACCGTCAAAGCGCAGGAAGCCGTGCAGCGCGCGAGCCAGCTGGCCAGCGAGCATGGGAACCCCGAGCTGCTGCCGAGCCATCTGTTGGCCGCGCTGCTTGAAGATAAAGAAGGCATTGTTCCGCCGGTTCTCGAAAAGATCGGCCTCGGCCCGCAAGCCGTGCTCAGCGACGTCTACCGCGAACTGGAGAAGCTGCCCAAGGTCTCAGGAGAAGCAGCGCAGCCGGCGCTCTCGAACAGCGCCAATAAACTGCTTGATCAGGCGTTCAAAGAAGCTTCGAACTTCAAGGATGAATACGTTTCCACCGAGCACTTGCTGTTGGCGCTCACGCATTTGAAGAATGATCCGGCGCAGCAGATTCTGGCCCGCCACGGCGCGACCTACGACGCCATCCTGAAAGCGCTCACCGCGGTTCGCGGATCGCAGAAAGTTACTGACCAGAATCCGGAAGCCAAGTACCAGGCGCTAGAGCGTTACGCCCGCGATCTGACGGAGCAGGCGCGTCGGGGCAAGCTCGATCCGGTCATCGGACGGGACGAGGAAATCCGCCGCGTTGTGCAAGTGCTGTCGCGCCGCACCAAGAACAATCCTGTGCTCATCGGGGAGCCGGGCGTGGGTAAAACCGCCATCGTGGAAGGCCTCGCGCAGCGAATCATTTCCGGCGACGTTCCAGAGATCCTGAAGAACAAACGTGTCGTGGCACTCGATCTGGGAGCGATGCTGGCGGGTGCGAAATATCGAGGTGAGTTCGAAGATCGACTCAAGGCAGTGCTGAAGGAGATCGAAGATTCCCAAGGTCAGATCGTCCTGTTCATCGACGAACTGCATACACTGGTTGGAGCGGGAGCGGCGGAAGGCGCGATTGACGCTTCCAACATGCTGAAACCGGCGCTGGCGCGCGGAGAACTGCGCGCGATCGGCGCGACCACGCTCAACGAATATCGTAAGTACATCGAGAAAGATGCAGCTCTCGAGCGCCGTTTCCAGATTGTATTCGTCGGCGAGCCGAATGTAGAAGACACGATCGCGATTCTGCGCGGACTCAAAGAAAAGTACGAGGTTCATCATGGAGTGCGCATCAAGGACTCGGCGATCGTTGCCGCAGCAACACTGTCGCATCGCTACATCTCCGATCGCTTCCTCCCGGATAAAGCAATTGATCTGATCGACGAAGCGGCGGCATCGTTGCGGATCCAAATCGATTCGTTGCCCACGGACATAGACCAGCTCGAGCGCCGGGCGACGCAACTCGAAATCGAGAAGCAGGCGCTGAAGAAGGAAGACGACCCGAATTCCCGCGAGCGTCTCTCGGCGATCGAGAAAGAACTCGCCGAGATCCGGGAGAAATCGAATGCTCTCAAGGCAAACTGGAAGAAAGAGAAAGACCTCATCGCGCGCACGCGCGAACTCAAAGAGCGGATCGACAAGCTCAAGACCGAGGAGCAGGCCGAGGAGCGCAAAGGGAATCTGCAGCGCGTTGCGGAAATCCGCTACGGTTTGATTCGCCAGGCCGAAACCGAATTGGCGAAGCTCACCCACCAGATCGAGAGCGGAGGCGGCACGCGTATGTTGAAAGAAGAAGTCGACGAGGAAGATGTCGCGCGCATTGTCTCCAAATGGACCGGCATTCCCGTCGCGAAGATGCTCGAAGGGGAAGTGAAAAAGCTGGTCACGATGGAAGATCGGCTGCGCCAGCGTGTAATCGGACAGGATCCAGCGCTGGAGCGCGTGGCGAATGCGATTCGCCGTTCGCGCGCAGGCCTGAGCGATCCCAAGCGGCCGATTGGATCATTCATCTTTCTCGGGCCCACCGGCGTTGGCAAAACGGAACTGGCTCGCGCGCTCGCTGAATTCCTTTTCGACGACGAACGCGCTTTGCTGCGCATCGACATGTCGGAGTACATGGAGAAGCATTCGGTGGCGCGGCTGATCGGCGCGCCTCCGGGATACGTTGGCTACGAAGAAGGCGGACAACTGACCGAGCAGGTTCGTCGTCGCCCGTATGCGGTGGTGCTGTTTGACGAGATCGAGAAGGCGCACCCGGACGTGTTCAACGTTCTGCTGCAGATCATGGATGATGGTCGGCTCACCGACGGCAAGGGGCGGGTGGTCGATTTCAAGAACACGATCATCATCATGACTTCGAACATTGGCTCGCAGCTTCTGCAGGCGGAGAGCCTGAAAAGCGATCGCGACTTCGAGCAGGCGGCGGAGCAGGTACAACAACTCCTGCACACGCACTTCCGGCCTGAGTTCCTGAACCGCGTGGACGACATCATTGTGTTCCGTCCGCTCGGGAAAGAGCAGTTGGTCAAGATCATCGAACTGCGGTTGGAAGACGTTCGGCGATTGCTGGCGGAACGCAAGATTTCGCTGGAGCTGACCGATGCGGCGAAGGATCTGCTGTTCACGCAAGGCTACGATCCGAACTTCGGGGCACGGCCGCTGAAACGGGCCATCCAGAAGCTGATTCAGGATCCGCTGGCGCTGAAGATTCTCGACGGCGAGATTCTGCACGGAGACCACGTGATCGTCGACGCCGACAAGAAAGCGGGCAAGATGAGGTTCGAGGTCAGCCAGCGCGTCGGCGAGAAACAACGGGCGAAGGCAAAGCTGTAAGGACAACGCCACGGATTCGCACGGATCAACACGGATAGATCGACTCGAGATTTACCCGCGCTCATGGGTGCGAATCCGTGGCTCGGCTTTCGGGTTAAAAGCGTCGAGCACACCAGGCGCTTGCGCGAGATACCATCCGAATGCCACGCGCAGAGCGATCTGAAATCCGTACCAGAGAATTGGAACGCCTCGTTCCGCTAGCGAGATCTGGGCCACGAGCGGCGCGATGCTGACTCCGACAACGATCATCGCGAGCCATCTCCCCCAATTGTGCAGGCGGAATAATCCCCATCCGATGAGCGCATAGCCTGTTCCGAAGAGCAGAATCATGTACGGTCCGGCGAGTTCCAGCCCGTACATGAACCGCTTTCCTGCCATCAGCGACAGCGTGCCCGGCGAAATCAGCAGGGTTGCGCCGAGAATCCAGAGATAAGCTGCGATCATGCAGAATACAACAGAAGCTGCGGTGATCAGGAATGGGCGCTGCATGTGTGAGTCAATAACGCACTGTCATCCGGAGCGGCGTGTTTATGCCGCAGAGGACCTATGCATTATCGCAGTATGCAGCAGAATGCAGGGGTCCTTTGCGAGAAGAAACGCGTCTCGCTCGGGATGACAGCGCTTACAGGCTATTTCCGGTCAGGCCAGGTCAAACAGCAGGACTTCGGCGTCATTTGTGCCTTTGATGGAAATCTTCTGCTCCTGGCTGATTGCTGCTCCGTCGCCTTGGCTCAGTTTCTTGCCATTCAGTTCGACTGAACCGCGGGCGAGTTGCAGCCAGCCGAAGCGCCCTGCGGCGAGTTCGTGGCTCACTTCTTCATTCGGCTTCAGAAGACTGACGAAGAGCTTCGCATCCTGATTGATCTTCACCGAACCGTCGGTTGCATCGCGCGAGGCGATCAGGCGCAATTTGCGGCGCTTCTCAGCTTCGGGGAAAGTCTTCTGCTCGTAACTGGGCGGTAGCGCGTCCTTTTCGGGATGAATCCAGATCTGCAGGAAGTGCACCGGTTCTGTGGTCGAGGGATTGAACTCGCTGTGCCGAATACCGGATCCTGCGCTCATGCGCTGTCCATCTCCGGGAAGAATCACCGAACCAGTTCCGAGGCTGTCTTTGTGTTCGAGTTTGCCCTCGAGAACGTAGGTGATGATTTCCATGTCACGGTGGGGATGCGCGGGAAATCCGGTGTTGGGAGCGACGCGATCCTCGTTGATGACGCGGAGCGAGCGGAAACCCATCCACATGGGATCCCAGTAATCGGAAAAACTGAAAGTGTGTTTGGTGTTGAGCCAACCGTAGTTTCCACCACCACGTTCGGCGTCGGGACGAATCTGAATCATGACTTGCTCCGTTCTTGTCGGTAATTAGCTGCTAATCATTAGATGAACGAGGGATTCAGAAATCTTCGGGGTGGAAAGGTCGGGAGAGCAGGCGATTTTTCCTTTTTAGAAAGGCTTGGTTTTCGAGGTGGGAAAGTTTACTGGTTAGGACTGCCACCCTCCCACGTAGGCGTCGTGGAATCAGGCGCTTAGCGAGAAATCACGAAAAATCTATGGGCCCAAGTATTTGCGGGCAAGTGATTTACGGCACAGGGTGGATCATAAAGAACACGGCTTCGCCGTTGGGCAGAGTGACAGCATCGGGTGTCGCGGCGCAAGGGCATGCGTCACATTGCGTGGTGCCCGGCCTGCGATATCTGTTTACCTGATCTGATCAGAGGTATTCCAGGCGTGCCTCCAGCGCGCGGTTCGTAGCCTGCTTGGGTTCCGGCGCCGGAAGCGCCGGCCTATTGTCAGACGCCCCCTCCGGAGCGTGGCGGTCATTCTACGGTTGGCGGCTTCGATATTCCTCGGCTGTGCGAAGACACTAACTAGGACCCGGTCAGCGTTCTGCATGGGACCGGGTCAGCAGTTGGCTCACTGGCGCATCCTCCCATCGCGCATCCAGCTCTATGGCACACCTTGGCTCTATGGCTCATCTTATGCTGTGGCACACTGGAAGTATGCATCGGATGACCCTGGGTGACTTTGAACTTACGATTTTTTCTGACGGCACTTACCCGCTGGATGGGGGCGCTTTCTTTGGAGTAATTCCCAAGGTGATGTGGTCGCGGAGGGTGCCGGCTGATGAGAAGAACTACGTCACAGCCGGGCTGAATTCGCTGCTCGTCCGCACGGGCAAGAAGAATGTGCTGATTGAGACAGGAATGGGCAATAAGCTTTCTGACCGGATGATCAAGATCTATGGGCAACCGGCGAAGTTGCTCGATAATCTCGCGGCGGCGGGGATTGCTCCGGAGAACATTGACGTCGTCATCAATTCGCATCTGCACTTTGATCATTGCGGATGGAATACGGTGCGCGACCGCAGCGGCAACGTGGTGCCGACCTTTCCGCGCGCGAAATATTACGCACCGGAAGGAGAGTGGCAGTACGCGCGACAGCCGAGCGAGCGGGATGCGATCAGCTACATTTCGGACAACTACGATCCTCTGGTGGCGAGTGGACAGATGACGCTGCTGAACGGCGGCGAGGAAATTGTTCCGGGGATTTCGGTGAGGACGTTTCCCGGGCATACGGCGCATATGCAGGGCATCGTTGTCCGGGGAAATCCAAGTCCCCTCCCCGCCCTGTCAGAAGGCGAGGATACAAGGACGGGGCGCCCTCGGGTTTCGAATGTCCCCACGGCTTGCTATATCTCGGACCTGATGCCTACTACGGCGCACATTAATCTGGCCTGGGGTATGAGTTTCGATTTGTATCCGCTCCAGACGGTCGAGAGCAAGAAGCAGTATTACTCGGAGTCGATCCCGGAGGGTTGGTTGACGGTCTTCACGCATGATCCAAAGGTGCCGTGGGCCTGCATCGGGAAGGATGAGGCGGGAAAGATGGTCGCGCACGAGGTCGCAGTAAGCATCTAACGGCTTCCGTGAAACGAAGCTCACTCCCGATGAAAGCCTCCGGGACTTCACATATGGCTTCTGTTCGGAATAAAGTGCTGCGCTCTAATGGAATCGAAGACGTGACCGTCGATGGCAACCACTGCAGTTTCAGATAACCACCTTGGGTGACCGAGTTCGCACATTTATGGGAAGAATGGTGAAAATAGCCGTTTCCTTCTTCTCCAGTTCTTTGCTGCTTGTTGCTCAAACAAATTCGGGCGAGTTGCGGCTCAAGGTGACCGATCCGTTGGGCCTGGCTGTGAAAACCTCCATTCAGATTGTCAGTGAAGCGAACCAATACCGGCGTGTCGTCGGCACCGATGACCAGGGCTGTTTGAAACTGCAACGCCTGCCGTATGGGATTTATCAGCTCAGGATTGATCAGGCAGGGTTCGCAGAGGTATCCCAGTCCATTGACGTCCATTCGTCGATTCCGACCGATTATGTAATCGCGTTGAAGGTGAACGCCGCTAAGGAATCTGTGACGGTGCGCGCGGCGAATACGCTGATTGATCCGGACCAGGCGGGTTCCGTGAACCGGATCGGCTCAGATTCCATTCAAGATCGAGTCAGTTCCGTCCCTGGGCGTTCCATTCAGGATCTGGTGAACTCGCAGCCGGGATGGATCTACGAAGGAAACGCCGTCCTGCATCCGCGGGACTCGGAGTATCAGACGCAGTTTGTGGTGGACGGCATTCCCCTGACTGACAATCGATCGCCGAGCTTTGGCCCGCAGATTGAAGCCGAAGATGTTCAGTCGATCAGCCTCTATACTGCCGGAATTCCCGCCGAGTATGGCCGGAAGATGGGCGGGGTGGTCGAAGTCAACACGCAGCAAGACTCGCAGCCCGGCTTCCACGGGGAGGTTGTGCTCTCCGGGGGCAGCTTCGATTCCGCAGGAGCCTTTGCGCAGGGTCAATATGCATGGGGCAAGAATCTGTTTGGAGCGAGCGCCAGCGGCAGCATGACCACACATTACCTCAATCCGGTTGTGATCCAGAATTACACGAATCGAGGTACGCTAGGCGATTTCTCAGCGAATTACCAGCGCGATCTGACGTCGAAAGACCGCCTGAACTTCATGGTCCGCCACGAACTTTCCCGCTATGAACTTCCTAACGAACAGGTCCAGCAGGCCGCAGGGCAACTGCAAACAGCCGACAACCTGGAAACGATGGGAATTGTCTCGTATCAACATACATTCTCACCGAATATGCTGGCTGATCTGCGCGGTATGGTCCGTGACAATGCCAACGATTTCCACTCTAACGCCAACTCCACACCGATCCAAATCCTGCAACACAACCGCTTTCGCGAAGGATATTTTAAAGGCAGCATCACCCTCAGCCACGGCCCGCACGAGATCAAAGCCGGCGTGGAATCGGACAGCCTGTTCCTGCATGAGAAGTTCAACTATGAACTCACCGACCCAACACAGTTCGACCCCAGCACTCCTCCCACTTTCGGCTTTGTAGGGCAGCGCCCGGACCTGGAGCAAGCCGTCTATGTGCAGGACCTGATGCGGTCGGGCAACTGGACGCTGAACGCGGGCGTTCGCTGGGATCACTACCAGCTTGTGGTCAATCGCCAGGCATTACAACCGCGCCTCGCGATCTCCCGGTATTTTCCGACGGCGAAGGTGATCATCCATTTCTCTTACGATCGCGTGTTCCAGACGCCCTCTTTTGAAAATCTGCTGCTTTCGAGTTCCACAGCGGCCACGGCGCTGAATCCGGTTTCGCTGCAATTGCCGGTCCAGCCATCGGAAGGAAATTATTACGAGGCGGGACTGACGAAGGTTTTTTTCAACGAGATCAAACTCGACGCCAACTATTTTCGTCGGGCGCTTAACAATTTCGCGGACGACAATCAGATCGACAACACCACGATCAGTTTCCCCATTGCATTTCGGAAGGCCATTGTCAACGGAGCAGAAGCTAAGCTCGAGCTGCCAGTCTGGAAAAACTTTTCGGGATTTGCGAGTTATTCCTACGAACTGGGCAATGCCTGGAACCCGGTGACCGGGGGACTCTTTCTTGGCGCGAACGCCGTCATTCCCACGACCGGATATTTTCCGATCACGCAGGATCAGCGGAATACGGTGCGCGGACGGCTCATGTATCAGATCACGCCCCGGCTATGGATTGCGGGAGGAGTTCAATTCGACAGCGGGCTGCCGTTTCAGTTTCAGTGCGACCCAAGCCTGACTCTGAACCAATGTATTGCCGGACAAGTTGAGATTTATGGACAGCAGGTAATCGACCGGGTGAACTTTGCGCAAGGGCGTATCTATCCCACCGCGCAGCTAACGGCGTCAGCGGGCGCGGACGTGTACAAATCCGAGCGGCTGAACATGCGCTTTCAGATCGACGGAGAGAATCTTGCAAATGTGGTCGATGTGCTCGATTTTGGAGGGCTCTTTTCCGGTAATGCTATCGGTCCTTCGCGCAGCGTGATGATGCGGCTCACAACCAACTTCTAGCATTGGAGCCTCTGCTGGTTATGTGGACGCGGACGCGTGTTCTTCTGTGGTGGGGACCAATCGTGTTTCATCCAGTCGAGTGGTTGGGAGTAGATATTAGGCAGCCGGACCTGTACCCGAATTCCCTGGGTTACGTTGTAAACACGGAAGTTATTGAATCGGACCCCACGAGAAGTGCCAATGATGTCAACTGTGGCAGTGATGGGAGGTTTTAGGTCGCACCGGCGTCACAATGATTGAGTCTTGTCGTCGTGCGCTCCGGCTACTTTGTTTGTGCAGTTCCGGTACACGCGCCTGCCTTCACCGCAGGCAGCAATCGGCGGACCAGAGGAGGCGTGTCCGGTTCATTCAGGAGGTCCCACCCGGTGAACACTGCGATCAGATCTTGCTGAGGAAAGACCAGCAGTGTCTGGCCGCCAATTCCGGACGCCATCCAGGCATATTTCCCGCTCACAGGATACAACCACCAGGTGAACCCGTAATAGAACCGGCCCCCTTCGAGCGTAAATGGCATAGAAACGTGTGGGGCGACCGATTGCTTCACCCAATCCTCAGACACAATCTGTTTGCCTTCCCACCGGCCGAGGTTCAAATAGAGCAAGGCAAGTTTGGCTAGGTCTTCATCGTTGAGATACAGGCCGCCTTCGGTATCCACCGTGCCCACGTAGTCGCGCTTCCAGAAGTGCCTGATGCCGAGCGGAGCGAAAAGATATTTCTCGCCGTAGGCGTCAATGTCCAGTCCCGTTTCTTTTTGAAAAACGTACGCCAGCAACTCTGCGTCTGCACTGCTGTACGTGAAATTCTTGCCCGGTTCTTCCACAAGGGGTTCATCGATCGCATATTGCACCCAATCGTTAGCGGCTTCCATGTGAACAAAATCGTTTTCTGGGTCGTCGGAGTTTGAGGGATAGAACAGTTCGCCCGCGTTCATGCCTGAGGTCATGGTTAGAAGGTTTTCGACCGTCATGTGCCGCTTTCGGTCGTCCACGTTCTTGACCTTTGCGACATCGAAATACCTCAACACGGGAGTTTTCAGGCTGGCCTTGAAATCGCCGCGGGTGAAGGCGACGCCAAAGATAACGGATGTGACGGTTTTGCTGATGGACTGCATCGTGTGCAGGTCCGTACGGTGATAAAAAGGGTGCCACTCGGTATCAAAATAGTTATAGCGTCCGGTGAGCCGGGAATTGAGCGGTCCTTTTGTCTTCGCCTCTTTTGCGTAGATTTGACCGTAATCGTGCGGGTACCTCCGTGCGAATACCTCCGCGCCACAGCGGAATACCCGAAAACTGTCGGTTAGACCGTACTTGCCGCCGGCTATGTCGGCATCAAAAACCTTCAATATCTCTTCGTCGAGTCCAACACTTGCAGGTGTTTCGCTGGGCCAAGCCTTCGTAGGCCAGGTTGCCCCCGAACTGGGCGAGGATGATTGCCCGGCTGCGAGTGAACCCGCGGACAACAGAAGCGCAGAAATGACAACGATTGCCAGCAGCGCTGTCGTTTTCATGAGTTATGGTCTCCCTGGTTACGAAGTGAAAATACGCGGAGGATATCTTGATAGTCTTGACGTCGGGTAGCATGCGTCACAACGCCGCCACAATCGTAGTCTTGGGCTTTGCAAATATGTGAAAAGAAAGGTTTGAGGCAGCCGGACCTGTAAGCCGAATTCTGTCCGCCGGATTGCTCCGGCGGGACGGCCATTCCTCTGGGCCGCGCATTACTGCGCGGCTCAAGCGACCTACCCGAAGGTTTGACGCACCGAGCCGGCACGTGTCCCGCTGGTTCCGTCGGTCGGGAGTGCAACTTATGGGACCGACCGAACCAGCGGGACTTCCTCCCTATTTGGTCTTGCTCCGTGTGGGGTTTGCCATGCCCGCGTCATTGCTGCCGCGGCGGTGCGCTCTTACCGCACCTTTTCACCCTTACTCCGCCGATCTCGTCAGTCGCCTGGTTGCGCGAGGACTGGCCAGAACGGCGGAGCGGTATGTTTTCTGTGGCACTTTCCGTCCGCCGGGCTTGAACCCGGTGTCCCGGACGTTATCCGGCACACTGCTCTGCGGAGTTCGGACTTTCCTCCCCGCCCATTCTCGTGACCTCGCTGTTGAACTGAGCGAGACCGCCAGAATGGGCGGGGCGACCGTCCGGTCCGGCTGCCTACGTCTTAATTATAATCAAGACCCTGTCTGCTTATAATGAAAGCCCAGTCTGTGATTGCATTCCATTCTCCAATCCGCGTTTCGCAAAGGAAGTGAGGCCAACCGCCGCGGTGACCGACCCGAAGGAAGCGTAGACGAGGTTCTGCGGTTCATCGTGGAAGAACTCGATAGCGTTCCCGATCTGGAAGCCTTGTTGTTGCTGTGGCAGCACCGTTCCAAATCCTGGAGCGCGGCGGATCTGGCGAGGCGGTTGTACTCTGCACAAGAATTACGGGCGCGGCTAAGCGGTTGGAGTTGGCATATGGCTGTAGCGGATAGCAGGGCTTCCGGCTACACTGAGGACGATATCGAACCCTGCTTCCGTTCGACGAAGCCGGCGCCAAAAATCTGAAAAGTCGCGTTTTATGCATATCGTCGAATCCATCCGGATTGCGTTGCGTTCGCTTTGGGCGAACAAGCTGCGGTCCGTGCTGACGCTGCTTGGAGTTGTGATCGGAGTAGCTGCGGTGATTGCGGTGGTGACATTTGTGTCGGGGATCAATGATTACGTCGCCAAGAAGATCTTCAATCTGGGCGCGGACGTGTTCATCATTTCGAAAATGTCTCCGGTGGAGACGAACGTGGAGCGATTCCTTGAGGCGGAAAAACGGAAAGACCTGGCACTGGAGGATTATGAGGCAGTACGCGCGGGCTGTGTACACTGCGAGTATGTGGGCGCCCTGATGCGCGGCGTAGGCAAGGTGAAGCGCAACGATCAGTCGATCAGCGACACGAATATCCAGGGCATCACTCCTTCGATCGCGAACATCCAGGACATCGATCTCAGCTACGGGCGGATGTTGAACGATATCGATCTCAGCAATCACTCGCAGGTGGCAGTGGTGGGCACAGATATCGTTGAACATTTGCTGCCGGGAGTGGACCCTCTAGGTCAGGAGATTCGGATCGATGGCTGGACGTACAAGGTGATTGGCGTCGGCAAGAAGAAAGGAAAGACCCTGGGGCAGAGCGCCGACAATTATGCGCTGATTCCGCTTACCGTTTATCTGAAGCAGTACGGAGCGCATAACAACAGCATTCGGATCTGGGGCAAGGCTGCGGCGACGGGCGTTCCGCTGAACCAGGCGATTGATGAAGCGCGGGCGTCGCTGCGCGTGCATCGGCACGACCGGCCGGGCGCGGACGACAGCTTTGAGATCGAGACAAATGAAAGCTTGCTGGGAATCTGGTCGGGGCTGAGCAACACGTTCTTCATGGCAACGATCGGGATTGCGGCGGTGTCGCTGGTAGTGGGCGGAATCGTGATCATGAATATCATGCTGGTGTCGGTGACGGAACGGACGCGCGAGATTGGCATTCGGAAGGCGCTCGGAGCGCGGCGCGATGACGTGTTGCTGCAATTTCTGATCGAGTCGCTGGTGCTGGCTTTGATTGGAGGCGCGCTGGGAGTGCTGTCAGGAGTGGGATTTGCCGAGGTGGTGACTGCGCTGATTGGAATGCCGTCGTCGATCAAGTTGTGGGCTGTAACCGCGGGCTTGCTGGTGGCGGCGAGCGTGGGAGTATTTTTCGGAGTGTATCCGGCGCGGAAGGCAGCCCGGCTGGATCCGATTGTGGCGCTGCGGTTTGAAATGTAGCAATTTGAGGCACTGAATCATTGAAGGTATGGAAAACGCGAATGACTCCATCACTCAATGATTCAATGATCTGATCCATGTTGCGGAAGAGCGAATTCAAGGAGATCGTGCAGATGGCGACGGACACGATCCGCGGCAACAAGCTGCGGTCGTCGTTGACAGTGCTGGGCATTGTGATCGGCGTGGCCGTCGTAATTGGCGTGTCTTCGATTGGGCGCGGGCTCGATGAGAATGTGCGCGAACTGGTGGCAAGCATTGGCTCGAATATCATTTTCGTGTTTCATCTGGAGCCTTTCACGATTGGCAGAATGTCGGAAGAGATGCGGACCCGGAAGGAACTTACCTTGGACGACGCGCTGGCGATGCGAGACTTGCCGCACGTAAAGGCGGTCACGGCGGCAATCCAGTATGTGCGGCGGGAGCTGGGCATCGGCTCGTTCTCGGTGAAATATGGGGATCGCAAAGCGAAGAACACGATTCTGGAAGGCGATCAGGCTTCAGCGCGCGACGTGTTCGATTTGATGATTGCCTCGGGACGATGGATCAGCGACGCCGATGAGGAGCGGCGCGCTTCGGTGGTTCTGTTATGCGATCAGGTGCGCGAGGAGTTGTTCGGGGGCCAGGATCCGCTGGGCAAAGAAGTAATGATTGAAGGACAGTTGTTCACGGTCATCGGCACAGTGCAGAAAATCAAGTCGGTGTTTGGCGGGGGCCGCGATCCCAACGACAACAAAGTGATCTTCCCGTTGAGCACTCTGCACAAACTACATCCGGAACTGAAGCAATACTGGATCAGCGTGAAAGCGACATCGCACGAAGACATGCCGAAGGCAATGGATGAGATTCGCGAACTGCTGCGGCGCAGGCGCAGAGTGCCGCCTGATAAGCCGGACAATTTTGCGGTGTTTACTTCGGACTCCATCACGGATGTGTGGAACCAGCTTACGGGCGCGCTGTTCGTGGGCCTGTTTGCGATTTCAAGTGTTGGGCTAATTGTCGGTGGAGTGGGCGTAATGAATATTATGCTCGTTAGCGTGACTGAGCGGACGCGGGAGATCGGCGTGCGCAAGGCAATCGGCGCGCGGAAGCGGGACATCCTGCTGCAGTTCACGCTGGAGGCGATTATCCTGACTGCGATTGGCGGGGTGATTGGGATTCTTGTGGGCGCGATTCTGGTCTGGACGATCCCCGCGCTGTGGCCATCTTTGCCGGCGCGGATGTCGATGTTCTGGGTGAGTTTTGGTTTCAGCTCTGCCGCCGCAGTGGGGCTGATATTTGGAATTTATCCGGCATGGAAGGCGGCGAATCTTGATCCAATTGAATCCCTGCGCTATGAGTGAAGCACGCGTCAGCTCTCAGCTCTCGGCTATCAACTGTCGGTCCTCAGGAATCTGTTTGGATCGATGCCAAACGCATGTCCTCGTCTACGCATGACGCATATCATCGGCAGGGTTATTGAGATCGTCGCCACCCTCGGTTGCATCTGCAGCATTTTCTATTACCTGCTTTGTTTGAGGAGCGCCGCCGCCTTTTTGCGTGAAAAGCGCGCGAGCGGGTCTCCCGCAAGCACACCGCAGCTTCCGGGAGTTTCCATTCTCAAGCCACTGAAGGGAATTGATCCGCAGATCTACGATAGTTTCCGCAGTCATTGTCTGCAGGAGTACGCGGAGTACGAGATCATTTTCGGAGTGAGTTATGAGGACGATCCTGCAGTGGAAACGGTGAAGCGACTGCAGCAGGAGTTTCCCGACAAGGCCATCCGTCTCGTGGTTTGCATGGAGAGGCTGGGCGCGAATGTGAAGGTGAGCAATCTGGAGCAGATGCTGCCAAGCGCTCGTTATGAATATCTGATTGTGAATGACAGCGATATTCGGGTGGAACCTGATTATCTAGTCCGCGTTATGGCGCCGCTAGTTGACCAGAGTGTAGGGGTCGTGACCTGCCTGTACCGGAGTATCGCGGCGGCGACGTTGGGATCGCGACTGGAATCTTTGGGGATCAGCACCGACTTTTCTGCGGGCGTGCTGGCAGCGCGGCAACTGGAAGGCGGGCTGCATTTTGGACTGGGCTCTACGTTAGCTTTTCGGCGAAGAGAGCTGGAACGGATCAGCGGGTTCAAATCCATTGTCGATTTTCTTGCGGATGATTACGAGTTGGGGCGGCGGATTGCCGGGTTGGGATTGGAGGTGCAGCTTTCGGATGTGGTCGTCGAGACGCACCTTCCTGCGTATGATCTGCGCGGGTTCTTAAGTCATCAACTGCGTTGGGCAAGGGGCATTCGGGATTCGCGGACTGGCGGCTATTTTGGGCTCGCCTCGACCTTTGGGCTTTTTTGGGGACTGCTGGCGGTGATTGGGGCGGATGGTTCCGCGTGGTCATGGATTGTGCTTGCGGTCGTTTTGGTTTTGCGGTTTGCGGTCGCGATTCGCGTCGGATACTACGTGCTAGGAGACGAGCAGGTCCCAGGAACTTTGTGGCTGCTTCCGTTTCGGGACTTGCTCGCGGTCGGAATATGGGTGGCGAGTTTCGCGGGACACACCGTTTCCTGGCGTGGGGATCAGTTTCAGTTGAAGGACGGAAAATTGGTGCGCATCGAGGAGCAGGGATGCGCCTCCAGGGCTAAAGCGCCCCAGTAAGCAACCGCTGTGCGAGACTGGCAGTGGCGACAAGATTTGAAATCGCCATAGCTTGGCTTCGAGTTGTCGAGCTATCGCGGGGAAATCAGTTCGAATCTTCCGTCGGGCAGCAGGCGGTAACGCCGCGAACGCCAGCGGATGGTATTTCCAAAAAATCCTGCAATCCAGAAACAGAAGCCCAGCACATCCTCGATCGGCAGCAATAGCCAATTAATCTTCCCGTGCAAGACGCGCGCAGAAACGGCATAGGCAGAGGCAAATCGTATCAGAAGCGTGAACGGCAGGAGCGACCACCATGCGGGCATCACGGCACAAACAAGCAGTGCGAGCGGAAAAGGCATCGTGAACAATTGGCCGACGTATCCGGCGGGACGCGAGCGGCGCGTGCTGCGGTTCCAGCGCAGGCGATGCGTAATGTTCTCGTGGAGATTAGCGCTGCCGATGTGATGCTCGATGACGTAGGAGGAAAGAATCACTCCGTGTCCGGCTTCGGCAGCGAATTTGCCGATGACGAAGTCTTCCGCGAGATAGTCCTTCACGCGATCGAACCCTCCGATGGAATGAAGGACACGCCGCCGACCCGCGATCGTGGGACCGACAGCGAAGCGCATGCCTTCGAGCATGCGGGCAACCAGAGCGCTTCCCCAAAAATCCGTGTTCATGCCAGTGGCCTCGAGGCGCGACCAGAAGCTTGGCCCCGGGATGGCGCGGTAGGGGCAGGTGGCAACTCCCAGATGCTCGTCTTGAAATTCGGCGGCGATCGTGCGCAGCATGTCGGGCGTGACACGGATGTCGCTATCGCTCATAACGACAAGGTCGTTGGAGGCAGCGGCGAGCATTTTGTCGAGGCTGAACACCTTTGCATTCGGATACGGGGGCTCGCCGGTGATCAGCAGTCGCGAAGGAACCTCCGGATACTCCCGCCGGAGACGAGTGACAACTTCGATTGCGGGATCGTCTTGATGGCGGACGGCGAAGAGAGTCTCGAAGGCGGGATAGTCCTGCTCGAAGAATGTGCGAAGGTTCGATTCGAGGCCGAGATCGATGCCGGATAGTGGTTTCAAAATGCTGATGGGCTCGGGTCTCCGCAGTGCGGGCGCTTTTACCGCAAGGTAACGCTGCGCGGCAATTATCTGAAGGAACGAATAAACAAGGCTTCCGATAAGAATCAGCAGTAGGAGAATGGCGACGATTTCGCGAGGAAGCCTATGAGACGAAATGAAAAGGACAGCGCCGGTTGCGCTTTCGGGCATGGGAAGAAATGTACTGGTTCAAACCCGGTTCATTATACGTGGGAGGCAGTCTCCAAGAGTCGCCGTTGAACCGAGGGCGCAAGCCGTCGAGTTCCGCACCGCCAAGGCGGCTACCCCTAGATTCAGGAAAAGGGGTGATTGATGAAGATAGATTTTCCGCCGCTGCGAGCTAAGAGGAAATGGGGCATACCGGCGAGTTCCTTGGGATCGTCCTGGTCCGTCCAGAGGAAAACGCGCTCCGGTCCTTGCCACAATTCAGTGAAGGATTGCTGGGTTTCAAAAACGCGCGGAGCATCAGGAAACTTCGCGCCGTACCACAGATTCCCGCTCGGGTCGTGCAGCACGCGGAGAGGAATGTGCGTATAAAAATTCAGCGTGGATGCCTCGTGATACTGGCCATCCACGACGATGAGGTCTCCGGGCTGGAATTTCGCCGCGATTGCTACTGCTAGATCGTGGGAGGAAAGAATCGGGGAGAATCTGGAGAACGAAACGTGTACGCAAGTCAGAAGAGCGACCATCATTAGCGCCAAAGCTGCATTCCCGGCAACGACGCTACGGTGGCGACGCATCCACCAGTTGACGATTGTGCCCATGAGTAAGGCGAGTGAGGCTCCGAGGAGCGGGCCGCGAAACATCCCTAGCGCCTGGGGTGTGAAATCGAGCACGTGGCCGAGGGAAAAATCGTAGTCTTGCGGATTTTTCTTCAGCAATTCCGCGAGGTCGACTCCGGGAGGCGGCGGGTGCGTGGCGAAGAGCAGGAGCAAACCAATCGTGCCCCCGATGATGCCCACAATCATGAGGACCAGGGAAGAAATCCGGCCGGCGCGGAGATCACGCGTGCTGGCTTCACCGGAAGATTCGCGGGCCAGCCAACCGCCGGCGAGCAGCGCGATTGCCGGCAGGGCGGGAATGGTGTAGTACTCCTGGCGGGTGGAGAAGCTGAAGAAGACCAAAATGACCAGCGCCCACAGCAGGAATAGTAAATTCGAGCGGGAGCGTCGATCGAGATCAGCCTGCAGTTGTTTCCAGCGGACCGGCACTTCGCGTAGCGCCTGCGGCAGAAATACTGCCCAGGGCACGAGCCAAAGCAGAAGCAATGCCCAGAATAAGACGAGAGGGACGGTGTCGTATCCGGGGGGCACGCGCTTATTCAAAAAGCGCATGACGTGTTCGTTGATGAAGTAGAACCAGAGAAATCCGCGAGCCTGTCCCTGAGGCGGATTGCGGATCGCGGCAAGGATATGCCAGGGCGCGGCCAGCGCGAGGAATAGCAGCGTGCTCGAAACCAGGCGCAGATTCAGAACGTGACGCAGATTCCCGGTGATCAGCAGAAAGATGGCGATAGTGCCAAAGGGAAAGACCAGGCCGATGAGCCCCTTGGTGAGGACGTTTAGCGCGCAGGTCGCGGCAAATCCCCAGCAGACGAGGCGCGAAGGCCGCTCCTGCTCCAACGAACGCAGAAAGAAATAGTAGGAGAGAACCAGCCACATTCCGACTGCGACGTCAGGAATGAGGAACCGCGTGAAGATGTAGGTTCCGATCGAGGTTACCAGCGCGAGACCGGAATAGAATCCGCCACGCTCTCCGAAGGCATAGCGACCTAACTCGTAAGTCAGCAGGACGAGCGCGAGCACGCTCAACATGAGCGGCAGCCGCGTACTCCAGTCGTGAATGCCGAACATTTCGTAGCTGGCGGCCAGCCCCCAGTACATGAGGGGTGCCTTTTCGAGGTAACGATACCCGTCGGTATAGAGCGTCACCCAATCGTGGCGCACTACCATCTCGCGGGCAGCTTCGGCGTGCACGGCATCGACGTCATCGAGCAGGGGAGGCGTGAACATTCCCGCCACGTAGATGGCCAACCATAGGCTGATCAGGATCAGAAGAGAAGCGCTCGAACGGCGGTCGCGATAAGAAGACGGTTCAAGCGATGCGGGAGCGCCGAATTCTGCTAATGATGCGGGTTCTGGGTGGAAATCCCGCTGGGCTGGTGAAGGATTCATCCGAAGATACGTGAGTTTCGATTATAGGTCGTGCGGAGCAGAGGGTTCAAACCCGCCTATTCCTCCGGCTTTGAAACGAGAGCGGCGCGAATTTTCGCCGAGAGCTGCCGCAACGTATACGGCTTTTGCAGGAAGTTACGCTCGAGGTCGAAGATTTTGTGGTCGAGCACGGTTTCGCCGGCGTATCCGGAAACAAAGAGCAACTTCACGTCGGGCCTCGATCTCAGCAGTTCTTTCGCAAGGCTTCCGCCACTCAGATTGGGCATCACCACATCGGTGATGACGAGGTCAACGCGCGACGGGCAATCACGCACCAGAGCCAGCGCCTCCGCTCCATCTTTCGCCTCGAGTACTGTGTAGCCCTGAAGGCGAAGAAACTCGGCGGCAGCATTGCGAACGGGAGCCTCATCTTCCACGAGCAGAAGAGTCTCGGAACCGCGGGCTGAGGCTGCCTCCTGCACAAGCGGTATTGTCGGCGCAGTTTTCTCTTTTACGCAGGGCAGATAGATCTTGAAAATTGCGCCCATCCCAGTTTCGCTATACGCCCAGATGAAACCTTTGTTCTGCTTCACGATACCGTACACGGTGGCCAGGCCCAGGCCGGAGCCCTGCCCGGCAGGTTTCGTGGTGAAAAAGGGCTCGAAGATATGGGGGAGATGCTCCGGCGGAATGCCCTCGCCGTTGTCGGTTACCGTAATGAGAGCATAACGTCCGACGGGAATCTGAATCTTTTTCGGGTGGACATACGAGGCATCAAGTATCACATTCGAAGTCTCGATGGAGAGGCACCCGCCGTCCGGCATGGCGTCACGCGCATTACACGCAAGATTCATGAGGATTTGTTCCATCTGCAGCGAGTCAATGCGGACCGGCCCAAGGCCGTCCCCGGGAATGAATTTGAATTCGATATCCTCCCCGATCAGCCGCGGAAGGGTTTTGGCGATGCGCGAGATCACTCCATTCAGGTCGGCGACACGCAGTGCGCGAGGCTGTTTGCGGCTGAAAGCGAGCAATTGGCGGGTGAGCTCTGCCGCTCGGCGAGCGGCCAGAAGCACCTCATGCATTTTGGATGCAGCTGGATTTCCGGAAGCCAGTTCATCGAGGGCGAGCTCGGAGTAGCTGGTGATGATGGTCAACAAATTGTTGAAGTCGTGGGCGACGCCACCGGCAAGGCGGCCGACGGCATCCATCTTCTGCGCCTGCAAAAGCTGCTCTTCCAGGCGATTTCTCTCGGTCAAGTCCCGACCGTTGGCGATGAAGTGGGTGATCCGGCCATCGGGATCGCGCACCGGCGAGATGCTCTGCTCGATGTGATAGAGCTCGCCATTTTTTTTTCGATTCACAAGAATACCTCGGTAGACCTGCCCGGCAATGATCATGTTCCATATTTCTTCGTAAACCTCGCGGCCTTGCTCTCCTGACTTCAAGATGCGCGGGTTCAACCCAAGGACTTGATCGCGCTTGTATCCGGTGAGGCGCTCGAAGGCGGGGTTGACGTATTCGATATTTCCCTCGCGATCTGTGATGACGACGGTGTCGGCAGATTGCTCGACCGCGCGCGAGAGTTTGCGGAGCAGTTCCTCGGCCGCAAGTTTTTCCTCTTTAAGGCCGTGGAGGGCGAGGGTGCAGCGCATAGTGCGGATCAGCGTGGCGCCGTCGAGCTGCGATTTGGCGAGGCAGTTCCAGTTCCCTTCTTCAATGATCCCGGCGACGGTCTGCTCGTTGGCGTCCTCGGTGAGCACGATGAATGGGATTGTCACGCCCTCATGAAGAAATTCTGAGAGCAGGCGGACCGCTTCGGCATCTCCAGTTTCATGTTCAAACAGGATCAGACCATAAGGTTTTTGCCGCAGCAGCTTCTGGGCTTCGCCGAGTGTGTGGGCATGATCAAGTTCGGACGGCAGCGTACGGCGAGTGCGGCTGAGAATGTCGCGAATGAGGAAGAAGTCTTCCTCCTTCTCGCCAACCAGAAGGATGGAAATCGGTTGAGGCGCGATCGCGGGTTGGGTGGCTGCCAGCAATGCTGTGCTCCGTCATAGTTACTATCGGAACCTCAGCGGAAAGCAGGAGTTCCATGAGACAGAGTTCACCGACGTGGATTGAGGATAGGATTCCCGGATTGAAGCCTGGTCGAATCTGGGAAATCCCGAGTGGCGGAAGTTTGCGGGCGATTGGCGCGGGAGAGCCGTTCACCCCTTGATGGCAGAGCGGATCTTCGGATTGCCGGTAATAGAGCCTTTCAGCTCCGGATCACTTTGAATCAAGGCCAGCACTTTACGCGTCATTTCTTCATCGATATCTGGAGCGCGGCGAATCTCGACGGGATAGCGGACCAGCAGTTCGAGTCCTGGTTCGGTGAATTGAATGCGGGATTCAGGCCGGGGAGCGGCGATCTGGATATCGACGCGGCGCTCGATTCTCGCGTGTTGCCGCTCAATTTCAGGGCGGTACTGTGAGTACACCGCATTCACGGCCTCGAGCAGCTTTTCCTGTACGGCTTTGTGGTTTCCGTTGGGGCCGATAATGACGACGACTTCGTGCCACGCGTACTCAGTACCGGGAATCTGTTTGAACAGCGGGGTGCCGGTCTGAAAGAGCACTGCGTTGGAGAAGACGACGATGCGGCCGGTGGGATAGAAGTCGAGGCCGGTGCCGGCTAGTTCCATGAGATAGAGCCGGACCAGGCCGATATCCACGACATCGCCGGTGATTCCTGCGACGCTGATGCGGTCGCCGACCCGGATGCCATAGCGTCCGATGATGAAGAAGTAGGCGGCGACGGAAAGCAGCACGGCTTGCAATCCGACGGCGACGCCGGCGGTGATGAATCCGGCGAAGGTCGCCAGTGAACTGAATTCGCTGACGAAGCCTAGCACCAACACGACCACAAAGAGGAACCCGATAACCACGCGGCGCATCACGAGAAACTGCCGGCGGCGGCGCGCATCGCTGATGTAGCGGAAAGTGATCCTTCGCCACACTTCTGACAGAACAAGGATGATGATGAGCGCGATGGCAATCGCCGCTACCCGGAGCAGGACGGAGCGGAGGACGTACTTCGATTCGCGGCCGATGGAATCGCGCCACTGGTGGAAGTTTGTCGTGGCGTCGTTCAGGATGACGATTTCCTGGCTCAGCGGCACGAGCGCTTCCGAGAGTTGCTTGAAACGCTCAGTCAATGCCTGGAATTGCTGCCGTTGCTGCTCAAGCTGCTGCGGATCCGTGACGGGCGGCTGATTCGCGAGCGATTGGCTTTGCTGAATGGTGGCGCGGAGCGCGTCGCGCATGGGGGCACGCAGGCGGTCGGCCACGTTGCGTACGGTCTCGGTTTCTTTCACCACGCCATCGATCTGGTGCATGGCGCTCATGTAGTCGTAGAGCGTCATGGCTTCACCGATCAGGCCTCCAGAGGTCGCCAGCGACGGCTTTGAAGATTTGGCTGCGGGGGTCGGACTCGTCGTTTTCTGCGCGTTGTTCGTGCCCGTGCCGAGAACTTCGGGGATGGAGCGGGCCAGTTGGTTGATGCCACCTTCGAGGCCGCCCGTAATCTCGCCATTTGCCTCGACGAAGGAAGCCATCTTCTGAATAGCGTCGAGCAGGGCCTTCTGCAGGTCGAGTTCGCCCTGCACCGCATCGCGCTGGGAGGTCAATTCGCGGCGCTTGGCCGGGGTGGAGCGGGGGATCGCTCTGTCGAGAGTTTCAATCTGCGTCCGCAATTGATCGATTTGCGCGGAGGTTTTGGCCTGAAGCTGAGCCAGATTCTGCTGCTGGGTCGACTCGCCAGCTGGCTGGTTTTGCCCGCTGGCTTTCTGCTGTGCAGTGATGATGGCGCTCTCGGCCCGGGCGGACTGGAACGCGAGCCGCACCGCTTGCTCGCCGTACGTACGGGTGTTGTCCTGGTAAATGGCGTCAGTCGGCAGACCGATGGGCTGGACGCTGGTGGTAGCGTGCCGATACCAGCTGATGATCTCGTTGAGGTGGTGCAAAGCGGCGTTGCCATCGAGTTGCAGCGGAGGGAGAAGATTGGCCGGGGGCTTCGTTTGCTGCTGTGGGGGCTGATTCCCTTTAGAGGCGGCGGGCTTTGGCTCCTGCCGCAGTGATTCATTCTCCTTCGGGGCTTCGGGCGCCTTGGCCCGCTGGGCAACCGCGATCGTAGCCAGCAAAAGGACACTCCCCGCGACGGTTCTTAGGGTCCTACGGAGTAGCCGAGAAGAAACACCTTCAGATTTCTGCCTGAGGGCGGAAATGAGGAAGTAGACGGAAAAAATCCTAATGAGGGTTTTCTGAATCCAATAGATCATGCGCCTTCGCAAACGCCTGGTCGGCTTCATCGCAGTCATCCAGTTTATTCTCTTTTTGACGCATTACTTACTCTACGAGACATGGACCTTCTCCCCTGGCGGGGTCACCCCCGCGGGAGGGTTGTGGGTCAAAATTGCATTAGGTGCCTTGTCGGTCAGCTTCGTTGCCGCGTCGCTGCTGGCTTTTCAATTTAACAATCCGATGGTGCGGGCGTTTTACCGGCTTGCGGCGGTGTGGCTGGGAATTATGAGTTTTCTGGTGCTGGCGGCGGTGGGTTCTTGGATCATTCTGGCAGTGACGTCGCTGGCGGGCTTGCGGTTGCCCTTTCACGAGATTGTGGCAATTTTATTTGGGTTCGGGTTACTGGCCGGAGTCTATGGCGTGGTCAATGCCAGTTGGACGCGGCTAACGCGGATCACGGTTCGCCTCCCCAATCTTCCAGAGAGTTGGCGTGGAAAAACGGCAGCCTTGATCAGCGATTTGCACCTGGGACATGTGCGGAATGGCGGCTTCCTGCGGCGGATGATCGCGCGGATCTTGCGGGAAGCACCCGATGCCGTGTTTATTACCGGCGATTTGTATGATGGAACCGCGATCGATGCGGACAAAGCGGCGCGGCCTCTGGCGCATCTCAAGGCGCCGCATGGCGTCTATTTCGTGGCAGGAAATCATGAGCAGTTCGGGGACGACCACAAGTATCTGGACGCGGTTACGGCGGCCGGAGTGCGCGTACTGAAGAATGAGCAGGTGGATTTAGACGGGCTGCAGGTCGTAGGGGTTCCCTATCGCGATGCGGTGTGGAAGGCTCCATTTGCCTCGGTGCTGAAGCGGTTTCGGGTGGATCGGAATCGGGCAAGCATTTTGCTGACGCATGCGCCGGATCATCCGGAGATTGCCGAGGCTGCGGGCTTCTCGTTGCAACTTTCCGGACACACGCACCTGGGACAGTTCATTCCCTTCAGCTGGATTGTGCGGAGAATTTATGGGCCGTTTGCCTACGGGCTCAGCCGCGTTGGGGGAATGCAGGTGTTTACTTCGAGCGGCGCGGGGACTTGGGGGCCTCCGTTGCGGTTGGGATCGAATCCGGAGATCGTGCTGCTGGAGTTTCAGTAGAAAGCGTCGAATTTTAAGTGCAATTTGGATTTTTCGGAAGCCGGCGAGCATGTCGACTTTCGGCGCGCTCAAAGAAAGCCCGCCAAAGCAGTGAGCACACATCTGGGCAGCTTAGAAGCCCTCCCGTCGGCATAGACACCGGCCCCCGAAAACTGCGCTCTGAGGTGACGACTGCCACAGGGTAATTGTTGTAATCATGCGGGCTACCTTAATTCCCTTGCCTCACCTTCGTTGGCAGCTAACGCCCTTCGACCACCATCTTCATACCGTACTTCGGGCGTAGTGTAATCAGCGGCTCGGCTTCGACTGGGTGTCCCGGTACGAGCTTTAGCTTCCATTTTTGACCGAGCGTTGCGAGGAGCAGCACCGCTTCCATCCAGGCGAAGGATTCTCCGATGCACTGGCGGCCTCCGGCGCCGAATGGGAAGTAGGTAAGTTTCGAGCGGCGGGCTTTGGCTTCAGGGGAGAAGCGCTGGGGATCGAAGCGCAGCGGGTCGGGAAAGAAGCGCGGGTCGCGGTGGGTGATGAACTGGCTCATCAGCACCGTGGTTTTTGCAGGCAGGAAAAATTCGCCGAGATGAAAGTCGGCCCGCGCCTGGCGGCCCATGGCCCAGGCCGGAGGATAGAGGCGCATCGATTCGGCCAGCACCATCTCGACGTAGCGCAGTCGCGGCACGTCTTCATAGCTGGGCAGCTTTCCTTCCAGCTCACGATCAATTTCCTCATGAAAGCGGCGCTCGCACTCGGGATTCTGCGAGAGCAGGTACCAGGTCCACGACAGCGCGTTGGCGACGGTTTCATATCCGGCGAGGAAAATTGTGATCACCTGGTCGCGGAGGGATTGCTCGGCTTCGGGGCTGCGGTCCGGAGAAGCCGCAAGCATGAGATCAAGCAGGCTTCCGCGATCAGAGCGCTCGCGCCGATGCGCCTCGATCATGCGATAGACGACCGCGTCTATACGCTTGCGAGCGCGTACAAATGCCGCCAGGCCCGGCGGCCGGACATGCACCAGCCACTCCGCCGCGGGCAGCATAACCAAAAAATTGTAGAGACCCATAATGCGGTTGATGGCGTCGGCGAGCTCGTGAACTTCATGGCGCAGATCGGTGGCAAACAGGGTCTCGGCGACAACGTTGAGCGTGAGATGCATCATGTCACGGGCGATGTCGCGCTGCTCGCCGTCGCACCAATTGTCGCGCATGCGGGCAGCTTCGCGGACCATGGTCGCGGCATATTCGGGAATGCGCTGGCGATGGAATGCCGGTTGGGCCGCCTGGCGCTGCGCGCGGTGATCGGCACCCTCGGCGGTGATCATGCCCTCGCCGAGCAGCATCCTGGAGCGGCGAACGGTGCGCTCTTTCACGAAGTTGTCGTTCTGCACCACCAGGATTTCGCGGATGTAGTCGGGGTGGTTCAGGAAGACGATGTGGTTCCATCCGATTTTGTAGTGGGCGATGTCGCCGTAGGTTTCGACCAGATGTTGGAAGAGCGTGATTGGATTGGCAGGACGGAAGCGGCGCCAGGCGAACCAGATGAGATTCCGCTGGAACCCGGGAGGGAGGCGGTATCCGAAGTTGCGGCGAGATTCCTGCAGATCGTTTTGGGCAGCGGTTGCCATGTACTGAGAGCCTATCTCATCATGAACCGATGACGTAAGCGGCACAACCTCACGGCCTAAAGCCGGCTTCTCTGCTCGATCCCGCACGGCGCGGGTCGAAGCAGCACACTTTCAAACAATTATGAGTTACTTGGCTTTGGTTTTTTCGAGCGCATCGAGTTCGGCCAGCACTTCGGCGCTGTGCCTCAGCGGATCGACGCTGGTGTAGGCTTTTGCAACTTTGCCGGTGGGATCAATCAGAAAGGTATGGCGTGACGAGAACTTCACGACGCCCAGATTCATCAGCGAGCCATAAGACTGGCTGACTTTGTGGTCGGCATCGGAAAGCAGCCTGAAGTTCAATCCCTCTTTGGAGCAGAACTTTTTGTGCGAATCCACGCTGTCAACGCTTACGCCTAGCACGACGGCATTCCTCTCGGCATACTTTGGCTGGTCTATCTGGAAGTTGTGGGCTTCGCGGGAGCAGCCGGGGGTCTGATCCTTGGGGTAGAAATAGAGGACTATCCACCTGCCGCGATAATCCTTGAGGCTGATGGTCGAGCCATCCTGAGACGGCAGCGTGAAATCGGGCGCGAGGCTGCCTTCCGACGGCGTTCTTGATCGCGAGAGCAGTTTGGGCACGAACACGGCCACCGCGAGAACGACAATCACGAGCAGAAGAATTCGCAGCATCAGCCCTCCGCTGAGAAGAAGGCCATTCTAACGCCGAACAGCACAACGCAAAGATCGCAAAAAATCGCAAAGTTCGCCCAGAGAGGATCTGGATCGCGCCGCACTGCGCGTTCCCTCAGCAAAAATTTTCATAATTGCTTATGATAATTAATTACTCACTTTCTGGGGGAATCATCAGTCGTGGCGCAAACGGAAACTGACGGCCTTGAAGTGTTGGAAACGCGCGAATGGGTCGATTCGCTGGATTATGTGCTGGCCAAGGGAGGCCCTAACCGTGCTGGGCGCTTGTTGCAGCAACTGGCGCTGCATGCGCGGCGCGAGGGGGGAGTTAACCTCCCTTTTACAGCGACTACGCCGTATCAGAATACGATTCCGGCTCGGCAGCAGCCACCATTTCCGGGAAGCCAGGAGATGGAACGCCGCATCAAGAGCCTGGTTCGCTGGAATGCTCTCGCGATGGTGGTGCGGGCCAATAAGATTCAGGAAGGCATCGGCGGCCACATCTCTACCTACGCGTCCGCGGCCACTCTGTATGAGGTGGCATTCAATCATTTCCTGCAAGCGCAAACCGAGAGTGGCGATCGCGACATTGTTTATTTCCAGGGACACGCGGCGCCGGGCATGTATGCGCGCGCGTATCTCGAAGGCCGGATTCCGAAAGAAAAGCTGCAGAATTTTCGGCGCGAGTTAAAGCCGGGTGGCGGATTGAGTTCGTATCCGCATCCTTGGCTGATGCCGGATTTCTGGGAGTTTCCGACGGTTTCGATGGGACTAGGGCCGATCCAGTCGATCTATCACGCGCGTTTTATCAAATATCTTGAAAATCGCGGCCTCAAGCAATCGACCGGCGGCAAAGTTTGGGCGTTTCTCGGCGATGGCGAGATGGATGAGCCAGAGTCGCTGGGGTCGATCACGCTGGCTTCGCGCGAGAAGCTCGACAACCTGATTTTCGTCGTCAACTGCAATCTGCAACGGCTCGATGGCCCGGTGCGCGGCAATGGAAAAATCATTCAGGAACTGGAAGCGATCTTCCGCGGTGCGGGCTGGAACGTGATCAAGGTGATTTGGGGCTCGGATTGGGACAGCCTCATCCAGAACGATCGCGACGGGCTGCTGGTGCGGCGGCTGGGTGAAATCAGCGATGGACAGTACCAGAAATATTTCGTCGAGTCGGGCGCCTACTTTCGGCAGAACCTGTTCGGTAGCGATCCGCGGCTGTTGAAAATGGTGGAGCATCTGTCGGACGAGCAACTTGCGCGGATGCGGCTGGGCGGACATGATCCCATCAAGGTACACGCGGCTTATCGCGCGGCAGTGGATCACACGGGATCACCGACGATCATTCTCGCGAAAACAATCAAGGGTTACGGCCTGGGCGAGGCAGGCGAAGGCAAGAACATCACGCATCAGCAAAAAAAGCTGAATGATGAAGAACTGGAGATGTTTCGCTCGCGCTTCGGGATTCCCATTCCCGACGACGAACTGCACGAGGCGCCGTTCTACCGCCCCGCCGACGACAGTCCAGAGATCAAGTACATGCAGGCGCAGAGGCAGCAACTCGGTGGATACATGCCCACGCGCAAAGTGCGGGCAACGGCACTGAAACCGTTCCCCGACTCTCATTTCGAGGAATTTCACAAAGGCACCGACGGCCGCGAAGTCTCGACTACGATGGTGTTCGTGCGCTTGCTTTCGAAGCTGCTGCGCGATCCGGAACTTGGCAAGTTCATCGTGCCAATCGTGCCTGACGAAGCGCGCACCTTCGGCATGGAAGCGTTGTTCCGCCAGGTGGGGATTTACTCAAGCGTTGGCCAGAACTACGAACCGGTGGACATGGACACGCTCCTTTATTACAAGGAAGCGAAGAACGGACAGATTCTGGAAGAAGGAATCACTGAGTCGGGTTCGATGTGCTCGTTGATCGCGGCGGGAACGGCGTATGCGAATCACGGGATCAACACGATTCCCTTCTTTATTTATTACTCGATGTTTGGATTCCAGCGTATCGGCGATCTGATCTGGGCAGCGGCCGACATGCGCTGTCGCGGGTTTTTGATTGGTGGGACTGCCGGCCGCACCACGTTGGCGGGCGAAGGGCTTCAGCATCAGGATGGGCACAGTCACGTGCTGGCGCTGCCTGTGCCGAATTTGCTGGCCTACGACCCCGCGTTTGCGTATGAGATTGCCGTCATTATTCAGGATGGCATCAAGCGCATGTACGTAGATGGCGAATCGATCTTTTATTATCTGACCGTGACGAACGAACCGCTGCCCATGCCGGAGATGCCGCGGAACGGAAATGTCCGCGAGGGCATCCTGAAGGGCCTATATCGCTTCAAAGCGTCGTCAAAGAATGATGCCAAGCTGCGGGCACAACTGCTGGGCAGCGGCACGATCATGTTCGAAGTGCTGAAGGCGCAGCAGATTTTGGAAGAAAAGTACGGCGTGGCCGCTGACGTCTGGAGCGTGACCAGCTACAAGCAGCTGTATCGAGACGCCAACGATTGCGAGCGCTGGAACATGCTGCATCCCTCGGAGATGGCGAAGGTTCCGTATGTGACGCAAATGTTAAAAGATGCGCAGGAGCCGTTCGTCGCCGCTTCTGATTATATGAAGGTGCTGCCGGAGAGCCTGGCGAAGTGGGTGCCGGGACAGTTGGTGTCGCTGGGAACGGATGGATTCGGGCGCAGTGAGAGCCGAGTTGCGTTGCGTGACTTCTTCGAAGTGGATGCCAAGCACATCGTGCTGGCGACGCTGGGAGCGCTCGCGAGAGAAAAAAAGATTGGGACGGACGTTGTGAAGCGGGCGGTTCAAGAATTGGGAATCAATTCAGAGAAGGCGAATCCGGCGATAAGCTAATTTTTCATTTCCGCAAAATCGCAGATCGGCACTCCGAAATTTATTGAAGGATCCAGACGCGGTGATTGAATTCAAACTTCCGGAACTTGGGGAAAACATCGAGCAGGGCGATCTGGTGCGCCTGATGGTGGCACCGGGCGCGACTGTGAGCACCGGCCAATCGGTGATGGAGTTAGAGACCGACAAGGCAGTGGTCGAGGTGCCTTCGTCGGTCAGCGGGACCGTGCAGGAAATTCGCGTCAAGGAAGGCGACAAGGTCAAGGTTGGCCAAGTCATCTTTACCGTGGATGGAGCCGAGGCGCGGCCCTCGAATGGATCGTCCGCTCAGACTGCGCCCGCGTCCGTTCAGGCTCAGAAGCCCGCACCACCTCCCGCCAAGGCTTCAGGACCGGTCTCGGCAGTTCCGGCAAGTGTTCCTGCAGCGAGCGGGGGAGCAAGTGAATTTATACTTCCGGAGCTCGGGGAGAACATCTCTCAGGGAGATCTGGTGCGCTTGATGATTTCTCCAGGCGCGAAAGTTTCCGAAGGCCAGCCCGTCATGGAGCTAGAGACCGACAAGGCCGTGGTGGAAGTGCCGTCTTCCGTAAGCGGAATCGTGAAAGACGTGCGGGTGAAGGAAGGCGAAAAGATCAAAGTGGGTCAGGTGATTTTCACGCTGGAAGGGGCTGCGCCATCCCACGCGGAAACACCTCGTCCGCGCTCTGCACCGGTGGAGCACGTTTCCGGACAGCATGGTGCGCGCCTAGCCTTTCAGGCCGCGATTCGCGCGGAAGGAAAAACGGAGGAGCAGGCCCTGCCTCCTGATCAGCCGCAGCAAGCGGTTCCAACGTTCAGCATGCCCGTACAGCTAGGGAAGGTGGCGGGGACCGAGCACCGCCAACCTATTCCTGCAGCGCCTCACGTGCGGCGACTGGCGCGGGAAGTCGGGGTCGATATCTATGAAGTGAAGGGAACCGGGCCAGGCGGCCGCATCAGTGAAGACGACGTGAAAGCGCACGCGAAGGCGTTGCTCTCTGTGGGCGGGGCTCAGGGTCCAGTGAGGGCTGGGCGCTTCGCGGCTCCGCAACTTCCGGATTTTTCCAAGTGGGGCAAGATCGAACGCGTCTCGATTCGCGGAGTACGCCGAAAAACTGCCGAGCACCTGGCGGAAGCCTGGGTCACGATTCCTCACGTGACCCAGCATGACCGGGCTGACATCACGGAACTCGAGCAACTGCGCGCGCGGTTCGCTCCCAAGGCTGAAGAGGCGGGCGGCAAGATGACGGTCACGGCCATCGCACTGAAAGTTTGTGCGGCGGCGCTGAAGGTGTTTCCGCAATTCAACGCCAGCATCGACATTGAAAAAGAAGAAATCATCTATAAGCAGTACATCAACATTGGTGTGGCCTCAGACACAGATCGTGGGCTGCTGGTTCCTGTCATTCGCGACGTGGAGAAGAAGAACATCGTGGAACTGGCGGTGGAGTTGTCGCAGCTCTCGAAGAAAGCGCGCGACAAGAAGCTGACGCCGGCGGAGATGGAAGGCGGGACGTTCACGATCACGAATCTTGGCGGCATTGGCGGAATCGGATTCACGCCGATCGTGAATCATCCGGAAGTCGCGATTCTTGGCATCTCGCGTTCGCGCATGGAGCCCGAATGGATCAACGGCAAATTCGAGCCGCGGCTGATTCTGCCGCTTTCGCTCTCGTACGATCACCGGCTGATTGATGGCGCGGACGCCGCACGATTCCTGCGCTGGATCGCAGAGGCTTTTGAGCAGCCATTCTTGTTATCTGTACAAGGTTGAAGACGGTCGGCTGTAGCTCAGCTGTTGTCTCAGTTCCGGCGATGACCCGGTTCGTAGCGCTGCCAGAAAGGCCGTTGCTAGCAACGTCTCTACGAAAGAACTCATGTCAGAGAATCCCTCGCTGAATATTGCCGTGGTGGGTGCCGGCCCGGGCGGATATGCCGCCGCATTTCTGGCCGCCGATCTCGGGATGAACGTGACGCTGATCGATCCCGAGATCAATCCCGGCGGCGTTTGTCTCTATCGCGGATGTATTCCCTCCAAAGCGCTGCTGCACGTTGCCAAATTGATCGAAGAGTCGCGTCAGGCGAAGGATTGGGGTATCGAGTTTACCCCGCCAACGATTGGATTGGACCGACTACGATCCTGGAAAGAGGGCGTGGTCAAAAAATTGACTGGCGGGCTGGGAGTTCTTTCGAAGCAGCGCAAGGTGCATTACATGCAGGGACGCGCGGCATTTGAGAATTCGAATTCGCTCCGCGTGACCAAGGCTGAGGGATCATCCTCGGAAACACTCCGCTTCGATCGCATCATTCTCGCAACCGGATCGCGGCCGGCGATTGTACCCACGCTGAAGCTGGACACGCCACGCATGATGGATTCCACAGGGGCGCTGAATCTGGAAGACGTTCCTGGAACCCTGCTGGTGGTTGGCGGCGGGTACATCGGGCTCGAACTCGGGTCGGTTTATGCCGCGCTGGGTACACGCGTTACTGTCGTTGAAATGCTGCCGGGGCTTTTACCGGGCGCGGATCGCGATCTGGTCGCGCCCCTGCACAAGCGGCTTGAAAAGATGTTCGACGCGATCCTGCTCAACACCACCGTTGCGTCCGTAAAAGACGAAGGACGCGCGATTCGAGCCACATTGAAGCCGCAGGACGGCGGCGAACAGGAAAAGCTATTCGATCGCGTGCTGGTCTCGGTGGGGCGCAAGCCGAATTCGGAGATTCCCGGGCTGGAAAAGACTCGCGTGCAGGTGGGGCCGCGCGGATTTATCCAGGTAAACAAGCAGCTGCAGACCGATGATCCGGCGATCTATGCCATTGGCGACGTGGTCGGCGAACCGATGCTCGCGCACAAGGCCTCGCATGAAGGACGCACAGCGGTCGAAGCTATTGCGGGGCATAAGGTCGCGTTCGAACCCAATGCTATTCCGGCCGTGGTCTTCACCGATCCTGAGGTTGCATGGTGCGGAATAACCGAAACGCAAGCGCAAAAGGAAAATCGGGAGATCAAGGTCGCCAAATTTCCGTGGGCAGCTTCGGGACGCGCCATTACGCTGGACCGTCCGGATGGAATGACGAAGCTGATCGTTGATCCGCAGACCGAGCGCGTGCTCGGAGTCGGAATTGTGGGCGTGGGGGCGGGCGAAATGATCGCAGAAGGCGTGCTGGCGATTGAAATGGCGGCGCTTGCCAAAGATGTGGCGCTCAGCATTCATCCGCATCCGACGCTGTCAGAGACGGTGATGGAATCGGCGGAAGTTTTCTTCGGAACCAGCACGCACATTTATCGGCCAAAGCGCGGATGAGGCTGGTTTCCCACGAAATCGGCGCGTCAGTAGAGTAGAATTTCGGCTTGTTCCCCAGTCTCACATCCACAGCGGGTTCCGCGAAGAGACGCACGGAAATCTCCGCTCGCATGCCGATCCTGAGAGTGATACCCCTTCTTCTCGCTCTCGTTCTCGTTTTCTGTCCGCAATTCTCTCTTGCACAAATTCCGCAGCTTGCCGGTGGCACGAGTAAGCCGAGCACGCCTGGCGCGACTGATCCGCTGAATCGCACCACCCCTTCAGGAAGTGTTCTCGGATTCCTGCAGGCGGCGCAGTCCGGGGATTACAGCATCGCGGCACAGTACCTGCAGCTGAGCGCGGCGCGTCGGCAGAGCGAAGGCGATCAACTGGCACGGCAACTGAAGGCCGTGATGGATGGCTCTGTATTCACCGGCAGGCTGGGAACCTTCACACAACCAGAGGGCATTCCCCAGGAGGGCGTCCCACTCGGACGGCAGCGCATTGGCACCATGGCGTCGGGGGATGTAGAAGTTGATTTTGACCTGGTGCGCGTGACGGACCCGAGCGCGGGAAAGATCTGGCTGATTTCCGCCGATACGCTAGCGAAAGTTCCGGAACTTTACGATCAGGTCGAAGCGCGCCAAGTGGAGCACAAGCTTCCGGCGTTCCTGGTCAAGCATCAGTTTTTTGGAATGCCGCTGTGGCAGTGGTTCGCATTGCTGCTGGCTGTGCCGGCAGCGGCAGGAGCGGGTTGGATTCTGCTCGTGCTGCTGGGCTTCCCCTTGCGCTGGTGGGCGCGGCGGCACGGCGACCCGGAGGCGGGCAGTTGGCGCTCGGCGTACGGTCCCGTGTGGATGCTGCTGACTACGGTCGCGCATGTCAGCTTCGTGCGCTACCTGGGAGTGCCGCTGCTGCAGCGCCATTACTACTTCCAGATTGTTTCCGTTTTCCTGATCATCAGCGGCACCTGGATCCTCTGGCGATTTGTGCGCTGGTCATTGTCACGTGTGCGCAATCGCGCGCTGATGCACGGCCATGCCGGAACAGGATCACTGATCCTGTTGGGCGAGCGGATCATCAAGTTCGTCATTTTCGTTCTTGGCGTGTTCTGGGTATTGGCCAGCCTGGGATTCAACATGAGCACGGCGCTGGCTGGACTCGGAATTGGTGGCCTGGCGATCGGCTTCGGAGCGCAGCAGACGATTGCCAACCTGTTTGGCGGAGTGTCGGTGCTTGGCGACGAAGTGATTCGCGTAGGAGATGTTTGCCGTTTCGGGGATCGCACGGGTACGGTCGAAGATATCGGCTTACGGTCGACGCGCGTGCGCACCGATGAGCGGACGCTGCTGGCGATTCCCAACGGGACCGTTGCGACCATCAACGTCGAGAATCTTAGCCGGCGCGACAAGATTCTTTTCTCTACCAAGCTTGGACTGCGCTCCGACAGCAAGCCCGATCATGTGCGTTATGTGCTGGCGGAGGCGCGCAAGCTGCTCTACAGCCATCCGAAAGTTGAAAGCAACAGCGTGCGGGTTCGGCTTACGGATATTTCCGGAAGCTCCCTCACGGTGGAGGTCTTCGCGTACATTCTGACGCGGGACTACAACGAATATGCGGCAATCCGCGAAGACTTGCTCTTACGAATGCTGGATGTCGTGGAAGACTCGGGAGGAAGCCTGGCGTTGCCTTCCCAGACTCTATTCATCGCGCGGGACGCTGGAGTGCAGAAAGAGAAGGCCGCCAAGGCGGTGCAGAAGATCGAAGAAATGCGCGATGGAAAGCAGTTGCCCTTTCCCGATTATCACGAGAACGACATTGCCGCGTTCAAGGGATCGATCGAGTACCCGCAGGCGGACTCGGCGATGCGGCAGGAGAATGACGGACAGAAAGGCAGTTAAGCGACTCTGGATCAAAATTTTTCGCCGGAGGCGTTGATCCCTACGCTTCGTCGAACAAAAAACACCACTCCACCAATAGTCACACCGATGACGTACATGATTAGGAACGATAAGCCCCAGTTGGACAAGAGCCCGTGGGCCGGGTGAATCGGAGGCAAAGCGGGACTCATGGGTGGAACGGATACCGAAATTGCCTCTCCCTTTGCGATCGCCATCACCACGCCAGCCAGAATGATTGTCATCAGAACCCAGGTCATCTTCGGAAAACGAAATTCGTTACGCACGCTGAGTCTCCTTTTCAAGAATTGGCGCCAATGTTCGGCCAAGGCGCCGATGACCAACCCGCCACTTTCCCGTAAGTAGAAGCGAAGCTGCCGGCTTGCCCCTATCCGAGTGGAATCGGCCTGCAGTTCCTGGAATACGGCAAGCATTTCTTCGCCGAAATGCCTGCGATGAGTCGCGGGATAGAGCCGGAGCAAATGCTTGTAGATAGCAAGCATCAGTACTCCCTGGTGGCGATTCGCAAACTGCCCAGGCGAACCAACTGCTTGAGACGCCCAACTTCCGAATGCAGATTTCCGCGGCCGCGAGCCGTCAGCCGGTAGGCCTGCTTGCCGCGCGAAGCGTCCTTTTGCTCGAGGCGCTCGATCCAGCCTTCTTCCAGTAAGCGGCGCAGCGCTCCATATAAGGTGCCGGTGCTGAGTACGACACGACCGCCGCTCATCTGGTCCACATCCTTGAGAATGGAGTAACCGTGGCGAGGCTCGGCGGCCAGGCTGAGAAGAATTAGGAGAACCGGTTCGGTCAGGGGCAACTTTTCCATATGGCTTAATACGACATGTCGCCTAACGCCATGTTAAATCCAGTTCGGGACAAAAGTCAAGCTCGAAGATCACTTTGGCCCGATTATCCGGCCGGATTGGTATGAAATCGCCGGTCCCACCCGCGCAAGAACAAGTGCGTTGGGAAGTAGATGAAAGCTGGCACTAGCACCAGATAGGCGAGCAGGTACAGCCATCCGGGCACTCGATGCTGCTCGTGAAAGAACAGGCCGCGAGCGAAGTTTACGTCGTACTGTGGACGCCAGAGATAGTTGATGGGGATGACTACCCAGGTCATCAGGGTTTGCAGTTTCCATCCGCGGGGGTCGTAGCCGAGGCGCCAGATCGCCCAGAGAAGCAGAGGCGGAGTGGGAATGTGAAAGAGGCTGAGCAGGCGGATTGAGAGCGGTAGTGTGGGATCGAACATGTATGCAGTGCCGCCGATCAGGTGATGCCCGGTAAGCAGCGCACCGGTGAGGTCAATCGTGAATAAAGTTTGGAAGATGAGCAGGCCGCACGCGACCCAGGAAAAAATCAGCGGGCTTTCCAGCCAAAGCGCAATTCCGATCAGCACGTTTCCGATGTCGCAGAAATAGAGGAAATTTTGCGAGCCGTACTGGTGCCAGTAGAGCGGCGCCCAGAGGATCAGCCAGATGGTCCAGGCGAGTTTGAGCCAGAGGGGAATGCGCATGCGAGTTCAGTTCTCGGTTCTCAGTTCTCAGTGAAAAACTCCCTGCGACTGAGAACGAGAAGCCATCTTAGACGAAGGGAAAATCAGAGAACCTGTCGTTACCCCAGGGCCTAAAGGCCCGATGTTTGTGTGCTTCTATGGCCCGACTGGAAGCCGCGCCCCTTCAAGTCTGATTTGTGAATAGCTTCTCGGTTCACGAGAACAGACTCGGTTCTCAGATCGCAGTCAAAGCCTTGCTTGCCAGAACCGAGAACTGAGAACTGAGGAGAACTATACCCTGATCTCATCTCCGAGCAGGGTGCCCCTCTTCGGGGCAGCGTCCGCCATAACGCAAAATTACCAGCGTAACTTGCTGGCTCTTACACCAGTACCTAGGATGAGTTTGGTATGGCTTACCAAGCTCTTCTGTTCTGCCCCGAGGAAAAGACGGCTCGCACGGTGACGCAGGTTCTGAGCGAGTTGGAATTCAGCGTGGAGCCCTGCTCCGAGCCGTTCGCGGCGGTTAAGAAGTTGATGGGTCAGCATTTCGACGCCATTGTGGTGGATTGCGATAACGAGCAGAACGCCACCTTGTTGTTCAAGAGCGCGCGCAATTCGACGTCAAACCAGGCATCGCTTGCCGTAGCTATCGTGGAAGGTCAGGCGGGGGTGGCCAAGGCATTTCGCATTGGAGCCAACCTCGTCCTGACCAAGCCGATCAATGTCGAACAATCGAAGGGAACGTTGCGGGTGGCGCGGGGATTGCTCCGCAAAGGCGAACCGATCAAGCCGCCCTTGCCTGCGACGCCGGCGGCACCAGCGGTATCCGCCGCTGCGGCTCCGAACCCGGCGGCACCGAAACCCGCGGCACCGAAGCCGGTTGTACCGGCAAAACCAGAGACTCCCGTTATACCTGCAGCCAGCGTAGCTCCGCGACCTGCTGTCGCGGCGCCGGCGAAGCCTCCTACCAGCCTTCCGGCCGCGCGCGCGGCAGTTGCCAGAGCGGCGCAAGCGCCACCGGCAAAGGCCCCAGAGAAAATCGAAGCTCCTGGAATTCCGGCAGCTCCCGTTGCGCCCGCTGCGGCCACAATGGCGACACCTTCGGCAACTTCTGTAGCGCCTGTGACTGGCCGCGCAGTGGAATCGCAAGCACCGCAACCGAAGCCCATGTTTTCAATGGAGAGCGCGGGCGGTGGATCTGCAGCCGCGGCGGCTCCCGCGCGCAAAATGGAGCCGGTCGTTCCGGCTGAGCCGGCCGCAAAAGTCGAAATTACGCCGGCCAAAACGCCGCACAAGGCGGAAGCGCTATTTGACAAGGCAGCGGAAGAAACTCCAGCAGCGCCGGTTGCGGCGTTGCAAGGATCGTCCGTGGCATCGAGCGGGGACGCGCCCTCGACCGAGGCTACGCCCTCGTTCACGTTCGGCGGAGCCAACCTCGAAGAAGAGGCTGGAAGCGGCGGAAAGAAGATTGGAATTGGCATCGCGGCCGTTGTGGTGGTTGCGGCCGGGCTGTACTTCGTTTGGGGACATTTCGCGGGACACTCCAATGCATCCCCAGCGGTCGCAACTACGACGATGAGTAGTGCACCCATGGCCAGCAGTGCGCCAGCAGTTCCGCCAAAGCCGTCGGCTGCCCCAGTCACCATTCCCAGCGAGACAAAGCCTGTCTCCGAGAATCCTTCTCCGATTTCCAGTTCTGGCAAGACGGTGGAACACGCGGAAGACTCCAGCGACCGCGAGGCTTCAGCAACGCCCGCGACATCAGGATCTGGCAAGGCAGTTCCAACCAAGCCGGAGGCCGCACCACTTGTGGTGAAGAGCGGAGCAGCTCCCGTTCACAAAACCGCGGCTGTGCCCGACGCTTCGGCTCCCAGCCTGGCTGGGATCGCGACGGCAGGCTCGAACGGAGCGCTGTCGAACATTCTGTCAAGTGGATCGGATGAAACCCATCCCATCCTGCAAACCCTGCATGTTTCGCAAGGCGTTTCGCAGGGGCTGCTGATGAAGAAGGTGCAGCCGGTTTATCCGAAAGCGGCGCTGACGATGCACGTCGAAGGGAACGTGGACCTTCTGGCCACTATCTCCAAGGAGGGCATGATCACCAGCGTCAAGGTTCTCAAGGGAGATACACAGCTCAGCAAGGCAGCTGCCGATGCGGTCAAGCAGTGGAAGTACAAGCCGTATTTGCTGGATGGAGAACCGGTCGAGATTCAGACGCAGATCACGGTCGTATTTAAGCTGCCCAACTAGAATCTTCTTGTAATCAACCTGCCAAGTAAGTCGGATTCCTCAGGGGCTAAACCCCAGTGTTTAGACGCGCTGAACGGCGCGGCTGAAGCCGCGCCCCTTTTCACAACCGATTTATGAATAGTTCTAGAGTGAGCGGTACGCTGCAGTTGGCGGTACGCTGCTCACCCGAATCTCCATCTGTGATCTCCGAATGCTCCGCCACGAAAATCAACCGCGCTCCTCCTATCCCTTATGAATCCGCCCGGGTTTCCGCCTCCGGATTTTTTGTCCTTCCTACGTGAGTACCTGTGGAGTCCGAGTTATGCTCTTCCTTCGCCAGTTCGGGGTTGTTCTGTTCCGCCTTCGACCCGCGGCTTGCTCCGCGGGCTATAGTCTTGCGTCGCTTCACGGCTGAATTGACGCACTCCAACGGCGCACGGCTCGGAAGGGCGGCCTTTCAACCTGATTTATGGGATAGCTTCTCAAAAGCTGCCGTTTCAGCAGAAACAACTTGGTCCGTATGACAAATGCAACTGGCCCGCGTTCCCGACGGCCCTAGCCGAAGAAAGAAGCACGGACATCGTGGCGCAAAGAGGGTTTTAGTCGTTATCTTGGCTGCAATACTTCGTCCACGACGACTTTGCCGCCCTTATCCGCGTTAATGACTTTGTGGATGGGAGCGTATCCGGTCATCGTGATATCGATCTCGTAGTTGCCGGGATCGAGCGCGACCTCGAGCGGAGAACTCTTCTCGATGATGTGTTCATTGATGGCAACCTGGGCACCTTTCGGCTGGGTGCGTATGGTGACTACGGCTTGCCCGGCTTGGGCGCCCTTCCCGCCAAACAGCTTCGACATCTTGCCGCCCACGGTTCGCATATTGTCCAGGCTTCCCAGCGGGCGCAGGGTGGGCGCGAAGTTGAAGGTCTGGCCGAGAACGAATTGCGCGTTCATAGTTTCGTCGATGTAGCCCATCTTGCGGACGAGCACCACATGCTGACCTTTGTCCACGCTGACCTGGGCGGGCGTGGTTGCACCCGTGAAGCGTCCATCGACATAGACGTTCGCGCCAGCGGGGTCGCTTTTGACGACCAGTGTGGCCATCAACTGCGATAAGTGAATGACAACGGTGGCGCGAGTTCCGGAGGTGACATTCACGGTCCGCGAATCGCCGGTATAGCCCGTCTTGCTTACGGTGATGGTGTGCGCTCCGGGTGCGAGATTGGTCAGAGCAAAGGGCGTGACATAACTGGCGTCGGTGCGGCCATCAACCTGGACTTGCGCACCCTGAGGCGTGGAGTCGACGGCCATCTGTCCCGGTGTGACTGCGACGGCAACCGGGGCGGCTCTCTTCCTTGCATTTCTACCCCTGGCACTCGTCACTGCATGAGAGCCGCGCGTGACGGGCTCGGAAACTTCCTCGGCCGGCTCCGGAGTCGGCGGAGGCGCTGAAGTTTCAGCCTTCGCTTCGGGCTTTGGCGCCGGGGCGGCAGTTTGCTGCACGGTTGGGGCTGTAGCGGTGGTCTTAGCAGCACCAGAATCGTCATCGCCGCTCTGCTGATGGATGTAGAGGGTTACGCCGATGCCAATGGCGAGGATCAGCGTTCCGGCCACGCCAAGTGAATACATGAACAGGCGCGCGGGAACACTCTTGATTTCTTTGATGGCCTTTTCCGCAACCTCGCGTGGCTGAACTTTCGGTTTCTCGTCATTCTTTAGTGTGCCGGAAAACCTGGTCGGCACGGCTGGCGGCGCGGGCGGCTCTTCGTGGATCGGAGGAGGTGGTGGAGGCGCAACATAAACTTCCTTGAGCGGAGGCAGCTCACTAATTTCCGAGAAGCTGGTTCCAGAGCCTCCGCTTCCGGGTTCTCCTGCCATCATCGGATCGACCTTGATGCTCGGCGGGGCATCCGTCTGCGGCTCGAAGGTCTCGATTTCCGGCTCGGCAGTCGCTGAAGACATATACGCGGACGGCTGCTCGACCGCTTTCATCGTCGCCTTGATGCTGGCATTGATGAACTTATCGGAAAGGTCAATCTCGGGAACCGATGCGGAGGTTGCGGTGGTGCCGGCGCCGGCTGCAGCCGCTGCAGTCTTCGGGGCAGCCAGTTTTGAAGCGGGCCTTGCGAGTTCGTTCGATTTCGGCGTCGGAGCCGCGCCGGTGGAGGCTGACTTCGGAACAGATTTCGGAGCGGAGGGCGAGGCCAATCCGGAAGGCTTTGGGCCTCCAGCAGGCGTTACCGGCTTGGCCATGGGCGGAGCCGCTGGTTTTGCCGGCGGGTTCATGGCCGAGGTGACAAATTTGGAATGCGCCGCCGCTTTCACTTTGTCGGAAACGGCCGGTCCTTTGCCTGGTTCGGGCTTCTTGGCGGCGAGCGTTTTTGATTCCTTGCACTTCTCCAGATCGTCGAGCAAAGCGCGCGCGCTCGTATAACGCTGGGCAGGATCTTTGGACAGCGCCTTCATAATGAGATCGCTGAGCACCGGATGCACCTTGGGATTCACATGAATCGGAGGAACCGGAGTGCTCTCCAAAATACTCTGCCGCAGCGATTCAATATCATCGCGATCGAAGGCCTTGCGCTCGGTCACCATCTCATAGAAAATCGCGGCCAGACTGAACAGATTCGAGCGGAGGTCCATGGGCTGACCCTGCACCTGCTCCGGGGACATATAGTGCAGAACGGAGGGCAATCCTTCAGTGACATGCTGCACGAAGTTGCCCACGCTGGAAACGCCGAAGCTGAGGATTTTGACGGTGCCGTCCCAGCCGCACATGATTTTGGCTGGTTCCAGGCTGTAATGAACAATGTTGTGGGAAGCCGCATGATCGAGTCCGCTCGAAAGTTGGCGGCCAATATCGAGCAGGTCCCAGATGGAGAATCCTTCTTTCCGCGCCAGCATGGTAGCGATGCTGTTGCCCTGGATATATTCCATGGCTGCGCAGAACTTGCCGTCGATTTCACCGGCGCCAAAGATGGGAGTGATGTTGGAGCTGCTGAGAACCTTGGTCTTTTCCGCTTCGGCGAGCAGCGCCTGTTGCAACGCCGGCGCAGCCTCGCCGAAGGCACTCAACTGGATCACTTTGAGTGCAACGGTTTGTCCACTCTCGGAGTCGTTCGCCTTGTAGACCGCTCCCGTAGGGGACTTCGCCAACTCACTCAAGACTTCAAAGGGGCCAATTTTCGTGGACATTATTTGTGCACTCCATTCCATCGCGAGCCCTTCGCTGCTGCCGCGGACAAGGCTCGGCCAGTGGAGACCCCGGGGGATGGGCATGCGTAGGATAGCGCTGTGCTTAAGCAGCTTCGAATTACCAAGGTAACGGCGCCTTCTCGAGAATTACAATTGCGAAGATGATTTCCCGGTCAGACGATTACGTCGAGTATTGCCGTGAAACTGCAAAACGCGCTCATGACCTTCACGATCTGGCGCTGCGCGGCCGGAAGCTGAAGCATCTGACCGAGCGCATTCACGAACAAATCGCCGAAGCGGTGGAACTCGGTCCGGGCGATGATGTGGTGGACATCGGCTGCGGGGATGGCACTTTGCTGCGGTTGGCTCAGGAGAGAGATGTCCACAGTGCTCTCGGACTGCTTGCAACGGAAGAGGAAGTATCGCTTGCCCGGCGCGCCGGGCTCAATGTTCGCCAGGGTCTGACACACCAGTTGCCGATCGCCGACGAGAGCGCGTCTGTGGTGGTTTGTAATAATGTGCTGCTGGTCGTTCCCCGGGCGAGAATTCCCGCCAGCTTAAGCGAGATTTGCCGAATCGCCCGGCCTGAGGCTCGTATTTTTGTTGGAGAGATCCCAGCGGGGGCGCAAAGAGATCCCACACCACAGTTCAGCACTCGAAAGGAATTGCTGTCTCATCTTCTTCACAAGCAGGGGGTTCGAGCGTGGCTCGGCATGCTGCGGCGGATGGGGTGGTGGCGACTAACCGGGCAGCCGGCGGTCATTCGGACCGGCACAGCCGTCTCCTTCTTCGCCGCTCCGAAAGAGTTCACTTCCCTCGCGAAAGAAGCCCGATTGGAAGTAGTGCGATACTGGCAATGCGATCACTACAAGACGCGCAATAACTATCTGTTACGAAAGCTGGTCTGAAGTGCTTGCCACATTCTGAGCGACTGCTCGAGTAAAGCGCTCCACCGCGCGTTGAAGAAATGCAGCCAGTTCGGGTGGTTCCTGCACCTGAAAATCCACTCCCAACCACAATAAATGAATGGCCAGGCTCTCTAATGAGTAGGAGCCGGTGTGCAGCATGCAGGAATGGCTATCGATTTCCTCGAGTACTCCGGCGGATGGAGGCACTCGCTTGGCGATCGTCGTCATTGGACACTGCAAACTGATTCGCGCGCGATACGGATAAGGCACGCTGGCCAGGGATTTGGAAGCGAAGGCGGCGAAGTCTCCGCCGGGCGGCCGACGCGGCTTGAACCTGTTTGATAATTTCGGTGTGCCCTCAATGCGGTCGATGCGGAAGGTTCGCCAATCCTTTCGCGACAGATCCCATGCCACGAGATACCAGCGATATCCGGTATGGACCAAGCGATGGGGCTCGACATCGCGCGCGGTCCCAGTTCCAGCACGATCGTTGTACTGAAAGCGAATTCCATCGTGATCGCGGCAGGCTCCCGCTATCGCTGAAAGGAGTTCCGCATCGACGGTGGTCGCGCGATGACCTACCGGCACGATAAAGCCGTGCAATGCAGTGACCCGGTGGCGGAGGCGGGAAGGCAAAACCTGCTCCAGTTTCAGCAAGGCCCGTATGGAGGCTTCTTCCACTCCGGAGACACCAGCGCTGGCGGAGGTTCGCAGGCCGAGCGCGACCGCAACCGCCTCTTCATCATCGAGCAGCAGCGGGGGAAGATTGGCCCCGGCGCCTAACTGGTAGCCGCCGGCAAGTCCTGATGTGGAATGAACGGGATATCCCAGGCTGCGCAGCCGGTCGACATCGCGCCGCAGGGTCCTGGCAGTGACTTCCAGCCTCTGTGCCAGGGCCGCACCAGACCAGTACCGCTGCGCTTGAAACAACGCCAATAACCGAAGCAGGCGAGCCGAGGTCTGAACCATGGCGGGTATTGTGCCATAGGTTGAGGACTAAATCTGTCCTCAATGCTTGGTAGCGTACCGGAGTCGATGCCGTCCGAAATACTCGCATGGAGATGATCATGACCTTGAGGCTGACCGATTTTTTCCTTCAAGAGCTGGAACGGGAAGCTGCGGTAACACGCCGCACATTGGAGCGCGTTCCCGAAGCGCAAAATGACTGGAAGCCGCATCCGAAATCGATGCCGCTGGGCTACCTGGCGTGGCTGGTCGCGACGATGCCTTCGTGGATCGTGAGCATGGTGCAAGCGGATGAATTTGATATGAAGTCCGCCGGAGCGGAGAAGCTCAAACCCGCAGAGTGGAAATCGCGGGACGAATTGCTCTCCGCGCATGAAGCCAGCCTGCGACGGGCACGGGAGGCCTTGCAGAATACGAAGGATGAGCACCTGCTGACGCCTTGGAAATTTGTGGTGGGTGAGCACGTGGTCAGCGAGAATCCACGCCATGTGATGATTCAGGACAGCGTATTCAATCATCTGGCGCACCATCGTGGGCAACTCACCGTATATCTGCGGCTACATCAGGAGAAAGTCCCGGCTCTGTATGGACCCTCTGCGGACGAAGGCAGTTTCGCTTCTACTTCCGCCAAATAATCTTTTTCTGCGTAACTTTGGCGCATCGGCCAGAGGTTTAGAGAAATGGTGGTCTTGCGTGACATTTGTCATGCCATGCAGATGACGATCTCCACTGGTGATAATCACCAGCCGTCATGCACACTCAGATACGTGAGCCATTCAACAGAAAAACATTGCCAAGCTACTGAAAAATCGTTTGGGTGCGGTTGCCGATTTCGGCGTGGGTCGTCTATTCTGTGGAGGCCGGAGCGTGCCGGGCCTCCTCGTTCGTGTTAGCAAACCTTCCTGGAGTTAGTTTATGACGTTGACCCGGTTTGTCACCAAGAATGCGTTCCGCAACAAACGCCGCAGCCTGCTGACCGTGCTGAGCATCGCGTTTTCTCTGCTTCTGCTCACGTTCATGATGACGCTCTGGCACGCGTTTGCGCTGGAGGATGGCAGCGCCGAGTCGCAGCAAAGACTAATCGTCCGGCATCGTGTGTCGCTCACCTTCAGCTTGCCAAGTTACTACCGGGAGAAGATCCGTGCGATTCCCGGCGTCGTAGCGGTAGTACCGAATTCGTGGTTTGGAGGAATCTATAAAGACACAAAGCCGGAGAATTTTTTTGCCCAATTCGGCACCGATCCGGATGAATTCTTCCAAGTCTATCGTGATCTGAAGATGCCCGAGGACCAGGTCAAAGCCTGGCAGCGGGATCGGCAGGGTGGAATCGTCTCCGATTCGCTGGCCCAGAAGTACGGCTGGAAACTGGGCGACCGGATTGTTCTCTTAGGCAATATCTATCCGGTGAATCTGGAGCTGAATATCCGCGGGATCTATCACGGCGACCCTGATCCGAAGTCGGTTTATTTCAATACCAAGTATGTGGAAGAAGCGGTTTCCTTTTTCAAGGGACAGGCAGGCACGTTTACGATTCTCGCCGACAATCCTTCGGATGTAAGCAAAATTGCTTCGGCCGTGGATGACATGTTCCGGAATTCACCGCAGCCGACGAAGACCGAGAGCGAGAAGGCATTCGGGCTGGAGTTCGTCGCCATGATGGGGAACGTGAAGGCGTTTATTCTGAGCATCTGCGGCGCAGTACTGTTCGCGACATTACTCGTCTCCGCGAATACGATCGCGATGTCGATCCGCGAGCGCACGCGCGAGGTGGCGGTGCTGAAGACGCTGGGATTCACGCAGCAGAGCGTGCTCGCGTTATTCGTGAGCGAGGCTGTGGCATTGTCGGCGGTGGGCGGACTGATCGGGGCTTTCCTCGGGCGCGGACTTGTATTCATGTTCGCGCACGCGCCGCAGATGACTTTCTTTCCCTTGAAGATGACATCGACGATCTGGGTGATGGCTTTGCTTATATCGGGACTGGTTGGGCTCGTAAGCGCAGCGATTCCTTCTTATCATGCATCGCAGGTGAACATTGTGGATGGGCTTCGCCACATTGGGTGAGTTATGACGCTGGGAACTTTTGTCGTGCGCAGTGCGTTCCGCAACAAACGGCGCAGTCTGCTGACAATGATGAGCATCGGCTTCTCCCTGCTCCTGCTCACGCTCATGATCTGCATCTGGCGGTCATTTTATGTGGATCAGGTATCGCCGGAAGCGTCACGGCGATTGATTATCCGGGATCGGATTTCATTGGCATTCTTTCTCCCGGCATATTACCGCGACAAGATTCGAAGCGTGCCAGGTGTTACCGCAGTTTCGCCGATGACCTGGTTCGGCGGCCGTTACATTGATGATCGCCCCGAACACTTCTTCGCACAACTGGCGACGGATCCGGATGAATACCTGAAAGTCGCCTCGGACAAAATCACTCCACCGGAGCAGGTCAAAGCCTGGCAGCAGGATCGGACCGGAGCGTTGGTGGATGTCACGCTGGCAAATAAATATGGATGGAAGATCGGGGACAAAATTACGCTGCAAGGCACGATCTTCCCGGTGAATCCGGAGCTGACGATTCGCGCCATCTATCATCGCGATCCGCCGCAGAATGCGCTGTACTTCCATACCAAGTATCTGGAAGAGGCGGTGCCGTGGTTCAAGGGACAGGCGGGATGGTACATCGCGCAGATTGATTCCCCCGACGATGTGGCGCAGGCTTCCCGGCAGATTGACGACATGTTCCGCAATTCGCCGCTGCAGACGAAGACCGAGAGCGAGAAGGCGTTTCAGCTAGGCTTCGTGGCATCGTTGGGAAATGTGAAAGCGTTCATTCTCGGCATTTGTGGAGCGGTGGCGTTCGCCATCATGCTGGTTTCGGCGAACACTATGGCCATGTCGGTGCGGAGCCGGATTCGCGAAATTGCGCTTCTGAAAACGCTGGGCTTCACCCGCCAGCGCGTGCTTTCGATCTTTGTCAGCGAAGCGATTGCTCTGGCGTTGATTGGCGGGCTGCTCGGGATTGTGGTGGCGATTCCGGTCATCGCCTTTATGACGCATGGCTTTATTGGTCTGGGCATTCCACTCGACATGAAGGTGAAAGCGCCAACAGCTGCGCTGGCATTGCTGGTTTCTTTTGTTTTGGGAGTGGTGAGCGGATTCATTCCCGCTTACCGCGCCTCGCGCATGAACATTGTGGATGGACTGCGACACATTGGGTAGAAGTTTCCGGCAAGGCTAGAAACCGTGCCCCTTTCAAAACGAAACTCGAGATACTTATGGCCATACCGATTAAATACAACTTCCGGAATTTGAGACTTCGCAAGGGGCTCACCGTGATGACCGCGCTCGGCATCGCGCTCACCGTCACGACCGCGATTTTCCTGATGGCGCTGGTGGCAGGATTGAACCGCGCGTTTGTCAGTAGTGGGAGCAAGCTGAATGTCCTGGTACTGCGAAAGGGATCGGAGTCGGAGTTGACCGGGGGGTTCGACGCCTCGCTCTTCCCTACTCTCAAGACCTTGCCCGGAATTGCAAAGGATAGCCATGGCGAACCGATGGTGTCGGGAGAATGGGATGTGGTAATTGTGCTGCCTCGCAAAGATGGGACCGGCGAGGTAAATGTGACGGTGCGCGGAATGATGCCGGATGGGCTCGAGATGCGGCAGTTGCCGGATGCTCCGGGATTGCCGCCCAAGGTGAAGTTAGTGGAAGGACGGTGGTTTCAGACCGGGCAACGCGAGGTCGTGGTCAGCAAGTCCATCCGCGAGCGTTTTTCGCATGCCAACATTGGCGACTCGATGGAATTCGGAAAAGGATCGTGGAAAGTTGTGGGGGTGTTCGATGCGGGAGGCTCCGCTTATGAGTCGGAAGTGTGGGGTGATGTGAATCAGATGGCCTCCGATTTCGACCGCCAGGGCGGTTTCTCGTCGGCGTACCTGCGCGCTACCGATCCGATTGCCGCCGAAGCTTTGAAGAACCGCGTCAGCGACGATCAGCGCTTGAAGCTGGATGGACTGATCGAGAAAGATTATTACGCGAAGCAAACGAGTTCGGGCACGCCGATCAAAGTGATTGGATTCGTCGTGGCGACCATCATGGCGATCGGCTCGATATTCGCTGCCATGAATACGATGTATGCGGCGGTCGCTTACCGTGGCCGGGAAATTGCGACTCTGCGAGTGATCGGCTTTTCGCGGCCGGCGATTCTGACCTCGTTTGTTCTGGAGTCGCTGATGCTCGCGCTGCTAGGAGCGCTGGTAGGCATTTTGCTGATGCTGCCGTTTAACGGGATGCAGACGGGAACGTCGAACCAGGTGACGTTCAGCGAAGTGGTCTTCGCACTCCGGATTACGCCGGCAGTCGCCACCGCCGCAATCGTTTTTGCTTTGGTGATGGGGTTCTTCGGAGGATTAGCTCCGGCGTGGCATGCGTCGCGGCAGAACATTCTGAATGCATTGCGCGGATAAAACGAACTGATAAGGAATGGGTCGCGTAAATACCGCTATGGGGATTGATACAAAACACGAAGATCTGCAGAGCTTGCGCATCGATCGCTCGCAGCGAGGCGACGGTGGCGGGGAGCCCTCGGCCTGGGCGCGCCGGTACATTCTGATTGGAATCGCGGTCATCGTTCTGCTGGGGCTCGTCGTGTTGGGCTATCGCGCGATCTCCGGCGACACGCCTGAGGTCGAAGTGGTGCGTGCGGCGGCGCAGACCAGCGGCAACGACGCGGGCGCAGCCGTGCTCTCGGCGACCGGTTACATCGTGGCGCACCACACCATTAATGTGAACTCCAAGGTCACCGGCAGGGTCGCATGGATCGGCGTCGAGAAAGGCGACAAGGTTAAAGAAGGACAGGTGCTGGTGCGACTGGAGGATGACGAGTTCCGTGCGGCGTATGACCAGGCGAAGGGCGCAGTCGAGAATGCGCAGGCGTACCTCGAAGAACTGCAGCACGGATCGCGCCCCGAAGAAATTCAGCAGGCGCAGCATAACCTCGACGAAGCTCGCGCCACATTGTCCAACGACAAGCTCACGCTCGACCGCACAAAGGAACTCGCCGCAGGCGGGGTCGTATCCAAGCAACAACTGGATGATGCTACCGCGAAGTTTGAAGCCGATCAGCAGCGCGCCAATTCCCTGCAGAAAGCGTTCGAGTTGTCGAAGATTGGTCCGCGCCAGGAGGAAATTGTGCGTGCGCAGGGGGCATTGGAGCAGGCGCAGGGACAACTCGACTATGCGAGGTCGCAACTGGATGCGACGATCATTCGTGCGCCGGTCACTGGTACGATCCTCGATCGCACGGCAGAAAAAGGCGAGCTGATTACTTCGACGTTTGCCAGCGCCGCAACTGGAGGGCCGCAGGGATCGGTCGTCTCGCTCGCTGATCTAAACGACATTCAGGTCGAGCTTGACATTGCGCAGGCCGACTTTGCGCGGCTGAGCCCCGCGCAAAAAGCAATTGTCACGACGGACGTTTATCCCGACAAAGCCTACGACGGAGTGATCGCGCAGATCTCGCCTGAAGCCAACCGGCAGAAGGCGACGGTGCAGGTGAAGGTGCAGGTGTTAAATCCGGAAAGGTATCCGGGGATCCAGTTGCGTCCGGAAGAGAACGCGACGGTGAAATTCCTGGCGAATGACGCTAAGAAGGATTCGAAGGAGCCCGCAGGCGTCTTCGTGCCTGCAACGGCGATTCGCGAGCATGACGGAAAGAAGATCGTGCTTGTAGCGTTCAATGGCAGGGCTATTGCTCGCGGGATTCAGGTAATTAGCCAGCGCAGCGATGGAGCGCTGGTGGGTGGACTGGTCGGTGGCGAGAACGTGATCACAACCGCGCCTTCTACCTTGAAAGACGGGGACAAAATCAAAATCAAGGGGCAATCATGAGTACAGTGGCACAACCGAACGTAGCTACCGCGGCCAAAGTGGTTCAGGCGCGCGGCGTGAGCAAAATCTTCAAGCGCGACGCCTTCGAGGTAAAAGCGCTCGATGAGGTGTCGATCGACATCGGCAAAGGCGAGTTTCTCGCGCTGATGGGCCCATCCGGCTCGGGCAAGACGACGCTGCTGAATATGATTGCCGCGATTGATCGGCCAACCGCCGGCGAGTTACTGGTTCAGGGGCAGAATATTTTTCGCTTTGGCGATGCGCAGATTGCCCATTGGCGAAACGAACATATCGGGTACGTGTTTCAGACGTTCAATCTGATTCCCGTGCTCACGGCATTTGAGAACGTCGAACTGCCGCTGCTGCTCACGAAACTGAACGGGCAGCAGCGCCGGGAGCACGTCATGACCGCGCTCAAGCTGGTGGGATTGGAAGATCGGGTCGATCATCTGCCCAAGCAGCTTTCCGGCGGTCAGGAACAGCGTGTCGCCATTGCCCGGGCGATTGTGAGCGACCCAACTCTGTTGCTAGCCGACGAACCAACGGGAGATCTGGACAGCCATTCTGCGACCGAGGTTTTAGAAATCCTGAAGCGGCTGAATGAGGACTTTCACAAGACGATTGTGATGGTGACGCACGATCCCCATGCAGCATCGTACGCGCACGTGACTCGGCACTTGGAGAAGGGGATGCTGTTGCCTCCAGCCTAGTGGGACAGCCGAGGTTGGCTGTCCCCACACGAATCCGCTAGCAGCGAAGTTCGCTAATTCGGTCGGAGGTCGAAGGGGACGCGGCGCTCTCCGCAGCCCAGATCCAGGCTCGGCGGCCATTGCCCGCGAATACCGCTTGCGCTTCGCCGTAATCCACAAGGCGGTTCAGCACGGTGGTGACCGACGCCATCGGGTCCTTGTGGCGGGCGAGCAGCAAGGGCATCTTCTGCTGAAACTGATCGCAGATCTCACGGGCGCTCATGGCACGGCCCGATTCCATCAGGATCATGCGACAGGCTTTGGTAAAGCCCGTCTGACGGCCAGTGCTTTTGCGATCGACCATCTCGAGAAGTTCATCGCAGAGCACGGATTCCCCGAACAGATTGGCCAATCCTGCAATTGTTTGTTTCACAGTTCCGATGCGCTTCATCACTTCCGCGCGCTGCTGCAGTAGATAGCGCAACTCTTCGTGCGCCTGACGAATCACCTGTTGTACCTGGGCAACATCGTACCTCTCCGATGGAGCTACCAGACCGTTGCCATTTTCCCCGCTTGACATAAGTCCCCCACCTGTTATGCGCTTGCGTGTTGGTTAATTCGATCGCCCCAAATCGTGCCTTCTTGTGTGCGAAACATAACACCCTGAACAAACGAGGATCTTCACTACCGTCCCCGGAATATACGCAGAGTGCGTTGCGGCAGTTCCCTCGACGGCTGAGCTTCGTGCGGGAGGACTACCACGAATTACTCCGTTAGACGCCGCGGCGTGTGATTCGTCACCTTGTATAGCATCGGGTGACATTGTTTTGACATCAAGAAACATCAATTCGCAATGAAGAGCTGAAAACCGCTGCCGGAGCGCAGAATCAGCGGGTGGCTCTGCGGCGAAACAAACCTGTAGTTCACCTGAGTGTTACAATCCACAGCCATCTCTGATTGCGAAGGGCCGCCGCAAATATGGAAGTCGGGGAAGCGCAGCAGTCACGCGCATTGGATTACGGACTGCGTCGCGAGATTCTTTCGCCGATGGAGACCGTGGCGCAGTCGGTTTCGACGATGGCGCCCACGACAACGCCTGCGGCAACCATTCCTCTGGTTTGCGCATTGGCGGGAAACGGAACCTGGTTGGCCTATGTGCTGGCTACGGGTGCGATTCTTCTGGTAGCCCTGTGTATCAGCCGGTTTGCGAAACATTCGGCATCGCCCGGATCACTTTACAACTATGCCGCAATGATCCTGCCGCCATCGCTGCAAGCAACGGTCGCTTGGAGTCTTCTGCTGGCTTATGTTGCTACCGGGTCGAGCGTTATTGGCGGCTTCTATCATTACGCCAACCTGCTGTTGCACGATGCCACCGGCCACCGTTTCTCAGCCGTGCTGCTGGCTGTGCTGGTTACAGGTGTTTCCATCTGGATCGCGTATCGCGACGTGAAGATTTCGGCACGGCTCATGCTTTGGATCGAGGCTGCCTCTGTCACCGTGATTGTCGTGTTGGTCGCACTTTTGCTGATCCGGCATGGCATGCATTGGGATGCGAGCCAGTTGCATCTGCGCGGGATGAATGGCAGTGGACTGCGCCTGGGATTAGTGCTGGCACTGTTCAGCTTTGTGGGATTCGAGAGCGCCACCACGCTGGGATCGGAGGCGCGCAATCCGCTGAAGTCGATTCCGCGGGCGGTGATTTTGAGCTCGCTGCTGGGAGGAGTTTTTTTCACGATCTGCGCGTATGCGGAAGTATTGGGCTTTCATGAGGTCGGGCAGGACCTGGGCTCGAGTCAAGCACCGATGTACCTGTTGGCGCGTGTGGGTGGCGTTCCGATCTTCGGGTTGCTGATTGATATTGGTGCGCTGATCAGTCTTTTCGCCGGGACGCTGGCTTGCATCACGGCGGCGGCACGCGTGCTTCTGCTAATGGCTCACAACGGACTCGCGCACGATTTGCTACGGAAGACGCACGCACAAAACCGAACCCCGAGCCTGGCGGTGGTGATCACCGGAATAGCCGCGGTGGCGCCGGTAGCGCTTCTGGCTGCCCGCGGAGAAAGCGGCCTGGATGTGTACGGATGGATGGGATCACTCGCCACATACGGATTCATCGTGGCCTATGCCCTGGTTTGTCTAGCCCTGCCCCGGTATTTGCGGAACCATGGCGCGTATCGACCGGGCGCACAGTTTCTGCCGTGGGTCGCGGCCCTTGTGATGGCGCTCGCCCTGATTGGAAATGTCTACCCTGTGCCGGAAGGTCCATACGGCAAGCTGCCTTACATTTACCTGGGATACTTAGCGGCGGGGCTAGGCTGGTTTTTTGTCCGCCGGAAACGGCGGGCTCTCCCGCTGGCTGAAGGCGGAAGCGTTACTTAATTGATAACAGAAACCTCCCTTGCCAATAAGAATTAGTAATCAGGGGCAAAAAAACTTTCACTAGCCATCCACCTTGTTGTTCGCCGTGGTCTTGGCGTACATTCTTCCCCTATCAGCTTCCAGCCTGGGTAATGCAATCGCAGTCATAAGTCGTTTGGGGCGGATCACCGTTTCTCATAGAGTTCCTGGTTCCAGGAGGCAACCGTGACATCTTGGAAATTGAGCGCAAAGTGTTTGGCAGTGTGCCTGTTCGGCGTTTCGATCGCATGCTTGCTAGCCGCTCCCGCATTTGCCCAGCGCACTCTCGGCGGCATTACCGGCACCGTAACCGACAAGACGGGAAGCGTGCTGCCGGAGACCGCAGTGACTGCGGTGGCCGACGATACGAAGCTGACGCGCACCTTGAGAACGAATGCCAATGGCAGCTATGACTTCGTGAACCTGCCGATCGGCACCTATACGTTGACGTTTACCCATGAAGGATTCGAGACGCAGAGAATCCCGTCGATCCTGGTGCAGGCGGACCGGACCGCAACGCTCAACGCCACCATGCCAGTCGGCCAAGTGGGAACGGTGGTTGTGGTCGATGCCTCGCCGCTGGTCAATGCGGTGGACACCACGAATGGTTACATTCTCGAGAAAAATCAGATTGACGCTGTTCCGCTGCCCACGGGTAGTTTCACAGGATTGGCGATCCTTTCCCCCGGCGTGAATGCGGAACTCCCGGGTGGCACCGGCGTCAACAGCGGGTTAGGAAACCAGCCGATCTGGGCCAACGGACAGCGTGACACGAGCAATAGTTTTCTCGTGAACGGTGTGGATGCCAGCAATCTGTTTAATGGCAAAAGCACCAGCCAGGTGGCATCCGCAAGAATTGTGAACAACACCGGAGTCGCGAACGCGGCGAGTACCAGCGCAGCGCCGATTCAGAGCACCGCTTCGGTCTATCTTGCAATCGGGCAGGCGATTCCGACTCCTGCTCCAGAGTCGATACAGGAAGTCCGGGTCAATACGTCGATGTATGACGCACAGCAAGGGTCCACCAGCGGCGCGCACATTGACATGAGCACAGCCTCGGGAACGAACGCGATTCACGGCAGCGCCTACATTCATCGCGGCACGGACTGGCTCAACGCCGCGCCGTTTTTCTACAAACAAGATCCCAACCTTCCTGCCAACGACAAGGTTCCGCAGATGCATCGCTATACGGCAGGGGGAACTTTAGGTGGGCCGCTCATCAAGGACAAACTCTTCGGATATGTGAATTTCCAGCATGTGCACGACTCGGACCAGGAAATCGGGCTGTCGCGCATGCTGGTTCCTGCTGATTTCAATCCCACCTTCCTGACCAATGCGCAAGGATGCGGCACCACCAACCGGCAAAGCCCGCAATTTGCGCAGTGCCTTGCCGCGGTTTCCAACGATGAATGGGGAACTTCGCTGACTGGTGCCAACGTCAGCCCGGTGGCGCTTGCGCTGTTTCAGGCAAAGGCGCCGAATGGCCAGTACTTGATTCCATTTGCCGACGGAGTTACCCCGACTCCAATTTTTCCGGAAAATGCGATCAGCCCCGGAACGGCTTACTTCACCTCGAACCAGGCGGTCGCCAACCTGGATTGGAACCGGAATACGAAAAACACGATTTCGGCGAAGTATTACTACCAGCATGATCCAACTGTCGCCCCTTATGCGTATTCGAACACTCCTGGATTCCCGCAGTTCCTGGACACGGGCAGCCAGGTTGCCTCGCTGACCAACACTCAATCGCTAAGGCCCAATTTGAGCGTGACAGAGGTTCTCGGGATTTTGCGAGAAAAGGCATACAGCACCATCGGTCAGCCTTTTACTCCACAACAACTTGGGATCAACACATTCGGCTCCACGTACTTTCCGGGGATCACGATCGTGGATCCGCTCAATCTTGGAAATGCAGCGGCGAACCCGGAGGGAATTGCCAACCTGCAGTTCTTGACCATTGGCCAAGGGTCGGCATCGCAAGGCGCCTTCACCGGAGTATTTCAAAATCGCATTATGCCTTCGGCCAACGCCATTTGGATGAAGGGGCGACACACGGTGACCTTCGGTGGAAGTTACGCTTACACGCAACTTAACACCCGCGACATGAGAACAAACCAGGGAATGATCTCGACCGCGGATTTCTCGCAATTCCTGCAAGGCATCGTCAACACCAACGACGATTTCACTACGACGAAGTTCCTTCAGGGCAACGCCAACCGATACTATCGCGCGGGACAAGTGGGAACGTATCTTCAGGACAAGTTCCAGTTCCGCTCGAATCTGAGCGTGACGGCCGGTTTGCGCTTTGATTGGAATGGCGGGCTGACGGAGAAGAATGGCCGCATTTTCAATTTTGACCCGTCGCGATACCAGTACGACGATGCGACGGACACAATCGTCTCCAACGGCTTCATCATCGCAGGTAACAACAATCTGTTTCCCACGAAGGGCGTGAGCAAGACGACCTTGACGGGACGGCAGTGGGGGATTGCTCCGCGCCTCGGAGTCGCGTGGAGTCCCAGAAGGTTTAACGACAAGGTTGTGATTCGTGCAGGAACGGGGATTTACTACGATCGCGGGGAGCTCTACTCCTATCTGTCTCCCGGATACGCGGAGGGCGTGATTGATGGCGGACCATTCGGGGTGAACCAGACGCCGCCGTACGTGACAGCGCAAGCGTGCACAAAATTTACAAGTACGCCATATCTCGGCTACATCCCGACATGTGACCCATCCACTTACTCCCTCTCAAGTCCATGGGGACCGTCGTTGGGGCCGGCTCCGAGCGGGAACCCGGCCGACATCACACAATATCTGCCAAATGAAGCCGCTATCATAAATGGTTCCCAATTGTTTTCGTTCGCCACCTACAATCGCGCGAACAAACTGCCCTATACCATCAACAATACGCTTGACGTCCAGTGGCAACTTCGAAATGATCTGGCAATCGAGATTGGTTACGTAGGGAATTTAGGTCGACATGGAGTGATTCCGGTGCCGTTCAATCAACCGGGAATCGCCTCTCCCAGCCACATGATCCACCCCAACTCGAAGTATCCGCAGTCGTACACTTATGGATACACCCTTGTCGATTCCAACTTCAATTTCCAGAATCTTCCAAACGGCCAGCAGTATCTGGCGACTTTCGAAGGCGGCAACGTCGATCTGCGCGTCCCCTACATCGGGTATTCGGCGGAATCGGAGACGTACAAGGCAGCCGGAGTGTCCGAGTACAACGCGCTGCAAACGCATATCGAGAAACGGCTGAGTCATGGGCTGCAAGTCGGATTCTCGTACACCTATTCTCATGCTCTGGATGAGCAGAGCGGGATGGGGCTGTTCTTCAACGGAAATAACCCACTTGATCTGCGGTCGGCCTATGGTTCCTCGGATTTTGATCGCACGCACGTGTTCAATGCGAGTTATTCCTATGAGCTTCCGAAACTCGCGCGGGAAGCTTCGGTCTTGGGGAAGGTCTCCAACGGTTGGGCGATTCGGGGGGTGGGCATTTTCCAGAGCGGGCAACCGTACAGCATCATCGATTACACGGGAGCAGTCGGCAGCATTTACTACAGCGTTTACGATGGCATCACCAATCCCGTCGTGCCGCTCGCTCCGGGCTGCACACCGAAGAATGCGCTGACGGGGGCCTCGGGCGCTTACGCAAACTCCGACCCCACGAATCCAAACGTTTATGCGCTCAAGCAGTCTTGCTTCACATTACCTTTGCTGAAACCCGGGGATCTGGGTGGCGCTATTCCGACCGGCGACGTGTATGAGACAAATTTTACAAATGGGCAACGAAATATCTTTCGACAAGCGTGGCAGAAGCATCTCGACCTCTCCTTGGGGAAGACAACCCAGATCAGCGAACACGTTTCGCTGCAATACATGCTGGAAGTTTTTAATGTCACGAATACCGCCAGCTTTGATATCCCGATTGATGATGTGTCTCAGAATGCCTTTTACAACCAATTCCCGGTCGTAGGCACTACGCCCCTCCCTACAGGCTGCAATACTCCGCACCCAACGAGTGGCTTTTACAACTGCCCCTCGGGTTTGGGCGCGGTGAACAAGACCATCGGGAGCCCGCGGCAAATACAAATGAGCATGCATTTGCAGTTCTGAGGATTGTTGGAGGGCCTTCGACTCAATCAGTGAGCCTGTCTAACCCGCATCCTGAGATAGCGAGCTGCCGTCTTTTTCTTTGCGTTTCCGCAAAGTGATCCATCGTAAAATGTTGCTCTCTTTGTTATGAGCGAGAATCAGGATGTCACGGTTCTGCTCTCTGCGCTAACGCGCGGCGACGACGGCGCTGCATCCCGGCTGATTCCCGTGGTCTACCAGGAACTGCGCAAACTGGCGGGCGCTTATATGCGACGGGAGCGCGAGGATCACACCCTGCAGGCGACCGCCCTGGTGCACGAAGCGTATCTGAAACTGGTCGAACAGCGCTCGGTGGACTGGCAGAGCCGGGCTCATTTTTTTGGAGTCGCGGCGCAATTGATGCGCCGTATCCTGATTGACCACGCCCGCGGGCATGGCCGCCAGAAGCGCGGCGGTGAGCAAAAAAAGGTCTCGCTCGATGAGGCATTGATTTTTTCCGAGAAGCAGAAAGATGAGTTACTCGCCGTCGATGACTCGCTCAACCAACTCGCGAAGCTTGATCCCCGCCAGGCGCGCATAGTGGAAATGCGGTTCTTCGGCGGATTGAGTGTAGAAGAAACAGCTGAAGTGCTTGGAGTCTCCCCCAAGACCGTCAAGCGCGACTGGAGCGTAGCCAAAGCCTGGCTCTACGCGGATCTGAAAGAGCGCTATGGAATTGACGCCGCAACAATGGGAGACCGTCAAGGCGCTGTTTGAAGAGGCGCTGGAAAAATCTGCTGCAGAACGCCATGCGTTTGTGGCGGCCCACGCTGGCGACGACGCCGTGCAGCGGGAAGTGGAGCGCCTGCTTGCTCACAACGTAGAATCCGGGGGATTCCTCTCTCAACCCGTGCTGCAGGCGGCAAGTCCCACAGTATCCTCAACTCGTAAGCCTTCCTTCTCTCCCGGCGAGGTAATCTCGGCACGCTTCCGCATTGTGCGTTTTCTGGCGCGCGGCGGGATGGGTGAAGTCTACGAGGCGGAAGATATCGAGTTGCATGAACGTGTCGCGCTGAAGTCCATTCGCAGCGAATTGCTGGACGACGCCAAGGCTCTGGAGCGCTTCAAGCGCGAAGTCCATCTCGCCCGCAAGGTCACACATCCGAACATTTGTCGGACATTCGATTTCTACCGGCACACGTTCGGCGAGGGCCCGAACCGAGCGACCGTAGCGTTTGTTGCCATGGAACTGCTTGAGGGGGAGTCGCTGGCCGATCTCCTGCGTCGCACACCTCGTATGCAAATGGAGGCCCTGCGTCCGATAGCCTCGCAGATGGCGTCTGGCCTGGGGGCCGCACATGCGGCGGGAGTTCTGCATCGGGACTTCAAGCCGGGAAACGTTTTGCTGGTTCCTGGCGCAAAGCGCGTGCGAGCCGTCATCACTGATTTTGGTCTTGCTCTTCGTTCGAAAGCGGATGCGAGCATGGCTCCGGTCACGGGCGCCGGCGAGGTGCTGGGCACGCCCGAGTACATGTCTCCGGAGCAGGTCGAGGCGAGAGAACTGACACCCGCATCCGACGTCTACTCACTCGGGCTCGTCTTGTATCAGATGATTACCGGTGCGCGGGCTTTTGAAGATGCGACGCCATTGTCCACGGCTGTACGGCGCATCAAACAAGATCCAATTCCCCCGCGTCGATTGGTTCCGGATGTGGACCGCCAGTGGGAGTCTCTGGTTCTGAAATGCCTGGCCCGTGATCCCAAGAATCGCTATCAAAGTGGAGAGGAAGTCGCAGAGGCGATTCGAAGCCTCGGCGGTCCACGCCAGGGAAAGATACGGCCTCGCTGGATCGTGGGGTTGGTCGCGGCGTTAGTAGCTGTAGTTCTGGGATTCTTTGTCGTCGCGAAGATGCATCGACTCACCGCCGGCCTGCATCCCCAACCTGCGTTGACGATTGCCGCGCGGCCGTCGATTGCAGTTCTGCCTTTTCACAACTTGTCAGGGCGCGGAGATACGGACTGGGTCTCCACGGCATTACCCGAAATCCTGACCGCGGAACTTGCGGCGGGAGGAAAGCTGCGCACGTTGTCCGGTGAAAACATTGCGCGCGCCAGCACTGACTTGGGATTGACCGGCAAGCAAACTCTGGCTTCTGACACCCTGAGTCATGTGCGTAATTATCTGGGCAGCGATTACGTGGTGCTTGGGTCGTATCTGGATCAGGGCAGCGGATCAGAATCGCAGATTCGTCTGGATCTATGGCTACAAGACACGCGCACCGGCGAGACGACTGCGACCGTTTCGGAAAAAGGCAGCGAGAGTGATCTGGATGACCTCGCTACGCGAGCCGGAGTAGATCTGCGAAGCAGGCTGGGCATCGGGGAGATCACGCCCGGGGAAGCTGCGGCAGTCCGGGCAGCGCTGCCCTCGAACCCGGAAGCCGTGCGCTTGTATTCGGAGGGATTGACGAAGCTCCGCCTGCTGGATTCGCTGGCGGCACGTGATTTGCTGGAGCGCGCCGTCACAATCGATCCTAACTACGCCCTCGGTCACGCCGCATTGGCAGCTTCATGGGAGGCCATGGGTTATGACGGGAAAGCGCGAGAGGAGTCAAAGAAGGCTCGCGATGTTTCCTCCGGACTTTCTCGGGAAGAGCGGCTGTGGATCGAAGGGCGCGACTGGGAATTGAATCGTAAGTGGGACAAAGCGACTGAGATCTATCGCACGCTGTTCGACTTTTTCCCTGACAACATCGAGTATGGCCTGCGCCTGGCGGCCGCACAAAGACAAGGACGAAGTCCTGACGAATCGCTGAAGACGTTGGCATCCTTACGGCGGTTGCCTGCTCCCGATAATAGCGACCCGCGTATCGACCTGCAGCAGGCGGATGTGTATGACATTAAGGGAGCATACAAAGAACAACAAGCCTCGGCAGAAGCCGCCGCCAACCGCGCTCGCAACCTCGGCGCACAGTTGCTGCTGGCTCGCGCGCTGAACCAGGAGGCGCGTGCGTACGAAAAGCAAGGAAAATTAGACGATGCGCTGCGCTGCACGCAAGAAGCGGCGAACATCTCTGATGCCGCGGGACAACGCGCCGAAGTGGCGAAAGCCCTAACCATTACGGGGATCGTCCACTTCGACCAGGGCAACTTCGCCGAAGCAGCCAGCGCTTACAACCGCGCGCTCTCGATCCAGCGCGAGATCGGGGATAAGCGTTCCGCGGCCACCACGCTGAACGATTTGGCGAATGCGCTTGGTGAGCAAGGAGACCTCGCCGGTTCGATCACGATGTTGAACGAGGCATTGCTGACATTCCAGGAGGTCGGCGACAAGCACAGCGCAGCGGCCGTGCTAGGCAGTATCGCAGCTCGTACGCTGCAGCAGGGCAATCTCGCGGAAGGCAAGAAGATGCTGGAAGAGGGGCTTGCCGCGTCCCGCGAACTGGGGGATCAGGAGCGCACCAGCACGGCGCTCTACAACCTCGGTGAAGTGCTGCGCTGGCAGGGAGATCTGAAGGGCGCGCGACGAATGTACGGTGAGTCAGAGAGCGTTTCAAAACAGATCGGTGATCAGAGTGGTGTGGCCTATGCCTTGTTCAGTTTGGGCGACGTAGCCACGGCTGAGGCAGATCTGAGCGGCGCACGGCAGAAATACAACGAATCAATGGCCCTCCGGACGCAAATGGGCGAAAAGGGCAACATCGCTGAGACCCAAATGGCGCTGGCGGCGCTCGACATTGAGGCTGGCCATTTCAGCGATGCAGATAAAGTTCTGCAGCAAGCACATCTGGAATTTCACCAGGAAGGGTTGGGCGATGACGAGATTCTTGCTGACGTCTTGCTGGCTCGCGAATCGCTCGCTCAGGGGAAGCCAAGCGACGCGCAGAGCGAGATCTCTGCGAGCCAGGGACTGCTCGGAAAGAGCCAGGGCTATTCCGTGCGCCTGCGAGCTTCCATTGAGCAGGCTGAGGTCCAGGCTGCGATTGGGAAGCAGCAGGATGCCTTGCGAATTTTGCGGGAGACCGTTGCGAAGGCAAAGAAGTCTGGCTACCTGGGATATCAACTGGAGGCGGAACTGGCTTTGGGCGAAGTGGAGAAGAAATTCGGGGAGGCCTCTGCCGCATTGAATGACTTGAGTGAAGCGAGAAGAGTGGCCCAGCAGAAGAGATTCCTCCTTATAGCCGGTAAAGCTGCCCGGGATCTCAAGCAATAGGAGAAAAATGAAAGCCGCCATATGGATAATGGCGGCTTTGCCTTCAAATCTCCCAGCTTAGAACTTGCTCTTCTGGGCAGCCAATTGCGCACTGTTGTCTGACTTATCTTTGTTCTTGCGGTGAAAGAGTTTGCCGAAGAATCCGCTTTTCTTATTGTTAGCTGCTTGCGTCGATGGCGCAGTTTCGTTCTTCTTGCTCGATTCCTTCTTTGTGACGGACTCTAAAGCTTTTTTGAAGCTACTCTTGGCCGCGTTCGAAGCTACCGCTTTCGAAGTGTTCTTCGTCATTCCGCTCAGATCAGGAATGATCAGCGGCACCGAGGTTGTGCCCAACACCTGAAACGGAAGGTCGTTAGGAACATTCTTCAAGCCGATATGGTTCAATCCGAAGCGAACAGCCCCATCGCTGGGCACATGCGCGACCATCTTGAAGTCCAGATGTTCATCGCCGCTGATCTCGCCATCGCCGGTGATCTTGCCGATCCCCTCGAACTGGCCGTTGAAGTCGCTGATCTTCGTGCTGCTCGGCGCAACCCGGAAATGCGCGGCCAGATCGCTTACCGGGATATCCGTGCTTCCCTTCAACGCGCTCATGCCGGGCAACTTTGCCAGCTTGGAACAAAGGTCCGTGGCGGAAACATGAGCATCCGTAATCTTCGCGCTCCCAGAGGTCACCATGCGATCTATCGGCCCATCCAGTGAGAGGTTCGCTTTGATGGTCCCACCGCGGAGGACCGATCCACCCGGCAACACAATTCCGAGTGCCGGGAGCAATGCCATAACATTGTCCACCGGAAGTTCGTCGCCGGAGATTTTCATGTGAACGGTGACATCCTCTCCTTTTAGTTCATACGTCCCCGAGACGGCAGCGGAATTTTTTCCTACCATGATTTCGCTGTTTCGAACTGCTCCGGCCTGCTCGAAAAGCGAGTATTCCGTTTCATAGCGCAATGAGACCCTCTCATTCGAAGTCTTGCCACCCGCAGCCAGCCGGAACTTCTCCGCGCTAGCGTTTCCTTGCGCATGAACTGTGCTGCCATCCGAGGTGAGAGTTCCATCCAGACTGACGAGGCCCCGCAGCGCCGAGGAAGATCCTAGAGAGGCAATCTGTGCCAGATCGGCTTTATCCGCCTTCATTGTCACTCGGAAGGGTGTCTGAGCGGGATTTTCAGAATTGACTGGCCCGGCTTGGCCATCGATCTTCAGCTTGCCTTCATCAGAGTGCGCCGTCAGCACGAAATTCATCGTGCTGGCGAGAGAGACGTTTTTCAGGTCGAGATCGATATTCTTCAGCATCATCGGCTTGCTATTTTTCGGGTCAGTGGCGACCTGGATTGTCGCATTCGAGATCTTCAGGTGATCGAGCATAAAGGTGGTAACGGAAGGCGCGAGCGAGTCCGCGAGGCTCGAGCTCTCGTCCTGCGAGGCGGAGGAGGTGCCTAGGGTAGAAAAGTTCCACTTTCCGTCTGCCGACTTCAGCAGAGTCAGCTGTGGCTCGTCCAGCGCGAAAGAGTTCACATGGAGGGCATGAGAGAAGATCAGGGACCAGAGGCTCAGCCCGACGCCCACGGACTTGGCTTGCAGAAACGTTCCCGTCCCGAAGCTGGGGTCTTCGCCGATGGAGAACTGCTCGACGTGTGCTCCTCCAGCAAGGATAGACAAATCCATATGTCCGAGATGGACCTCGCGGCCTAGGGATGATTTGAGGCTAGATTCCATCTGCGGACGGAAACGATCGAGATCAACCAGATAGGGCAGCAGGAGCAAGCCCGCGAGGATTGTTGCCGCCAGGATCGCTGTGATTTTCGTGCCTTTGTTTTTCATGTTGCTTCTCCTTTTCGGGCATGCTTGCCGGTGCGATCCCGGCGTTCACTGGTAAACGCGACGAAACCGGCGAAAAAGGGTCAAAAAAAAGGGCCGCTGGCGGAACGGCCCAATTTTTTTGTGGCAGTCTTTTTTGGGTTAGGCTTCCGCCAGCTTGCCTTCTGCCGCAATGGACGGCGGCATCAGGTGCGGACCGACCGTGGCCAGAGCGGTTTTAATGGCCTTGCTGCGGGAGATCTGCAGTTGCTCCTCGCGAATCTGCCGGAGCCCCTGCTGGACCAGACCGAAGACGACGAACCAGCCAACGATGCCCAGTGCGATCAGGTGGATGTTGAATGGGGAAGAAAACGGGGCATCCCAGGCCATATGGAGAAGTATGGGAATGACCATGGTCTTTAGAAAGCCTGCATTCATCAACATTTGGAGCTGAAATGGCTGTTCGCCCTTGACCCGCCAGAGCGCCCCAGCGGCAATGGCAGTCCAAGCAACGTGGCCGAAGGGTGTCAGGAACGCGCGGATTTGGATGACACTGAACATCACGTCCATCCTGCCGCTCTTTTCGAGGAATTCGAAGGCGTAGCCGGCGCTTTCGAAGAAGGCAAAGCCGGCCCCTACTGCCGCTCCGTATAGCAGACCATTCAGGATGTACTTACCCTTGAACGATCGGGCCACAATGATGACCGCCAGCAGCTTGCCAATTTCTTCGATAATTCCGGCCTGGGAAGCGCCGAGCCAGTCCAGATCCGAAACGCTGAAACCGATCGAGGCGACGAATAGCGATACGATTCCGCCCGAGGCCACCAGAATGAGAACTCGGTTGAAGGAGATGTTTCGCGGCACGTTCAGTTCGAAGAAAAGGATGACCGTTGCCAGGGGCGCTGCCAGCGAGCCCATCATGATCAGGCCGGGAATCAGCTTGGGGTTTGCAAATTGCTGAAAAGCAAGGTAAAAGCCGAGATAGATCAGGCCCAGGAAAGTAAGTACGCGGAAAAAGAACCAGGGCTTCGGCCAGTTGGCCGAAACATCCTCGATGGACGGCGTGGTTCGTGGCGTTCCGACCACGAAGTATTCGTCGATCTCGCTACTCTCGCGCTTTTTGAGAACTTCGGAGAAGAACTCGCGAAGGCTGAAGCCTTCCAGCTTCTCGGTGCTCGCGAAGTTCGCAATCTGATTGCCGATTGATTCGAGCACTCCGGCAGACTTCTTCGCCTTCGGCGGCACCGTTGGATTTTGAAGGCTCTCCGCCATGGATGCGCCGCACTTGGCGCAATAGTGGGCAGTTTCGAGGTTCTCTTTTCCACATTGGATACAGAACATTTTCGCCTCCAGGGTCGTCATTTATACATGCGCGATCCAGTGCGAAATGGGGTCACACATAACGGTCAGGAAAACCATCCCCGAACGATGGCTGCCAGACTGCTATCCGCCGGCTCAGGGGCGGCTTTAAGGATGATCGCCACAGGCTGCGCAAGCTTGAATGACACGGCAGTTTGAGACGGGAGAACGATGTCATGGCCTTTCTGAGTCGTGGCGGAACCGGCTACCCCGGCACCCGCGCCGACCGCCGCCCCTATCAAAGCGCCCTTGCCGCCGTGGGCCAGAGCACCAATCGCTGCCCCCAGAGCCGCTCCTCCCCCGGCAAATTCCGCGGTTCGTTTGCCATTGCCAACGGAAACTCGCAGAATCTGGTTGCTCTGCACGGCATACTGCTTTTCCTCGAGCGAGAACGAGGTCAGAGCGATGCGCAGGCTTGCCCCCCCAGCCAGGCGGCCAACAGGAACCGCCTGGAGCACTTTGCCGCAGAATTCCGTACCTACTGGTATTACGGTTCTTCCATCCACGACGACGGGTTTCATGAGCTTGGCGGAGAATTGCTCACCGGCGCTGCTGGTTCGCGATCCGAGCGTCTTCTGCAGACGCAGTTCGATAGCCGTGTCCTGAGCAATGCTGACTATCGCCGGTTTCGGCGGAACGCTCGGATGAGCATGGAGATACATCGCAATCGCTCCCACGATGAACAGCGCTAGCGGCAGGCTGGCTTTTTTCGTTGTCATATCCGTTCCTCTTCGGCCTGTTTTCGGCTTTCATTGAGTAACGCGACAAAAGATGAGGCACCGGGGTCATCCGGAATGACATGTATAGTGGGCGTGAAATATAGTGGGCGCGAAACCAGGGAAGCAGAGGGAGGAGGAGATGGTGAGCTATCAAGATCAGATCTCGGTTACAACTAAGGGTCACGGGCATATGCAGGACCTGAAGCCAACTCGGCCGCGCCAATTCCCGTGCCGATTACGGTTGCAGCGCCAGACAATGCGGCTGCGCTGGACTGCAGGAAAGTTCTTCTGGTCGTGCTCGGCATACGCGAACCCGCGGCGCGTCACGCGGTCGCTCGGGATGACAGGTTGCCGATAGCACTTGGTTGCTATGCCGGAGCTACTCCAGTTCCCTCAGCCAGATATTCCGATAGCTGATTGGCTGACTGGGGTCGCCGTGGGCTTGCAGCTTAATCGGGGCCCGGTCGAAAGCTTTGTAAAACGGCTGGCCGATATAGCGCGTCTCGCCTTTCAGGGCAAAATGATTCTGCACGAGCACGCCATTGAATAACACCGTCACGTATGCCGGAGCCTTCAGCGAGCCGTCGTCGTTAAAGAGCGGCGCCGTCCACACCACGTTGTACGTCTGCCACTCTCCGGGCTTGCGGTTCGGATTCACCAGCGGGATGCTTTGCTTGTAGATACTGCCCGCTTGCCCATTCACATAAGTGGGATTGTTGTAGGAATCGAGGACCTGCAGTTCGAATCCGCGATCGCCGGGAGCAGGCGAAGCCAGAAACACTCCGCTATTGCCACGAGCCTGGCCGCTGCCGGTGATGTCGGCTGGGACCTTCCATTCCAGGTGGAGCTGATAATTCTTGAATGTCTTCTTGGTCTCGATGTCTCCGGCGGCTTTGTTGACCGTGATCACGCCGTTGGCTACGGTCCACTTCGCTGGCTGCGAGCGGTCTTTGGCTGAGACCCATTCGTCCAGATTCTTGCCGTCGAAAAGGATAATCGCGTCCGAAGGAGGCGCGCCACACTCCGCGCCGGGCGTGACGATTTTCGGCACGGGTTGCCAGACTTCGGTGTCCTCTGGCTTGGGTTGTCTTTGCTCACCGCCCTGAGTTTGGCCGTAAACGGCAACTGCAAGCAGGCTGAAGAATGAAAGAACCACACAAATAAGGGTGCGCATAGTCCCAACAGCATATACCCGCGGATCACCCTTCGTGAGAGAACATCGAGTTCTCATCCTGAGGCACTGCCATCCTGGTCCGCGTTCTTTGCGGACCAAAGGACCTGTCTAGAGTTCGTAGCGCGTGCATGGACCCCTGGCCGCAAACCGCGCGGCTCAGGATGGCAAAGTGCGGGCGTCCGCCGGCTTTGTCGCGAGAATTGAGATCACATGTCCCGCGAAAATTGATAGCATCATCCGCATATCTTCAGGAGGATCTTTCGTCATGCTTACTCGCCGTCATTTTCTTGTTGCCAGTGGACTCACTGCGCTTGCGTCGACGCGCGTTTTCGGGGCGAATGAAAGACTGCGAATCGGCGTCATCGGCGCGGGCAGCCGGGCGAAATGGCTCCTGGATTGCGCCGACGAAGTCGCGCCGTACGACATTGTGGCCGTGAGCGATGTGTATGCGCCCCATTGCGATGCGGTGAAAGGACGCTCCAACGCCACCGCGGCGACGACGCATGTGGATTACCGCGAAGTCTTCGACAAGGAGATCGACGCCGTCATTATCGGCTCTCCGGACCACTGGCATGTGCCCATGGCCGTGGACGCGCTGAAGGCAGGCAAGGACGTCTATCTGGAGAAGCCAGTCACACATACCATTGAAGAAGGTGCAATGCTCACGTCGGCGGTCCGCTCGAGCAAACGAATCCTGCAGTGCGGCATGCAGCAGCGCAGCTGGACGCACTTCCGCGACGCGGTCGATCTGATTCAGGCTGGCAGCCTTGGCCGGGTGGTGCAGGTACGAACTTACTGGTGGCAAAACTATCAACGCGACTGGCCCAAGAAACCGATCGACCAGCAGCAACTTGACTGGAAGCGCTGGCTGGGCTCCGCCCCCGATCAGCCTTTTAACGAAGAAAAATACTTCCATTGGCGCTGGTACTGGAATTTTGGTGGCGGCGCAATGACCGATCTCTTCACGCACTGGATCGATGTAGTTCACTGGGCCATGAAAACCGATCAGCCGAACCATGCCCAAATGCTGGGCGACAAATATGTCTTCGAGCAGTGGGACTGTCCTGACACGATCCAGGCTGCGTTTCGCTATCCGGGCTTCGACGTGGTTTATGAAGGGATGATGAGTTCCTCGATCGACGATGGTGGTCTTGAGTTCCGCGGCACCGGGGCGACCCTGAAAATCAATCGCGGAGGATTCACCGTCTACCGCGAAGGCGCGACGCACGATGAAAATCCCGTTGTCAGCGCACGTAGCTTCCAGGATGGCACGATCGATCACATGCGGAACTTCTTCGATTGCATCAAGAGTCGCAAGGAACCCACTGCTCCGGTGGAGACAGGAGTCGCTGCGGCTCGCGCCGGACAGATCGGCAATCTGGCTTTCAACCGCGGCGGCCAGGTCGCGTGGCCCACAAAAGCTTGAATGGATTCGAAGCAGCCCACTTGTGATTCCAAACTTATAGCTCTCAGCAAAGCCTCCCTTCGGGCAACATCGGCAGATGTGCGGCACCCGGATTAACTCTAGCTAGACAAGGGCTCACGCCTCCTAGTGATCGTAATCACAGCCCATTCCCTGGCTCTAGGTCTGCGGCGGCTGAGTTTGGACGCGGGTTCCAAGGTCGATTCCTTTGGTGAGGATTTTGTGAAGTGCGTCGATTGCCACAAGCACGGAGTACCCCAAAAAAAGGTACAGCCTCGCGACTCGTTGCGAGCGTACAGTCCCGCACCATCTGGGCACGGGTTGATAGAGGCTACGCCGTTTTAAGAATCCGCCGTATCGGATTCTCTCCGCTTGCTAGAATTCTCCATGGTTCCAAGAGCTACGAGCAGTTCCCGGCGGAGCTTTCTGAAGAGTTCCGCCGCTGCGGGGGCGTTTCTGATCGGATCAAAGGCATTCCCAAGTTCTCCTCAAGCATCGGTGATTGTTGTAGGTGCAGGCGCGTTCGGCGGGTGGACCGCGTTTCAACTTCTGCAAAAGGGAGCAAAGGTCACGCTGCTCGACGCGTGGGGCCCGGGAAATTCCCGGGCCAGTTCTGGCGGTGAGACCCGCATCATTCGCGGCACCTATGGGACCGGCCGCATTTACACACAGATGGCGGCGCGCGCCCTTCAATTGTGGAAACAATACGAGAAGCACTGGAGTCTACAGCTCTTCTTCCCGGTTGGTGTTCTTTGGATGGCCGGGAAGGACGATTCGTACGAACGCGCTGCTTTGCCAATACTCAAAGATGCAGGCATTCCCTTCGAGAAGCTTTCCGCAGAGGAGTGCGCCAGGCGTTGGCCACAAATGAATTTCGAGGGAATTTCCTGGAGCGTCTACGAACCCGAATCGGGTTATCTGGCGGCGCGGCGGGGCTGCGAAGCGGTTCTCGATGCGTTTCGCAAAGGAGGCGGCGAATATCGGCAGGCGCAAGTCGCTCCAGGGCAAATCGCGTCAGGCTGGATGCGAGAAATCAAACTGGAATCGGGAGAAGCGTTGTCGGCAGATTCCTATGTGTTTGCCTGCGGTCCTTGGCTGGGCAAAGTTTTCCCATTCCTGGCGCCAATCATTACTCCTACCCGCCAGGAAGCGCTTTTCTTCGGGACCACCGCCGGAGACTTGCGCTATACCGACGCGCAGCTTCCTGTATGGAGCGATGACAGCAAACATGCGCTCGAGGGCTTTCAAGGGAACCACTGGTTCTACGGCATTCCGGGAAACCACTGGCGCGGATTTAAGATTGCCGACGACATGCGCGGAACTGTAGTCGACCCAACGACGATGGAGCGGGAGATTTCTCCTGAGGGCCTGGCCGCCGCTCGCGCATATTTGCGATTCCGTTTCCCGGCGCTGGCTGAAGCGCCGCTGCTGGAGAGTCGCGTCTGCCAATACGAGAATTCCACCGATCAGAACTTCATTCTGGGTCATCACTCAGAAGCACAGAACGTGTGGATTGTCGGCGGAGGTTCCGGGCACGGCTTCAAGCACGGACCCGCATTCGCGGAAATGGTGAGCGATGCGGTTTTGGGCGTGAAATCACCCCCTGCCGAATTCGCGCTCAGCCGCTTGCTCAAGAAATAGTTAACAAGCTACTTTCACCACAGAGGGCACAAGGGAACACAGAAGGTTCTCTCTCTCAATCTGTCAGTCCTACTGTGGCAAGTAGTTGCCGACTACATCCACTCGCAGATTGACGGAGCCGATGCCTCGGCCATCGCTGTCCGCCTCCCAGTTCAGGGTCTGCCATGTATCTTTATCTTTGGCTGCGGGTGTGATGGTCAATTGCACGGTGTAACTGTCGTGAGCCGCAACCGTATAGACCGCCCAATCGGGACTTTCGCTCCAGCCTGTGGGCAATTTGGCGCTCAGCCGGACTTGCTTCGAGGAATCGGTGTCGTTTCGAATGAGTAGCGGGACCCAGAGTGTTTTTCCCGGGCCGACTTGTGCCTCTGGTGGATACAAATCTGCGAGGTGCTCGACATTGTGCGCCGGCCAGAATACAAAATAAAAAGCCCATGGGCCGCCGAGTTCCAGCGCGAGTTTCCGAGAGGAAGGAACATATCCGCGAGGCTTCGCATAAGCGATTGGTCCCGGCCTTACTCCCTCAAATACATCGCTGGTAGTCGTGCCCCCCACCAGCGACTTGCCGAAGATCAGGCGCACGGGTTTTTCGCTGAATTCTTTCAGTTGCGCGTCGGAGAAGTCATTCTGCGTCTTATAGCTTTCCCAAGCCTCTGCCGCGATCTTCGAATACGGAACTCTGCGCGATGGAGATAGATCGTTGGTCGGATATTCCGGCCCCTGGCCTTTTTCAAAATCAAGGTTGCTTGCATCGGAGAAGTAATAAATCTTTTTCGGCTGCCAGGGTCGAAGGCCTTCGCCGTAGTTGTTGATGCCCATGCGATCGCGCGGAGCTTCGACCTGCTCCGGGAAAACCAGAGGATTCGCGGCAAGGTCGAAAGCCTCGGTAGCCAGTACACCCGCTCCTTGATGATCGTCGTGATTCTCTCCTACATCGTAATCGGGCAGCCAAGTGAGAATGACCTCAGGATGGGTCAGCCGGACCAACCGAACAGCCTCGTCTAACGCCCTGCCGTGTCCCCAGGCTTCGAGCGAATGCAGCACATCGGAGCCCGGAGTGTCGGAACCATGTAAAAACCACGCCAGCGTGACGCCGTAGGAAGCAAGCGAGTGGCGAGCTTCCATCTCGCGAACATCTGCGAGCGCACTGGCTTGCTCCTGGCCTGCAGCATTTCCGCCGGAGTTGCCGCGGGTCGTATAGACGACTGCGGCCCGCTTGTGGTCTAGTTCGATCTCTTTGGCCACGTAGGCAGCGACTTCGATGTCGTCGTCCGGATGGGCGACGATGACGAGAATATCGACTTTGTAGCGGCTGTCCGGTTCTGGTTCGGGAGGCGCGTTCTGTGAACTTGCGTTCGTAAGTGCGAAACAGCACACGACGAGTACGAAGAGTGTGCAAGAAGGGAATTTCATCTGAAGTTGTCCTCAGGATGCTATGCGTTGCGAGATCCGACCGCTAATCTACTTCTCATTTTTCGGCTTGGGCGGAATGACGTTGTAACCCGGCGCGGCTTGTTCAAGATTGGGGGTAAGCGATGCGTCGGCATGGCCGATCGCCCAGCGAATCCCGCCGCCCAGCAGATTCAGGAAAAATGGTTCCGACCAATTCTGCGGTCGATCGCCAATGGCCGTAAAGAATACCCGGCCTTTTTCTTCCATCCGGGCCCAAGTCATCGGGTAAGGAGGCCGCTGGTAAGGCTCTCCCGTCATTCCTTTCGTGTCGAGCGTGAGGATCACATGCATGTCCGTCCGAAAATCTTTCAGCGAATACCACTCATCAGTGAACTTCACCGGAGAAGAAACTCCCTCCAGCCCGGGAAATTTAGGATCATCGACAACCAGGCTCGTCTCTTGCAGACGCGGCGTGCTGCCGTGAGTTATGAACTCCGCGCCAAGCATGCGGATGTAGGGATCGGCTCGATCCCCGTGCGCCACGTAGCGATTGGAGCCGTCTTTGGGATCAGGCTGTGTGTGGAATGTGTCGCTTGCCGCGTGAATGCCCACAAAGCCCATGCCGTTACGAATTCCATTCAGAAGCGACTGCTTGCCCTCAGGAGACATTGGGGGATTTTTATCGGTTCCCGGTATGGTCAGATCTCCAGTCGTGAAAAAAAGTACGGCGCTGAAATTACGAAAATCCTTTGAATCGAAAATCCGGCCGTCCTTGCTTGAGGTGACTCCGAAGCCGTGCTTCGCGCCAAGCGAAGTGACAGCTTGGTCCACGATGCAGGGCTTGCCTGCGGATGTCTTCACCACGTCATGTTCGAACCCCGATGACTTGGTAAAGACCAGAACTGATTTCTTGTCCGAGGCAAAAAACTCGGTGGGTAGAGAGAGGCCGATTGTCGCGACAGTTGCGGTCTTTATGAATCGCCGACGGCTGAACGAATACAGGCTTTGGTGTTCGTGCATATTTTGCCTCCATACCAGCGAAACACCTCGCGCGATTAATGCGAATCGCGAATGGGCGTCCAGGAGGAGCGGTTCTGAGAGGACAGCAATGCAGCATGGATGAATCTCACTCCCTCGACACCATCCTGGACGCTGGGAACTAACAAGGAATTGGCATTCGGCGGACGTCTTTCGATTTTGGCAGCGATCTGCTCGGCGACGTCCGTATAAAGCTGCGCGAACGCTTCCAGGTATCCTTCCGGGTGGCCGCCGGGGATGCGCGTGGCATGCGCTGCGGCGTGTCCTGTCCCAGCGCTGCCGCGCCGGATTGAGCGCCGTGGCTCGCCTAGAGGCGTGAAGACCAATTCGTTCGGATCCTCTTGCCGCCATGCGAGACCAGCTTTTTCGCCGTAGACTCGCAACTGCAGGTTGTTTTCGTTTCCCGGCGCAACTTGGGTTGCCCAGAGCGCTCCTTTTGCGCCCTCAGAAAAGCGCAGCAGCATATGGACGTTGTCGTCGAGGCGTCGGCCCGGGACGAATGTTGTCACGTCTGCCGCCAGTTGCTCGCACGATAAGGCGGTCACGAAACAGGCCAGATTGTAGGCATGAGTTCCGATGTCACCCAGGGAGCCACCCGGTCCGCTGCGCGCCGGATCGGTTCGCCAGTCGGCCTGTTTGTGCCCGGTTCGTTCGACAGGAGTGGAGAGCCAATCCTGAACATACTCCACCTGAACCAGTCGAATCCGTCCGAGTTCGCCAGCCACCACCATTTCGCGAGCCTGCCGAACCATGGGATATCCCGTGTAGTTGTGCGTCAGCCCAAAAACCAGACCGGTTCGCTTCACGGTATCTGCAAGATCCAGCGCGTCTTCGAGCTCGGTGGTCACTGGCTTATCGCAGATCACGTGGATTCCGGCTTCAAGGAATGCCTTCGCGGGAGCATAGTGCAAATGGTTCGGTGTCACGATCGCAACGACTTCAATTCCATCGGGACGTTTGGATTCTTCCGCGGCCATTTCCTGGAAATTGCGATAGCCTCGCGGAATCAGCAGTTCCTTGGCGCCCGCAAGACTCCGTTCCGGATCTGAGGTCAAAGCAGCGGCGACGAGTTCATATCGATCATCAAGGCGCGCCGCAATGCGGTGAACGGCGCCGATGAAAGCACCGGGGCCTCCTCCGACCATGCCCAGACGAAGTCGTCGATTCTGGCTGTGAGCAGAGGATTCAATCGGCATCAGCGCTTCTCTTTTTCTCATTCAATCCCAGCATGCGACGGTTTGCCTCAACATCAGCACCCGATTTCGCAAAGTCATCAAAGGCACGCTGCGCTGTTTGAATAATGTGTCGAGCGATGAAGGGCGCACCCTCTTTCGCGCCCTGGTCGCTGCTCTTCACGCAGCATTCCCACTCGAGAACCGCCCAGCCGTCGAAATCGTATTGCGTGAGCTTCGAAAAAATCGCGCTGAAGTCGACCTGCCCGTCCCCGAGCGAGCGAAAGCGTCCCGCGCGAGAGATCCATGGCTGGTAGCCTCCGTAAACTCCCTGGCGGCCGGTCGGACGAAACTCGGCATCCTTCACGTGAAACATTTTTATGCGGGGGTGATAGATATCGATGAATTCCAAATAATCGAGTTGCTGTAACACAAAGTGGCTTGGGTCGAACAGGATGTTGCAGCGCTCGTGGCCGCCAACACGATCAAGAAACATTTCGAACGTGATGCCGTCATGCAGGTCTTCGCCCGGATGCAGTTCGAAGCAGAGATCGACGCCCGCCTCATCGAAGGCATGGAGAATTGGCTCCCAGCGTTTGGCGAGCTCATCGAAAGCGGTATCGAGCAGGCCAGGAGGCCGCTGCGGCCAGGGATAGATGTAGGGCCAAGCCAAGGACCCTGAAAAAGTCGCATGCGCTTTCAGTCCAAGATTGGCTGACGCTTTCGCGGCAAGTCGCATTTGTTCTACGGCCCATTTCTGGCGCGCAGCAGGCTTACCGTGAAGAGACTCGGGCGCAAAGCCGTCGAAGGCTTCGTCGTAAGCGGGATGAACGGCTACGAGATGTCCCTGAAGATGCGTTGCGAGTTCGGTCAGCTCAACCTGACTCGAGGCCAGCACACCACGAATTTCATCACAGTAGGTTCGGCTCTCGGCGGCGCGCTTCAGATCGAATAGACGACCGTCCCACGCGGGAATCTGCACGCCTTTGTAGCCCAGTGATGCCACCCAGCGCGAGATCTCCTTCAGGTTGTTGAACGGCGACGCGTCGCTGGCGAACTGTGCAAGAAAGATGGCTGGTCCTTTGATGGTTTTCACGGGATTAAGATTTTCGGTTGATTATACGAGCGGCTGCCTGCAGTGTCTGCACCGCCTCGTCGGGCAGTCTCCCCGTTGTGTCGGGCGAGAGATTCAAAAGCAAATTCGCGTGGCGGCTGCGGCAATCCGAATACGCTGACGCGATCGTCTCGGCGCTCTGCGTCGTGAATCCGGGACGCCAGAACCAGCTGTGCATGGGCGGCATCGGCTTGTAGGGAGGTCCCGTGGGAATCCAGGACTCCATGGGCATGTAATAAGTGTTTCCTTCGAACTTCACATCCGGGTCGTGGCCCTCGGGGGGTGGTAAGGTATCTTCGCCATTGATCACGTCCGTAGGCCAGCTTTTGGGCTCACAGATGCGCCCGAGGTTGCGTTTGCTCTGGTAGTAAGCCTGATTCATCACCACAATTCCGTGTGGGCTGTATTGCTTGATCACGCGATAAACCTCCCAGCGCTGATCCTGCGATAACTTCCATGTAATATCGAGCAATTGGTAGAAGGTGTCGCGGTAGCGGCTGTGAAGTTCGGTCAACTGCTCTTTGATGAGCTTGTAGTATCCCCCCTGCACTGGAATATCCCAGTCGAATTTGCCTTCGTTGTGCGGATCAAGGATGCAGTAGTAAAAACCGTGCTTCAGACCGTATTCGCGGCAGGCATCAACGAAGGCGGCGACCACGTCGGTTTTGTTTCCGCTTGCGGCCACATCGTAGTCATAGTCTTTGGCGTCCCAGAGGCAAAACCCGGACATGTGCTTGGCAGTGAGGACCGCGTATTTCGCCCCCAGGTCACGCGCCTCACGAATCCACTGGCGTACATCGAGGTGCGTGGGATTATAGGTGGTAGCGGGGGCCTTGCCAACGTCGTAGTCATCTCCGGTGAAGGTATTCATGCTGAAGTGGAAGGAGACACCGAATTGAAGCCGCTCAAATTCGAGCAAACTGGGAGTCGCCTGGCTCGCGGGGGCAGCCGAGTCGGAGATCAGAAAATTGCCCCTCCTTGTCAGAAGAAGCGGGGCGAGGCCGAGTGCGCCTTTCGAAAATTCGCGGCGATTCACTTTGAGTCCTTCAATGCGAAAGCGACGTAGACCCCGCCGGAGGGAGATTTCACATCTTTTCCCCCGCCGGCCGCGATAACGACATACTGCTTGCCTCCCACTTCATACGTGATCGGGGTTGCGTTGCCAGAGAAAGGCAGCAAGGTCTCCCACAGCAGTTCGCCGGTGGATTTGTCGAATGCTCGGAATTTCTTGTCGTAGTTGGTGGCACCGATGAACAGCAGGCCTCCAGCAGTGACGATCGGGCCGCCGTAATTCTCGCTACCGGTGTTCTTCATGCCTTTGGCAGCAAGATCGGGATACTCGCCCAAAGGAATCTTCCAGGTGTATTCGCCGGTATTCAGATTGATGGCATTGAGCGTGCCCCATGGTGGAGCGATGGCCGGATACTTGTCGGGATCAAGAAATCTGGTGTATCCAGAGAACCGGTAACGCATCATGGGAGGAGCGGGTTGGCCCGACGACAATTCCTTGTTTTCGCCCTCGCTGACGAACTTCACGAGCGCGTTGATTTCATCGCTCGTCAGGTTCGGAAATGCCGGCATGCGGCCGCCGCCCTTTTGAATCCGGTCGCGAATCTGCTCCTGCGTCAAGCGATCGCGAAGGCCCACCAGCGAAGGAAATAACGGCGGCGAGCCCTTCATGTCGTCGCGATGGCAGATAGTGCACTGGCTCTGATAGATTCCCTTCCCGCTCAGCGGATCCGCAGTGTTCTCGGCCAACTCAACGGCCCACGCCATCTCATTGGAATTGACGTAGAGAATTCCGGTGTCCGGATCAAACGCCGAACCGCCCCACTCGGCTCCGCCGTCGAAGCCGGGGAAAATGATGGTGTTCTTCCCGGTACTGAGCGGAACGAATTGGCCGTCACTGCGGAAACTCCGGAACTGTTGCAGCGCCCACTCATGCGCCTCGGGCGTGCGGTTGGTGAGCATGTCTTCGGTGAGGCGTTGACGTGCGTAGGGCGCGGGTTTCGTCGGAAGCGGTTGCTCTTCGGCGGCGACCTCTCCCTTCAGATCGCTTGGCGGATATTTACGAGACTCGACGGGAAAAAGTGGCTTTCCGCTGGCGCGGTCAAACAGATAAACGAAACCTTGCTTCGTGGTCTGCGCAACAGCGTCCACCGTCTTCCCGTCATGAATAACGGTGACGAGCGTCGGAGGCGATGGGAAATCACGATCCCAGATGTCGTGATGCACGCCCTGAAAATGCCAGATGCGCTCGCCGGTTTCGGCGTTGAGCGCCAGTTCGCAGTTGGCAAAGAGATCGTCTCCAATACGATCCCCGCCATAGAAGTCGAAGGCGGCAGAACCGGTCGGCGCATAGACGATTCCTGTCCTCTGATCGACGGTCATTCCCGTCCAGTTATTTGCCGCGCCGCTGTGTTGCCACGCATCTTTCGGCCATGTCTCGTACCCGAACTCGCCCGGACGAGGAATAGTGTGGAAGGTCCAGCGAAGTTTGCCGGTGCGCACGTCGTAGGCTCGAATATCGCCGGGAAGGGCCGGCAGCGTTTCCGGCAGCCGTCCACCCACAATAAATAAGTCTTTGTAGATAACAACCGGGCTAGTCAATGCAATGAACCCGGTGCTCACATCGCGCCCGAGATTTTCGCGAAGGTCAATGCGGCCGTGATCGCCGAAGCTGGCGACTTGCTGGCCCGTTTCGGCGTCAAGCGCGTAAACAAAATTCATTACGCCAACGATGATGCGGCGATCTTTACCATCGGGGCTACTCCAGTAAGCAAGACCGCGATCGGGCTGCGTCCCGGCAATTCCAGAGTCGAATTTCCATTTCAATTTCCCGGAGGCCGCGTCGAGAGCAAACACTTTCTGCGAGGGGGAGATGCCGTAAAGGACTCCGTCCACTTCGATGGGGCTGGTCTGCAGCCCTCCCGTCTCTCCCGTGTCGTACGACCAAGCGACCTGAAGCTGCTTTACGTTGGATTTGTTGATCTGTGCCAGCAGCGAGTAATGGGTATTCCGCGAGTTTCCGCCATAGACAGGCCAGTCAGCATCAGTGCCGGTTTCCGAAGGTGTAGAAACAGGCATCGCCAGAACGGCGCACACAACCGCTAGAACGGCAACTCGTATCCGCAGCATCATTCCGATTAAAACATCAATTTTAAACTCATCTGGATGTTGCGGGGATCATTGCGGGTGCCGTAGACAGTTCCTAAATCGCCGCAATCGAGGCAGGTTGATATGTTGCTGCCGCCATAAAACTCTCCGCCATAGATTGGATGATTGAACGCATTCAGGAACTCGGCGCGGAATTGCGCACGGAACCTTTCAGGACCAAAGTCTGCATGGTGGTTGGGGCGGCGACTTACCGTCGTTGCTCACGATATAAATCAGGCTCGAGGCTTATTCCTCGGCGTATTCGAGTTCTTGCAGGTCCGGCCGTGCCGGTCCCGCAGCCAGGACGTCAATGCCGTACTCATATCCCTTGTCGAAGGCTTTCAGATTCAGCTCGCGGAAGCTGGCCGGCACTGAATCGGCCACGGCTTTGCGCACCGCGTCCGGACCAAGAAGCTTGGTAACAGCCGTGAAGAATCCCACCATCACCGAGTTCAGCACCATCCGCTTGCCCAGTTCTTCGGCGAAGCGCGTGGCGGGAATGGCGTACACCTGCTTGTCGCGATTCATATTTGAAACGCGCACCAGGTCTTCCTCAATGATCAGCATGCCGCCCGGCTTCAGATCGTGCGCGAAGCGGTTGTACGCCTCCTGCGACATGATCACCATAATGTCGGGCAGCGTCGTGTATGGGTACAGCACCGGCGAGTCCGATATGACGAGTTGTGCGCTGCAGGCGCCGCCGCGCGCCTCGGGACCGAAATTCTGCGTCATCGTCGCGAATCCGTTTTCGTAGATGGACGCCGCTTTGCCCAGCACGATGGCCGAGAGAATCACTCCCTGTCCGCCGAAACCTGCGATTCGAATTTCGGTTAGTCGCATACGCACTCCATTTCTGGCTCCTCGATGTAGCGCTCACCGAGCGTCTCTACGTACTGGGCCCGCATCATGGATTGATAATCGGGGCGGTCGCGGTCCACGAACTTCCCCACGGCAATCTCACCATTGAGCGTGAGCCCGACTTCGCTGGTGGGCGCGCCGTTTTTCACCTTGCTCTTCTCCTTGTAGTACTTCATCGTGTCGAGGCCGTCGCCCATCTTATTGCGCCGCTGATACAACGTGGGGCAGGGGGAAATGACTTCGATGAAAGAAAATCCCTTTTTCTGGAATGCCTCGCTGATCGAGCGCGAGAGTTGCCGCACGTGAAAGGTCGTCCAGCGCGCGACGTATACCGCGCCCGAAGCATCGAGCAGATGCGGCAGGTTAAACGCCGGCTCAAATGTGCCATAAGGGTTGGTCGAGGTGGTTGCGTGTCCCGGCGTAGTCGGCGCCGTCTGGCCGCCCGTCATCGCGTAGATCAGATTGTTGACGCAGATTACCTTGAGGTCGATATTGCGCCGCGCCGCGTGGATCAGATGATTGCCGCCGATCGCCGAGAGATCGCCGTCACCGGAATAGACCACAACATTCAATTTTGGATTGGCCAGCTTCAGTCCAGTCGCAAACGGAATGGCGCGGCCGTGCGTCGTGTGGAAGGAGTCGAGCTTCACGTACCCGGCCACACGGCCAGTACAGCCGATTCCCGAAACCAGTGCCAAATTTTGCAGATCGACTTCGGATTCAATGAGCGCACGGGAGAATGAATTCACGGTAGTGCCGATGCCGCATCCCGGGCACCAGATGTGCGGCATGCGGTCGGTACGCAGGAAGGGTTCTACGGGATTGATGGTGTCGTCGAGAACATTCATCGGCTTGCCTCCACGATGGCGTTCAGAATTTCATCAGGGTTGTGCACGCCGCCACCAGCATGCGGAACAGCAACGGTCCTTGCCAGCCCGTGCGCGGCGCGCTCTACTTCGCGCACCATCTGCCCCAGGTTCAGTTCCGGCACAACGAAGGCTTTTACAGTCGAAGCGAGGCCGGCGATTTTCTTATCGGGGAAAGGCCATGCTGTAATCAGACGCAGTTTGCCGACTCTCAATCCACGCTCGCGCGCCAGATCGATGGCCCTTTGCGCTACACGCGATGTGATGCCGTACGACACCACCACCACCTCGGCCCCGTCCACTTGATCTTCTTCAAACAAACAGATGCGATCGGCGGCGGCGCGGATCTTGTTCTGCAGCCGCTTCACCAGCTTGTCTTGCACTTGTGGCGTCATGTTGGGATAGCCACGCTCATCGTGCGTCAGGCCGGTCACGTGAAATTTGTATCCCTCGCCAGCGTGGGCGATCTCCGGCACCAGGTCGCCGTTTGTGCCGTAGGGGAGATACTCTTCTATCGATTTGTGGGTGTGCCTGCGCGGTGTCACATCGATCTGGTCTGCGGACGGGATCACAACTTTTTCCGTCATGTGTCCGACCACTTCATCCATCATGAACATCACCGGGACACGGAATTCTTCCGCCAGGTTGAAGGCCTTAATCGTCAGGTCAAAGCATTCCTGGGGAGAATTGGGGCAAAGCGCGATGATCTCGTAATCGCCGTGCGATCCCCAGCGCGCCTGCATCATGTCGGCCTGCGCTGGAAGCGTCGGGAGCCCCGTCGAAGGCCCGCCGCGCTGCACATCCACGAATACACAAGGAGTCTCGGTCATGGCGGCGTAGCCAATGTGCTCCATCATCAGCGAGAAGCCCGGACCCGAGGTCACAGTGAATGCCTTGGCTCCGCCCCACACCGCACCTTGCAGCGTGATCGAGGCGGCGAGTTCGTCTTCCATCTGGATGAAGCATCCACCCACCGTTGGCACACGGGCCGCAAAGCGTTCCACCACTTCGGTGGAAGGCGTGATCGGGTATCCGGCGGCGAACCTGGCTCCAGCGGCCAGCGCACCCTCGCAGCAAGCATGGTCGCCATCAAGAAAGTGAGTGCCGGTCAACACTCCATGCGGATCGGCTTTCATTTCGCACCTCCAGCGGCCTTCGGCGCCGTTGTCTCGGCAAGCTTCGGCTCGACGACCTTCGTGCCGTAGATCGCGAAATCGGGGCAGTACATGCCACACAGGTCGCAGCCGCTGCATTTTTCTGGGTGCACCACGTGCGGTGGGTGGTATCCCTTGGAATTAAAAGCGGACGAGAGCGCGAGCACGCGAGTGGGACAAAACTCTACGCAGAAGCCGCAAGCCTTGCAGCGCTCGACGACAATGGAAACGCGTCCTTTGGCCACTTGATCCCCCAGCGAGGAACAACCTTCATTCCGGATGTTCAACGTCGGTGGTGATTATGCTTCGGGGATGCAACGCAATGGTGTGATCAGAGTCACAGAATGCGGTGAGGATGGACACGAAGTGATTTGAAACACAGATGCTATTGAAATGCTTGCAGATGTGAGACTTCCGAGCCTGGGGAAGCCCGGCACGGATAACAGGCGATGTTGCAGAAGCATCTTGTCGTGATGGAAGTCGCAACTGCCTCCGCCAGCGCTGTATCAGCTAACGTCCCGGCAGCCGTTGCATTCCAGTGTTCTCCCGGTTTGCCTACATGCCGCGAAACCCACTACACTCGGATTTTTGCGGGTCGGCCTCGTTTTCCTGCGGGTTGCCTGCTGGTGGTATGTCGCCACGAGTAGGCTTTTCCCTGCGCACGATGGAACCCGCAGGAGCCCTTTGGAAATTCTCGATCTCAGGCATTTTTCCGCCGTCGACCTGCGCCCACTGCTCGACGACGAGACCCAGCTGTGGTCGCGCTCGCTCTCCTGGGACTACTCCGGTTCGGCGGAGATGATTCTTCGCTACGTCGACGCGAAAATCCTTCCCGGATACGCCGCGGTCGAACGAGGCCGAGTCTTCGGTTATTCCTTCTTTGTCTATGAAGGCAGCAAGGGAGTCATCGGAGACCTGTTCGTGGCCAACGGAGGCCGACTGCCTGACGCTCGCCACGTCGAGATTCGGCTGCTGACGCATGTGATCGAAACCCTGCAGCAGTCGCCCGGCATTCACCGGGTCGAGGCGCAACTGCTCGCGCACGACGCCAATGCCGTGTCACGTCCGTTCCTGGAAACAGGCTTCCAGCGGCACCCGCGGCTTTTCATGGTGCTGCCGGTTGCAAATTCGGCCCCGGAGAATATGCCGCCGCATCCGGAAATTGAAATCCGTCCCTGGACCGAAGCCGATTATCAGCCGTCTGCTGCCGTCATTACCGCGGCGTATCGCGGCCATGTGGATGCACAGATCAATGACCAGTACCACGCGCTGAGCGGGTCCTTGCGCTTTCTCAATAACATCGTCCGCTTCCCGGGTTGTGGAGTTTTCGATTCGGGAGCATCGTTCGTCGCAGTCGACCGAAAAGCCCGCGGCCTGATCGGACTGATTCTCTGCTCGCGCGTTCGCAGCGATGTTGGCCATGTCACACAGGTGTGCGTGCTGCCCGAGTACCGGTCGCGCCGCATTGGAGAGTCTCTGATGGGAGCGACGGTTGAAAATCTGCGCAAGCGGCGATTTTCCATGCTCTCTTTGACCGTGACCGAAGCGAATACCAGGGCGGTAGCGCTCTACCGGCGGCTGCATTTCGACACGAAGAAGATTTTCGACGCGTTCGTGTGGCAGGGGTAAAAAGCAGCTCTCAGCGGATCAGCCGAAGCGGGTGAAATCCAGAATCGGGAACAGCTCGGGTTTGCTCCGTCACACCGGAGATGTGACGTTTTGCGGATAGCTGAAAGATGAGGGCTATCTTCTCAGCACCCACATCACCCAACCGGCCACGATCACTCCGCCGAGAAACATCGCAAAGCAATACAAGCCGTAGCGGACCATCTCGCGCGTAGTGTCGCGATGCGTGATGCCAAAAACGATCGAGGCGAACAGGGCGAATACGAAGGCTGCGCTGAAATGCGTGAGAGTAATCGTCAACTTAGTTTCCTATTCGAATGTCATCCTGAGGATTGCGTCTTTCGCAGGCCGAGGATCTTTGAAGTTGCTGAGAGCACCGGCGCTACCAGCGAGTACAGAAGTCTTTCGCTTCGCTCAGGATGACAACATTAAAACGTCTGCGCTTCTGTGAAACCCTGCGGTTTTGCGTTACTGTTTTTTGCCGATCGCAATGTGATAGGCATCCGCGACCGCAATGAAATTCAGTAAGCCGGCGACGATCATGAACTTCGTTCCGTAATCGGCGGTGGCAAATGCGATCGCACCCGCGCCCCAATCCATGGCCAATGTAATAATGTAGAGCGCGCCCGCACCTAGATTTCCGACGAACCCCAGAATGTCGAGAATATCCCCGCCGTTCGCCTTGTAAATTCGTCCCTGCATCGCCAGGCCTAGCAGGAACAGAGTCACAATCGAAATGAACAGCAGCGCGCCGCGTATCCAGCGCTTTTGAATCATGTGTCCTGCGCCCGGAATGAGCCAGCCAACTGCGGGCGCAAGCACGGCCATCATGTTGACCGATTCCGCCGGTGCCATCTTTGCTTTTTCTGTTGTCGAGTTCGCCATCTAAATCGTCACAATCTCGCGTTGAATTTTCCCCGTCACTTCGGCTGACTTCTCGCGCACCAGCACGTTCACTTCGCTGCGCACTCCAAACTCAGGCAGGTAAATGCCCGGTTCGATGGAGAAACAGGAGTTGGCCAGAATCTGCCGCTCGTCATGAATCTCCAGATCGTCCATGTTGGCACCATTGGAGTGGACGTCAGTGCCGATCGAATGTCCGGTGCGATGGATGAAATAATCGCCGTATCCCGCCTTCTGAATGTAGCTGCGCGTGGCGCGATCGACTTGCCATCCGGCAATTCGTTGGCCCGCGTTAATCGCTTCAACAACCGTCTTCACTCCGGCATCGCGCGCGCCGCGTACAACCTCGAAGATCTCGCGCATGCGGCCGGACGGGGCTGCGCCCACAAAACCCATCCATGTAATGTCGTAATACACCGCGCCTGGAGTATTCTTTTTACCCCATACATCCAGCAGCACCAGATCGCCCTCGCGAATCGACACGGGATGGCTGGCCTTGGGCTCGTAGTGCGGATTTCCGGCGTTGGCGTTCACGGCCACTATCGGAGGATCGTCCGCTTCGATGTTCTCACGGGCAAACGCTTCCACGAACCACTGCTGAATCTCATGTTCCTTGGTGCCGCCGTTGCGGACTCGCCGGCCAATTTCTTTGAATGACTCGGCCACGATCGAATCGATGGAGTCGCGTGCCGCAAAATGCGACTTGATCTGCTCTTCACTCCAGGTCGATTCGAACTGCGCCACCAGATCGGCCGAGCTGACCACGTTCTTTCCCAAGCCGCGCAGCAGATCGATGGTGCCACCATCCACCAGCGAGATCGTGAATACGCTGTTGTTGGGCGAATACTGCATGGCGAGGTCGCGGTGCTTGGCCAAAACCGTCTTCAACTGCTCAAACAACTCCTGCCAGCCCGAATACTGATACTTCTTGCCGGGCAGCGAATCCAGATGGCCCGCTTCGATCTTATGCACCAGTTTGACCGGCTCGCCTTCCGCCGGGACCAGATAGAACCAGCGCCGCGTCACCATCAGCCCGGAGGGCAGCCCTAGGACCCGATAAGCGATGGGATCGCGGTGATGGTGGTCATAGAACAGCCAGGCGTCAATGTTGCGTTCGCGAAGCGCAGACTGAATGGCGTCGAGTTTCATGGGCAAATTTCTATTGTAAACAACCGGCAGGAGTTTCGGCGAATTTGCGAGCCAAGTTTGCTGGACTATTGCGAAATGTGGTCGGTTGCCCCATCTCTAGCCACCGTTAAAAACGGCGGCACAATGCTTGCGATTTGCGAGGGGGCAAATCAGGTCGCCGGAAAGTGAAGTCAAGCGACAGATTCTGCGCGCACCAGTCGGTCATAGATCCACAACAGCAACGTCGTAAGCACGCCTACGCCCACGACTGACCACCAGATCATCTGCGGCTGATGGCGTTGCTCCCCGAAATAATGCATGAGCCATCCACTGAACTTGCCGCCAATCAGGGAGCCGATACCCAGGGGCAAGAACGCGAAACCCATGTATGTGCCCTGCTGGCCCGAAGGCGCGAGGCGCGAGATGTAGTCGTAATAGCGCGGCTGCTGGATGATTTCGCCGATCGCCACTCCAATGAGTGTAACCACCGCCATGGTGACCGAAGGCCGCACAATCAGGAAAATCCAAGCCAGGCTGGTCACCAGCGTGCCCAGCGTGATCGCGTGAAAGGCATGCAATTTCTTTAACAGATAGCTGATCAACATGGTGAAGCAGATCACGATCAGCGGGTCAGTCACCAGAATCAGTTCCGTGTCGGCCTTCGGATTAATGTAAGTGGAAATGTAGAGCGGCAGCGCGATGAATTCCTGCCAGAAAACGATCCAGTATCCGGTGAAGATCAGCAGAAATATCATGAACCGCGGATTGGAGAGCACGGTCATGAAATTCTTCGCGACCTCACCGAGGCTTGCCGTTTTTGCTTCGTCCGACCTTTGCGGCTCCTTGAACAGGATCAGCACGAGGAAGAACATCACGAATACGCTGAGAGCGGCGACGCGAAAAACATTTTCCACGCTCATGTGCTGATGGACCCATGACGCAAGCAGCGGCCCGAAAAAGCTGCCGACGTTCACCAGCGTGTAATAAATCGAGTATCCGATCGAGCGGACATTTTCCTTTGAAGCTCGGGCGGTTGTGCCCACGACGGAGGGCTTCACCAGGGCAACGCCGAGGGCGGGCAACATCAGCACGATCGAAACCAGCGCAACCAGCGGCATCGCATTGCGCACTGGTGCGAGCCAGGGCGCACCGATGGATCCCAACAGGAAATACGAGACGCTGAGAATGAGGTAGGCGAGCGAGAGAGCGCGACGGAATCCCAGGCGATCGGCCAGAGCTCCGCCAAACACAGCCATGAACCACACCAAGCCCCCAAAAAGTCCGGTCAGGCTGCTGGCGCGCTCGACGTCGAAGCTCAGACTCTCATGCAGATAGCGGGCCAGCGAAGCGAACGCGGCATAGTAAGAAAGACGTTCAAACAGCTCGCTGACATTGGCGACCCAGAACGGCCGCTCAAATCCGCTGCGGATCTCCGCCAGACGTTGGGAAAAGGTCAAAGTGGCTCCCGGCTGCACTCCTGTCTTCATTCACTCCTCAATCGAGCACGAACGTACGCCGCCGTGACACCCGCGATCCGAATAACTTTATTTCGCCTGGCCGCGCCGGACGCAATAGTAATGGAAGAGCGAGGCACCTTCAAAAGCTTCGCGAAAAATTCGATGCAGGCCTCGTTCGCCCTGCCTTCGAGCGGAGGAGCTGTTAGAGAGAGTTTGAACGCGTCGCCAAGTTCGCCGGTGATCCCGTCCGTCTTCGCCCGCGGATGGACTTTCACCGGGAATGTAACGATACCGTCGCCCTCTCGGATCGCGACCATCGTTTAGTCTCTTTCACAGAATGACAACGCTAGCCTCTGTGACCAGTGTGGTTAAGGCCTCGCACGTTCCCCGAAGATCGCTGTACCCACACGCACCAGAGTCGACCCCTCTTCAATCGCTACAGCGAAATCGTGCGACATGCCCATGGAAAGCACTTCCATTCGGATGGCCGGCAGCTTGCGCTCCGCGATCACTTCTCGCAATTCGCGCAGAGAGCGGAAATACGGCCGGGTGTCTTCCGGATTGTCACTGAAAGGTGGAACGGTCATCAACCCGCAGACCTCCAGTGCTTCGAAGCGCGCAGCGGCCAGAAGCAAATTTTCAAACTCACGCGAGTGTGGCGGAAGCCCACTCTTCGCCGACTCGCCCCCTACATTGACCTCGATCAGAACCTTCAGTTTCTTTCCCAACGCCCGCGCGGCCGAATCCAGTTTCTCCGCCAGTTTCATCGAATCCACTGAATCCACACCCACAAATAATTCCGCCGCCTTGACTGCTTTGTTGGTCTGGAGATGTCCGATCATGTGCCATTCGGCTGCGTTCAACTCAGCGAGCCCGGCGGCTTTGCCCGCAAATTCTTGTACCCGGTTTTCTCCGAATAGCCGCACTCCCGCCGCATAGGCCTCGCGAATGCGATCCGCAGAATGCGTCTTGGTGACGCCCATCAGAGCGATCTCAGCGGGCGAACGCCCTGCCCGGCGCGCTGCTGCCTCGATGCGCTCCCGCACCTCGGAAATACTTTGACCGATGGACATGCGAAGAAAGAAAAAGCGCGGGCAAGGCGCCCGCGCCACACGAGTTACATGATCGCGGTCGGAGGCGCCGGCTCGTCGGGGCTGCCCGCATTGGCGAGCGGCACTTTCATCATGACGAAGATCAACACGGCCATGCCGATCAGGCCCGAGAGAGAAAAATCGCCCATGTTCACGTGCCAAAGCTGGTGCTTGCTGCCAACCACCGCAGCGATGACCAGACCGCATAATGCTTCTCCAGCGATTAAGCCGGATGCAGTCAGCACCCCGGCATTGTCGACACGCGCCTTTTGCGCATCGTTGAGACCGCGGCGGTCGCGAAGCTTGTCGGTAAACCAGCGAACAATCCCTCCGACGAAAATGGCGGATGTGGTCTCCAGCGGAAGATACATACCCACAGAGAACAGCATGGGGCTCTTCACTTCCACCATGATCATGGCGAAGCCCATCAGAATGCCAACGATCACCAGCGGCCACGCCATATTCCCGCCGACGATGCCTTGCGCTAGCATGGCCATCAGACCGGCCTGCGGGGCGGGCAAGTCCGCGCTTCCAAAGTGATAAGCCTTATCGAGAATCATGAGCGGGAAGAACAGGACCAGTGATGCCGCAATCGTGCCAAAGATGTCGCCGATCTGCATCTTGGCCGGAGTGCCACCCAGGATGTGGCCAGCCTTCAGGTCCTGCAACATCTCGCCAGCAACCGCCGAGGAAACGCAAACCACGGCGGCCACTCCTAAGACAGCCGCCACACCGCCGACGCCGGAAACTCCCAGAGCAACCATGAGGAGCGCGGCAACCACCAGGGTACAAAGCGTGAGGCCCGAAACCGGGTTATTCGAAGAACCGATCATGCCGACCAGGTTGCCGGAGACGGCGGCGAAGAAAAAGCCTAGGACAATCATGACCACCGCTGCGACTATTGCTCCGGCGACAACTTTGTTTCCGCTAAGATTGTGCGCGCCCGCGATGAAGTAGTAGTACAGGACGATCATGGCCAGAAAGACCAGTCCAACTCCGAGAAATACTACCTTCGCGTTCAGGTCGCGATCGGCGCGACTGGTGGCCTGATGGGCTTCGGCAGACTTCTTCAGATCGGAGACTGCGCGCTTCATGCCGGCCAGCAATTGCTTGCGCATGCGAAACAGGGTAAAACCGGCCCCGACCAGCATCCCACCTACGGCGATGGGGCGCACAATCGAGTACCAAACGCTGAAGGCCACGCCCCCCCAATAGACCGCAGGGCTGGCATCTGCAGGCATGGGCGGCAAGGTCGGTCCAATAAAATAAATGAGGAGTGGAACCAGTAAACCCCACGCCACTACGCCACCCGCGAAGTTCAGTGCAGCGAGTCTCGGCCCGATAATGTAGCCGACGCCCAGATAAGCTGGACTCACGGCTGGAGAGGTGAACTGCGTCATGCCTCCTGTGGCCAACATCGGAGACGTAGCGCTGCGTCCTAAACGCAAACCGCTCGCCATCTTGGGAATGTTGACCAGCAGGTTTTTCGTGTACCAGAAGATGTTGATCTGCGAGAGGAAGTAAAGTAGCCCTCCAAACCCCATGTTGGCGAAGAGAATCTTGGCCGCCTTTGAACCTTGCTGACCCGCCTTGTGAATCTCCGAAGCGGCCACCGATTCGGGAAAAGGCAACTCGGGATCTTCTACCATCACGCGCCGCAATAGCGTCACAAACAAAATTCCCAGCAGGCCGCCAATGACCATCAGGGCCACCGATTGCCAGTAGCGCTCCATGCTCAGGCTCGGCCACAATCCGGCGAGCACAAACGCCGGGATGGTAAAGACCGCGCCGGCGGCGACCGACTCTCCGATAGCGCCTACGGTTCGCGCAATATTCTCTTCCAGTAGTGAGCCCTTCAGGATGCGCAATATCGCCATGCCAATTACGGCCGCTGGATAGGTCGCGGCGATCGTCATGCCCGCCCGCAATCCCAGATAGGCATTCGCTGCCCCTAGAATCGCCGTCATCACTAACCCGATCAGCAGAGCGCGGAAGGTGAACTCCTTCATCTCCATCGTCTCGGGCACGTACGGCACATGTTTCTTTCTTGCGGGAACTTCGGTAGCTGGGCTGCTCATGGGCAGAATCCTTTTAGGGCGTGGAATGGAGCAAGTCGTTCGCTGCTGCTGAATTCGAGCTTATGCGAAACATGGGCTGGACACAATCAACCGGAAGCCGAGAAAACAACGGAACGGCGCACCTTAGCACGCATCCGATGCGCATGACAAGTGAACCGTTCCGGGGAACAAACCTTCTACCGTGACCGCCAGACACGGCAATCATTCGCATCGCCAACTCGCTCACTCCGTCGATAACGCTGACCTCGTTCCTTATCGTGCCCAGAATCCGCTGCGTGTCAGCGAAAAGATGGTTCGTAAGAACCTGTATTTTTGGACTCTCAGGTGGCCTATGCCCTTTCCGCGGGAGGGCGGCATCCTGTACGCCAATTTCAGTGCCGATTCGAGGACGCTGCAACCTAAGTGTCGAGGAAGTGCCACGCACAAGACACTGAGATTCCCCGTGGGGTGTAGACTTGTACCTATTGATGTTCACCCACGCCTCTTCGTATTTCCAGTTGTCCGAAGCCAGCTATCCGAGGTGTACTGATGAAGTCTCCCCAAGACGAACCGTTATTGCCGCCCTATTTCTGTCGTGATTGTGGCAGTGAGATCGGGTTTCGTTCGCGGCGGCGCAATTTTGCCGAGAAATTTATTCTTCCGATTTTCCTGTTACAGCCCGTCCGCTGCGGAGAATGCTTCCGCCGCGACTACCGCTTGATCTTCACACGGGTACACGAGCGCATGCCCGATATGGGAAGAATCGTGGGCAGCAGAGTGCCGGAGACCTCCCGCCGGAACGTTGCTTAACAACCACGAACGCCGTTATACTTTGGGCAGGTTCCACTCGGGCGGCAGCACGCCCGCCGAGGGCAGAAGGAGGGAGTCTTCAGCAGTAGCGAGGACCGAACCCGGGCCAGCGTACCCATCACAGAAGCGGCTGGGCCAATTATCGTTTCCGAAAATGATGCCGTTGTTCGCGCGCATAAGCCTGCCGTAGTTCCGCCTAGCCAAAATTGGATTCAGAGCATCGCCGCCAGCCTGTTCTCTGTTCTGTATCCATCACAGTGCCGGATTTGCGGCGAGCCCCTGCTCAATATCTCGCGCCTGCCGGTTTGCGCCGGCTGTCTTGCGGCGGTCGAACCCGTTCATGGAAGGGTTTGCTCCATCTGCGGCGAGCGTGTGCTTTCCAGCTATGCCGAGCCTGATGACGATGGCCTGCGCCGCTGTCCGGTGTGTCGGCGCATCGACCGGCCCTTTTCCCGAGCTGTCGCCTACGGCAGCTATGACGGCGGATTGCGGGAATTAATCCACCTGCTGAAGTACAACGGAGTGCGTCCCGCGGCAAACGTGCTGGGACGGATGCTGGCCGAGAGCATTGCAGGTCTGAAAGACTCGTTTGCGCAGAATCAGGATAAGGTCATGGTGATTCCTGTACCGCTTTACAAAGGCAAGCGTCACCAGCGGGGATTTAATCAGGCCGAACGGATCGCGAGTGCCGCGCTCAGAGTGCTTGCGCAACCTGAGTTGCAGTTGCGAACCGACATCCTCGAGCGCACCCGCGATACGCACTCGCAGATTGGCTTGACCAGTCACCAGCGTCGCGAGAATATGCGAGGCGCGTTCGCCATAAGCAGTGCCGCGCAAGTCACTGGCCGCGAAGTACTTATCGTGGATGATGTATACACCACCGGAACCACGGTGAGCGAGTGCGCCAAAGTATTGCGCCGCGCCGGGGCCGCCCGGGTATGGGTCGCAACGGTAGCGCGCACCCTGAAGATGGCATCTAAGTACGCTAATGAAGAAGCAGGTTTTGGTCTTCCAAAGTCTCGCGGTTTCGAAGAAAAATCGGAGGAGGGTGAGGCGATCCTTGAATCGGTGGACTTTCAAACTTTGAGACCCTGAAAACTTGCAACTTTGCACTTATGAAGCAGACCTCACAACACGACTCGGCATCCGCAGCCCGGCACGCTGCCAGCCTTTACTCCACGGCGGCCGCCCCGCACCGTCCCAGTGATGGCCATGCTCTGCTCGCGCCCGTGCTCGTGCTCAATGCTTCCTACGAACCGATTAACGTCTGCGCCGCCCGCCGTGCGCTGGTGCTCGTGCTCAAGGGTGTGGCCATGACGGAAGAAGAGAATGGACACTTCCTGCATTCGGCGCGCGTTGCCATGCGTTTGCCGTCGGTGATCCGCCTGCTCGAATATCGGCGCATCCCGCATCAGAGCCGGGCGCTCTCGCGGAAAAATATCCTGCTGCGCGACCGCAACACGTGCCAGTACTGCGCAACGGTATTGCCGTCAAGCGAACTCACGCTGGATCACGTGATTCCACGCTCTCGTGGAGGCTCCTCCACCTGGGAGAACCTTGTCGCGTGTTGCCATCCATGCAATCGGCGCAAGGGCAACCAGTTCCCTGCCGAGGCGGGCATGAAGCTGATGCGCGAACCCCGCGCCTTTAATCTGCACACCAGCCGTCATATCATGCGGTTGATGGGCAGGTCGGATGATAAGTGGCGGAAGTATCTCTTCTACTGAATCCTAAAGAGATGTCATCCTGAGCGGCGTTTCTTGCAGGACCTCTGCATCCTGCAACGGTGCCGGTAACATGAACAGGACCTTCGCTTCGCTCAGAATGACAATTCTGAAACAAGGAGCCTGCTATTGAGGCTTTTTGTCTTCCGGCTTCTGATCACTGGGCTTTTCGCCCTTCGGAATTTCCTGGCCGTTGTATAAGATCTTCACGTTCGTACCGAAACGCTTGTAATCTTCGTACTTCACGATCTCCCGGATGTGCACGTCGCCGACCTTGAAGTGCAACTCGTCATCGGCCTTCGTATAGACCGGGAACCAGTAGTGGCCATCAATTTCCTGCCGCCAGGTGGTGAACTTGGGAAAGAGATTCTCCTGGTCGCCTCGTCGCTTCACCTCGTTGCAAGGCTTGTTATTGCAAAGGTCGGGCACGGTCTTTCCGTATGTCTTGACGATCTGGTAATCGTGATCGTCCACCCAGACGCGTCCCTGGAAATAACGCTTCTTGCCCTCAATCTTCTTGGGCGCGATGTCGAAAACGTAGCAGTGCAACTCGTCTTCCTGCTGTTGGCCCACATACAGAATGTTGTACTCAGGAAGATCCTCGGTGGTCAGCACAAACGGGAGCATGTGCCGGATGTCCTGCATGTCCTCCTGAGACATGTAGATCCGTTGCAGATTTGACTGCGGCGCGAAGACCACGTTCTCCATGCGGTGGCCTTTGTCGTCGAAAAGCACGTCAAACACTTCGCGGTATTCGCCATCGACGGTGTCGCCATCGACCGTCTGTACTTTCACATCCTGGCGATACGTATAGTCCTCGCGTGCTTTGGCGAACTCAGTTTCCTTGCCGGCAAACCGCTTGATGATTTCCTCGGGAGTCGTGCCCTTCGGAGGATTGTTTTCGAGGGGGCCTTCCTGTGCGGAAAGAGGCACAGCCGCGAGCGCGCACGCCATCAGCAGCAGGCAGAAGAGCAGGTGACGGATTCCGGATTTCATTGTGTTCTAGTCTATCGAATCTTGAGAGTAAGATGCGCGCTCAGACGGTCCGCGTTTTCCAGAGGCCCAATGAGGCAGAAAAAGGAGGGGCAGCAACCGCGGCAACCCTCCCTCCAACCCCTCTCCGCTCAGCGAGGCTGGAGGGTAGGGTGCCTGCAGTTCTGCCGTCTACTAGGATGCCTGCTCCCCAAAGAGGTTGCCAGCACGACCAGAGTCGCGCTCGCGTTTCGCATTGGAAAGCTGTAATTCCGCCCCAAATCATGCACCATTCAGATGCGCCAAATCGCGCCACAAATTCTGTGGATGGATTACCCCTGCGTTGTCTGCGTCGTGATTGCCTGTGCGTTGTCACCCGGAGCGAAGCGAAAGAACTATGCAATTGGTTGGGAGTACGGGCACTGTCGGCAGGATGCATAGGTCCTTCGGCCTGCGAACGGCGCGGGCCTGAGGATGACAAAGGGAGGCGGTATACTCATTTGTTTGCCTCAGGAGTCCTTCATGCGCCGTCTTTTTCTGCTTTATCTCGCATTCATTGCATTCGCAGTATCCGCAACAGCCCAAGCCAAACATCCCTTCACCTTCGAAGACATGATGAAGCTGAAGCGCGTCGGCGCTCCGCAGGTTTCTCCGGATGGTAAGTGGGTGATCTTCAGCGTGGTCGACGTCGATCTCGCCGCGAATACGAAGACGCCGCATGTGTGGATCGTTTCCCTGGAAGCACAAGGTCCCTCCACTCCGACGAAGGAGTCAAAAGCGAATCCTTCGTCTCCGGTCGGGATGACAGGGGAGCGGGAGATCATTTCCGATCAGGATGCGGATCGTCCGCGCTGGGCGCCGGATGGGAAGCGCTTCGCGTTTTTATCGACAAAGGAAGGCGGCTCGCAGGTCTGGATCGCAAGCTTCGATCCCGCGGCTGGCAGCGTGAGCGACAAGCATCGACTTACTGCGGTCGCGACCGAAGCTGGCGGTGAACTCTGGTCACCGGATGGGAAGAATATTATCTTCACCTCCGATGTGTATCCCGACTGCGATGGCGCGCCCCAAGGAGAAATCGCGTGCAATGCAAAGACGCTGGCGGAAGCGGAGCACTCGAACGTCAAGGCGCAGATTTTCACCCACCTGCTCTATCGTCATTGGAACGCGTACAAGGAAGGAAAGCGTACGCACATCTTTGTGATTCCAGCGGTGCTTCCGTCGCCAACATATGAGAATGGTCCGCAGGTGACGGGATCCGCCGTTGCGGCGGGAACGCCGCGCGATCTGACCCCCGGCGATTACGATGCTCCTGTATTCTCTCTCGGCGGACAGGATGATTACGCGTTCTCGCCCGACGGAAAAGAACTTTGCTACACCTCCAATCACGACAAGAACCCGGCGGCTTCGACCAACAACGATTTGTGGATCGTCCCGGTAAATGTAGGGGCGGACGCATTCGTCCGCCCCGCGAGCGGAGCGAGCGCCGACCAGTCCGGCCAGGACTGGGCGAAGACCGTGCAGGCACAGACCAAGAACATCACCGCCGACAATCCGGCGAGCGACTCGACGCCGCTCTACTCGCCCGACGGGCGCTACATCGCGTACCGCGCCCAGCAGCGTCCCGGATACGAGAGCGACCGCTTTCACTTGATGCTCTACGACCGGGAGACGGCAAGGAAGAAGGACTTAACGGAAGACTTCGATCAGTGGGTAGGGAGCGTTCTCTGGAGCAAGGATTCCAAGACCGTCTACTTCAGTTCGGAGCATAAGGGTCATTCTCTCGTCTACGCCCTTGATGTTGCGAATCCCGGGTCGTCAAGGCGCGCCCTTGTAGCCGGATATAACGACGACCTGGCGCTGACTCCCGATGACAAGACGCTGTTGTTCACACGGATTTCAATCGCAGCGCCGACCGAGATTTACGCGGCGGACACGGCAGGCCAAGGCTGCCCGGCGACAACCGGAAATGTAGATCCGGGGAAGGAGGATTGTTCGCTCAACAAGGATCGGGCCGTGACTCATGTCAACAACGCACTGCTCTCACAAATCAGTATGAGTGCGCTTGAATCTTTCGACTTCAACGGCGCGCACGGCGACAACGTTGAAGGATTCATGGTCAAGCCACCAAACTACGATTCTTCAAAGAAATATCCCGTAAAGTTTCTCATTCATGGTGGCCCCGAGGGCGCGTGGGGAGACGACTGGAGCTATCGCTGGAATCCAGAGCTTTTCGCGGCGAATGGATACGTCGTCATCATGATCAACTTCCACGGCTCGACCGGCTACGGGCAGAAGTTCATCGACGCCATCAACGGCGACTGGGGCGGCGCTCCTTTCGAAGACCTGATGAAGGGCCTCGACTACGCCGAAGAGCATTACCCGTTCATCGACAAGAACCGCGAGTGCGCGCTGGGCGCCAGTTACGGCGGATACATGGCCAACTGGATCCTCGGCCACACCGACCGCTTCAAGTGCATCGTGGCTCACGACGGCATGTTCAATGCTGAGTCGGCATGGGGATCGACCGAGGAGCTCTGGTTCAACGACTGGGAATTCAAAGGCACGCCCTACGACAATCGCGCGCTGTATGAAAAGTGGTCGCCCCATCAATACGCAAAGAATTTCAAAACGCCCACGCTGGTGGTTCACGGGCAGCGGGATTACCGGCTCGATGTGAGCGAAGGCTTCCAGCTGTTCACCACGCTGCAAATGCTGGGGGTGCCATCGGAGATGCTCTACTTCCCCGACGAAGGCCACTGGGTGCTAAAGCCGCAGAATTCCCAGCTTTGGTACAAAACCGTGAATGACTGGGTGGATCGGTGGGTGGGCAAATGACCCTGTCAATTTGGATAAGCGCAATCTTTTCACCCCATGCAGAGGAAGATTATGAGCCAGGAAATCAAGCAACCAACGCTCGCTCCGATGCTCTCGGTGCGACGCGGAGCGAGGGCCGTCGAGTTCTATAAAGCGGCCTTTGGCGCGCGGGAATTGTTCAAGATTGAGGCTCCGGATGGGGCCGTGGTCGCGCAGCTGGCCATCGGACAGTCGGAGTTCTGGGTATCCGACGAATCTCCAGAGCATCTCAACTTCAGTCCTGAAACTCTAGGCGGAGCGACCGCGCGCATGGTGCTGGTCCTGGAGAATCCGGACGCGGTGTTTGCGCAAGCGGTTACGGCGGGTGCGAAAAGCGTCTGGGCCGTGGACGACCAGGATTACGGTTGGCGCGTAGGACGCGTGGTCGATCCCTTCGGACATCACTGGGAAATCGGCAAGCCTTTGTCCTCGCGCTGAAGTGAGATGGGAACCCTCAGCAGCCGAGAAGGTTGCGGCGATCGCGCGATCGGTGGTTGCGGAGCGGACGTTCTGTTTTGCTCACCGATCAGCGGAAAAAACTGCAGCGGGTCATCCAGCATTGCATTTCCCGCTGTGATGGTCACATCCACTTCCACTGGCGCGCTGAAGCCCTCGCTGGACGGGACTAAGCTGGCGAAGCCATTGCCGTCGCTCAAAACCATACTCTGGCTCACGCTAAGAATCACCGGCATGGCAGGATTCGTAGAATCGGTTTCGCCATTTTCTCCGCTTGACGGATTACCTCCGGTCCGCAGCACCGTTGTCTGGAATGTGACACTTGCCCCGATCAGCGGATGCGGAGGCGATGCCGAATCGACCGCACGGACCACAACTGGCTGGAAGGCGCCCGTGGAAACCTGCCCGGCTCCACTTACAGGTTGCAAATTGAACTGATCCCCGGAGACGGCATAGGCGTAAATCTGTCGGCAGGGCGAGTTCGACGGGGCCACGCAGGCATTGACCTGGACACCGCCGGCGAACTGGGAGAGAGAAAGATTAACCGTGGCGTATCCGCTGGAATTCGTTGGCGCGCTGGCGGCACTCAAGTTGCCGCTTCCGCTCACTGCTGAAAAATTTACCGTTGTGCCGCTCTTGGGTGTGCCATTGCTGAGCACGCGAGCGGTAATCGGCAGACTCAAGCTCGCACCTTGCGCGATCCACAGGTAGGGCGTGACTACCCCAATATCAAGGGAGGATTCGGTGGCGCTCAGCACGGCGCTGACGGATTCTGGCGGGCTATAGACTCCCGGCGCGAGAGTGGCCGTGATCGTGGCCGTCCCCGCGGATGAGGGGACGAGCCAACTCACAATTTGACCGCTCTGATTCGTTGCCACCGAGCACGATGATGCCCATCCGCAGACAGAAAGCTGAACATTGTTTGTGGCGCTCCAGCCCACGGTGGCGCCGCTGACCGGAGTTACTCCATCCGCGGCCACGACTTGCACGATTAGTGGATTCGCCGCCTGCGTTCCCACCGGCGTCTGAGGATCCAGTCCGTTCAGCAAAATAATGTTGTCGCTGGCAGCAGCGCCGTACGTCAGAACGTTTGTAAGTGTGCTCGATCCGCCAGTTTGGGGATCGGTAACAGTGACCGAATACGTTCCGTCCGCCTGCGCGGGTGCGGACAGTAACAACTGCCCGGCGCTCGCAGCGATCGGCGTGGCTGCTTTTGTTCCAACCGTCGCCCGGAGGCGAGGCGAGAATCCAAGTCCCCGCACGGTTAAGGCTCCGCCACTTACGCTCAGCCGCGCCGGAGCGGCCGTATCTCCATAAAGCACTTGCGCGTGATAGTGATAATCAGGACGTCCGTCTCCGCGCAAATCGGCGACCCCGATCAGAAAGTTGCCGGAAGCGGAGAGTTGCGCATCGAGCCGTGTCATAGCGGCAGGGACGGCGTTGAATGGAGAGGTGGTGAACGCGGGCGGCGCCGTGCCCTGAGGATCAGAGGCGGCCCACATCCCAATCACCGACTGCAGCTTGGTTTGACTCGGAGCGCCGGACTCATCCAGCGCGGTAACCGCAATCGACATGGTGCGGTTCGCTTGCCCCGTCAGGAGGAAATAGCTTTCCTGGTCGTAGGTGCCGAGCGATCCGATCCAATCTCCCGAGACCGGAACGGGAGCGGGGCTGATCCAGGTTTCGGCACCAGCCGGCGACCGCACGGGCTGCGCGTTGGCCGACATGAGAATGTCCTGCTGCACGTCCTGCCCTGCAGAAATTGTCAGGGTAATCGGCTGCATCGTGCCGGAAGGCGAGACCTGATATGGCGAGTATGGGCCAACCCGCATCGATAAAATCGAATCCACCGCTTCCACTGTGACTTGATACTTGGCGCTCCCTCCGCTGGGGAATTGCAATCCCGCAAGATCGAAAAATCCCTCTTGTGACGAATTCTCCGATCCCCATTCCGCGTATGGATTGCCGAGATCGTCATCGGTTCCTGTGATCGAATTGCCTTCATTGCCGGTAAACAGGAATCCGGAAACGCAGGACGCAGCATAGCGGCGCGATGGCTCCCAGGTTGATGGATCGATCCATCGTGCGACAACATTCACGCCCTGCATGGGCTGCGTGCGGTTGCCGAATTTGTCAGTGAACCAGACTGACCCGTGAATGCGAGCTGTGGTGCTTGCGAAAATATGCTTGCCGGGAAAATTCGGCAAGTTTTGCGGCGTAATGGGATAGACGCGCGAGACGGCGGCCATGTCATCCATCGCGAGTTGCGCGGGGTTCGGGTAGCACTTGGTAATGGGCACACAATTAGTCGGATCGCTATCGTGCATCAGCGGGAATCCTGCGAAGTCGTCGCTCGTCGCATGCGGATTCCCGGTGATGACGTTGAGGTTCAACTGCGACCATCCCAGGCCCAGGATGCCGCCGATGGTGCGCTCGAGCCGGTACTGCACGTCGACCAACTGTGAAGATTGCTGTGCGCACTGGCCATTGATGACGATCAGTCCATGCTGATAGGTCGCCAGCGCGCCAAAATTGTCGTCGCCTCCGAACACCGCATTCGAGAAACATTGGTCGGAATCGCCGGCGCCCGCTCCCATGAGCGCATCCGTCACGGAACCGTCGTAGTCATAGACAATCCCGATCGGCGTGCCGGTGGCCGAGGACTGGATGTCGGCGGGCATCGAGATGCTCCCGTCAGCGTTGAGGTAGACGTTGCTCCCATTGACGTCTTCGGCAAGTTGGCCTGAATTAGTAGCGGCAAGCGCGGCAGTATTTACTGCCGCCCACTGGCTGAAAGCGTTCGCCACAAAAGTGTTGGCAGCCGAGTTTGGCAGAAGCGGGCTGAGGTCGCCCTGGTCCGTGTAGTAGCTGACCGCTCCGAGCGCCCAGACCAGCGGCTGCCCAGTGACGCTTGGATCGAAGTAGCTGCTTCCAGCAACTTGCTTCGGTCCTCCGGCGCGCGAGCGCGCCACAAAAACCAGGACGATTGCCGTCAACAGCGCTAGCCTGAGGAGGAATGAGCCAGCGGTGAATGCCATGTTCCGTTTCATGGTCACCCCCTTGCTCACAACTCACTCCTCCTCTATGGCCTGCCGCACCGCCAAGGCGAAATCGCGGAGACGCACTGGCGACTTCCCACCAAGGACGGGGTCTCGTTCAAGGGCAGAAATCTGTTGCGATGACAGCAGCACGCGGCCCGAGGGGTCGACGCGGAAGCGCCCCATCGCACCACCCACCAGGCTGGTCAATCCAATTTTGCTGGGTAAATAAAGGAACAGTAAAAGGTGCTCGCCCACATCGTAACGTTGGCCGCTCGTCCACAAGCCAATCCATTGCCGGATCGTGAGTTCATCGCCGGGGAACACGCCGCGGATTGCGCTCTCGACGCGGAAGGTGATCGAAATGGTTTCGAGCGCCTGGTTGGAGATGGCAGGATTGCGTTCGATCGCGGTAACGGTGCCGGAGAAGATGATGCCTGCGGCCCGGGTCAACTGAGGCAAGCCGAAGCCGCCGGGCTCTGAGGATATCGGTCCGATGGGCGTGGGAAGCGGCAACCGCGGCGCGATCGGGCGGGCCAATTCAAGGTTCGATTCACCCCCACGCGATTGGGCTGGCAGCTGGCACGCCGTCATCATCAATAAGAATGCGAGCAGACGCAGGAAACTTCTCCCGTACACGCAATAGCCTCGATCTCAAATGTCCGCTCGGAGGACTCTGGGAAAACCGCATAGATTAGAGCGAGCGAATGCAGAAAATCTGTGACAGTTGTCACATCGGGGCTGTGAATTACGGTTCCATTTTGAAACGACCTACCACCGTCATCTCCACCGGAGCAGAATTGCCGTACTTAGCAATTCCGCCGAGTCGCGGGATCTTACATTTCGGTTCGTCGTTCAGCGCTGTTGTCGCGACGGCGGAAACACAAGCTCACTCCACTCCGCTGCTCTCCGGTCGGGACCGTTTTTGCGGGCGGCTCAAGCTGCTGGGGGTTTGGAGATCAAAGCTCCAGCAACGAAACCAGGTTCAACAATCGAATGAATGTGGAGTGTTCGTCCGGAGTCAGCTGACTAAGCAGCTTTTCGTCGGCGGCGCGGCGTTCTCGAATGAGCTGCGCGCGGTATTTTTCTCCTTTGGCCGTCAGATGGAGCGGGATGGCGCGCCCCGACCTGGATGACCGTTTCTCCGCCAGCAAACCTTCTTGACGCATCGTCTTGATGGCGCGGTGAACCACCGTTCGATCTAAACCCAGTAGCGTGGCGATCTGGTTCTGATTCAGAATCGCCCCGTCCCGCAGCGTGGAGAGAATAAAGCCGCGCGTGGCGGAACATCGGGTTTTGCGCTCCAGTTTTCGGCTGACTGAAAAATATGCGGCAGCAATGCGCGCAAGGATCGAATCCTGCAGGATGTTTTCGGGGATTGAAGCCGGCTGAACGATGTTCATAAGAAAGTTACAGTCGCTTCAATTGGCCTGCGCCACTGCGGCTGATCGATGTGGAGGGGCGATTTTCGGCCAATCGCGATTACCATTACGATCTCGTGATAGCGAGAGTTAAGGTTGAGCATACGTGAGAGCCTGCGATTATCGAAGCCTTCCATCGGGCAGGTATTGAGACCGAGCGCCTCGGCAGCAATCATCAGATTCTCGCACGCCAAGGACGTGTTCTTGGTTGCCCACTTGAACATCCCGCTCCGAAACACTGGCGGCGTCCCGATCGGCCTCCAGAAATGGATAATTCGCAGGATAAGCCACTTCAGCACGCCGAGGCAGCCGAACCACCCCTGGATAAAGAACCACTTCCCCAGTTTTGATTTCTTCTCACGACGGTCGACTTCGGCCTGATCCACCCCAGAGACCCGCATCCACTGCAGTTCGCTATCGACGGTGGAACGCCAGGAGCCAATGTCGGCAACCGCCACAACCAGGGCGGAGGCGGTTTGCGCCCGCCTTCTGCCCCATGCAGAGTTGCGATGCCAGAGTTTTCGTACCGGGGGATTCAATCCAGTAGAAGCGATACGGCTGGATGTTGAAGCTCGAAGGAGCCGAGCGAGCGGCGTTCAGGATCAACTCCCTCATCTCGGATGAGAGCTGGACCGGCTCAAAGGCGCGAATGGCTCGCCGTTGCAGGATGATCGAGAGCGCTGTGTTCATTGATCCACCTCGCTGTTGTCATTACAACATATCTATGTTGCATGTGCAACATAAAATTTGCCGCTGCGGAATCCGCCGGATGATGTGATTTCGAGAAGGGGCCTCCCTGACGGTCGAGATAGCCTGAAAGAATCCACCGTCGCTCTTCGAGGCGAGCTGCCATACGATGGATTCTCTTTCGTAATGGACTCGCAGGTAGCAGAAGCTGCAGTTGCGGTTTTAGATGAGTTCGGGAACTAGACGCTGACTCTCAGACTCACCCGGCGCTGCAAGCCCGCGGTAGCAAAAAGGGGTATGACCTTCGTAATCCTGCCCATTCGTTACCGCATTGCTGCCCCCGAACCCCGCTCCTAGAATCAAGGCAGGGTTTCGTGCGCGTCTTTCCCCATGCCTGAACTCACAAAACGTCTAGACCGGGCCGAAGTCGGCAAACGCATCGAGCGTGCGGAAAAACTCCTTCAGAAGGGTAAAACCGCCGAGGCGCTGGAGGAATACTTCCTGGTCTTGCGCGACGACCCGGAAAACGATGTGGTGCGGCAACTTGCGGCCGATCTGTCGCTTTCCCTGAGCCGCAACGCGGACGCCGTCCGGTTATTGGGCGAGTTATTTGAGAGGCAGGTGGGCGCTGGGGACGCTACCCGCGCTAGCCTTACCTACAAGAAATTAGTTCGCCACGGCAGCCCGACATGGCAGCAAAAGTACCGTTTCGGGCAGTTACTCGAAGCCACGAATAAGAAGCTGGCTGTGGGCACCTATGAGGCGGCGCTAGCGGATCTCGCCAAAATGGCCAAGAAGGCCGAGTCGGCGGAAATCCTCGACCGCGTGGTGGCCATCGAGCCCACCCAGGCCAATTTTTTGCGCGTGGCCGAACTGGCGTCGGAGATGGGAAATGGCCACGCCGCCGCCGCTGCATTTCAGCACGTCGCTCAATTGACGGCGGCCGAGGGCGCCGACCCCGCTCAATGGTATGAACGAGCCTATCAGGAAGACTCTGCTGATCAGACCGTGGCCCTCGCCTACGGTAAAAGCTTACTGAATCAAGGACAGGTCGGAGCGGCGATTTTCATTCTCGAGCCGCTGCTCAATGGCGATCAGGTCACCGCGGAACTGCGGGAGACTTACGCGAACGCACTTCTGGCTGCAGGACGTTATGCTGAAGCCGAACCGCTGGTATGGCAACTATTCGAATTGAACCCTGCTCGGGTCCAGCAGGTCATCGGATTGATCGGGCATTTTGTTGATGGCGAGCAGGACGAGGCTGCAGTAGCCCTGGCTCGTAAGCTGGAACAATTCCAGCGGCGGCGGGGAGAGCGGCGCCAGTTCATCGCCATCATGGAAGACATCATCGGGTCGCACCGGGCCTCGCCGCTGATTCTCGAATTCCTGAGCGAACTCTATAACGCCTCGAACCGGGAAAATGATTATTGCCAGACGCTGCTCAAGCTTTTTGATCTTTACTGCAGCACGGCGGACTATGCCAAGGCCGCCGAATGCCTCGACCGGGCCGCCGAGGTCGATCCTTATGAACCGGGACATCTGAAGCGACTCGACATGCTGAAGGGTAAGGTCGACGACGCGCGCTTCAAGGTGATCTCGTCGCGCTTCAATTCGGTCAGCAAGCCGGTTGACGAACCAGCGCACGTCGAGAGCTCGACGCTCGGCGCGTCGACCCTGCAGGATCTGATGCTGCAGGCGGAAATCCTGGTGCAGTACGGCATGCGCACCAAGGCCGTTGAGCGGCTGCAACGCATTCAGGAACTGTTCCCCCGTGAGGAAGAACGCAACGAAGATCTGCAGCGGCTGTACCTAGCGGCCGGAGTAACGCCGAGGTACGCGGGATCGGCGCCGGCACCAGCAGGGAATACGCCTGCTACTTCAGCACCCGCACCAGCTACCGCAGCACCAGCGCCCCCGACCGCGGCTGCCCCCGACCCGGCGGCAGACGTGCGCAGTTTCACACGCGTGGCCGAGATCACCCGCAAGCTGTACCATCAAACCACCGCTCCTGCCGTGCTCGGCATCGCCGTCAAGGAGATCGGGGCACATTGGGAAGCCAGCCGCTGCATCGCCGCCATGGGAAAGCCTGGACTACCAGCCACTGCAGTCGATGAGTGGTGCGCCGACGGAGTGAAGAAATCCGGCACCATTGCGATTGCCGAGTTGGTAGCCTGCCTGCACACGGCAAGCAACGGCCACGATCCACTCGCCATTGTCGACGCCTCCCAGGATCCAGCACTGCTGGCCGCCAGGAAGACTGTGGGCGACATGGGGGCAGTCTCGCTGCTCGCCATTCCGCTCAGCGATGGAGAAGAAACCGCCGGCATGCTCGTGTTAATCCACACTAGAGCTCGCAACTGGGCTCAGTCCGATCTGGTGGTGCTCAAGACCTTAGCTGATCAGATGGTGATTGCACTCAACAATGCCGGCCTGCGGCGTCTGGTCAAGAATCTTTCCGTTACCGATGAAAAGTCCGGACTGCTGAAACGCGCTTCCTATATCGATCTGCTGCTGGCCGAAAGCCGGCGCGCCATCCAGAATTCGACCTCCCTCTCGCTCCTGCTGATGCAATTCGGCAAGAGTGCCTCAATGATCAAGGAGTATGGCGAGCAGGAAGTGCAGGCGGTCATGGAGCGCGTAGGACAAATGTTCGCCGCGAATATCCGCTCGAACGATCTCGCGTTCCGCTACGACACGACAACGATTGCCATTCTGCTCGGTGAAACGGCCGAGAAGGAAGCGATGATGGCGGTGGAGAAACTGCGCAAAATCATCTCCAACGTGCGCTTCCCCGCGAAGGATGGAGCAGCGCAGGGTGCGCCGGCGCTGTTCTCGGCAGGACTCGCCGAGGCCGTCATCCGCACCGAATACGATGCCGTCGATGTGGTCACGGAAGTGATCAATCGCGCCGAGCACGCGCTCGCGCAGGGGATGTCGCAAGGTCCGGGCAAAATTGTTGCCCTCGGAGCAGCCCTGGCCACGGGCGCTGTCGCATAGGTGGACTCAAGCAGAGATTTCCCTCCCAGTGCGGCCGAACCGCAAAATCCACAGCTTAGATTTTCTCCTCCGGAAATTCCAGTTCCAGCCCCAGCGGTCCGGTAAACCGATTGGTGAGATTCGCGAGTCCGCTCAGCAGATGAAGATCGACAATTTCCGCGTCGGAGAAATGCTGCTTCAGCGGCACAAAATCCGCATCCGCGATCTCGCCCGGCGTCCGCGTTAACTTCTCCACGTAGGCTAGAGCTGCGCGTTCCTTTTCGCTGAAGCGCATGTAGTCGCGGGCGCGCAACGCTGCCCAGTCTTCTCCAGTAAGCCCCACTCGCTTGGAAGAGGCCAAATGATGCTGGGTACAGTAATCACAGCCGTTAATCAGCGAAACCAGGATGTAGATCAGTTCGTAGATCTTGCGATCGAGCGAGCGCCCCACACTGGCATAGAACGCAAGGAAATTCTTAAGCATCTCGGGACGATGGGCAAGCACCTTCTGCGCGTTGCCCGGTTTGCCACGCAAACTTTTCTCATAGATTTCCTGCACCTCCGGACTTGCTGATTCCGGGCCGATCAGGCTGACACGGGCCATCTGAACCTCCGCATAGGATTAGGGCTGCACCTCATGATCGCAGATCAACGCTGATCCTGCTCAGACGAGCGTGGTCAAGAAATTTGGGGCCCTGCCGATAAGCTTAAGTGACCTCGCAAATGAGAAAGCTCGCCCTTCTAATCGTGGTTGCAATGAACGCACCCGATGGCCTCGCACAACAGAGCCCCGTGTCCGGGGTTGAATCCAAAATTGTCGCGCTGGAACGCGCCTGGAAAATTCAAGGCTACGGAACGAAGGATTTGCGTACGCTGGATGCCTTGTTGGACCCGGCATTCGCGAGCGTGAGCCAGCGGGGGCAAATCTTGAGCAAAGCTGAGCTGTTGCGGCGGGTGCAATCTCGGCAATCCTGGCGCTGCACCATCGAAGATGCCAATATCAGGATTCATGCCGATACGGTGATTGTGACCGCCCGGTATACGCAGCGATACATTCAGGATGGGAAGTTGATCGTCGAGCGAGGGAGATGGGTGGACTCCTGGCAGCAGAGGAACGGCCGCTGGATTGCGCTGGCCAGTATCTCTGTTGTGCCGGAGGACGTCCGATGAACTCGATAATGATGGTCGGAAAGACTCATGCCGGATTGCTTCTGCTCCTTTTGGCAGCCATCCCGATTAAGGCGCAACAGAAAGAAACGGAGAGTACCGAGATCGCGATTCGCTCTCTCGAACACGAATGGACCGTCGGCCAGTCGCGCAATGACAATAGTGCCTTGAATCTGATCTTCGATAATGCCCTGATCTACGTCGAATATGGGAAGCTCGTGAGCAAGGGCGAATACCTTTCGCGAATTAAGAAAGAAGCTCCCCACATTGTGCTCGAGCCGATGACGGTGCGTGTGTTTGGAAACACCGCTATCGTTGTTGGAAGCTACCGTGAGCGGCAGTTCCACGCCGGCCAAAGGAAGTTGTTCCATTGGCGGTTCGTCGACACCTGGGTACTTAAGAAGAATGGCTGGGTTCTCATCTCCGCCGCATCCACTCCGATTACTTCCAATCCCTGATAACTTCAGCAGGGTTTTGCATCGGCTCCAACGCCACTCCGGTTCTGCACTAAAATCTGGCTGGAGCTTATCCCCAGAATGCTGCGCATCAGACCTGCAACCATCGGCGACGCCGGGTCCCTTTTCGCCATGATCCGCGAACTTGCGGAATTCGAGCACGAATTGCAGTGGGTAACGATCCGGGAGGAAGACCTCGTTCGTGACGGCTTTGGAAGCGATCCGCGCTTCCAGGCCTTGATTGCGGAGTGGGACGGGCAGGTGGCCGGCTATGCCTTGTTCTTCGGCTATTACTCAACATGGGCGGGCCGCGGATTGTTTCTCGAAGATTTGTTCGTGCGGGAGATCTTTCGCGGACGCGGCATCGGAACCGCGCTCCTGGCCTCGGTAGCGCGCAACGCAGTCGAGCAACGTTGCTACGGAATACACTGGGAGGTGCTGCATTGGAATGAGAAGGCAATTGCGCTGTATAGCGGCATGGGCGCGGAGTTCCGCGATGGCTGGCGCCCAGTCGTGCTGACAGGCGAGTCCATGGAGCGCCTGGCCGAAAAAGCCCCTTTATGAATTCTGTTCGAATTATTGGCGCGGGGTTGGCCGGGTCTGAGGCGGCGTGGCAGTGTGCGCGGCGAGGCATCAATGTCGAATTGTTCGAGATGCGACCGGTACGTTCCACGCCCGCGCATCAGACTAGCGACTTCGCGGAACTCGTCTGTTCCAATTCGCTGAAGTCCGACAGCGAGAACACCGCTCCCTGGCTGCTCAAAGAAGAGATGCGGCGCGCGGGATCATTGTTGATGCAGATCGCGCGCGAGTGTTCCGTCCCCGCCGGGCATGCTTTGGCGGTGGATCGCGTTACCTTTGCTGCGCGAGTTACCGAAACCATCTCCCGCGAATCGCGCATCCAGATTCGCCGCGAAGAAGTAACCGCTGTCAATGAGAACGAAGACGTCACCATCATCGCTACCGGGCCGCTTACATCCGACGCCCTCGCGCAGGAGATCGCTCGCTTGTCCCAAGCTGTCGAGGCGAGTCCCACCCTTACGGGAACGGGGGCCTCCGCGCCACATCACCTTTATTTTTACGATTCGATCAGCCCTATCGTAGAAGCCGACTCCATTGACATGTCGCGTGTCTACATGGCGGCGCGCTATGACAAAGGGTCGGCCGACTACATCAACTGCCCGATGACAAAAGAGGAGTATGACCGCTTTTACGATGCGCTGCTGGCGGCGCAATCGGTCGAGCAGCGCGATTGGGAGAAGCTAAACTACTTTGAGGGCTGCCTTCCCATTGAAGAGATTGCGCGCCGCGGTCGCGACACGCTGCGCTTTGGACCGATGAAGCCGGTTGGTCTGAAAGATCCGCGCACTGGCAAGATGCCCTATGCCGTCGTGCAACTCCGGCAGGAGAATCTTCGTGCCGACTCGTACAACCTGGTTGGATTCCAGAATCATCTGAAGTTCGGCGAGCAGGCGCACGTACTCCGCCTGATTCCCGGCCTGGAGAATGCCCGCTTCCTGCGTTATGGGCAGATTCATCGCAACACGTACATCAACGCTCCCTCGCTACTCACAGAAACTTTGCAGATGAAACGCCATCCTCGGGTCTTCTTCGCGGGACAAATCTGCGGAGTGGAGGGCTATGTCGAATCGATCGCTACCGGATTAATCGCCGGATTACAAGCTGCAGCCTTCGTGACCGGAGCTGAACTCTTTCCCCCTCCGCGAGCCTCAGCTTTCGGATCCCTCACGCACTACACCACGCACGCCGACTCAAAAACTTTTCAACCAGCGAACATTACGTTCGATTTGCTGCCGCCGCTCGACCACAAGATTCGTGATCGCAAACTACGTCACGAAGCGCAGTGCAAGGTGGCTCTGACGGAATTTGATGAGTGGCTCAGACGCGTGAGCGCAGGAGTGAGTGTCGGAAAATAGAAGAGTCGGGTCCCAGTATCAAGTCACATCGTATACAACGGGAATGGCACGAGTTCCACTCGTGCTTTGAGGCCTGAGTACGAATCGCGCTTTAGCCCCTGAGGTTTATGGTTCGAGGCCCCACGGTCCCGGCGCGATTCAGATAATCCGTGGCACTCAGCGTTGCACCGGAACTTTCGCCCTCTGATTTGCGTATCAACCGTCAGACTTCGCTCGGATCTTCCAGATCGGTTTGCTCCGATTTCGTTTGATCCGCAGCACAATTCTTAGTACCTTTCTGCCGACGCCATTCGCGGCGCGAGGTGCAGGGTGCCGATTACTGCAGTAGACTCGATTTCGCCGGCCATTGAACATACGAAGCAGCAACTGTTCCGGCGATTCAGCATTGCCCAATGGACGAAGCTTGCTTTCGTCGGACTGCTGGCGGGCGAACTGGGCTCCGGCGGATTCAGCCGGTCCAACTTTCAAATTCCTGCTCATCCCGCCACCATACCGCACGGCCCCTTTCCCGGACCGCTCGGCGTCGATCCCGCGCTGATCGCCGCTCTGGTCGCCACCGCCATCGTTGCGGGCTTCGCCGTTGGCGTCATCCTCATGTACATCAGCAGCGTGATGCGGTTCATTCTGTTCGATAGCATCGTGCAGCGCGAGTGTCACATCCGGCAGAGTTGGAGCCGCAGGCTGGGCGCGGGATGGCGGTACTTCGTCTGGAAACTGCTCTACCTGGTGCTGAGTTTGGCCGGGATCGCAATCGTCATCGGAATTCCGGTAGCATTCGCCTTTGCAAAAGGTTGGCTGAGAGCGCCGAAAGAACATCTGCCGCCATGATTTTAGGCGGAGCCATCCTGTTTGCCCTGTTCCTTCTCTTTCTTCTCGTCACCGCAGTCGTCTTGGTTTTGACGAAGGATTTCGTGATCCCGCAGGTGGCGCTGGAGAACATCGACGTCTTCGAAGGATGGCACCGCCTCTGGCCGATGATGAAGGCCGACATGGGTGCATATATCGGATACATCGCGATGAAAATTGTCCTCGCGATCGTGGCTGCCATCTTGATCGGAATCGCGACGGCAATCCTGGCGCTGATCATCGCCGTGCCCAGCATTGCTTTCGGCCTGTTGGCCGTGATCACCGGCAAGACGGCGGGACTGACCTGGAATGTGTATACGATCACACTGGCCGTGGTGATCGGGTGCATCTTGCTCGCAATTTTCTTCTACGTCGTTTCTCTGATCTACGTGCCTGCGATCGTCTTCTTTCCTGCGTATTCGCTTTATTTCTTCGCGGGACGCTATCCGCAGCTCAACGCCGTTCTCTATGCAGCGTCGCCGGTTCCGCGTGCGCCGCCGGGGACTGTGCCCGCGCTATAAGCTCGCGTGCCCTTTAGCAGCCCTCGTGGATCTATAGCTCCCTGGGACACGAGTGCAACTCCTGTCCTTACCTTCACAGCCCCGCCAGAGCGCTGGAAGAAGTCCGGCACAGTAATTTTCGAAACAAAACTCCTCTCATCCTCGTAACTCACAGTAGAGCGGCTCGGGGTTACCTTCCCTGACTCGCTTCGTCCAAACAAGGTGGTATGACTCTCTCTGATCTCCTCTTCGATGTGCTGAGAACCTTATGGGCGCATAAGTTGCGTGCGTTTCTCACCATGTTCGGAATTGCCTGGGGCATCGTTTCCATCGTCCTGATGGTGGCCGCCGGAGAAGGTCTGCGTAAGGGCCAGGAGGAGCAGGCGCGAAATTTAGGCAAAGACGTGATGATCGTATTTCACGGCCGCACCAGCCTGCAGGCTGGCGGATTGCATGCAGGACGCCTGGTGCACTGGGAAGATCCCGATGTGCCTGTCGTCCAGGCAGAGTCGCCCGACTGCGAGTACGCCATTCCCGAACTCGAGCAGGATACAGTCCGCACCCACTCCAATTACAACAATGCGGCGTTCACCGTCACCGGATCGTACCCGGCATTCAGCTACATTCGCAGCCTCGACGTCGGCGCAGGAAGATTCTATGACTGGGACGACATGCGCGAAGCCCGTCGCGTCGCCTTTCTTGGATCGGACGCAGCCAAGCAGTTATTTCCCGGACGCGATCCGGTCGGCCAGACAATTTATCTGGACGATTTTCCTTACGCAGTCATTGGGGTGATGCAGAAGAAGAAGCAGGACTCCAGTTACGACGGTTGGGATGTGAATAAGGTTTTTCTTCCGTTCACGGCCATGCGTCGCGATTTTCCCGATAAGCCGCCGGGAACGCCGACCACTTTCGATCAGTTGCTGGTCACACCCAAGTCGGTCGATCAGCATCAGGCATGCAAGCGTGAAGTGCGCGTTGCCCTGGCACGGATGCATCGCTACGATCCCAACGACAAAGAAGCCTGCCCGATCTGGGATACCGTGCAGGAAGCGCAGGCCTTCAAGACGATGACCGATGGAATGAAACTGTTCCTCGGAGCGGTCGGCATCGTCACACTGCTTTTGGGCGGCATCGGCGTGATGAATGTCATGTTGGTCGCAGTGCGCGAGCGCACGCGCGAAATTGGAGTGCGCAAGGCCATCGGCGCTCCCGCGGGCACGATTCTGCGCCAGTTCTTTTTCGAAGCACTGATCATCGCCTTGTTGAGTGGAGGCGTCGGGCTGGGCGTGGCTTTCGGATTTTGTGCGTTGGTCAACATGTTGCCTATGCCGGATTTCTTCGCGGGATTGCTGCCGAGTTGGAGATCGGGATTGACGGCGGCGGGATTGCTCGGAGCGATCGCGGTGGGAGCGGCACTGTATCCCGCGCGCCGCGCCGCTTCCATCGATCCGATCGAAGCCCTGCGCTACGAAGCGGGAGGGTGAGCTGTGAGTTTTAAAGTTGCAACGTTTCAGATTCAACGTCTGACCGAATCAGGTCTGTCTAGAACTCTGAAACATTGAAACGCTGCTAAAAAATGCTTTTCGAAATCATTCTCGAAGCCTGGATCGCGCTGAAGCGGAACCTGACCCGAAGCCTGCTCACCATGCTCGGCATCGTCTGGGGCATCGCCACCGTGACGCTTCTGATCGCCTATGGCGACAGCTTCCGCAGCATTCTGGTGCACGGCTTCGACGCATTCGGCAAGAGCGTGGTCATCTGCTGGCCGCAACAGACCAGTGAGCAACCGGGCGGGCAGCGCGCCGGAAAGAAAGTGGTGCTGGAACAGGCCGACCTCGACATGGTCAAGGCAACCGCTCCGCTTGTGAAGCATGTATGCCTGGAGACCGTCCGCCGACCCGGCATCGCTTACGGCGACCGCATGGTGGGAACGGCGCCCGTCCGAGGAGTTTGTCCGGAATATGGCGAGATGCGCAACGAAGTTCCCTCCCAAGGCCGCTGGATCAATGCCGAAGATGAACTGGAGCGCCGGCGGGTGATATTTCTGGGCGGGCGCCTCAAAGAGCAGCTTTTCAGCGGACGTCCTGCCGTCGGCGAGACCGTGCAGGTGTCCGGGGTGCGGTTCACAGTCATCGGCGTGATGGCACGGAAGATTCAGCTGAGCAACTATTTCTCCAGCGACGACGATTCCTCATGGATTCCTTATTCGGCAGCGGGCGACTTGTGGAACACCCGCTACGCTGCCGTGATGGTGTTTGAACCCGTCGCTCCGCAGTTCGAGAAAAGGGCCATGGCGCAGGTGCTCGCCGCAGTTGCGACACGCCAGAATTTTTCGCCAACCGATCCCAAAGCATTTCAGATGTTCGGGCGCGATGAGTTTCGTCCCGTAATCGACGCGCTCACCATCGGCCTGCAGGTGCTGCTCACTTTCATTGGAACGCTGACCCTCGGCATCGGCGGGGTTGGTGTGATGAACATCATGCTCGTGTCAGTGGACGAGCGGATTCGCGAGATTGGCTTACGCCGCGCGCTCGGCGCTCGCAAGCGGCACATCAAGCTCCAATTCCTCGCTGAAACGCTGCTGATCATGCTGGTGGGAGGGGCGATTGGCGTCCTGCTGTCCTACTTCATCTCCTGGGCTGTAGGCACCCTGCCCATGATGGGACCGCTGTTTGAAGACGATTCCGGCAAAGGAGATATCCACCTGCGCATCTCGATCATGACCGTTGCGCTTTCGACGCTCGCTTTGCTGTTTGTGGGTGTGGTCAGCGGACTGGTTCCGGCAATGCGAGCCTCGAAACTTGATCCCGTGGAAGCCCTGCGGTACGAATAGCCCACGTTTTCCTCGTGCACTTTCGTGCTGTGGTCAACGATCTTCAGCTTTTGGCGAAGCCGGTATGCGGGCTACTTCTTCTGATGCGACCAGTCAAATCGCCGGCCGATAATACATTTCACAATAAGGTGATCCGTGGAGCGCGTCGTTCCTACACCCACTCCAAAATTGAACTCCCATTTTGGACTCACGTCTAGATCAATGGCGGGGAAAAACTGCTGCTGCTGGTCGCGCAGCGCATCGAAGCCGGTCAGGGAACCGTAGGAGGCATAGTACTCCAATCCTCCGGCGATCTTCTTGGTGATGTCGTAGCTGACCTTCACATTGGGAGAGAACGTGACGCCCTGGTTCACGCTTGGCCCGTGAAACGATCGATCGAGCGCAGGATTGAAACTGAAATACCAGGGACCGATTTTTCGATCTACAATCGGCCGAATCTCCCAGGTCCAGGTGTCGGGCGAGAACGCTGCCCGCTGGTAACCGATCTCATTCGACAAGCTCACGCCTACTGGCCAATGCCAGCTTTCGGGAATACGAACGCGCGGCCGGATGTGATCACCCACCCACTGCCATCCCCCGTCCGATTGAATGCTGGAGAAAACGTAAAATCCAACCTCAGCCCAATCTTTCAGTCCTTGAGTGATTTCGAGCGTCTCGTGCTCGGCATGGTTGGTGGGCAGCATTCCATCAATCACGGTCTTGCTGCCTTCGACGGTGAAATTGGAATGGATTTCCACCATGGTGTTTCGGGGCGCCACCATGTCATAGCCGTAAACCTGAATTTCGTAGTTGTCCTGCGCGCTTGCGGGAAGGCCGAGAATGAAGAACGCGCCGAAGATTGCTAAACAACAGAAAAGCCGACTGGAGTTCGACATTTCATCCGATATCTGGAAGTAGTGATCAGAACAGAGCATCCATCATGCATGTTTCGGCACGCCTGCGCAACCTCCGGCAACCGTCGCTATTTGACGAAGCCCTGGCGAATCCCGTGAATGAAATCGGTGTAGGCCGGTATCAAACCGCTCTCGCGCATATGGCTGGCGATCTGCCCGCGATGGTACGCCGAGTGGAGAGGTACATGCGTGAGGATATCGACAATGGAGCTCGTCCACAGCTCGCCCTTGCTGTTTTTGTATGAAGCCACCCTCTCCAGATCCTCGGAGTCCATTCCATCCAGATATTGGCGCCAACGCTGACCCATTTCCTCGATTTGTCGCTGGCACTGATCTACATCTGCCGCGGGCCAAACCGGCGCGCTCTGCGGTTCTTGCTTGATGCGTTCCATCCACAGCCGCTCCGCCGAAAGGATGTGCGCCATCAGCGCAAGGGAGCGGTCATCCGCTCTCTGCCTCTTCATCACGGTCAGAGTCTCGCGATTGGCCCAGTCGTTATAAGCGAATTCGCGGCGAAAGTAAGCGATCAATTCCATACAGTCTCCTTCGAACCAGCACCGGCATCGAATACAGGATGGATTGTAACGATCCTTTCACATTTCAGGACTAAACTGCAGGATCGGATTGTCCCTTGGTTGCTGGATTGCCATAATCGAATTGTGGTCTCATGCCGCCTCGAGAATCATCGCCGACGAACCATCCTGAGCCGAAGAATCAACGCACCCGATCCCGCAAGCAGTCGGGCAGAGTCCTGTCTTTGGATGCGAAGTCATCAGCGCCCGATGATCTGACCCGGTTGGCGCTGAAAGCCTGCCTGATCGCGCGCGATGCCGCCTTCAACGTTCGCGACTTGCTGACCCAGTCCTCACGGATGGCATTTCTCGCGATCAAGGACTGCGAAAAAGAACTCGACATCCTCGAACGCCGCATCGACGATGCCATGCCCGCGGCTATCACGCGCGTGAACGAGCACCGTGCCCGTCAACTGCTTTCCAGCCTGAAGTCCACCACCGACCTGGAGCGCATTGGTGATCTGGTCATGAGCGTAGCCTTGCGCGTGCAGGCTCGTACCGAAAAGATTCCCGCCACAGATGTGCGCCAGCTCGTGGAAATGGCGACGATTCTCCACCAGATGCTGGAACTCATCCATAAGGGGTTCACCACTCTGGACGTGGAATGTGCCCGCAAGGTGCTGCAGATGGATAAGGACATCGACCGCATCTGTCACGCACTGTTCCAGACGCATCTGGCGGAGAATGTGCCTGCGGGCGACACATCCGGGTTCGAGATCCTCCTCATGGCTCAGGCGCTCGAGCGAGCCGGAGACCACACCACCAACCTCGCCGAAGAACTCTATAGCCTGATCGAAGGCCGCAGCCTGCGCCACGCCCCCAAGAAGAAGGCAAATAGTTAGGCCCCTTTCACGAAATTCACCTCTCGTTAACACAAGGGAAACATGCGCGCAACATTGTCGCAATACATTTTGCCTTGTGTCCTCAACCGCAGTGGAGCGTGGGGGACTCGGAGCGACGATGCATCTGCCAGCCGAATCCTTCGAGCGCACCGGGAATAGTGCCCGCCTTGGCCCGCTCCGTCCGATGATCTTCGTGGTGGAGGATGATGCTGATATCGCTCGCCTGATCGCGCATAATCTCGATGCCGCAGGATTTGACGTCCAGAGCTTCGCCAGCGGAACTTCCGTGATCGGGGAGGCCATTCGGAGCATACCCGCCCTCTTTCTCCTGGATATCATGCTGCCGGGCACCAATGGATTCGAACTTTGCCGCCTTATCCGCCAGACACCGCTGCTTTCCGCGACCCCGATTATCTTTCTTACCGCCAAAGCGTCTGAGGCCGATCGGGTAAAAGGACTGGAAATGGGCGGGGATGACTACGTCACCAAACCGTTCAGTCCACGCGAGTTGGTGGCCCGCATTCGGACCGTGCTGCGCAGCACCAATCAGGGATCACCCACCACCGACGTTCTACGCGTAGGGGAACTGGAAATTGATGCCGGTTCCATGACCGTGCAGGTGCAGGGCCGTACCGTAATGACCACGGTTCGGGAGTTTCGCCTGCTGGAATATCTTGCCTCGCACCGTGGCCGCGTTCTGACCCGCGATCAATTACTCGATGCCGTCTGGAAGGAAACGCCGTTCGTCACACCGCGATCCATCGATGTTTACATCCGCCGCTTGCGGGAGAAGATTGAGTCCGACCCACGACATCCGCAATACCTGAAGACCCTCCGCGGAATCGGCTACCGTTTCGAAGTGCCCAAATGAGCTCGCCCTCCGCCTCCTCGGTTATTCTGATTGAGACATTGAAGCATTGAGTCATTTAGACATTGATTCATTGAGACATTCGAACTCAATGATCCAATGATCCAAACACTCAATGATGCAATGAATCAATCCCATGATTCGATCCCTTTGGAGCACTGACGATCAGAGTGCGCGCCTGGCAGAACTGGCGGCGCCTTCGGACGAGTCCGCAAAAGACAATCCTCTGCGGCGCGATGTGCGCTCGCTTGGCGCGGTTCTAGGGCAAGTTCTGGCCGAACAGGGCGGGCCGGAGCTGCTCGCATCGGTCGAGGAACTACGGAAGATGTTGATCGAGCATCGCGAAGCGGTTCATGCGGAGCCTGAGCAGAATGCCGACCGCGAACTCATGCAGCGTGCCCAGAAGATTATTTGTCAAATGGACCTGCCGCACGCGTACCAGGTCACAAAAGCCTTTGCGATCTATTTTGAACTCACCAATCTGGCCGAGACCAATCACCGCAAGCGCCGACGCCGCGCCGGCAAACTCGACCGCGAACATCCTCCGGTCCCTGGCTCGTTCCGGGGTACCTTGCTGCGCATGAAGCAGGCGGGCATTCCCGTTGAGCAGGTACTGAATACTCTCCAGCAGATCGTGGTCACGCCGGTCTTCACGGCGCATCCCACGGAAGTCGCCCGGCAGACCGTTTTATTGAAACGGCGACGTATCGCGCGCGCATTAGAGCGGCTCGATCGCCTGCCACTGACCCCCGAGGAGGCGCAAGATTACGAACTCCAGATTCGCGCCGAAGTGACCTCGCTCTGGCAAACCGATGAAGTCCGCATGGCCAAGCCTACAGTCGATGACGAGATCCGCATGGGCTTGCGTTACTTCCGCCTGTCGTTGTTCGACGCTCTTCCCAGAATCTATCGCGAGATCGCCGAATCTCTTCGCGAGATTTACGGAGTCGATGCGACGGAGGCTACCCTGCCGGGCATGCTGCGCTTTGGTTCGTGGATTGGAGGGGATCGCGATGGCAATCCGCTGGTCACGCCCGACTGCATTGGCGATGCTCTGGCTATGGCCCGTGGACTCATCCTCCGCGAGTATTTGAATGACGTCGAAAATCTTAGCGATCGTCTGAGTTCTTCCCGCCGGCAGGTTCCGGTTTCCCGCGATCTGTCTTCTCGGCTGGAGCAGTATGAGCGAACAATTCCCGGCGTTCACATTGCCTGGGGTCCGCAGAATACCCCTGAAACCTATCGTCGATTCCTCTCCTACCTGTTTCACAAATTACAAAAGACCGAGAAATCTCCCGAAGATCCTGCCGCCTATAGAGGAGCCGATGAGTTCCAGGCCGATCTGAACCTGGTCCGCGAAAGCTTGTGCGCAAATCGCGGCGAACGCCTCGCCCTCATCTACCTCGATCCGCTACTCCGCAAGCTGCGCACCTTCGGATTTCACCTCCATACGCTCGACGTGCGCCAGCATGCTCGGGTACACGCTCAAGTCGTGAGTGAATTGGATGGCGCGAAATCGGATGGATCTGCAATGACTCGAGAGCTAGCTGAAACTTTTCACAGGATCGCCGAACTGAAGCGTACTTATCCGGCTACTTCGATCCGCCAGTATGTGATCAGTGGTGCCGAGAGCGAGAATGATGTGCTCGCGGTTGTACGTCTGGGGAAGCGCTTCGGGGTGCGCCTGGAAGCCTCGGGGGATGATCCGGGAATCATGCCGGTTCCGTTGTTTGAATCGATCGATTCATTGCGCTCCGCCGCTCAGGTCATGGTCAATCTCTGGAGTCATCCGGAGTATCAGTCCTTGCTCGATTCCTGGGGACGCTGGCAGGAGGTCATGCTGGGATATTCCGATTCGAACAAAGATGGCGGGATGCTCACCAGCACGTGGGAACTCTACAAGGCGCACCGCGCACTGCACGCGGCCGCGCAAGCACACGGAGTGAATCTGCGTCTGTTCCACGGACGAGGCGGCACAGTTGGCCGCGGCGGCGGCCCCACTCATTCCGCCATCCTCGCACAACCACCGGGCTGCTTCTCCGGCCAGATCCGCATCACGGAGCAGGGTGAAGTTCTCAATTGGAAGTATGCCGATGCTGTGCTGGCGGAATGGAATCTGGAACTGATGATTGCGGCCAGTCTCGAGGCATTGACCCAGCCGGGCAAAGAGGCAGAGCCCTGTCCTCCGAAATGGGAACAGGCGTTGGAAGAGATCTCGCAAACGGCATTTCAGATGTACCGTCGCGACATCGCCGACAATCCCGATGTCCTCGAATATTTCGAGCAAGCCACGCCGGTAAACGAGCTCGATTCGGCGCGCATCGGATCGCGGCCCTCGCGACGAACCAGGAGCCGCCGCCTCGAAGATTTGCGGGCGATCCCTTGGGTCTTTGGCTGGATGCAGAGCCGTCACGCGGTGCCCGCCTGGTTCGGGGTAGGTCACGCGCTCGAAACATTCGCCTCAAGCGGCTCCGCTCACCTGCAACTTCTGCGTCAGATTGCCCGCGGGTTCCCGCTTTTCGGTGATCTTATCCGCAACGTAGAACTCGGCATGGCGAAAGCTGACATGGAAATCGCCCGGCTCTATTCCGGCCTCGTCAAGAATGCGGTGTTGCGCAACCGCGTTTTCGCCATGCTGGAAGAGGAATTCCAGCGCTCTCGCCGGATGATCCTGCGTGTAACCGGCCAGCGCGAACTGCTGGCCCGCAACCGCGTGCTCGCCCGTTCGATCCGATTGCGCAATCCCTATGTCGATCCTATGAGCCTGATTCAGGTTGAGCTATTACGACGCAAGCAGGAAGGAGAACATTCCGCCGAGTTGGAATATGCGTTAGGCGCTACCATCAACGGAATCGCTGCCGGTTTGCACAACACGGGATGAGAGTGACCCCCAAATTATGTGCAGTTTTGAAAGAGCGCTGCCTCAAGCCGCGCCGACCCGCGTAGAAAATAAATGGCCTTTAGGCCCTGACGGCAACCCACAACGGCTAAAGCCGAGCCATTGGTTGACGGGCTGAAGCCGTGCCCTTTCAATCCCAAATCTGTCTTTTAACTTCGTCCATTTAATTCGTCGTAGCGGAAACATTCGACGAGGTGATCGTTCACCATGCCGACGGCCTGCATGAAGGCGTAGCAGATGGTAGAACCCACAAATTTGAATCCGCGGCGCTTCAAATCCTTGCTCATCGCGTCGGACTCCGGCGTTCGCGCCGGAACCGTCCGCATGGATTTGTGCCGATTCACACGCGGCGCTCCGCCCACAAATTGCCAGACGTAAGCGTCGAAGCTTCCGAACTCCTTCTGAACCTTGAGAAACGCCTTGGCATTCTCCACTGTCGACACGATTTTCAGCTGATTGCGTACGATCCCGGGATCGCGCAGCAACGCCTGAGTCTTCCGCCGATCGAAGCCCGCCACCCGCTTCGGATCGAAGCCGGCGAATGCTTTACGGTAATTCTCGCGCTTGTTGAGGATCGTGTTCCAACTGAGGCCGGCTTGCGCGCCTTCGAGAATCAGAAACTCAAACAGAATTCGGTCAACATGCGCTGGCACTCCCCATTCTTCATCGTGATAGCGAATCGAGAGCTCTCCCCTGGCCCACCCGCAGCGAATCTTCTCAGGCACGTTCTTCACCACAGCGGGCACAGGCTATCACAGGACACCGGAACGAAGTGAAAGCTACTCCAGCGACTTAGGGTCAGACTTGTTCACCGGTGACTTCGAATCAAGCAGCGAAACCAGTTCATGCGCGCAGGGAGGAACCCCGACTTTGTCCTGGCGGATGATTTCTTTCGCTGTCAATTTCTTGCCATAGAGTTTCTCGTTGGCGCTGCCATCGGACCGCAAAGTCGACCCTTCCAGGGAAACTCCCGCGAACAATCCCTTGTTCCGCGAATAAGAAAGAATTTCGGCGCTCATGACAACGTCCGTAGCGCCCTCCGCAGTGCGTCCCTTCGGACCAGCCGCAGCCGACGCGTCCGCGCCCAACTTCACTTTGCTGTACAGAAGGGACTCGGCGCCTTTGGGATTCATCACCAGCAGCACGAAATCGGTAGCTTGACCGCCCAATTGAAATCCGATGCTCACGCCTTCGAGCGCATACAGGGCCGGAGCGCCCCACTTGCCTTTGTAGTGCTCGCCGCCACGGCAGGTCATGACGCCGCGCCCGTAGCTGCCCCCGATGCCAAACGCTCCCTTCTTTACCGAAGGCAGCACGATCACACACTCGGCTTTGTCCAGCAGATCGTGTGGAATATCGTCGGGAATATTGAGGATCTCCTTCAAAACGTCGCCTGCATCTTTCACGCGCTCCTGTTCGCGTTCATCGTTCACCGCGAACGCTCCCACCGTAAACAACAGCACACAAGAAACCGCCAGCCATTTCCGCATGGATTCCTCCAGTGAGATTTTAGGAAAATCAGGGAACTACGACTACCACTCTTTTGTGCGCGGCATCCGTTTGGCCAATGCCTCTGGGTCAACTCCCAGTGCGCAACATGTAGAATCTGCAAGTCTTGTGCCGTGACCAAACGTGTGCTCCTTTTGTAACTTGGCGCACTGGCCATACCGCCCTAAAGTCAAGCAGATAGCGCCATCTGAGACGTTCCGTCTTCGGCACCCGGCGTGCATCTAATAGTTTGGAAGTGTTGTTTGGGCTTGTTTTTCGTGAAATTTTTGGACTCTTTGAGCATGAAGTACATGGGGACCATTTTTCGGCTCTTTTCCGCGCTCCTGGCGGCCGTGTCGCTGCTTTCCGCGGCACAGGCGCAGATGCCTTACGGCGCCGACTCGCCGGCCCTGAACGCTTATAACAGCGCCACTGCGGTCCCGGTTGACTCCGATGATCAGAGCTCGATGATCACCCTTCACGCTCAGGTCAATGAAGTCAACGTCCTCTTCATTGCCACCGACAAGCACGGCAAATTCGTTCGCGATCTGACGCAAAAAGATTTCACGATTCTCGATGATCACAAGCCACCGCAGGCGATCGTCAACTTCCACCGGGAGACGGATCTTCCGCTGCACCTCGGACTATTGATCGATGTCAGCGGATCGGTCGACAGCCGTTTCGATTTCGAGCAAGGGGCGGCAACCAGTTTCCTGCAGAAGACAATCCGGCCCCACTTCGACAAAGCCTTTGTTGAAGGATTCAACACCCATACGCAGATGGCGCAGGATTTCACCGACAATGTCCAACTCCTGTCGGCAAGCGTACATAAGCTGCACGATGGGGGCGGCACGGCCCTGTATGACGCAGTCTACCGTACCTGCAAAGAAAAATTTGTGAAGGACCGGCCGAACTACCCGATCCGCAAAGCCATCATCATCGTCAGCGACGGCGAAGATAACCAGAGCGAATACACCAAAGCTCAGGCGATTGAGATGGCGCAACGTGCCGAGGTCATCATCTACGCGATCTCGACCGACGACAGTGGCCTGGTGCTGCGTGGCGATAAAGTTCTTGAACAGTTGGCCGAAGCTACCGGCGGCCGGGCGTTCTTCCCCTTCAAGATGAAGGACATCACGCACTCCTTCGCTGCGATTGAAGACGAGTTGCGTAGTCAGTACGTAGTCTCCTACAAACCCGCCGATTTCGACGCCGACGGCCGCTACCGCACCATCGAGATTTCCTCTCTGAAGAAAGACCTGCAAGTTCGCGCCCGCAAGGGCTATTTCGCCCCTCAACCCTGATCCTATTCCTACTTTCAGCGGTGCACTCTGCAATGGCACGACTCCGCTCAGCATGACAGTGGGACATGGCATTCGCCATCATTTTGTCCGTGTCCGCTTCTGTGGTAACGTCCCATTGAATTCCCGTTTGCTCCTCAGAGAAAGGAGAACTCGATGGTTGGCATCATCATCCTCGTAATTCTCGTCGTCATCCTCGTTGTGCTGATTGGCATGTACAACGGGCTGGTACAGCTCCGGGTGCGCTGCGACTCCGCCTGGTCGGATATCGACGTGCAACTGAAGCGCCGCCACGACCTGATCCCCAACCTGGTCGAGACGGTGAAGGGCTACGCCGCCCATGAAAAAGGCACATTCGAGAACATCGCCAAATTCCGCTCGCAGGCGATGCAGGCCACTACTCCCGCAGACAAAGCCGCAGCCGAGAATCAGCTGACCGGCGCGCTGAAAACCTTGTTTGCCGTTGCCGAGAACTATCCGGAACTGAAGGCCTCAGAAGAATTTACGCAATTGCAGGGCTCGCTGAATCAGACCGAAGATGCGATCCAGAACTCCCGGCGCTATTACAACGCAGTGGTCCGCGACCTGAACACCAGAATTCAGTCGTTCCCCACAAACATCCTGGCCGGAATGTTCGGATTCACCCAGCGCCAGTTCTTCGAGACCACGCAATCCGACCGCGAGCCCGTGCAGGTGAAATTCTGAAATGAAGCGAACCGATGAGCGTGCCCCGTCTTTGTCCTTGCGCTCTCTTCGAGGACAGGGCGGGGATTTTCACTTTAGTTGGCGCGCAAAACGACGCAACAAGCTTCCTCTCCCCCAAATTCTGATTTTTCTCGTCGCCTTCACTGTACCCTTGTCCGCCCGATCCTGGCGTATCGCGAATTTCCAGGATGATATTCACATCTCCAAAGACGGCACCGCCGAAGTGATCGAACGCATCACGGTCACTTTCCAAGGCGAATTCCACGGAATCTATCGGGAGATTCCCATCGAGTATCCCGGCCCCGACCGCACCAACTACGAACTGTATCTGCGCATTCTCAGCATCACCGACGAAAACGGCAGAAGTCTCAAGTACGACTCGTCGGTTTCGAATGGCGAACGCAAGCTGAAGATCTATATCCCAAATGCCGTCAACACCACGCGCGACGTGGTGATCACCTACAGGGTGACCAACGGCTTGCGGTTTTTCGAGGATCACGACGAGTTCTATTGGAACGTCACAGGAAACGACTGGCCGGTACCCATCGATCACGCCGCCGCCACCGTAAACTTTCCCGACGCTGCCGCAGGATCACTGCGTGCTCAGGCTTTTACCGGCGTCTACGGGTCAGCCGAGCGCGATGCCACCGCAACTGTCGAAAACGCCACTGCGCAATTCGAGACCAACAACCCCTTACCGATGCGCGGCGGATTGACCATTGACGTATACATCCCTAAAGGCATTCTCACCCCGCCCGGCCCCATCACGCGCTTCTTCTGGTTTCTCGGCGGCAACCCCATCGTCTTTTTGCCGCTGGTCACGCTCGTCGTGATGTTCAGCTTGTGGTGGTACAAGGGCCGGGACCCCGATCCCGGCATCTCCGTGGCGCCGATGTACGAACCACCCCCGGGCATTTCTCCCGCGGAAGCTGGCACGTTACTGGACGACAGCATTCATCCCCGCGATATCACATCGACCATGGTCGATCTCGCGGTTCGCGGTTACATCAAAATCGAGGAGACGTCCGAAAAAGTTCTTCTATTCAGCCACAAGGATTACGTTTTCCATCTGCTCAAACCGCGCGACCAGTGGGGCTCCGATCTTGCCCCACACGAGCGCGTGATGTTGGAAAATGTTTTCGCCGGCGGCGAAGAAACCCGGTTGTCCAGCCTCAAGAACCGCTTCTACACCGCCGTCCCGGTGATTCGCGAAGACATCATGTCGCAGCTGAAGAACAAAGGCATCTACCTGCTCGACCCCGAATCGGCCAACGGCTACAGCATCGTCGCCGCGATTGTCATCCTCATCCCGTTCGCGATTTTTCAATACTTAGGCTGGGCGAATTTCCTCAACTCCGTCCCGCTGCTCATCGGCTGCGTTCTGATTTCTGCCGTGATCTGGTGGCTCTTCGCCCGGGTCATGACGGCAAAGACGGTCAAAGGCTCGCGCACCCGCGTCGCTGTACTCGGATTCCAGGAGTTCATGAACCGCGTCGATGCCGAGCGCCTGAAAGTCATGCCGCCGACCACGTTTGAAAAATTCCTGCCGTACGCCATGGCGCTCGGCGTTGAGCATCACTGGGCCCAGGCATTCGCCGGAATCGTCAAGGATCCTCCCGGTTGGTACGTCGGCCCCGGCTACACTCCGGGCATGGGATTCAACCCCATCTTCTTTTCGAGTTCGATGCACAGCATGGCCACCGACATGCACCAGGTGTTCGTCTCTGCCCCGCGCGCCAGTTCTGGTGGTTCAGGATTCGGCGGTGGTGGCGGATTTGGCGGCGGGGGTTTCTCCGGCGGCGGTTTCGGCGGCGGCGGAGGAGGCGCCTTCTAAGTTTGCGTAGGCGCCGACGCATTCGTCCGTCTTGCAATACTACTTTCCCACTATTGATCCGCCCTCACCCGGCCATATAATCCACGCATTCTTTTTTGGGGTTCGACTACGTGAAGATGCCGTCAAAATCCGCTCAAAAGAAAATTGCTATCACGCTCGGCCTCATCGCTGCACTCTGGCTGATCGCCTGTGCAGGCATCTACCACGTCATGCGGCAACCGCCCGAGAATTTCGCCCGCGTGATGTCGAAAATCCCCGGCCCTACCGCGTTTCTTGTTCTCCCGTTCGAAACTCTTTGGACAAGCGCTCGCGCTGGCACCCTGAATATCGGCGACCCCGCTCCTGACTTCACCCTGACAAAGCTGGACAAAACCGGCCAAGTACAACTCTCGTCTTTGACCGCACAAGGTCGTCCCGTCGTGCTGGTTTTCGGAAGCTACACTTGACCGCCGTTCCGGCAGGAGGTGCCTGCCCTCAACAAGCTCTACGATCAATATCGAGACCGGGTCGAGTTCCTGGTCGTCTACATCACCGAAGCCCACCCGAGCGATGTGTGGCAGATGCCCAGTAACCTTCGCGACAAGGTCGTCTTCGCCAGCCCGCGCGATGAAGGTGAGAGGGAAAATATCGCCGGCACCTGCGTCCGCAAGCTGGGAATCAAAATTCCAGCCCTCCTCGATGAATTTGGCAATTCCACCGAAGCAGCGTATACCGCATGGCCCGACCGCCTCTACCTGATCGACCGCTCCGGAAAAGTCGCCTACAAGAGCAAGCCTGGGCCCTTCGGATTCAAGTCAGATCAGCTGCAAGCTGCCATCCAGAAAACTTTGCCTGCGCAGTAATTCGGAATTCTTCGACGTTTCTCACAGCCAGTATTTGACACGTGCCGCAACAACGGCAATGCGAGCTTCGCGACACTGAATGAAAGAATGGCACGCGGATATCCCGGCAGATCCTCGCTTTGCTCGGAATGACAGGCCTTTGAAAGGCAAGAACGATTCATTCAACCTCAAAGGTTACATAAAGCAATCCGCCATCTCGCTCGACCTGCATCGCTACGGGAACTCCGGGCTTCAGGTCGTTGGTAGCGCTGCGCAGGTCTTCCACCGAATCAATCGTCTTCCCGTTCAGCTGATGAATGATGTCGCCGGTCTGGAGTCCCGTATCCGGCAGAATCAGATCCGCCGCGCGGCCCACCACGACCGCGCCTGAGGGGATGCGCAAGCTCCCAAGTTTGGATCGCAGGGCACTGGGCAGATCGATGGCCAGAATTCCAAGCCGCGGTACCAGGCTATTTTCCGGATTGATCTCGTCGATCATCTGGTCCATGGCATCGCGATGCTCAATCGCGGGAACATACAAAGTTTTTCTCTCGTCTCCTCGAAGCACCTCCAGCTTGACCGGCTTGTCCAGGCGATGCAGATACAGCGCCGCCGCCAGCGATCCCAGAGTTTCGATCCGCCGGTCATCGGCCATCAGAATGATGTCCTGGATTTTCAGCCCTGCCGCTTCGGCCGGCCCATCCGGAGTCACGTCCACAACGATAATTCCCCAGTGCCGCTGCAAATGCAGCGCATCCGCCAGATCGGGCGTGATTTCCTGCGTACCCGCTCCGATCTCCACGCGATGCACGTGCCCATGTTTGCGGAGGCTCTTGTAGACGAACTCCACCACGCGCGCCGGAATAGCAAAACCCAGCCCTTCACTTCCACCGCCTTGGCTGAGAATGAACGTGTTGATTCCGAGCACGGTGCCGTCCATATCGACCAGCGGGCCACCGCTGTTGCCCGGATTGATCGGCGCATCCGTCTGTATGTAGGCCAGGGGCTTGCTCGGATCCGCCTGCCGCGCCACCGCGCTCACCACACCCATGGTGAGCGAATTTTGCAGGCCTTCCGGGCTGCCGATCGCAAAGACCAACTGTCCCACTCGCGGACGTTGCTGCGTGTTCAGCGTGAGCGTGGGCAGCCCGGTCTCATTGATCTTTAGCAGCGCCAGATCGGTTTCCTTGTGTTGCCCGATCAGGCGCGCATCCAGAATACGCTGCTTCCCAATCGGCACCTGGCCGTCGGAATCCCCCATGGGCAAGGGCAACGCTACCTGGATTCGCTGCGCGCCCTCGACCACGTGCGCGTTGGTCATGATGTACCCGCTTGAATCCACAATCACGCCCGAGCCCACTGCGTGCTGCCGCACGATCAACGCCGTATCGGTCCGGTCTTGTTCTTTGATCGGCCCATAACCAGTCACGAGAATTTGCACCACCGCGGGGGAAACTCGGACCGCCAGACTCTCCAAAGCATCGTTCAATTGGGCGAGGGTCTCGCGGCCTTGAATGCTTCGCTGTCCTCCGGCGACCTCGGAGTTTGACTCTGGAGCGTCGGACTGCTTCTTTTGCAGGCTCGTTTGTGGCGAGGTTTGCGACGCAATTGGCAAAGCGGCGCTTATCAGGACCACAACCATCGATTGGCGGAGAATGCGGCTCCTGCTTGCCGCCTTGAGAACATAATCACGATAAAAAAACGGGAACTTGGACATGTGATCCCCTTCGGAAGACATTCTTCTATTGTGACAGAGATCGCGCCCGTGCCGGACAAGCCCAGAGCCTGACTGACTGTGCTATTCTGCCATCCTCTCACGAGACCAGAAGATTTCTGCGGCGAATGACGACGACACATGTCGAGGCGTCCTGTTTATATTTTCTGCCTGGTGTACTGCATCGCGGTCTATGAACTTCCCTGCCTTCTGACGCTCGCCCACACTGGTTGGCAGCCGCTTCCCCCGGTTCTAGTCGCCGACCAGATGCTTTACCTCAACTTAAGCGCGATCCGGCACATTTCACCGACAGAGGTCTTGAACCCGTGGTACGGAATACGAGTTCTCGTTGTCGACGTGCCCCACCTGATGTTTCCGGTAACGTTCCTTCTATTCCGTTGGATCCATAGCATCGCTGGCTCGTGGACCGCTGCGATGCTGATCTGGAATGCCCTCTGGGCGGCATTGACGTACGCGGCTTCTCTTTTTCTCCTCGACTCCGTGCTGCCGGATGCAAACCGCACGTCGAAACAATTGGCCGCCGCTGCGCTCTTCGTGCTGCAGTCGCCGCTGATTTACCTCGCACACCTGAAAGATCTGCCAAGCCTGCGAGGGTTCCTCGAGATCCAGCTACCGTACTTACGTTTCGCTATTCCTCAGGTGATTCTGCCCGCAGTGCTCGCGTACTGGGCACTGCAGGTGCGTACTCTCAAGAATCCATCGAACGTCACTCTCGGCTTGATGGCCGCGCTGCAATTTGCCGTTTGTATTGCATTCCCCTATCTTCTTCCCCTCGTCGCCATCAGCACGGGGATCGCCCTATTCATCGCAAAGCGGCGTCCCCAGGAAACCGCATTCAACTGGCCGACGGCGTTTGGTTTCGCAGCACTCTGCGCTGGATTGGATCTTTCGTACGTGCTGCTCGTCGGGTTCTTCAACTCCCACGCCAATGTGCATTTTGCCCTTCAGTTCCGGCCGGAGATGATTTTGCCGGGTGTCAGGCCCTATATGGTATTACTCGTGATTGGGGCCGCCCTGGTTCTGTTTTCTTCTGCTTCGGTGGCAGCTAAAGCCACTGTGGCCGGCCTCGCCCTCGCCAACGCTCTCTTTGGTTTCGCAAATGTTTTCTTCTCCCCGGAAGCGCAAATGCAGCAGCATCCCTACTACATCATGGGCATTACAACCTGGCTTCCCTTTTTGGTTTTCTTGTGGCCGGTTGTGGAGAAGATTCAAGCAAGACAGTCGAAATACATTCTGGTTACGGGATTGTTCCTGATAGGCGCATGGGAAGGATTCGCCAGTTCCCATCTCATGTTGCCCATGAACAAGTTTCAGGCGGCTACCATTCGGCAACTGTCGCAACAGGCGCTGACCGCGGACGACGTGGTGGTCGCCCCATCCCGATTCTCTGACGACATCTCCTCCTGGATTCCACTCCTCTTTTCTTCCAGAGTGCTCTACACCTCTGATGGCGAAAACATCCTTTCCGCAGGCGAAACGGAAAGCGAACAAAGTCCCCGACAGGCGATGTATCTGATGTTGACGGGTGTGGACTCGCCGTCCTTCACCCACTTGACTGAAGTCACCAGCCCCGACCGCGCTGTCAGCGGACTTCTTCGCCAAACGGACAGAACCTACGCCGAGTCCCCACTCCCTAAAGATCGCCTGCGACTACGACTGATTTTGCGCCAGCGGTTGCTGCCACTGATCACTGAACTGAGCGGCTCCGCATCCGACCGCCGCAAGCTTTTAGGCGCTTACAAACGCATCGTTGTGATCGACAGCCGCGACCATCCGTCCTTTCCGGAGGACGCTCTTTCCAGATGGATTCTCATCCAAAACCGATACCAGGATGATCAGATAAAGCTCTATATCGGAGTCCCGAAACTTGATGACGAACGCGAGGCCTCGCACGTTGATATCGTCGAGCCAGGAAACGCAGCAAAGCGTGACACCCAAATACCCTAAACTGGGTTCGCACGGTTCGGCCCGCTTGCCGCGACAAATTGCATGGGCCGCTTGCCTTCTTTTTCTGACAGGCCTCGCCATTGTGTGCTACCGCCGGCCCATCCCCGACGATTTTGATCGCTACATGTATGAGGCGATCCTGCTGGGCAAATCACAGCCCATCCAATCTGTTTACGAAAAGGTGAAACATGAAAGCCCGCGCGCCGAGGCCAGTTCTGTCCTCGACAGCCCGCAGCACCTGCAGGAACTCGAGCCTCTGTACGCGATTCGACCCATTTATCTGGGGATTCTCTCGGCGTTGAGCCGTTTGCTGCCGATACAGCGTGCCATCAACCTCGTCTCTGCCGCTTCGCTGCTGGCAATTGGCGTCGTCGTCCTCGTTTGGACAGGTAAGCCGCTGCAGACTTCGCTGCTCATGGCAGTTTCCCCGATCTTGAACCTCGGGAGAATGGGCACTCCAGACGCGCTCGCAGCCCTGTTTGCGATTGCGGCGGTCTGGCTTATCTATGTTCGCCGACAAAATATCGGCGGACTTGTGCTGCTGTTTGTCTCGCTTGGCATCCGGACCGATAACATCTTGCTTTTGCTGGCCGTCCTGGTGTGGCTATTTTGGCAGAGAAGAATTCCTCTTTATTTTTCCGTAGTCCTGGCGCTTCTCGCGATCGGCATGGTGGCGGCAATCAACCACTCTGCCGGAAATTATGGCTGGATCGTGCTGTTTCGCTTCAGCTTTGTGGGCGGCCGTTACCCGGCCCAGATTCCTCACAGCCTCACGTTATCCGAATACTCTCGAGCTTTTTTTGCGGGACTCGTTCCCGCCCTGCCGCAACTTTCTGTGTGGATCCTGATCGGGCTCTGGGCATGGTTGCGGCGGCCAAATGTTTTGCTCGCGGTAATCGCCAGCGCTGTCGTCGCTCACTTTTTGCTCTTCCCATCTCCGGAGGTCCGCTATCTCCTTTGGGCCGGCATCATCGCAGCGGCGTTGCTTATTGGCTCGTTTGCAGAACCAGACGCCGAAATCGCTGACATCGAGAGGTCCAGAAGATCAGCCATAGCTACTCCGTCTGCTTAGCTGAGATGTTTTCCCATCTGCTGATATCCTTGTTCGCCGCGTCCCTCCATGGATTCGCACGCATTTATCGCCGAAGTCTATCGCCGCATGGCGCTGCGCCATGCCTCCCAGAAACACCGTCCAGCATGGAACGAAGCACAGAATGATCCGACGGTCATCGAGGCGACGCATCAGTACGCCCCCTATCTGCCAGAGGACAAATCCGCCCGCATTCTCGACATCGGCTTCGGTACCGGATGGTTCCTCGCGGCATGCCTGAAGCTCGGATACCAAAGTCTCTCGGGAGCTGATTTTGGCATCGCCCATAAGGGCTACATCCGCGACTGGGCTCCCGAACACATTACGCTTTGTGAGATTCAGGACAATATCGGGGACTTCCTTGCCGACAAGAAAGAGCAATTCGATTTCATCCACATGTCCCATGTAATCGAACATATCCCCAAGTATTCGCTGTTTTGGGTGGTGGATGCTCTGTACTGGTCAATGAAACGCGGCGGTACTCTCCTGCTCCGGACTCCCAACATGGAAGGCCCCTGCGCCAGTTCCAGCTTTTACGTGACCCTTTCCCACGAATACGGGTTCGCCGGCGCCAACCTGAACTCTTTATTGAATATTTGCGGGTTTGACGATATCCGCTTCCTCGACTTCCAACCCCGGGTTGTCTCGCTGAAGCAGCGCGCCGGAAACCTGCTCCGCGGTATATTCCGGGGCGAAAATCAGGTGAAACATCGGCTTTTTGGGGTGAACTATGGCGGAAAGTTCGGGGCAGAACTCATCGTCGCCGCGAAACGCGGCGATTGGCCTCCCTTTTTCGATGAGCGCTATAAATGAGGTCGTTCCGGGCTCGCCGGCTGATTGCCTGCGGGAAGCCACCTTGCCACCGTTAACTAACAGGTGTATCAGGCTTTTACAGGAGTGTCGTTCCGTGGTATAACCGCCCCTGAAGCACAAATGCCGGGCCTTTGCCCGCCAGGAGCTTGGTTTGACGATGTTGGCCTCTCATTCCGACACCACAAGATCAGGCCAGCACAGAGGAGGTACCGTGGCCGAAGAAGCACGGACCGGAAAAAGATTTCCGCTGGAACTGCCGATAAAAGTTCATAAGGACGCCGGCGGTGACGCCAAGGGAATGACCGCAAATCTCAGCGCCGCTGGCGTGTTTATCCGCGCCGACGCTTCGCTGGAAGTTGGTTCGCCGGTCGAATTTGAAATCACGCTGCCACCCGAGATGACTGGTGGACCCGAAAATGTGACCATTCAGTGCAAAGGCCGCGTGGTCCGCTCCGATGAAACCGGCGAGGGCGGCGAGGGCAAGGGCGTAGCTTGCGTGATTGACTCATACGAGTTCGTTCGGAACTCTTAGGACTTTTGGAGCCGACAAATGCTCAAACTCATTCTGGCCGATAACCAGGCGATCTTCCGGGCGGGCATCGCCAAAGTGCTCGCGGTGGAAGACGAGATGCGCATCGTGGCGCAGGCGCAGACCCCTGAACAGATGTTCATGGCTATCGATAAGTTCCGCGCTGCCGTGCTCGTAGTTGCCGCGGGCTTTCACAACGACTTCGCTGCCATCGGGCAGGCCGCGAACAAAGCCAAGACCCGCGTCATCGTCCTCGCCGATACCGGCGAGAGCGCCCAACGCCATATGACGAATGGTGCACATGGGGTCGTTTACCGCAATGTTACCAGCGCCGCTCTGGTCGATTGCGTCCGCAAAGTCGCCCGCGGCGAGACGTGGGTGCAGGACGTTGCCGTCCCGAGCGAGCTCACCGAGAACGATATGGTCGGATTGCGCGTGCGCGACCGCCTGACCGCCAAAGAGCTGCGCATCGTCGCGCTGATCGTGCAGGGCTACAAGAACAAGGAAATCGCCACCCAACTCGGCACCACCGAACAGGTCATCAAGAATTATCTGCGCAACGTGTATGACAAGATCGGCGTGTCAGACCGGCTTGAGCTCGCCCTGTTCACAATCCACCATCGGATTCTGAACGAAGCCGCCGCGGCCACCGCCGCCGGAACTGCTCCGCAACCGCCCGCCGGCGTTGCTCCCTAGCGACACACCGTAGTAATACGGTCTTTTCACTCTCGCTCCTCTCTTGAGGAGCGATACTTTTTTCCGTAGTATTCAAACCCTATGCAGAATTTTTCGGGCTCCCCAAAAATGCGTACTCATGCGAAATTAGTCTTATGCCGCTGGTAGTTCGCCCCTCGCATATCCACGCCGCCGGAGTCTTCACCACGACCCCTATCCGGCAGGGGGCTCGCATCGTCGAATACTCCGGGCCCCGCATTACCCCGGAGGAAGCCGATCGCCTTTATGAAGGCGCCACGCGTACCTATCTATACGGGCTGGAAGACGGCAAAACCGTGATCGACGGCGAAGGTCTCGGCGCTTACTTGAATCATTCCTGTGATCCGAACTGCGAGGTCGACGAGATCAAGGGCCATGTCTGGATTTTTGCCCTGCGCGACATCGCGCCCGGCGAAGAACTCGTCTGGGATTACAACCTCTACGACGACGAAGATCCTGCTCCCTGCCACTGCGGCTCGCCGAAGTGCCGCGGCACCATGTACTCCCGCGAATGGATGGCCGGGATGCGCCGCAAGGAAGCCCGTCAGAAGAAAAAGCCCCAAAGCGGGGAGTTCCGCACACGCCTATCACGTCGCGCCTGATCCCTCGGTCATCCCCACGAACCTCGACTTGTCATCCCGACTTGTCATCCGGACCTGTCATCCCGACCAAGCCATGGATTGGCGAATGCCAATCCATGGCGCGTGGAGGGACCTTGTGTTTCGCGGATCTAGCTCGTAAGCAAATACCTACCGATGTTCCGGCGCTTTCCCGTGCTCGCGCCAGCCTTCCACGATCAGATACAACACAGGGATGAAAAACAAATTGAGCACGGTGGACATGATCATTCCGCCAAACACTGTCGTCCCGACCGAGTGCCGCCCATTCTCACCCGCCCCGCTTGCGATCACGAGCGGAACAACGCCGAGAATGAAAGCCAGCGAGGTCATCAGAATCGGACGGAGACGAATAGTCGCTGCCTGAATGGTGGCCTCGATCAACGGCAGACCACGTTCGCGCAGTTGTTCCGAGAACTCAACAATCAGAATCGCGTTCTTGCTGGCCAGTCCGATCAGCATCACCAGGCCTACCTGGCAGTAAATATCGTCCTGCAGCCCGCGCATCCACTGCGCTCCCAGCGCCCCCAGCAGAGCCATGGGAACCGCCAATAAGACAATGAATGGAAGCACAAAGCTCTCGTACTGCGCCGAGAGTGTCAAATACACCACCAGGCTACCCAACCCGAACAAAATCAGCGAAGTTCCCCCGGCCTGCAGCTCCTCCAGCGACAATCCCGTCCAGCTATACGAAAATCCCCGGGGCATTTTCGACGCCAGTTGCTCCATCGCCGCAATAGCCTGCCCCGAGCTGTACCCCGGCGCGGGCGAACCATCGATTTCCGCCGACCGAAACAGGTTGTAATGGCTGATCACCTGCGGCGTCGCAGTCTGCGAAATGCTGATCAGGTTATCCAGCGGCACCATCGCGCCGCTGTCCGATCTCGCATAAAACTGCCGCATGTCCTGCGCCGTCGAGCGGAACTCCTTGTCCGCCTGCACATAAACCCGGTAAGAACGATTATTGAAATCGAAATCGTTCACGTACGACGAGCCCACGTACACTCCCAGCGTATCGGTGATCTGTGAGAGCGGCACGTGGAGGCTCTTGGCCTTTTCGCGGTCGATGGTCACTACGTACTGCGGATCATTCGCGGTAAATTGCGTGAACAGCTGGCTCAAATCTTTTCGCTGTCTGGCCTGCCCCATAAGGCCTTGCACCGCACTCGCCAACTCGTCCAGCCGGTGTGCGCCCTGATCCTGCACCTCAAACTGAAATCCGCCAAACTGCCCGAGTCCCTGTACCGCGGGGGGGAGGGTCGCGAAAACTACCGCGCCGGAAACCGCGAACAGCTTCATGCGCACCCGATTCACTACCGCCATGGCGCTGTGCTGGTCGCCTCGGCGTTGCGAATATGGCTTCAGGGTCACGAAAATAATCCCCTGGTTCGCCGCCGCTCCCGCAAAGCTGAATCCCGCCACCGAAAAAACTCCCTCGATCTCCGGTTCGCCCTCCAGGATTTTAGAAGCCTGCGCCCCGACTGCCTTGGTGTACTCGAGCGAAGCGCCGGGCGGCGACTGGATGATGACCATGAAATAGCCTTGATCGTCCTCCGGCACAAACCCTGTCGGTACGTGGGTAAACACGAAGTAGGTCAGCCCCAGTGCCGCGAAAAACAGCACCACCATCACTACTTTGTAGTCCAGCACATGATGCAGCACGCGCCGGTATCCGCGCGTAAGCAGTGCAATCCCGTCTTCAAATCTTTGCAGCCACCACCATTTTTGCCGGTGACCTCCGGAAAGAAAAATAGCCGCCAGCGCCGGCGCCAGGGTGAGCGCGTTGAAGGCGGAAATGGCGATTGAAAACGCGATGGTAAGCGCAAACTGTCGAAACAGGATACCCGTGGTTCCCGGAAAGAACGCCACCGGAACAAACACCGCAACCAGTACCAGCGATGTGGCAATCACAGCTCCGGTAATCTCCGCCGTGGCCGCAGCCGACGCTTTGTGCGAATCGTGTTCGCCTCCGGCAATATGCCGTTCGATGTTCTCGATCACCACAATCGCATCGTCGACCACCAGCCCGGTGGCGAGCGTGATGCCAAATAGCGTCAGGGTATTGATCGAGAAGCCGAGCAACTTTACGAAAGCGAAGGTGCCAATCAGCGAAACCGGGGTCGCGATGAAGTGAATCATCGTGGTCCGCCAGTCGCCCAGGAAAACGAAGATCACGGCGATGACCAGCACGATCGCCAGGCCCACCGTGAAGACCACGTCGTGGATCGACGCGCTTACCGCCTCGGTGGTATCGAACGCCAGCCTGTAGTGCATTCCCGGAGGAAAGCTCTTCGAAAGCCGCTCCAGTTCCGCCAAAGCCAGCTTATGAACCTGTAGAGCATTCGCGGTGGAAAGCTGCGAAACTCCAAATCCCGTCGCTTCCTGCCCGTTGTAGAGCAAGTCCGAGCCGTACGTTTCCGCTCCCAACTCGGCGCGGCCCACGTCGCGCAAGCGCACCAAAGTTCCATCAGTGTTCGTCTTCAAAATAATATTGTCGAACTGCGCCGGCTCGCTCAAACGGCCGATGGCCCGCACGCTGATTTGATAGTCTTGCCCCGGAATCGACGGCTGCTGGCCAACTTGTCCCGCTCCAATCTCCTCGTTCTGCTCAGTAATAGCATTCACTACGTCGGTAGCCGTGAGGCCGCGGCCTGCCATGCGCGCCGGATCCAGCCACAGCCGCATGGAATACTTGCCTTGCCCGAAGATCTGCACGTCTGCGACTCCGGGAATGCGTTTGAGCGCGTCTCGCACATACACGTCGAGGTAGTTGCTCATGAACAGCGGCGAGTACCGGTTGTTATCGGCGGTAACAGCGGCCCCGAACACGAAATTCTGCGATGATTTTTGTGTGGTAATGCCGATGGCCTTCACCGCCGCGGGAAGGCGCCCCTGCGCAGTGTTCACACGGTTCTGGATGTCAACCGCCGCCAGGTCGGGATCGCGTGTGATGTCAAACGTGACAACGATGTTGCTGCTCCCGTCATTTCCGCTGCTTGAGGTCATGTACTTCATGCCCTCGGCGCCATTGATCTGTTGCTCCAGCGGAATCGTGACTGCGCTCTCGACTGTCTGGGCGCTCGCGCCGATGTAGCTGCTACCCACCGAGACCTGCGGGGACGCAAGGTTCGGAAACTGGGCGATCGGCAGGGTCGGAATCACAGCCACCCCCGCCAGCACAATCAGCATCGCGCAAACAGAAGCGAAGACCGGACGGCGTATGAAGAAATTAGAGAACATGAATTCGGGACCGTACAGAAACCAAAACCGCAGAGGACGCGGAGGAGTTTATAAATGCGTACCGGCCGGCGCCTCGGGTACCCTCTAACCCATCGGCATCACCGGCATACCATCCTGCAGAAATTGTGTGCCCGACACGATGATTTTGTCGCCCGGCTTCACGCCTTCCAGCACTTCCAGATTGTTCCCTACGGTCTGTCCTACTTTGATGGGCGTTTGCCGCGCGACGTATCCCCCCTTTTCGGGTTCGGCAACAAATGCAAAATACTGCCCGGCCAGCCGCGAGACCGAAAGGATCGGCACTTCAGGATTCTGGTGCGTTCCGAAAATCACCCGAGCCCTCACAAATTGCGCCTGGCGCAACGCATCATTGCCATTCGCAATTCGCGCCTTGATCAGTACTGTTTGCGTGGAATTATCGACCTGCGGAGAAATGAAGCTCACCCGCGAGTTCGCCAGCACCTTGCCGTCGCGGTTGACCACATCAACCGGCATCCCCATCCGGAGTTGTGCCGAATGCTCCACCGGAACATACACATAGGCTTCCAGACTTCCCGGCTGGTCAACCGTGGTCACCTGGGTCGTAGTCGTCACCCGGTCGCCCACTCGTACTGGGATATCTCCCACAATTCCCGTTCGCGGTGCGATCACCTTGTAGTAGTGCAGTTGCACTTCCTGCTCCCGCACCTGCGCGTCGAGCGAGTTCATCTGCGCCTGGGCTGCATCCAGCGCGCTTTTTGCCTGGTCCAGATCCTGCTTACTCACCACCCCCGCGCTGAACAGCCCTTGCGTGCGTTCATACTGCTTTTTCGCCCATATGAGATTCGCCTCTTGCGCCGCACGCGAGCTCTCCTGGCTTTTAACTGTCGCCTGTTGCTTTAGCGGATCAATCTCCATCAGCGGGCTACCCGACTCCACTCGATCGCCGGAATGCACGAAGATCTGCGTGATCTGCCCCTCGACCTGGGGCATGATGACGGCGGAGTCCCGGGATTTCAGGGTGGCCACGTATTCCCCGGCATCATCGATGGGTACAGCGCGCGCTTCAAGAACTTTGACTGGCATGGCTTGCGGACCGCCAGCCTGAGGATTTTGCGCGCTATTTGCCGAGCATCCGAGCGTCCACACGCATGCCGCCAAAGCCGCGGACAGCAGGCACCTTGCAATGCATCTTCGATCACCGTTCACGCGAGGCTAAGCTCCAAGGTAAATAGCTACTCTAACTCGCAGGAACGGTTTTTGAAAACCGACAGGGTAGGCTGCTGGTGGCAGGACAGCACGAACGGCGAGGCGCTCGCGGCAAACGTTTCGGTTCGGCCGATGAAGTCGGCGCAAACCATACACCCGAAATTAAAAAATTCCATACAGCTATTACCTTATCGTTTGTTTTTGTTTGTGGAATGTTTTTCATCCTGAATTCATAACGTTTTCATGGATTGTTAACAGGTTTCGGCATACGCTCTCTGAGCAGTTTCACTCTCAGGAGGAGATGTATGTCCAACAAGAGTGTGCTGGCGAAAGCTAGCCAGCACTTTGCAGTTGCCACCAGCCTGGTCGCGCTCGTCGCCAATCTCGGAGCCCCATTCAATGTTGCCGCTCAGGACGCGGCGCAGCCCTCAGGAACGACGACGCCGATTCGGCACGTGATTGTGATCATCGGCGAAAACCGCACCTTCGATCATATTTTTGCCACCTACAAACCAGTTCAGGGGCAGACCGTCCGCAACCTGCTGTCGGAAGGGATCGTGAACGCAGACGGAACTCCAGGCCCCCATTTCAGCGATGCCGCTCAATCCCAAGCTGACGATATCCATGCTGACGGGTATTTGCTGAGTCCCAAGGACAACGTAACCTATTCCGTCCTGCCGCCTGTGCTCGCCGGTGGGTACACTACCCCTCCTTTCTCGACGGCGGCTGCCGCCAAAGCAGTTGAAAACGGACTTGAGGACCAAGATTACGTACTGCTCACCACCGGCGGCACCGGCCTCACCCACGGAACGGTGGACACTCGCGTTCCCCATGCGACCAGCTTGCCTCCCGGCCCCTTTCAAATCACCTCCAAGACGCATCCCTATGATGCTTACGACAACAGCCCCGTTCACCGCTTCTACCAGATGTGGCAGCAAATGGATTGCGACGCATCCAACATCAGCCAGTCGAATCCAACCGGCTGTCAGCACGATTTGTTTCCGTGGGTTGAAGTCACCATTGGCGCAGGATCGAACGGATCGCCACGGCCCTCTCCGTTCACAGATAAGACGACCAAGGAGGGTTCCACGTCGATGGGCTTCTATAACGTGCTGCAAGGCGACGCGCCCTACTTGAAATATCTCGCGGATCACTACGCGATGAGCGACAACTACCACCAGGCCGTTATGGGGGGAACCGGCGCCAATCACGTCATGCTCGGTTCTGGCGATGCGGTCTGGTTCACCAATTCCAAGGGCAATGCCGCCATCCCTCCGCACAATCAATACATCAGTGCCGGCAAGAATTCGGGTACCGTCGATGAAATTGAAAATCCGAATCCTGCTCCGGGGCCCAGCAACAGCAACAATTGGTACACCGAAGACGGATACGGCGGCGGATCGTACGGATCACCGTCCTATGGCGGGGGAACATACACGAATTGCTTCGACACGAACCAACCCGGCGTCGCTCCCATCACTGCTTACCTCGGCGCTCTCCCTCGTCCAATTGATCCTCACTGCGAGCAGGGCAAATACTACCTGCTCAACAATTACAACCCCGGCTATTACGGCAACGGAACCAACGCTTACACGCAAATCAGCGATCCAAACGAAACCGTGTTCACGATTCCGCCAGCGCCTCTGCACACGATCGCCGATCAACTGCTCGCGCGTGGCATTTCCTGGGCCTACTACGGCGACCAGTGGAATGCCTATCTCGCCAATCCCGACAACAATTACGTCACTCCCAACAATCAGTACTGCAACATTTGCAACCCGTTCCAGTACTCCAGCCTGATCATGACCGATCCTGCCAAGCGTGCGCACCTGCAGGACACGACCAACCTGTACAAGGCGATTCAAAACGGAACTCTCCCGGCGGTCTCGTTCGTCAAGCCTTCAGGCTGGCTCGATGGCCACCCGTCCTCCTCCAAGCTGAATCTCTTCGAAGGCTTTGTGAAGAAGATCGTGGATGAAGTACAGGCCAATAAAACGCTCTGGGCAAGCACCGCGATCATCGTTACCTTCGACGAAGGCGGAGGCTATTACGACTCAGGCTATATTCAGCCACTGGATTACTTCGGCGACGGTACGAGAATCCCGGCCATCGTGGTTTCCCCTTTCACGAAGGCCGGCCACATCTCCCACACCTATGCCGACCACGTCTCGATTCTGAAGTTCATCGAGCGCAACTGGAACCTGGCTCCGGTCACCACCCGCAGCCGCGACAACTTCCCGAACCCGGTTGTCGGCGCCAACAATCCTTACGTTCCGTTGAACTCGCCAGCGATCGGCGATCTCACGGACCTCTTCAACTTTTGATCATCACTAAACAACTGCTTGGGTACCCCGTCCTTGTCTCCGCAGGCGCGGAGACAAGGCGGGCTTTCACTTCAACTGATAATTGTCTGGAACGAGCTGACCGGCTGGCGCTACAAAAATTTCGTCTCGCAAACCACGCTTACTGATCCCGCGAAGACACGAAGGACCTCAAATGCACAAAGCAGTCTTTTTCCAGGCTCTGATCTTCTCCCTCTGTTATGTGCAGCCTCTGCCCGCACAGATGCCTTTATCCGTGGCGAATGCTTCGTCTCCGCCGCTCTACGTCAAGGTGCGATTCGACAAGACCATCAAGCTCAGATCATTGAAACCGGGGGATATTACGGAGGGAAATCTTGCCAGCGACGTTTATGCAACCGATCGCAAGGTATTTACCGCGGGCACTCCTGTGCGTCTCACCGTGGACCATATGGACCGGAAATCCAAGCCTCCCAGCGATCGTTGGCCGTGGGTCATCAAAGCGTTCTTGCCGCGCCACGAGGCATTCCCGATATTCAAAGATGCCGCCATTTCCGCACCGAGCGGCTCGGAGAACATCCTGAATATCTCTTTGCTTTCGGCCGCCCCCAAAACTGACGTCCGCGCAACCCAGTCACACCCACAGAAGAAAGGCGGAACGGCATCTGCCACGATTGAACCTCAGGATCAGGCCGGTCGCGCTTCCCTCCACTCAAACGATATGGTGATGTCGTTCGAAGCGCATCAGTCGGCAAATGCTCTCCCGGAGCCCGAAGCCAGTCAAAAGCTGACTGATCCTCTCTCCCAAAGCTCGCTTCCCGCCGGCACAGTTTGTCGGATCCTACTGCTCAACAGTGTCAGTGCTTCGAAAAGCCACCCTGGAGACAGGATCGAGGCGCGCCTGCTGGAACCTGTGTTGATTAACTCCCAGTCCGTTCTGCCTGCCGGCAGCCTCTTCGACGGCACGGTTATCAAGGCCAGTCCTCCGCGCATGCTCAGCCGCGCAGGGGCTCTCAGTGTTTCGTTTACCGGCATCACTTTGCCGGACGGCAACCATTCGCCCATTTCAGCCTCCCTCACCCAGGTTGAACTGACTCGCGGCTCACACACGAAGATAGACGCTGAGGGCCGCCTTCACGGCGATCGCCCCGGTGCGGCGTGGATGCTGATCAATGGTGGGGTGACCGCAGGCATCGCCAAAGAAGTAGACGACGGAACTCAACTGGTCATGGAGGCGATTCTCTCGGGCGCAACCGACGCATCGACGGCTGGCACAGCGCGCATTGCCGGAACTCTAGTCTCCGGCATCTTCCTGCTCACGCGTCATGGCCGCGATGTCGTTCTCCCCAGCTACACCGAAATGAGCCTCTCCCTCAACCGCCCGCTGACCCTCTCTAGCGGTGGGCCTGCGAAGTAAACGGAAGCGCCCAGACGCGCTATCAGCTCCCGAATCCCCACGCCGCCCTCCGGCATCCGTTATTCTAGTAGTCGCAATATGCCGACCCCGAAAACGTCTGATAGCAGCTCCGCTCTGATCGAAACGTCGTCCAATAACGGATCCCATGCCGCCAATGCCGAACGCGAGCGTGTATTCGCCGGCTACCGCCAATGGGGATACCTGGAAGGCGACCTCGACCCGCTCGGCTTCCTTCGTCCTCGAAGGGTGCCTGAACTCGAACGCGACAGTGAATACGCCCGCGAAGCCGGTGACATTTACTCCAGTACGATTGGCATCGAAATCAATCACCTCTACTCTCCCGAACGCCGCCGCTGGATTTACGAGCGCATGGAGTCGGGAGCGTTCGAGGTTGCCGATGAGCAGCGGCAGCGGATTCTCGACCTGCTCATCCGAGCCGACATTTTCGAGCAGGTCATGCAGCAGCGTTACCTCGGCAGCAAGCGCTTCTCGCTGGAAGGCGTCTCGGCGCTGATTCCGCTGGTCGACGAGGTCCTGGATGCTGGCGGCCAGCATGGCGCGATTGAACTGGTCATGGGTATGAGCCATCGTGGACGCCTCAACGTGATCGCCCACGTCGCCAAGCGCCCGGCCGAGGAAATTTTCGCGGGATTTGAAGATGTAGATCCCCGGAGCGTGCTCGGCTCCGGCGACGTGAAATATCACATGGGCGCAACCGGCGAATACCTCACGCGCAGCGGCGCCAACGTGCACATCCATTTGGTCTCCAATCCCAGCCACCTGGAAGCGGTCGACCCTGTAACCGTGGGCCGTACTCGCGCCAAGCAGGACCGTACCGGTCCCGGCGGCCGCGAAAAATATTTGCCGCTGCTGGTTCACGGAGACGCTGCATTCGCCGGACAAGGCATCCTCGCCGAGACTATGAACTACGCCGATCTTCCTGGATACACCGTCGGCGGCACCATCCATGTGGTCGTTAATAACCTTCTGGGATTCACGACCAGCTATACGGAAGAGCACTCCACGCGCTTCGCCGCCTGCATCGCGCGGCGCCAGTCCATTCCCATCTTTCACGTCAATGGAGAAGACGTGGACGCCGTCGTTCGCGTCGCGCGCATGGCCACCGAGTACCGCTACAAATTCGGCACCGACGTTGTAATCGACTTGATCGGCTACCGTCGTCATGGCCACAGCGAGGTTGACGATCCCACCATCACGCAACCGTTGCTGTACAAAAAGATCAAAGACCACCCGCCCCTATGGGAGATCTATGCCGACGATATCGGTGCGACCGACGCGCCGGAAAGGGCGGCCGCGATCAAAGCCGAATTCGAAGGCGCGCAAAAAAAAGCTGGAAGCATTAAGAAAAAACCGTTGCTGCGCGAACTTCCCGGGTATTGGGACAACTATTTCGGCGGACCTTATAAACCGGAGTACGAAGTCGAAACCGGCTTGTCGAGCGAAGAGCTTTCCGAACTCACAAACCGTCTGACCACCTATCCGGCCAACTTCCATATCCATCCGAAAGTGAAGAAGTTGCTGGAGCAGCGAGCCGAGATGGGCGCCGGCAAGCGCCCCGTCGATTACGGCATGGCCGAAGCGCTTGCCTTCGGCAGCCTGGTGAAAGCGGGTATCCACGTGCGCTTTTCAGGCCAGGACTCCCGCCGCGGCACTTTCAACCAGCGCCACTCCGCGCTCATCGACATCGAGAACGAAGACGAATACGTGCCGTTGGAGAACATCGCGGAAGGCCAGGCCCGGTGCGAAATCTACAACTCGACGCTCTCCGAAGCCGGCGTGCTCGGCTTCGAATACGGATACAGCCGTGACTATCCCGAGTCGCTCGTCCTGTGGGAAGCCCAGTTCGGTGATTTCGTCAACGTCGCGCAGGCCATCATTGATCAATTCATCAGTGCCGGAGAAGCCAAGTGGAATCTGCTCTCCGGCCTGGTGGTGCTCCTGCCGCACGGCTACGAGGGCCAGGGACCGGAACACTCCAGCGCCCGCATCGAGCGATTCATCCAACTCGCCGCCAAGCACAATATACAGATCGCGCAACCGTCGAACGCAGCGCAGTATTTCCACCTTCTGCGCCGCCAGGCGCTTCGCCACTGGCGCAAGCCATTGATCGTCTTCACGCCTAAGAGCATGCTCCGCCATCTCGACGCCAGCTCGCCGATCCAAGACTTCACTCACAAGAATTTCCTGAACGTCATTCCCGACACCGAAGTTGGACAAGCGGAACGCATCCTGATCTGCACCGGAAAAATCGGCCACGAACTCCAGGCCGAACGCAAGAAGAGAAAAGACACGAGCACAGCGATTGTGTTCCTGGAGCAGCTCTATCCATTTCCCGAGCAGGAAGTGATCGCCGAATTCGATCGCCACGGCAAAAATGCCGATATTGTCTGGGTGCAGGAAGAACCCGCAAATATGGGAGCCATGTTCAACATGCTCCCCCGCCTGAAGCGCCTTGCTGGAGACCGTCCTGTCCTGAGCGTAAAGCGCAGCTCCAGCCCCAGTCCGGCAACAGGAAGCAGCAAGGCTCACGAAGTAGAACAAAAAACGCTGTTGACGCTGGCGTTCACCATCAAGTAGCCCGCCCCGTGTAGGGGTGGACGCATTCTTCCGCCCCTCGAGATTCCAGCAAGAGCCCCGGCGGGGCGGGAGAATACAACTAGGACGTAAGCCCTGGGTCAGCCGCAGTTGACATGGCGCAACTCCCGTAGGGATAACGCCACCAGACTTAATCCCATTTCACGGTCTTTCCGTGACCGCCCCGCCTCCAGCTCCCGGCAACTTCGTCTTGGCTCCTCCGCGCTCCTCGCCATCCAGTAACTCCTCAAGGCTCCCATACGCGTAAATCGTGGGCGCATGATTCGCCATCAATCCGCCCGTATCCGCCGTTGGCCCGTAGTTGCTGTGTACGTCTCGCCCCAGCATCCGCAGCATGGCCATCAACTGCCCGCGATGATGCGATGTATGCGCGATCCGCCGTACCATCACCCACGCCCGCGACCGAGGCACATCGAAAAATTTCGTTCCTTCTTCCCACCAGTCGTCGTTCTTCGCTTGCAATGCCTCCAGCCGCTTCCCGCTGTCCTCCGCATAGCGCCCGATGAATTCCAATCGCGACTCGACCTTCGGCAGCGGAGGCGCGCCAACATCGATGCCCAGCATGTTCCGGAACCACAAATCCTCGCTCACGCACTGATGCACCATCTGTTCGTGCACGCTCCGCCCGCGCCGGTCCTGCGCATTCGGGCGGACCGCCAAGTCTTCATCCCGAAACTCGCACCACACACTGAGCACCTTAATTCGCTCGCTAGCATACGTCTCAATGAGAAAGTCGTATCTCATGCCTGCAAATGCTACCGCATGAATACCCTCGAAACGACTGCGCACCGCGACAATTGTTAAAATCCGATGAAAATCGCCCCTCAGACACCGATTCCGGTCACTGACAACTGGCAACTGGCAGCGGGTTTCCCTACAATACTCCCGTGAAACCCAGCATCTTCGTGGTCGAGGACGATCCTGATATTTCCCGCCTCGTTCGGCATCATCTGGAGAACGATGGCTTTGCCGTGCGCGTCTATCCCACGGGCACAACTGTCCTGGCCGATGCCGAACGCCAGCGCCCGGCGCTTTTTGTTCTCGACATCATGGTTCCCGGCCGCGACGGCCTGGAAATCTGCCGCACCGTCCGCCAGACGGTAGGGCTCTCTTCCGTTCCAGTAATTTTTCTGACAGCCAAGAGCAGTGAAGCCGACCGCGTTCTCGGCCTTGAACTCGGCGCTGACGATTACATTGCCAAGCCCTTCAGCCCGCGCGAACTCGTCGCCCGCGTCAAAGCTGTGCTGCGCCGCTTCGAGCGGCCGTTGCCGCCCAGTCCCCTCAAGATCGGCGAGATCGAAATCGATCCGTCGGCCATGACCCTCAGCGTCCGCGGACAATCTGTGGCCACCACTGCCACCGAGTTCCGCCTGCTCGATTATTTCGCGCGCCATAAAGGGCGCGTCTTCAGCCGCGATCATCTGCTCGACTCCGTCTGGCGCGACACTTCTTACGTCACGCCACGATCAGTCGATGTCTACGTCCGCCGCATCCGCGAAAAAATCGAGCCCGACCCCGAGAACCCTCGATACTTGAAGACCGTGCGCGGTGCAGGCTATCGCTTCGAGTCGCCAAAATGAAAAATTCAGTGGTGAGTGGTTGGCGGTTAGTGTTTAGTATTAAAAATACGGTCACAAACCACTAATCGCTTGCCCCACTCCCCATGAAGAACCGCATCTTCTTCAAACTGCTGGCGGTGTTCCTGATCGTGATTGCCGCCACGGCGGCCATTCTCGATGTCATGCTGGGCAGCGCGTGGGAAAGTTCCATCCGCGCGCAAATCAACCGCGACCTCACGCAGAAGACGCTTCTTTTTGCCCATCGCGTGGAAACCGACCACGCTCACCCGTATGTGGAAATTGCTCGCGAGGAAGCTGAAGCCGCTGGAGCCCGCGCCACCATCATCAACTCGTCCGGCCAGGTTCTCGCAGACTCCGAGGGCAATCCCGACAAAATGGAGAATCACGCGGCGCGCAAGGAGTTTGCCGCTGCGCTTTCTGGTAAGGCCGGTTCCAGCGAGCGTACCAGCGCCACCCTGGGAATTCCGTTTCTCTACGTCGCTGCTCCCATCCCCGGAGGCGCTGTCCGGCTTGCTTATCCGCTCTCCGAGATCCAGCGGGTGGAAACCGAATTCCACCGCCGCCTCTTCTGGGGGTCGGCCATTGCGCTCGCGATCGCTCTGCTGATCGCCGGGACTGTTTCCGTGTTTACTGCTCGTCGGCTGGAACATATCGTCGATGTCGCGGCCAGAATTGAGCTGGGAGACCTGCGAGCGCGCGTCAACGACGCTCCCAGTGATGAAATCGGACGCGTCGCCGCCGCCATCGACCGCACCGCCGGACAAGTCGAACGCAGCTTCGCCGCCGTCCGCTCCAGCCAGCGCCAGCTCGAAACTCTGCTCAACAGCATGCAAGACGCTGTCATCGCCATCAGCGCCGATGGCCTGGTGCAGTGGGCCAATCAGCCCATGGATCGCCTGGTTCCACGCACCCGCCTTAACGCCCCGGTCGTCGAAACCATCCGCGATCCCGATTTCCTCTCCACGGTAAAGGCCGCCACCACCACCAAAGAAGTCAGAACGGCGCGCGCCACTTCGATCATTCCCGGCCGCGCCTACGACGTCACCGCTGCGCCCCTGCCCGATGGCGGCGCTGTTGCCGTCCTGCGCGACCTCACCGAGACCGAGCGCGTCGAGAAAACCCGCCGCGATTTCATCGCCAATGTCTCCCATGAACTGCGTACCCCGCTCACTTCCATTCAGGGATATGCCGAGACTTTGCTCGACCTCGTCCCCGAAAACGGCGGCTCCAACCGTGAGTTTCTCGAGATCATCCGCAAGAATGCGGCCCGCATGTCGCGCCTGACTGAGGATCTGCTGACGCTGGCTCGCGTCGAATCCGGCGAAACGCGATTCGAGACCGAACCCGTGCCTCCCGTCGAACTGCTTCACGATGCCGAAGAGAGTTTTCGTGAGATTGCCCGCGGCCATGGCGTCGAGTTACAGATCAAGGATTCCGAGAATGGCTCGCTCGAATCGCTCCCCAGCGTGCTGGCCGATCGTGAAGCCATTCACCAGGTGTTCTCGAACCTCATCGATAACGCCATGAAATACGGCCGCAGCGGCGGACGCATCGGTCTCGGCGCCAGAACCGCCCAGCGCGGAATCGAATTCTACGTCCAGGACTTCGGCGCAGGTATTTCCTCCGAGCATCTGCCGCGCCTGTTCGAGCGCTTCTATCGCGTGGATAAAGCCCGCAGCCGCGAATCCGGAGGCACCGGCCTTGGCTTGGCCATCGCCAAGCACATCGTCCGCGCCCACATGGGCACCATCCACGCCGAAAGCGAACTCGGCCACGGCAGCACCTTCCTGTTCACTCTGCCCCTGGCGTAATTACATAACAGCCCCTGGGTCTCTATCCTGGCCGCTTTGTTGCGGCTGGAAGAACAACATCGATTCTGCGTCCAGAGAATTTGGTTGACAGTCGTTCTCAGAAAGCAGGACACTCCCTCCAAATTTAGCCGTCGTCCTCACCACAACAAGCCGTTTCAGATTCGGGCACACGCTTGGGTTTGCATTCGCGGGGAGTCGCTTTTCAAAACAATGCTCGAGGAGAAAGACCATGACGCGGAATCGCATTCTCGCTTTTCTTGCTTTTATGGTGTACGTCGCCAGCCTGGCTTGGGCGCAGGGTGGCGCCACCGGCGCCATTAACGGCACAGTGACAGACCAGTCGGGAGCAACCGTGTCCGGCGCTCAGATCGACGTCATCAGCGATGCAACCAGCCAACCCGTTCGCCACCTCATTTCCGATTCCGCCGGATTCTTTACTGCCCCGCTCCTCCCGGTCGGAACCTATACCATCCAGGTCACCGCCCCCGGTTTCGCCACCACCAAGTTTCCCGGCATCACGGTTCGCATCACCGAAACCACTCGCATGACGGCCGCGTTGAAACCCGCCGCGGTCAAGCAAGTCGTCGAGGTGCAGTACGAAGTGCCGCCGGTCGAAACCACTGACGCCACTACGGGCGAATCTCTCGGCAACACGACCATCACCACGCTGCCCCTGGCCACCCGAAACTTCCAGCAACTGCTGACGCTTTCTGCCGGCGCCTCTTCTGATCTCAACGGCGCATCCCAGCTCGGCCGCGGCGCGGTGTACATTCACGTCAACGGTGGCCGGGAAGACAACAACAATTACCTGATCGAAGGCATTTCGGCAGCAGACTATGCCTTCGGCGAACTCACTTATACGCCGCTCCCTAACCCTGACTCCATCCAGGAATTCAAAGTCTCCACCAGCCTCTACGACGCCAGCCAGGGACGCAACGGCGGCGGCAACGTCAATGCAACCCTGAAAAGTGGCACGCTAAAATTCCACGGCGATCTCTGGGAATACTTCCGCAACACCTCGCTCGACGCTCACGATTATTTCCTGGGCAAAGTCGTCGTAAAACAAAACATTTTCGGCGGAGATCTCGGTGGCCCGGTCGGCAAAAACGCCAAACTCGGATTCTTCTACGTGAATTATCAAGGCACGCGCCAGCGCAGCGGCGATTCGCCCGGGACTTATATCAATACGATGATCCCGGTTCTGCCAACAGCCCGCGACCAGACCACTCTGATTAACACATTCTTCTGTGGCGCAGCCTGTGGAGGTGCCACGCCCCCCATTTGCGGCAGCGGCCAGCCCTGCCTCGACTCCGTCGCGTTGGCCCTGCTCCAAACTCCCGGCACGCAATTCCCTAATGGCAGCACGGGCTGCGGGTCTTCGCTAAGCCAGAGTTGCCTGATTCCGACAGTGCCTGGCACGCCGGGCTTCACTAATGGCCAACTGAATTACGGCCCTCTCGTACTCACCAACCCCGGCCGCTTCACCGACGATCAATTCACCGCCAATTGGGACCGCGCCTTCAACGGCGACAAAGATCATTTCGCCGAGCGCTTCTTCTGGTCCGACTCCGACACATTCGAGCCCTTCGGCGCTGACTCTTTCGGCATTCAGACCGGCGCCCCGCCGGGAGTGAACAATCTGAATTTTCCTCTCGACGTGCCCTTGCATAGCCGCTTCGGCAGCCTCACTGAAACGCATACCTTCACCAATGCTCTGATCAATGAGTTCCGCTTCGGGGTGAACATCATCAGCGATCGGCTCGACAATAAGGCGCCGATCACCAATTCGCAGGTCGGAATCAATTTGCCCACCTCCGTTGGTGTCAACGGCCAGGCTGGTGATCCCAACATCTACCGCCTGCAATTCGGAACCTGGGGCTTCGGAGCTTATCCCACTCAGTTGCAGAGCGCGCTCTCCGATAACCTGACTTTCATCGACACCCTGAGCTGGACCCGCGCCGCTCACCAACTCCGCTTTGGCGGAGAATTTGACCACGTCTCCCTCCGCCGCAGCTTACCGATCGCAGACAACGGCCTCGTGTTTTTCACTCCTCCCGTCACGGCTCCCACCGATTTTCAGGCATTTCTCCAAGGCTCTCCCTACTTTGGCGAAGGTGGCGGCGGCCTCGGAAACCATGATTACCGTATCCCCACTTACGCCTGGTTTGCCCAGGACGACTACCGGGCCCGCAAGGATCTGACGTTAAATATCGGATTCCGCAACGAACTCGTGGGCGCCCCCTATGACCTGCTCTGTCATACCGGCAACACCAATCCTGAACTCGCCAATACCACCGGCCAGCCCTACGTTTGGCCCAAGTGCGTTAACAAGTTCAATCTTTCTGGAGTCACCGGGACGCTCAATCAGGCCGGACTCAACAACGAATATGCCAGCGTGTGGGAACCCCGCGTCGGGTTCGCTTACGACGTCCTTGGGCGCCACACCACCTCGATCCGAGGGGGATACGGAATCTATTCGGTGCGCGAAGACCTGGGAGCCGCAGATAACCTCGCCATCACGCCGCCTACCTATCCCTTCGGCGTCGACGTCCTGCCGTGGGCCTTCGGCACGTGTAAGGCAACTGCCAGTTGCCTGTCGAACCTGTTCACCAATAACACGGGCAATCCTGTGTTCGCACTTCCCGGCATCCCCGCGCTGGGCGCAAATCCAACTCAGCCCTACGCTCCCATTGCCTCTCTTCTCGGAGGCTTCCCCACGGCCGGCTGCAGCCTGGCAAATGGCGCGACCGCAAGCAATCCCACCCAATGCGGGCCGGGTTTCACCGGCACGGTGAACAGCCTCATCCAACTCGCGGTGCCCCTGCACTGGGTTGCGGGAACCACGCAGCAGTGGAACTTCACCATCCAACGCTCTCTGGGTCACGAATGGTTCGCAGAACTGGGCTACGTGGGCACCAAGGGCTCGCGGCTGCGCTCTACTTATGACCCTGATCAGTCAAGACTTGCGACGCCGCAAAATCCTGTCATTGTCCCGATTAAAACAACCATCTCCAACTACAGTTGTCCCGCGTCCAACGTGGTCGGGACCAATATGTGCAAGATTGTCGATTCCACCAGCGACAACGTCAGTGCCCGAGCGCCGTTCCAGGGCATCGCTCCTTCCGATTTCGAGGACTTCGCCCCCAACTCCGATTCCCACTACAGCGCCCTGCAAGCTACGCTCGCCCACCACTTCTCTCAGGGACTCTACTTCCAAAGCGCATACACATATTCGAAATCAATCGACGACGTCTCCACCGCTTCGGTCGCTTTCGTTACTCGCGTTAACGATCAGAACAATCCTCGCGCCTCGCGCGGGCTCTCGGATTTCGACCGCCGCCAACGTTTTGTGGCCAGCGGCGTTTACCAGTTACCTTTCCTCTCCAGCTCCAAAGGCGTGGAAAAGGCCGCACTCGCCGGGTGGGAAGCCAGCGGCGTCATCATCGTCCAATCCGGCACTCCGTTCACTCTGTTCGATCCGTCCGGCGGCGGAGCCTACAATCTCGCCAGCCCTTCCTCCACCGCGACCTTCTCCCCCGGCTTCGGCTGTGGCAATGCCTCCAGCCACGGCAGCACAGTTGCCCGGCTCGGGAATTGGGTAAATCCGGCCGCCTACCAACCCGATCCGGTCGCCATGCTCTCCAACGGCACACCCGGCGACGGCACGCTTTACGGCGATACGCCCCGCAACTGCATCATTGGTCCGCCGCAGGCGAATGTCGACTTCACTCTCGGCAAGATGTTCGCCATCGGCGAGCGGCAAAGTATCCGCTTCCGCGCCGACTTCTTCAATCTCTTTAACCACCCATCGTTCACTAATCCTGCTTCCCCAGCCATTGCCCCGGTCTCCGTGAACAATACACAGGTTCTCGGAGGCTACGCTCCCATCACTTCGACAGTTGGTACGCCCAGGTTGATCCAGTTCTCCTTGAAGTATTCGTTCTGAATCTCACAACGTTGCCCCACTCTTCCCGCGTTTTGTGCGGAAGGGTGGGGATTTTGACTTCGCAATCAGAGACCATCGCGCCCCCTGTCTGGCACTTTTGCGACACGTGGGAATTTCGCTCTTGCCCGCGGCGGACCTTACCGGTACCTTCCCCCACCACGAGAGTTCAAGTCCGTCTCAAATTCCTTGTATCTAACTCCATCCTGTCCGACAATGTTCACCACGTGCTGCCGTGCGCCCGGCGGCGCGAAAAATTACCGAATATTCACAGCTTATTAACCACGATGTCCACAGCTGCATCTATCCTTAGTTGTTGGCCATCCCATCCCATGAACGACGGAATCGTGACGAAGGATCCGCGCAATCCCGTCGCCGCCGGCATCGTTCCCCGGACATCCTCATGAGTACCGCCCAGTCGCCCACTCCCGAACCGGCTCATCACTACATCGTGCGTCGCACGGTGGAAGCCTGCCACCTGGCCAAAGAAGCTGCCGCCGCCGCCGCCGAAGGGATCGCCACTGGCTCCGCCAGTCTGCTCAATTCCCTCCGCCAGCGCGAACGCGATCTCGATACTCTCGACATGGAAATCGACGCCGGCGTCACCTCCGCTATTACCGAAGTCGGGCCAGCCGAAGCCCGCGAACTGCTCGCCTGCATGAAATTCATGATCGGTCTCGAGCGTATCGGCGATCTCCTGCTGAGTTTCGCGAGCAGCGCGCAAGCTTGCAATGGCCGCATCGATCCCGAGGACACCCGCGATCTTACCCAGATGGCCACTATCCTCGAAAAAATGCTGACCGACTGCGGTGCGTCATTCTCGCAACGCGAGATCCCCAAAGCCATCGACGTTCTCCGCGCTGACGCCGAAATGGATCGCCTCCGCAATTTGATCTTTCTGCGCCACATCGACAATCCCGAGAACGTTCACCGCCAGGCCAGCCTGCAGGTCATCTTCATGACGCAGTCACTCGAGCGCGCCGGCGATCACGCCAAGAACTTAGCCGAAGAAGTTTGCCATTTCGTCAGCGGACACACGGTCCGCCACGTACTCATGGCCTACGACAAACCCGTCGAACAAATGTTTATTGATTATCTCCGCCGCCGCGATCAGCACCGGTGATCAATCAAGATCATCTGAGTTATTGAATTCTGTACTCCATTCCTACGTTTTCCCGGATCATATCCGCGCCGCTTCTCCTACACCCTGAACACAAACATCCCTGAACTATCTCATAACTTTTCCATGTATCAGCAACACGGCTACCTCAAACAAATAGTGAGATAACATCGACATAACAACTTATGCAGCGGATTAAATCTCTGTAACGAATAACTGAACCCACATCGCTGTTATTGACAGTCTCCCTTGACACTCTAGACAGTTGATCAAGCAGCAGCAGACTACGTGTTTCTCTTGTCTTCTGAAATTTCCTTCCGCTCCATTTTTCTCGTTTGGCCCCCGCCTTGCATTGACGCTTCCACCCGAGCGAGTCAGATCACACTGACTACACCGCTCTGCGCCAATCACGTCGGAGGTTCCATGTCAGCTTTGCGAAACAAAACGATTGCTGTCCTGTTGATGCTTCTCGTCATCACTGCTTTGAGTTTTGGTCAGGGCATTGTTACTGGCACGATCTCAGCCACACTCCTCGATCCACAGGGCGCCGTCATCAGCGGCGCTGTTGTGCGGGCCAAGCAGTTAGAGACCGATCGCATGTTCACGACAACCAGTTCAAATGCCGGTGTAGTGCAGCTTGCATCCCTGCCTCCTGGCACGTATAGCGTGTCCGTCGAAGCCAAAGGCTTCTCGACTTACCAAGCCGAAGGCGTGTTGGTCGCTGCCGGCAAAGATACTGCTCTTGGAGCGGTGAACCTGAAAGTCGGGAATACTGCAGAGTTGGTAACCGTTGAAGGCGCAGCCCCTATTGTCGAGAGCACTTCAGACCAGATCTCGCAAACCTTCGAAGCGAAGGAGGTCGCGAACGTGCCGCTGGGAAATACTTACGACTCATTTGTGCTTTTCAGCCCGGGTGTGGCTACGGCCGGCAGCGGCGGGTTTAGTAACAACAATGGCGCCGAGTTATCTATCAATGGCCAGCGTTCCCGCTCCAACAACTACCAGTTAGATGGCCAGAATAACAACGACAACACGATTGGCGGCCCATCAATCTTCTTCGGCAATCAGGACACGATCGCCGAACTTCAGGTCGTGACCAACTTCGATGCCGAATACGGACGCAACATGGGCGGCGTGGTCAATTACATTACCAAAGCCGGCACGAATTCCTTCCACGGCACCGGATATGAATTCTGGCAGGGCGACCACTTTGATTCTCTGCAGAATCAGGAAAAATCATCTCTGCTTGGCTTCTGCGCGCCGGGGCAAACTTCCGGATGCGCGACCCCGGTCGTTCCCCAATTCGTCCAGAACCAGTTCGGCGGCACGGTTGGCGGCCCCATTAAGCACGACAAGATATGGTTCTTCGGATCTACCAACTTTCAGCGAACCCGCACCGCCGGAGCTCCTTTTTCCTCGTCCCCTGCCTTGACTCCCACCGCCAACGGCGTCAAACAACTGCAGACTGCCTTTCCAAACAGTCCGTCGGTGGAAGCGCTCGCTCAGTTCGGTCCTACGACCATCAGTATCGGGAATCCGCAATTCAGCAACGTACAAACCGTCAACGTCACCGCGAACGGGACCACCGCTCCCATCGAAATGGGAGTGCTCACGCGCTTCCTCGCGCAACCCTTCAACGATTACGAGGGAACCGGACGAGTCGACTTCCAACTCACCAGCAAAGACCGTTTCTTCACACGCTATATCTTTCAGCAGACCGTTCAGTCCAACGAGGCCTTCGTGGGCTCCGCTGCAGCCGCAGCCGGACAGGTGGTGAACGTTCCCGGCCGCAGCCAGCAGATCGGCCTCGATCTCACCCACACGTTTAGCTCGTCATTCCTCGATCAGATTCGCTTCAGCTATTCGCGCTCCCGCTCTGAATTCGATGGTGGAGGATTCCCCAACTGCGTTCTCTCCAGCATCGGCGCATGTCCGCCCGATATCGCAATCGACAACACAAATGTCACTACACCGATTCTCGGCGCCGGCCAGTTCTTTGCGTTTCCCCAGGGCCGCATCATCAACATTTATGAATTGCAAGACAACGCCACCAAAGTCTACGGCCGTCATGTGATGAAATTCGGCGGACAGTACGATAAGCAGCGCTCGCCCAACTACGGCCTGTTCGAAAGCAGCGGCGTCTTCGACTACGCAGACTTCAATTCCTTCATCGCCAACACGCCACGGATCACGCAGTTCGCTTATGGCCAGCCGGTGCTGCGATTCAAAGAGAACGACCTCGGCTTCTATTTTCAGGATGACTGGCGCGTCAAGGACAACCTCACGCTAAACCTTGGGCTCCGCTGGGATTTCTACCAGCAAGCCAGCAACTTGCTGCACGACGAGAGCGTAGCGCAGCAGACTGGCTCCAATCCCTTTTGGAATCCGAGTTTGCCTCTAAGTCTCACCACGGTGCCCAAGCTCCCCAACCACTATCACAACTTCGGTCCGGTGGTGGGCTTTGCCTGGACGCCTCACCTGTTCCCCTCGTTGCTGGGTACCGACAAAACTGTTGTCCGCGGCGGCTTCCGCATCGCTTACGACTTCGCCTATTACAACCTTGCTACCAACGTCCAAGGCAGCTCCCCATTCACCAATCTGGCCACCATCAATTCGGGTCTGCCGAACATTCCGACGCTCGATGCCGCCAGCATCGGCCCTGCGCTCTTCCCACTCGCTCCCAAAGGCAATCCGGGTTTCGCCACCGAAACTCAATTCGGATCCAACTTCGGCAACCCGTATTCCGAGCAGTGGAATTTGGGAATTCAGCGTCAGATCAGCAACAAAATGGCTGCCGAGGTTCGCTACGTTGGCAACCACGACCTCAAGAACTTCCAGGAAATCAACGGGAACCCCGACGTGGCTGGTTACATTGCCGGTGGATTCAGCAACATTGTTCCTGCGGGCCTGACTCCCTGCACCACGGCCGGTACGCCGGGCGCCACGGGCCAGGATCAACTCGGCAACCCTGTCGGCTACGCCAACTGCAACTTCAGTCGCGTCATCCAGTACACCAACACCGGTTACTCCATCTACAACGGCTTGCAGAGCCAATTCCGACTCCAGAACTGGCACGGCTTCACTGGCGAAGCTTCCTATACATTCAGCAAGACCATCGATAACGCCTCGGAAGCCTTCTCCGCCAACTCGGGTCTGGGCACGATTTTTGATCTCGCCCAGAATCCTTTCGACATCAGCCACGCCGAACGTGGCCTTAGCAGCTACGACGCCACCAACGTTTTCGGCCTGCTCTGGGTCTACGATCTTCCTTTCCGCAGTTCACAGAAAGGGCTGCTGGGCCATCTGCTGGGTGGGTGGCAGATCAATGGAACCTATCGCTACAACACGGGCCAACCTTGGACGGTGTTGCAGAACGCCGGTCAGGGTTTATGCGATCCCACCGATTTCACCGGCGGTGGCTTTGACACCTGCCGTCCATTTGTCGGCACCGCCAGCCTGCCGCTGAATCCGGTCGGTCAGTTCTGCGATGGCACTCTGGCAAAGTGCCCCGCTGCGGCCACCGGCACAGCCGCCTTGCCCGCTGGGACCCCGGTGAGCGTCAACGCCGGTTGTGTCTTCAGCGGCGGCACCGCGAGCCAGTGCCCGGTGACTGCCATCAACGGAGCCCATTTCATCATCAACGATCCAGAGGCCGAGTCGATTTTCGGCACTCCATTCTCCCCGCTTCGCCGCAACACCGAGCGCGGCCAACCCATCAGCACGTCTAACATGGCGGTCTTCAAGAACACGAGGATCAGCGAGCGAGTGACCGTACAATTCCAGGCCGAAGCATTCAACATTTTCAACCATCAATGGTTGGGAATTCCGAACGTGGACGTGAACGCAGCGGCGGGCAACCAGTTCGCCAACCTGCAATTCAACCCCAACGGCGGCGATACCTTCGCCGGTAACATCATCACCGACGGCATCGGCCGGCGCCGCCTGCAATTCGGCGCCAAAATCATCTTCTGATCAAGTCGGAGTGTCGGGTGCCCCATCCTGGCTGCGTTCTATGCGGCTGGGATGGGGATTTTGAATTATGCGTTTGTCACCCTGAGAGAAATCGAAGGGATCTCTACTTCTGCGCCTGCTCCCGCGAGAAGCATCACCCGAACCGCTGATGCGTGCTCCAAAACTCCGGCCAACTCAGCTTCGGCGGCCCGCACACAAAAATATCCGGATGATCCCCGCTCTCCTCATTCTTCACGCCTTCCGAATTCCCATTATGCCCAGCCAGTCGGCACGCCGTGAACGCCTCGTCGACCTGCCGCTGCGACCATCCCACCACGATCAAAGTCGATGGCGGAGGCACCGGATATCCCCGCAACCATCCTGAATTCGTAAGCTGGATCGGAGCGGGCAAGTGATACTCAGACCCTAAGATCGCAATCGCCCCGCCTTCGCCGTAATTCCCCACCAGCACGCCAACGCTCTCGCGCTGCTCAGCAGGCAACGAATCTCGCACGGAGGCAACGGACTTCACCAGATCATCCCAACCAATCTCCTCGCGCAAATCTCCATTGTTCTTCAACGCAAACCCTTTCAACGGATCACTCGTCGCCAGCGGCACCAGGATCGCAATCAGCAATAGCCCGCATGCTACGAGCCCGGTGAAGAACACGCCCTCCACCGCCCATCGCCACCCTCGCGACAACGAACGAACCCAGCGCTCCCCAACCACCGCTCCCATCGCGAGAAGCATCGGATACGCCGCGCCGAGATAGTAGTATCTCGCCCGCGACAGCGCGAATAGCGCGAATGGAATCACATACATCCACCCCAGCATCCGGTACCTCTGCCCGCGGAAATACCAGATCAGGCCAGCGATCCACAGCGGTACCGAAAACAGATCCGTATTCACCCAGAATTGATTCTTAAAAAATCCCTCCCCGCGTCCCTCTCCTACATCCCGCTGATGGATGTGCTGCAAGAAATGCAGCGAGATGAAGTCATGCCGCATTTGCCAGATCAGATTCGGCAGGCAGATCAAGAACGCCAGGCCGATTCCCATCCAAAACCACTTACTGCTCAAAAAGCGCCGCGCCGGAGTCAGCACCAGCCCGCCCACAATGCCTGCGACATAAAATCCCATCGTGTACTTCGTCATGAACCCCACGCCGATGGTTGCGCCAATCGCCAGGCACCAGCGTGGATCATCCGACTTCAGAAGCCGAATCACGAAATACGCAATCAGCACCCACCACAAGTAATCAAAGCTCGTGTACTGGAACTCGGTGCCCTCAAAAACCGAGAGCGGAGCCAGCGCCACCGACAGTGCGGCCGTGCCTTGGGACAATCGCCCTCCGCCGAGTTCGCGTGCCATCAGTCCGCTCACAATAATCACAACCGCCTGGGCAACAACCGAAGCCAACCGCAGCCCGATCAGCCAATGGCCAAACAACATCATCGAGATGCGCTCCACGAATGGCGTGAACGGCGGATACGCCACGAACCCCCAATCCATATGCAGCGCATCCGTCAACGTCTGCAACTCATCGCGATGAAATCCGTAACGGCCATTGGTAAGGACATGCAGCAAAACCATAGCCCCAGCAATGGCCAGCAGCAGGACGGTGTCGCCTGGCGTCTCACGCTGCCGAATCGCAGGCCGCTGCTCAAACTGAACTCGCGCTTGCTGCATGAATTTCTCCCCGGCCCTTGTTACGCGGAAAATCGTTGTCTGGTTCCCCCAACCGGGAGAATGCCACATTTTAGACCCCCGACGAACGCCGTCGAATTAAGATGGAAACTCTCCCAGTCTCATCAATAGGTCCCCGGGGGTGCGTTATCGCGAAATTTTTCGACAAATTCAATCGCGGCGGCGCATTGCGCGTAGCATTTTGGAAGAGCGTGCCGCGCGCCTTCCGGATCTGCTATTACGCCGCCGTCTTCGCGCTCTTTGCCTCCATCGGCTTCGTCTCTCTGGTGATGAATGCCGTTTATCTTCCCCTCTCGCGGATATTCGTTACCGTGTTTATCGTCGGCACCTTCGCTACCGGCTACGCCGCGGTCAGCATCGTCCGCCGTTTCTGGCTTATCCCGGTACTCGGGGTTGCAGAGGGCATCGCGTTCTGGGCGGAGGAGGCTTTCTTTCACAGCACCTCGCACCTGCTATCTCTTTCCGAGTTGCAGAAACAGTTGATCGTGCTTGGCGTTGGCTCCATTGTGTCGGTGGTAATCGGATACACCCTATTCATTCTGTTTTTCATGAACCAGGGAGCGCAGTTGTTCCGTGCGCAAACCGAGATCTCCCTGGCAGGAGAAATCCACCGCGCCCTCGTTCCCGCCATTCATCAGAAGCATGGCGAATTCGAATTCTATGGAGCGTCCGTGCCGAGTGGCGTAGTGGGAGGAGACCTCGTCGATGTGGTCGGTAATTCTGAAAGCTGGACTGCCTGCATCGCCGACGTCTCCGGGCACGGCGTCTCCGCCGGAGTGCTGATGGCCATGTTCAAGACAGCAATGCGAACCCATGCGGGAAATGTGCCGCCCGAGACCTTGCTTCAGGAAGCGAATCGCACGTTGTATCCCTTAAAAACCGACAACAGCTTCATCACTGCCGGCGTCCTCCACCACAACGGCAACGGACAACTCTCCTTGGCGCTCGCCGGACATCCCCCGCTGTTACGCTGTAATGCTCGTACCCAAGAAGTGGAAGAATATCGGCCGACGGATATGCCTGTCGGCATTTTGCCGGTAGAGACCTTCACCGCGATATCGGTATCTTGTGAACCCGGAGATGTCTTGCTATTGCTGACCGATGGCCTCACCGAAATCTTCGACGCCAAGGGCCAGGAAATGGGACTCGATCCCCTCAAACGCGCGCTGGCGCAATGGGCCTCCCATCCGCTGCCGGAGGTCTTCGCCCACTTACGCAAGATCGCCCTGGATGCCGGCCCTCAACTCGACGACCAGACGATGCTGCTGGTGCGCCGGCAGTCTTGATAAACGGCGCGCCGGAGGGCGAACAAGACACGAACCCTGACATATGTACGTTTAGGTACATACAATGTTCCTTCAGGAACACTGTGGAAATCCTCCGGTGCAACCTCAATCCCACCGCAAGTCACTCAATCTGAATGAAATACGGTCTCATAATGTACCGAGCGCGCGTCGAAGTGGGCCAGCAGTTTGCGCGCGCGGGCAGGGACAACAGCCACTGGGTAGTCTTTGCCCGCGAACTCCTTCACCGCTTCCACTGAATCGAACAGAGTGATGGTTACGAACTCCACTTCATCTCCGTCGTCGCGCCGCAGCAGCTGCGCTCCCTTGAATCCTTGCACCCGATGAATACCGGGCAGGACTTCCTGCCGCAGTAGATTCTCGTATGCGCCAGCATTTGCCTTCATGGTCCATCCGTGCCATATGCGACTGATCATGACGCCCTCTCGATCGCGCTCGCCTGCAATTTACCCTGTGCAGATTGGAGTGCTTGTGGCGGACTCTCCGCTTCGCCGCGCCGGATCAGCACGATTGCTCCCAGGATCGCCACCGATGCGATCACCACTCGCAAGGTCAGCGGCTCAGAGGCCAGCAACCATCCCAAGAGAACGGCCACCACAGGATTGGCGTAGGTATGCGTGGCCACCAGCGCCGGAGGGCAGCGTTGCAGCAGCCAGGTGTATGCCGTGAACGCCACGATCGATCCGAACACGATGAGATAAACCAGCCCTCCAATTGATCGCAGCGAAATCAGGGACCAATATGTCTGTTGAAGCTCGCCCGTGACCACGGCAGCAACCCACAGCAAGACCGCGCCGCAAACCAGCGGCACCGCCGTGCGAGCCAATGCATCGGTTGGCAATTTCACTTTTGGCGAAATCACCACGCCTGCCGCCCACGATAACGATCCCAACAGCACCGCGAGCACGCCGATCAGGGTCGATCGACTCCCAGCGAGTTCTGCTCCCATGAGGATGGCGACGCCGACCACGCCCAATGTCAGGCCCAGCGCGCTGATTCGGCTGATGCGTTGCTGGCCGGCCATCCAGGCGAGCACAAGGATGAACATTGGTTCAGTGGCAATTAACAATGCGGCCAAGCCTGACGCGACATACTTCTCAGCCCAATGCAGTGAGCCGTGGCCAATCAAGAAAAACAGCGCACCGATGAGGAAGCCCGCCTTCCAATGCTCGCGCGCCGGACGAAAACCGCGCCACCAGGCCCACCCCAGCAGAATTGCGCCTGCAATGGAGTGCCGAATCGCCACCGCAACCAGCGGCGGAATAGTCTCGACGGCATATCGAATTGCAAGATAGGTCGATCCCCAGACCAGATAAATGGCGGCGAAAGCGAGTGCGAGTTTGATCTTCTCGCTGCGACGAGCGGGATTGGATCGCGGACGTGCACTGGCTGGGACGATCACCGGTCTGCCTCCGATGTTGATCATTCTTTCATTTCTTCTGCTGTCGCCGGAGGCCATTCCTTGGCGGATCACAGCCAGGATTTGTGCGGGTTTTTCGAAGAACATATCAAACCTTCAAAGTACATTTCACAGGTTAGAACCATCGTAAAATCCGGCCGCTAACTTGTCAATACCATTTTGCTGGTTAGATAATGGAAGAGAACCTCGATGTCAGAGACCCACAAGAGCACGAGGCGGCGTCCGCCGCGGTTTGACTTGATCGCTGGCGCGCTATGCCTGGATTTCATCAATACGCTCGACGATCGCTTCAGCAAGCAGCCCAAGGAACTGCTGAAGAGCTATATCGATCTGGCGCGGTTTGCAGAAGACGCGGAAATTCTCTCGCCAGACGAGGTGGACCGTCTGTTCACGCGAAGCCAGACTTCGCCGGAAGCGGCACAACGCGCGCTGGAAGCTGCCATCGAATTGCGCGAGGCGATCTATGGCGTATTCGCGGCAATCATGAAAAAGAAAGCGGTTCCCGCAGGCGCGTTGGTTACGCTCAATCAATATCTGCAGGCGGCGGCGCAACACGCCCAATTGGTACCGGTGAATGGAAAATTCGAATGGCGCTTCAATGCCCTGCCGCTGCAACTCGATGCGCCGCTATGGCCGATCGCGCGCTCCGCCGCGGAGTTGCTGGATTCTGACCTGCTGCCATTCGTGCGAGCATGCGCGGCGAATAATTGCCAGTGGTTTTTTCTGGATACCAGCAAAAATCACCGGCGGCGATGGTGCGACATGACGAAGTGCGGGAATCGCGCGAAGTTCCGGCGTTTTTACGACCGCAAGAAGCACCAGAAAGAATGAGTGAATGTCGGTGGGCAAAAGCACAACTGCGTTCTGACACTTGTTCTGCTAGCGCAAGAAGCACAGAAAAGACCCTCCGAGTACGGCGGTGCCGATCGTAAGCCATGCGACGTAATCGCCGGGATGGCCACTGTGAATCTTGCGGAGATGTGCGTTGCCCAATTCCAGGCTTCGAGTGAAATGAAAGGCGGTGCCGAGACGCGAACGAAACACGGTGCCCAAGGAGAGCAGCAAGGCGAGAATTCCAGCAACGGTCGTTCGCAGAATGGATGACGCAAGAGATTCAGAGGGAGCTTCCCGAGGAGCAGGTGGTTCGACATTTTGCAGGACGGATTGCAGATAATTGCCCTGATCGGTGAAACGGGCCGCATTCGCTTCTGCCACGCTTCTCAATCTGGGGATGGCGATAAAGCTGATGCCTATAAGGATGAGAGCGGCGGCGGGGAAGAACATCATGAGGGGAGTGCGTTCGTGCTCTTTGGTTTCGGAGCGTTCTTCGACTTGGGAGGCCTCATCGGTGGGCGCGGGTTTGCCCCAGCCGAAGAAAATCCTGAAGAACACGCGCAGGATTGCCCCGGCGGTAATGGCCTCAACAAAAATAAAAAGATACGGCAGCCAGTTTTGATGAACCGCAGAAGCGCCTTCGGAGATCATGCTTTCGCCCAGCAGGGTACCGAACGGCCAGCAACCGGCCAGGCCCCACGCCCCGAGAACGAAGAGCGCAGCGGTAAGCCACATGCCACGAGCACGGCCATGCAAGTGGTTTTCCCCGATTTTTTGGAGTCGATGGAGCACGATCCCTGCACAAAGAAATAATCCGCCCTTAATGACGCCGTGCGCGAGCGTGTACAGAACAAATCCGCCAAGAGCCTTGGGAGTGAAGAGCCCGATTCCTGCAAGCATAAGCCCCGCATGCGAGATGGTAGAGAAGGCGAGAAGGCGCTTGAGATGATGCTCGGCATAGCACATGAAGCCACCGAGGACGGCGGTGAGCGCGGCAAGCACCATGAAGATGATGCGAAGCTCCTCTAAATGGCCGGCTAGCCCGCCGTGGAACATAGTCCAATAGATCCGCGCGATCGCGTAGATGCCCAGTTCGACCATCACGCCAGAGAAGAGAACGCATACCGGGCTGGGGGCAACGGCGTGCGCATCGGCGAGCCAGAAGTGAAAGGGCACGATGGCGCCCTTGGCGAGGAATCCGACTGAGATCAGCAAAAAGGCGAGCAGAACCATGGCATCGGAATGAAAGCCGAGCGACTTTCCGATCTGGGCAAAATTGAGAGCGCCTGTGCGGGCATACAACAATCCGATTCCCAGCACGATCATGTACGCGCCGACCGTGTTGACGATGGCGAAGTTGTAGGCTCCCTGCAGCGGTGCGGGTTCGAGAGTCTTGAGTCCGCAGAGAGCAAACGCCGAAACACTCATCAGTTCGAAGAATACGAACAGATTGAAGAGATCTCCGGTGTAGCTGAAGCCGCACATGGCTGCCATGAAGATGAGCATCAATGGTTGAAAGTGATTCTCGGTGTCCTGAAAAATTCTCCAGGAAAAAATCAGGCCCGCGGTGGTAAGCAAGGTGACCAGAACTGCCATAGCGGCGCCGATGGCATCGATGTGGAAGCAAATGCCAAGCGCTACCTGGGCGTTGCGCGGCCACCAGTTGCCGAACCAGTAAGTGTAGGGCTGGAGCCACGTACCCTTGAGAATGATTAACGTCACGCCCAGCATGGCGCCGGAGGTTGCGATCGAGAGCGTGTCAAGAAAACGGCGTCCGAGCCAACGGCCGGTGAGCGCGATGAATGCGGCCACGATCAATGGAATCGCGACTGGCAGCGGAATGAGCGTGGTCATGATTATCCGCTAAGGATTCGCAGTTCTTCCGGGTCGACGGTATTGGCGAGTTCATTCGCCTTCACGACCATGGAAAGCAGCAGTGCGGCGACAGTGGCTTCGACCACGATGTCGGTAAGCATAAGCGCCTGCACGAGAGGATCCACGACGGGCGTTCCCACGGGAATATCGGCGAAAACGGGCGCGGTTGCGCCAGTCTTGTAGCCGATCGCAAGCAGCAGAACATAGGTCGAGGTCTGCAGCACCGCCAGGCAGATGACCTGATGGACGAGGTTCTTGCTGGTCACAATGCCGTACAGTCCCCAGAGGAAGATCCAGGCCGCAATAAAATAGGGCACATGAAGGATCATGACTTTCCTCGCAGTTGTTGTTCGACGATTTCGCGGAGAACGATTCGGGTCAATTGGACGAACCCGCCGGTGACCTCGAGCCCCACTGTGGCGCTGATGATGGCAATAGTTCCGGAGGAAAACAGGTCGCCGGTAGTGCCGAGCGGGACTACGTTTGTAAGAAAATGGGCTCCGAAGAGCAGGGCACAGATGCCGATCACGCCGTAACCGGCTGCGCCGGCGCACTCGGCGATCTTCACCAGCCGACTGTCGGTGATTCGCTCAAAGCTCATCGCATCGCCAGCGAGATAGACGAGAATGGGAGTGGTAGCCAGCACGACGCCGCCCTGAAATCCGCCGCCCGGCGTCAACTGGCCGTGAGTCGCGATATAAACGCCAAAAACGATCATCACTCCCATGATGGCCTCGGTAGAAACGCGCAGGGCATCGGATACAGGCAAGCGCTCTCCGTCGAAATCAGCGTCATCACCTTTGTGGTTAGCCTTTTTGCTTTTCTCTTCCGGGCGAAAGAGTAAAAAAACACCCACAACCGAGGCGAAAAGAATGAATTCTTCGCCGAGGGTGTCGAAGGCGCGATAGTCGTAGTTGATGGCGTTCACGATGTCGGTCGCGTGACGTTCGTAAACAGCGACTTGCGTGACCACATATCCATAAGGCCCGCGATAATCTCCCAGCGGCGGTAGATCGAGAAGACCATCCACGAAGATGCAGGCGAGCGCGGCCGCTGCAATGAGAAACACGGATGTGCGCGTGCGGGCACTCATTTCTGTTCTTTCCGTTGCTGGCGCAGATTGTGGCGACGCATCTTCGTGAGGGCGAGCAGAATCATCAGCGGCAGCATGACCGCACCAATCGTGATCTGGGAAAGCGCGACATCGGGCGCTTGAAAAATGAAAAACATCAGGGCGCAAAGAATTCCGTAAAAGCTCAGGGCCACGACCTGCGACTTAGGATCGCGGCTCAGGACGACACCGGGCGCGGCGGCGGCCACGAGCAGCAGGCTCATCCATTGCAGGACGGTCATGATTTTTGCTCCACGGGTTCGTCGCTAGAACGAATCGGCACTTCTTCCCCGGGAACCGGGCGCCAATGCTCGGTCTCGGCCATACGGAAGGCGCGCGCGGCAGCATGGGTGACAACAGTGTTCATGCCGATCAAGACAAACGTGGTGACCAAAGCCTTAAACGACTCAGGCTTGAGGCCGTCCTGGAGAAAAATGGCGATCGTGATAAACAGCGGGCTCAAGGCTGCGGGAGCTGAAATGTAATGCATTCTCTGGTAGGGATCGCGCATGCGCAGCATGCCGAGCACAGAGAGCAGCGCGACCAGCACGGCAGCGGCAATGAGAACGTCGATCGCGATGACTTTCATTTGAGATGGCGAGCGAGGAAATGGGCAAATACGATGCCACCGCCAAACGACATCAGTGCAAGCGAGAGCGCCAGGTCCATCATGGGCATGCGATGAAAAGCCATGGTCAACAGCATCAAGAGTAGGGTGATGATCACTCCTCCCATGTAAAACGCGACGATGCGATGGCGCACTTCTCCGGTCGACGCGATCCAGGTGAGGGGAACGAGAGAGAAGATCAAAACGTCGGCGGCGAGATTCCAGGCGTTCACTGTTGGGCTCCCAACTGCTCCGTCATTTTCGGAACAGAACTGCGTTTAATCTGATGGAAGAGCATTTTCTGATTGCTGGTATTCACGCCCAAGACAATGAAATTGGGCGCGACGGTGGTATAAATCACCGCGAGTGATCGCCGGGCGCTGGCGTGTGGATCGTCCTTTGTTCCAGCGCGGAAGGGAGCGACGCGGAATACAGAAGCGGCGCGCTCGATTCCCAGCAAGTCCTTGGCCGCGACGAGCCAAACTTCCGAAGTTCCAGAAATCAGGTACCAGGGCAACCGCCAGCAAGCCAGCACGTCGGAGAGACGCGGCGAGAAGCGCGCCGGGTACTCCACGGTCACTACAACCATCCCGACCATCGCCAGAAAAGTTGCAATGGTTCCGACCAGGAGTTCATGCAGGGAAAATGTGCCTACGAAAACCAGCCACAACAGGAAGAAGACAGGTAGCCAGGCCAGCAGGACAACGAGTTGGGCCGCTCGCTTCACGCTGTGAAGAGTCGGCCAATAGATGAGGGGGCAGCGCTAAAGGTTGGCGGTGGCGATGGTAGCTACGCTCACTGGTACGAAAAGGTCAGTTTATCGAGATAGATGCTGTAGGGATCCTGGCGATTGTCGCCGTCCATTTGATAGTTGATGGTCACCCCATACCAGTTCGAGGGAGCGGTGCCTGCCGGGAATGTCCAATTCAGGGTTTGAGTGTTGCCGTTGAGCGTGATGGACTGATACAGCAGTTCGTTGTTAGACGTGCGTTGCACCTGAATGGTGACGTGATTCCACGCGCCGCTCTTGGGGTTGCAGAGAATGCCGGTGGGCTTCCAGTGCGCGTTCTGGTTGTCCCAAACGTCCCATTCGTTGCCACCCGCGATGCGGCACTCGTGTCCAAAGATCAGGCCGGTGCTGTTGAAGAACTGATTGATATCGAATTCGAGGGCCTGGGAGAGGCTAAGATTGTCTCCGTAGAAGTAGACGTCGTAGGTGAAGTTGTGAAGCGAGGACACCAGCGTTCCATTTGTGTCTGGCAGGCCTTGCGAGGAGTATGCGCCGATCAGGTGATTGTTGAAGAAGGCATCGCCATAGACGGAAGTGCCGCCGACACTGAATTGGGAGGCGTTGCCACTCATCGAGGGGGATTGAATGCCCTGTTGCATCCCGAAAGTGATGCCATCGCAGGGGGATGGCGAGCAATTGACAAAACTCGGCGGCCCCTGCGCGGCCTGCCCCCATCCGGAAGCAGCCTGGATATTGGAAAATGAATTCGCACTGCTGCCGCCGGGAGCGGCAGGAGTGCTGGGAGGTGTGTTGCCGGGGCCAGGCGAGGTTGTTTTTTGCGTGGTGGCGACCGGAGCGGAGCTGCCGCAAGCGGTGAGTACGATGAGCAACAAGACAGCAAACGCCAATTCAAGCAGGACGGACCGACGGTATGAGCGGTGAGACGATCGGGGGATCATCCATCTACCTCGAAGTTTTTTTGTCGTGCTGGGTCTTGCTGCAGGAAAATCCTGGACTTGCGCTCGTGCATTCGAATTTATGGGGTTATAGAAGTGGGTACTAGATCACGAAAGGGCATGCGCTGAAGGGATTTCGGGAGGAGAGGCGGGTGCCGGCCCTCGCGGAACGCCCGAGAGAGCAGAGGGTAGCGAGCATGCGAGGTTGCGTCGTCGGACGCACACAGATGCGGCGTACAATTTCGGCTGGTCCGATCATTCCGGGAGGGTCACTTGATCTCACGTCTGCTGTTAGTTGTGGCTTTGTCGGGCGCGGCGTTGGCGCAGAACGTGGTGCACTATCAGACCACGATCAACAATGTGAAATATCTTTTCGCGACGGCGGAACCGGTGGCGCGGTTGAAATCGGGAGACATTCTCGACACTAATACGCTGGATTGCTTTGGCAATGCGCTCAAGAAGCCCGGTGACACGTTGAGCATGGCCAAGGGGGACAATCCGCTGGCCGGGCCGTTCTACGTGGAGGGCGCGGAGCCGGGGGATACGCTGGCGGTAAAGATTCTGGAGTTGCAGGTGGACGGCGACACGGGCGTGGGCGCGTTTGCTCCGGGATTCGGGGCGCTCAATGAAACGAATTACACGCCGATGCTGCATCCGCCGCTGCCGGAGAAGGTTTGGTTTTATCCCATCGATCACGCTTCGAACACGGCGGTGTTCAAGGCGCTGGATTCGGATTTCTCGGTGAAGATTCCGCTGCATCCGTTTTTTGGGTGCATTGGCGTGGCTCCGGCGGAGAGCGAGGCGCGGAGTTCGGTGGTTCCGGCAGAGTTTGGGGGCAACATGGATTCTCCGGAAGCGAGCGTGGGAAACACGGTGTATTTCCCCGTGAATGTGAAGGGCGGCCTGCTGTACATCGGCGATGGACATGCGGCGATGGGTGATGGCGAGATTGCGGGCACGGCGATCGAGGTGCCGTTGAAGGCACGACTGCAGTTGAGCGTGATCAAGGGGCGGACGATCAGTTG